>Ga0193751_1001357_pt1 | contig 15875 bp, 13 predicted proteins | sample L1c2metaG_FD_143050 | JGI IMG/M metagenome (GOLD analysis project Ga0193751, IMG submission 143050) | Soil microbial communities from a riparian zone of the East river system, Colorado, United States - L1c2 | ecosystem: Environmental > Terrestrial > Soil > Riparian zone | place: USA: East River... | reverse complement strand
TCCGAGAAGATCTTTTGCTGAACTTGCCGGCCCACCCCCATTGCGATCGTGATGGCGGTCGCATTTGTAAAGCGAAATACATCGAGATGCCTGAGCAAGATGCGAAGCGCGAATCAGATTGGAGCGCCCTGGATAAGTTGAAGTTAAATCGTTAAAGAAGTTAAAAGAGTTTCAACGTTACAAGTTAAAATCGTTGTGAATTGCTACCCTTTGTAACATTGTAACTTTTTAACGAATCACCGTGCGCGATTTGTTTTTTAAGAAAGGCGTGCTTTCGTAGCGCGCAGATGGGTGTTCCAAAACGCAAAACCTCAAAGATGCGATCACGCAGTCGCCAGGCGGCGAACCGCTGGCATGCGCCGCAGTTAAACAAATGCCCGCAGTGCGGCAGCACTGTCGCGTCTCACACCGCCTGTCCATCCTGCGGGTACTACCGGGGACGCCAGGTTCTGACTCTCGAGGCGAAATGATTTCTGTAGCCGCTTTGCTGTGCGAAGCGAACTCATAACCAACTCCTAAGCTCGACATCGCCCCACCCCCTTCGCGAGGCTTCGGCGCGGCAGGCAGGGCGATGGCTAGAATCCAGACTTTTCGTTTTGCATTGCGCTGCTAAAATTCGCAAGGTTTCTCACCAATGAAGATCGCTCTGGATGCGATGGGCGGCGATTTTGGGCCGCCTAATCTCGTGGGCGGCGCTGTGATGGCGCTGCGAGAATACAGCCATATCACCAAGCTTTTTCTCGTCGGCGACTCTTCGAAAATCGAAAGCGAGTTAAGGAAACACCAGTGCAACGATTCACGGATCAGCGTCGTGCATTCCACCCAGGTGGTAGACATGAGTGATAGCGCCTGGTCTGCCGTGCGCCGGAAGAAAGATTCGTCCGTGAGCCGTGCCGTCGATCTTGTGAAACGCGGCCAGGCAGACGCGATCGTGAGTGCGGGTCACACCGGTGCAGCCGTCGCCGCGAGCATGATCAAGCTTCGTACATTACCGGGCATCGATCGTCCCGGCATCGCAGCAGTGCTTCCGACAGAAACCAATGTTTTCGTTTTGATCGATGCGGGCGCAAACATCGATGCCCGGCCGGAACAGCTTCTTCAATATGCATTCATGGGCACGGTTTATTCGCGCCATGTACTCGGCTACAAAAATCCGACGGTCGGTCTGGTATCGCTCGGCGAGGAAGACGTAAAAGGCAATGAGATGACCAAGGAAGTCTTCAAAATGCTGAAGAAGAGCTCGCTCAACTTTGTCGGCAACATTGAGGGCCGCCATCTTTTCGAAGATCCAGTCGAGGTCGTAGTATGCGACGGTTTTGTCGGCAACGTGATTTTGAAAACGTGCGAATCGATCTCTGTGGCGATTTTCCAGTGGCTCAAACACGAGCTCATGCGCACGTCGATGCGAAAGGTCGGTGCGTTCCTGGCAAAAGACGCATTTCTAACGATCAAAGACAAAACGAATTACGAAGAGTACGGCGGCAGCCCGCTTCTCGGCGTGAACGGCATCTGCATCATCGCGCATGGCGCCAGCACGCCGCTGGCGGTCAAGAACGCGCTACGGGTGGCGGCGGAGTCGATTGAACAGCAGGTGAACCCGCATATTGTCGAGGAGATTCGCCGTTATAATGAAACGACAGCCTCACTCGAGCCCGCGCTCCGCTAAATCGCGGCGCACGGTATCAATCATTGGCACCGGCAGCTACGTGCCGGAAAAAATTCTAACCAACGCGGATCTGTCGCGCATGGTGGATACGAGCGACGAATGGATCACCAGCCGCACCGGCATCAAGGAACGACGCATCGCTGGGAAAGACGAATTCACCAGTGACATGGCCGCGAAGGCAGCGCTAAAGGCGATCAAACAAGCGAAAATTTCGGCCACTGAAATCAATCTCATCCTTGTTGCCACGGCCACTCCAGACATGCTGTTTCCTGCTACGGCCTGTTTCGTTCAGAAAAAGATCGGTGCAATCAACGCCGCTTGCCTCGATATTTCCGCCGCGTGTGCCGGGTTTCTTTTTGGCATTGAAATTGCGCAACAATTCATCACCTCGCATACGCACGACACGGTTCTTGTGATCGGGGCCGAGAAGTTGACATCGATTACTAATTGGAACGACCGCAATACCTGCGTGCTTTTTGGCGATGGCGCTGGCGCCGCCATTTTACGCCATCGCGGGAGCGCTCACGGCGTGATCAGCACATATATTGGCAGTGACGGTCAGTACACAGATATTTTATATATGCCTGGTGGGGGTTCGCGTTGTCCGATTACGCGGGAAAACGTCGATCTAAACCTGGTCACCATTCACATGACCGGCAAGGAAGTTTACAAGCAGGCAGTGACAGCAATGCTGAGCGCGGCAAAAAAAGCGCTCGAACAAGCGGGTTTGTCGATCCACGACATCGCCTGCGTCATTCCGCATCAGGCAAATGTGCGCATTATTAATGCGATCGCCGATCGCCTCGGCATTTCGCGCGACAAAATGTTTGTGAATGTGGACCGCTATGGGAACACTTCCGCCGCCGCAGTGGCCATCGCGCTCGATGAAGCGAACCGCAGCGGGCGGATCAAGTCGGGCGATTATGTGCTGATGGTCGTCTTTGGAGGAGGTCTCACCTGGGCGAGCACAATCATCGAATGGTGACCTTGTCGATTTTCGGAAGGCGTCTGCCAGAAGTGGCGTTTCACGGAAACGCCCTACAATGACAAAATGTTAATCGAAACGCACGCCCACCTTGATTATCCCGATTTCGCCAACGATCTGGACGATGTGCTTCGTCACGCGACCGAAGCCGGCGTGACGCGCGTCATCACAATCGGTACGTCAGTCGAGAGCAGCCGGCGCGCTATCGATCTTGCCGAGAACCATTCGAACATTTACGCGGTGATCGGCGTTCACCCGACCTATGCCGAAGAAGCCGAGGAGGACGTGATCACGCCGTTGCGGAAACTGGCCCACAGCCGGCGCGTCGTCGGGATCGGTGAGACCGGCCTCGATTATCATCATTTGCCAAGCGTCGAGGCAGCAAAAGAAAAAAACGTGCAGGTCTTCGCTCGTGCATTCCAGGGCGAAACCGAAGAAGAAATCGAAGCAAACATCCAAGACGGCGCCTACAAGTCGCGGCAGGCCAGCCTGTTTCAGCAGCAACTCGACCTCGCAGCTGAGCTGGGCTTGAATGTCGTTATTCATCAACGCGACGCTTGGGACGACGCACTTGAAATCCTGAAGCCCTACACGGAAAAATTACGCGGCGTATTCCATTGTTTTGGCGGTTCGCTCGAACAGGCGAACGAAGTTATCGATCTCGACCATCTCGTTTCCTTCACCGGGATTGTGACTTTTAAGAACGGCGCAGCCGTGCGAGATGTTGCAGCACAAATTCCGCTTTGGAAGTTTATGGTGGAAACAGATTGCCCTTACCTCGCGCCCGTTCCGTTCCGCGGAAAACGCTGCGAGCCAGCACACACCCGCATCGTGGCTGAAACGATCGCGGCTGCACGCGGCATTCCGTTGGAAGAAGTTGCCGAGGCCACCACCGAAACCGCAGAAAGATTTTTCAGATTCAACCGATGAAGATCGATATCTTCAGCCGCGCAATCCTTCTCGGCGCGATTGCCACCATCGTCGCATCGTGCGCCGCGCCCGATACCCGGCATCACATCGTTATCAGCACCCGCGAACAAAAGTTGGCGCTTCTCGATCGCGGTAACTTGATGGGTGTCTATCCAGTGTCCACGTCCAAATTTGGTCTCGGCGATTGGCCTGGCAGCTCTTTTACTCCACTGGGCGAACTGGAGATCGCGAAAAAAATTGGCGACCATGCACCGCCTGGCGCTGTCTTCAAAGATCAGCACCGTACCGGCGAGATCGTTGCACCAGATTCGCCCGGGCGTGATCCAATCGTTACGCGTATTCTGTGGCTGCGTGGCCGCGATCCTCAAAACGCACGCGCATATACGCGCATGATTTATATCCACGGTACGCCAGAGGAACGCAACATTGGCTTCCCGGCGAGTTACGGATGCATTCGAATGCGTTCGAGCGATATCATTAATTTATACGAAATTGTCGGCCGCGGCGCGCAGGTGACAATTATCGATGAACCACTTGCAGCGGTTGTTCCGGGTCTGAGATCCGGCACGCAGATGGCGGAAACGAATACCGCGACCACGGTAATTCGTTAGTTGTAGCCGCCTCGCTCTGTCGAGGCGAAATGTTCACACCAGCGCGGCGACAGAGCGCCGCGGTTACAAACTACGGCAGTTTGCCGAGATGCTCGCGCGAAGTTTGGCGGGAAAGCAATTGCATGTCCGCGTCAACCATGATGCGAACCAGCTCGTGGAATCGCACTTTTGGCTCCCAATCGAGTATTTTCTTCGCCTTGGCGGCATCACCGATCAGGAGATCTACTTCCGCCGGGCGCTGATAACGTGCGTCGTGTTTAACAAATTCTTTCCAATCAAGATCGACATGTGAAAAGGCGGTTTCGGCAAACTCGCGAACGCTGTGGGTTTCGCCTGTACCCAGCACAAAATCGTCCCCTTCGGCGCGCTGAAGAATTCGCCACATTCCTTCGACATACTCTGGCGCGTAGCCCCAGTCTCGTTTCGCATCGAGATTGCCGAGGAACAATTCTTTTTGTAGCCCGTGCTTGATCGCGGCAACCGCGCGCGAGATTTTGCGCGTGACGAAAGTTTCGCCGCGACGCGGGCTTTCGTGATTGAACAAAATGCCATTGCTCGCGCACAGGCCGTAGCTCTCGCGATAATTTACCGTCGCCCAATAGGCAAAAATCTTGGCCACCCCATACGGGCTGCGCGGCCAGAACGGCGTGGTCTCAGTTTGCGGCACCTGTTGGGCCTTGCCAAACATTTCGCTGCTCGATGCCTGATAAAAACGCGAACGCAATCCGGCTTCGCGGATTGCCTCCAAAATGCGGATCGTGCCGACGCCGGTGATATCGGACGTATATTCTGGAATGTCGAAGCTCACCCGCACATGGCTTTGCGCGGCTAGATGATAAATTTCATCTGGCTTCAAATCGTAAAGCAACTTCACCAAATTTACTGAGTCGCTAAGATCGCCATAATGCAGAAACATTCGAACGCCGTTGATGTGCGGATCGGCATAGAGATGATCGATTCGCGAAGTGTTGAATGTGCTTGCGCGGCGAATGATGCCGTGCACTTCATAGTCTTTCTCGAGCAGCAGGTCGGCGAGATAACTTCCGTCCTGGCCGGTGATGCCGGTGATGAGCGCCTTCTTCATGTCGATCTTGCGCTTTAGCGTATCGGTACCGTGGCAGCAAATGATTTAGCTTGTGGGCGGCGTCACCATCAATCGCGCGAGCACTGCACGCTGCGCTGCGATCAATTCAGCGATGCCTTTGCGGCCGAGCACGAGCATTTCGTCCAGCTCCGACTGCGCAAACGTTGCCTCTTCACCGGAACCTTGCACCTCCACGAATTCGCCATCCTCCGTCGCGACTAGATTGAAATCGACAGTGACGAGTTTGTCCTCTTCGTAATTAAGATCGACAATCGCCTTCCCATCGAGGACGCCAGCACTTACTGCCGCGACTAATTTTCTCACCGGAGGCGCATCGAGCTTTTTTTCTTTCGCAAGTTTCCGACAGGCAATCGCGACGGCCAAACTCGCACCGGTAATTGCTGCTGTACGTGTACCGCCATCAGCTTGCAAAACATCGCAATCGACCCAGATGGTGCGCGGTCCAAGTTTTTCAAGATCGACAACCGTACGCAATGATCGCCCGATCAAGCGTTGAATCTCCATGCTGCGTCCATCGATTCGGCCTTTTGCGACATCGCGCGGTTTTCGCGTCTGAGTGGAATACGGGAGCATCGAATATTCCGCCGTCAACCAGCCGCCGACTACGCTTTGCTCTTTCATCCAGCGGGGAACACTTTCCTCAATCATCACGCCACAGATAACACGCGTGTTGCCCATGGCGACGAGCACTGAGCCACCGGCGTAAGGCGCGACCCCAAGATCGAAAGCAACCGGGCGCAATTGGTCGCCGGTTCGTCCATCAATCCGATCCATGGCGGCACAGTAGGTCGTCCACGAGCGTTCGTCATCGGGGAGTTTTGCCCCTCTCCTGAATGCACCGTAATGTCATCGCTCGCAGTTGAGCGAATTTGCGCAGATCGCCAGGACGCTAATATCACGCCGGTCGCGTTCGGAGGTGTGAACGCTTGACTCTCATTCGCCACGCGGTTTGTTGAGCGAAGCCAAATGAAGCGCTTTGCAAAAGCTGATTCCGATAATGCGCAGAACGCCACCACTGCTAGCCCGGAGCCGACACGACGGATGAGCAAAGGTGCGAGAAAACGGGCGAGAACCAACAGGAAGCTTACAAGAAGAATGGCGGACGCCGGTTCCGGAATCAGAGAGACTGAGGAAGCGCGCGCGCTGCTCGAGGATCAGCTGAGCGGCGTTTTTTGATGGGTTTTCAACGGCTTTAAGATGAAGGGGTTTATTCGAGCGAAAGGCTTGGACGAGTTGCAGCACCCAACTGCTGTTGGCGACGAGTCGCACACTGAGCAAGGCGATTTAGCTGGCGACCACGTTTCGGGGAAACGCAAACGTTCTAGTGCGAAGTGGCCAAATCCCTTAACGATTTTCGACAGGGTGGAAGTGCAATCCTCAAGAAACATGAAACAGCTTAGTACGTCCAACCCAAGCGGGTACGCAGATCAATGAGTGTAATCGAAATTCTTGACGTTTCCTTGACTGAACCAGTCTCCACACGGCTCCGCGGCTGTAGTATAGACACGGCGCCCGGTAGCAAAACATCCGGACACCTAGCCCAATTCTGGGGTTGGGTGCTGGGCCGGGAGTCTCCAGCGGTGGCAGTGGAATTGCTGAATGGAAGTAATGTTTGTCGGCGCGTCCGGGTCAACATTCACCGCCCGGACGTGGCCGCCGTCTATCCAGGGGTCCCTGAGGCCGAATACAGCGGTTTTATGATTCAGATGAGCGTGCTGGGGCTAACGCCCGAAATCGAGTTCTTGTTGCAAGCTGTATTAAAAAATCAAAGCCGCGTCCCAATCGGGGTGAGCCGTGTACAACGCCGCTGGCGCCAAGATATCAACGATGAGGATCGGCCGCTTGTGTCGGTGGTGATCCCTTGCTACAACCAAGCTCATTTCCTGGGGGAGGCGATCGAAAGCGTACTGGCCCAGACGCATCCGCACTTCGAGGTTGTGGTGGTGGACGATGGCGCAACTGACAACACCGCGGCGGTAGTCGCCCGTTACCCCGGAGTGCGCTGTTTCCCGCAGGAGAACCAGGGGTTGTCCGCCGCCCGTAACACCGGACTCCGGCGCAGCATCGGCGAGCGAATTGTGTTTCTCGATGCCGACGACCGCCTTATGCCTCGCGCGATCGAAGTCGGTTTGGCCTGTTTTAGGGATCACCCGGAATGCGCCTTTGTTTATGGCCACTCCCGATTTATGACATTTGACGGATCATTGTTCCATTGGCAGCCCCGGCCACGTGTAGAAGGAGACTATTATCTCGCGCTGTTGCGGGGATGTCCAATCTTTGCCACCGGATCCGTGATGTACCGACGCGAAGTATTTGAATTCGTCACCGGTTTCGACCCATCCTTAAGCCCTGCCGCAGACTATGAGCTCTACTATCGTATAGCGAGGCAGTTCCCGATCCGCTGTCATGACCAAATAATAGTCGAGTATCGCAAACATGGCACGAGCATGACTCGGACCGGCGAATTGATGTTGAGATACAATCTGGCCGCCCTCCGCTCGCAGTGGAAACACGTCAAGAGGAGCAGCCAGCGGAGGGAGGCGTACAAGACCGGGATCAGATTCTGGAAACATGCGTGGGGTCGCTTCGTGGCGAAAGACGTTCGCGCTTACATCGAAGCTAAGCAGTGGAAGCGAGCCATCCAAGGAGCATGGGCGCTTCTGCGCTTTTGCCCATCCTATTTGCCTTTAATGATGAACGATAAGCCATTGCTGCAAAAGGTCCGAGACTTCATCAAGCGCGCTGTTAGCAAGACTACTTTAAGACGGGTTCATGACTGAGCGCCGCGCCCGCAAATGAGCTCAGGTCCCCTTCCGGGAGGATGGCTCTCAATAGCTTCTCCACAGGATTTTTCTGCTATATCCAAGCGCGCAATCGCTCGGCGGTTGCGCAAATGCCCTGGGCAGTGCCTATCTTCGTGTGGCAAAGCAATTCGGGATACCGACCACGATTCCTTCCCAACACACTGAGCGGCGTTTCCCGGCTTACATCAATAGTATTCCGCCCGATGAAGCTTGGTGGACTAATTCATTGGAGTAGCGCCGGGCGTGAAGCCCGATGAATGGAACCGATTCTACACTAAAGCAATCGAGAATTTGCAGCCGGGTATTACGCAGATCACGGTACATCTCGCGCGTATGATGATGAGGAGATGCCGGCGGTCACGATCGACCACTCAGACTACGATGCTGCTTGGCGAGAGCGCGATTTGAATTTCTCCACCAGCAAGGGTGCGAAGGAGCTGCTGAAAAAAATGACATTCACTTGATTAACTGGCGCGAACTTGGCAAGCTCCTCCAGCGCTAATGAGGCTGGTAGTAGCGTATTGGCTGGGGAACCTTAGCGTGCTGAGCTGGAGAGGAAGCGTCGCAGTTGTGTAACCATTCACGCTTATCGGGCTCTTTTTGAGGAGCAAGTTCGTTATGTTCGATTCGAATTCCAAAGTCTGGGTGCTTGGTCTCTTCGTCGCGCTCGGCGTGTTGAGCTGGGCGCTGTTCCGCAATTTCATGGGACCCTGGATAGACGCAATCGATTTCAACGGCGCGTGCTGGTCGCAGTCGGCCCACAATACCATGCGGGCGGGCCTACTTGCCACGGCAGGCGTCCCGTCGGCATTCTATTTCGGCCCGCTGCCGATTCCGCCTTCTGGCTATTACACGCATCATCCGCCGCTGCTTTCGGTGATGCTCGCCGGGATGTTTGCCGTACTTGGTGAAAAGGAATGGGTCGCGCGATTGCTGCCGATCGCATTTTCGCTGATGAGCGTTGTGCTGCTCTGGACGCTAATGAAAGATTGCGCCGGCCGTCGCGCGGCGACATTTGGCGCGGTGCTCTTTGCCGCGACTCCGATGGAACTTTATTACGGACGTATGGTTAACTTCGAACCGATAGATCTCGTGTGGATGCTCGGAGGCCTGCTCTGCCTGCGGCGATGGGAACAAACCGGCGGCCGGGGCTGGCGCAACTGGATGCTTGCCGCGTTCGTTCTGTCGCTGTGGACTGCGTGGCTAGGATACATGTTCGTGCTTATCCTGTCCGTCTATTTTTTCACCGCGCGCCGCAAGAGAAATCCGCGTCTGGCGATGCTGCTGCTCGGCCTTTGCGTCACCTCGTTCATGCTGTTCATGCTACAGATTTACTGGGTGCAGCCTAGCGCGTGGCAGGATTTGATCGAGACGTTTTATCGCGGAATGAGCAGTCAAACTTGGGGGAATAGGCCGAATTTCACGTGGAAAGATTGGGAGTGGAGGATTGGTTGGATATTGCTCACGCACATACAAGCGATGGCCTGGGCGCTCGCAGTGGTTGGGCAAGTGTGGCTCTTGTGGTGCCAAAAGAAGGACGAGCCGCTGCGATGGCTCGGCTGGGCGGCGCTCTGCTTTTTTGTGCTGAGCGCGTTTTATATCGTTGCTTTTCGCAACGCGTCCTACATCCATGCTTATGCGCCGTTCTATTTCATCGTGACGGTGGCGATAGCGGGCGGTATCGCAGTCGAAGCCTTCGCGCGCTGGTGCGAATCGCGAGCCAGTGGTGCAAGGGCTGCAGGTTTCACCGCGATCGTGGCCATGTATGGTTGGCTGGTCTTCAGCGGAGAACGGCAGGCGCTCGCGCTGAACAGACCGTTCCGGATCCTGGATTGGAACAAGCCGGAGCCGGCGAGTCTCATCCCGGAGCTCGGCCGCGTGATAAATAAAAAGTTTCCGGAACGTACGACCGTGATTTGCAATTTTTTCGCCCACTATGGGCCGCAGCTCGAGTATTACGCGCAACGAACCATCCTCAGTCACGAGTGGACGAAGCAAGCGAGCGGAGCCGTCCTCTTTTACCAGCTTCGCATGGGTCGCAATTTCAGCACTCACGAGTGGACGAAGCAAACGGAAGGGACGGATAATACACCGGTCGGTGGCGTCGTCTGGCTTGGCAAGCCGGATGCAAAGGAAATCCTCGCGGCGCTTCCTCCGGGTTCGCGTGAGGAGATTAATGTGCGAGGCATCCCGTTTTGCTTTTGGAAACCAGACCGCTGAGGGTTCGCGCGAAATAAAGGAGTGCCAGGAGAAGGCAGTCTACTAAAACAATGAAACAACTTCGGCGGCATCTGCTGGAAGATTCCTCGGTCCTCATCCTATTCGTTTGTTTATCGGCCATTCCTTATGTGACATCGCTGGGTTTTTATTCCGATGACTGGCATTTCTTTGGACAATACACAGTCTCGCCACACCAGACGTTTGTTGGGTATTGTCTCGAACTTTTTAGCGCTCCTACACGGATGCTCATCCGGCCGATGCAAGTGTTCTATCTTGCGGGGCTCTATTCCTTATTCGGTCTGAATCCGCTCGGCTATCATGTCGTTAATACCCTGATGCTGGCTGCTACCGCGGTGGCCTTTCTCTTTGTTCTCACCGAGCTTGAGTTGCCCCGGCATCTCGCGTTCGGGATTCCCTTGGTTTACTCTCTCTTACCGAACTATTCGACCGATCGTTTTTGGTATGCAACCTTCCAAGCGAACCTCAGTATGGCGGGCTACGCCCTGGGATTTTATCTTGCATTGTCCGCTCTTCGGCAACGAAACGGCACCTTCTACATTTGGACTCTTTTGTCCGTCCTTACTTTGGCAGTTAGTTCGCTTGCCCACGAGCTTGTTTTGCCACTTTTCTGCCTAACCATCGTGACTGTTTGGCTTCGCGGCCAGAGACTTGGCGTCTCGTATAGTAAACTCTTGCTTTTGAATCTGGCAATGAGCTCCCTGCTGCTAGCTGTGATAGGGTTCAAATTCATTGGGGCTAATAGGCTGCTCCACGAGGGGCATAACATTCACCAATTCAAATGGACGTTGGTGCACATATTCGACATAAAAGGAAAGTATTATGACTCTGCGTATGGATTCAAATTGCTTCGGGCGCTCCAGGTTAACTACGTCGAGCTAGGACTCTATCTCCCGAGGGCCGTCTACAGACTTATGACCGCGAGCTCACTTTGGTTTGAGCTTTGCATCAGTGCCGGAATCGCTATAACCGCATTTTGGTATGTAACGTGGATATTTGCAGCACGCAGCGCGACATATTTCCGAACGTTTGCGGCAGGCTTCGCTGTTTTTATCGGTGGTTACGCTATCTTCTTAACCACAAGCGATATTCAATTGACACCCACCGGTATGGGAAACCGGGTTAACATCGCAGCGACGGCCGGTGTTGCGATGACATTCGTCAGTGCCTCAGGGGCTTTAACTGGCCTCTTGCGCTCAGAACGTTATCGCAGGCTAGCTTTCGCCTTTCTTGTATCTGTGCTCTGTTTTTGCGGATGCTTCATCACCAATGGGATCGCCTCTTACTGGGTGATAGCATCTCAGCGGCAGCACGCGGTCCTAAATAGTATCCGCTCGCAAATCATGCATCTGGAGCCTGGTACAACCTTGCTCTTGGACGGCGTTTGTCCCTACGTCGGCCCCGCGCCTGTTTTCGAGTGCGATTGGGACTTCACGGGTGTTCTTACCGTTCTCTATCCCAACCGTTCTCTGAAAGGGGATGTTCTCAAGAATCACACAAAATTTTTACCTTCTGGAGTAAGGACGATGTGGTACTGGCCAAACACTTACGCCTACGGCGAAAAGTTGTTAATTTACGATTACGCCAACAAAGAACTTTATCCGCTGCCAAATTCTAGCGCGCGCCGTCCTTCCGCATTGGAAGGTTGTGTCTGCCGCGACGAACTTGAGGGATTCGGGGTTAAGATTTTCTAACGAGCATCGTGTGGAAAACGCGGTACTGCAATGTCCGCGCAGCTTGTAGCAAGAGCTGACTGCAGGGTAAAAATGCCCATCGCCGTCCAGAGACTAAAAATGGCCTAACGAGTAGTTTGCGCGAATTACGCAGAATTACGCAGCCGTCGTGTCCGAATTTGTCCAAAAAAACTGTGTGGAGAAAATCTGGTTCGCATTACTCGTCACGGTTCCGGTGAAATCACTTGAATAACGTTTGTCGAACGCGCTGAACGTCGTACCGCGCGGTCTTCACTCGACATTTTAGCGTGAACATGATTTCACCCTCACGCTAACTTACGTGGACACTGACGGCCTTTGCGACTGCGCCAACACATCTAATCGGGCGATGCGGCGTCGAAGCCATCGGAGTTGACGGGTACAATTGCTAAACCATACTAGCGCACGCAACTGGGCCGACATGTTGAAAATTCCGCTTTCACTATTTCTTGGCGCTGTTTGCCATGCGCCACGTGGTCATCGCATAAGCGTTGCGCGTCGTTTGCTTTCTTCGCCTTCCGACGACCTGGCAACTCCTGCTGCGGAAGTTTGTGAATTCAAGTCGCCTAACGACTATGGCAAAAATTATGCGCATCTCAGTGCGTTACTGGGATGCGATGGAAAAATCCCGCCCGCTGGTGAAATCGAATTTCTCCATTCCATGCTGCATCGGCCGGTACACCATCTCGGTGCGATCGGTTGCGGTGATTATTGTTTTCTGACGGCGTTGATCAGCGTTCTGGCGCCTCGGCGCGTGATCGAAATCGGAACATGCACCGGGTTTTCGGCGGCGGTCATGGCAGCTGCGCTTAGCCGGCGGCACGGGAACAACAGCAGCGCCTGGGTCGACACCATCGATGTTCGCTTGAAGATTGACGAAACGCGTCCGATCGGTTTCGAAATTCCTGAGTTGATTCCAGATCTGACCGCGATGGTTCGCCTGCACATTCCACACGACGCTACTTTTGTCAACGAGTTGGCCAAGCGTGATGAACTGGAGATAGTCTTTATTGATGGGAACCATCACCATCCATGGCCGTTACTCGATCTGCTCCGCCTCGCGCCGTACGTGCGAAGTGGCGGTTGGATCGTGCTACACGATATTCAATTGGGCACCATCGGTCGCAAGGCGATCGAAGTGGGTCAGGCATGGAAGTATGACGCGTCGTATGGAGCGGAATGGCTTTTTGATAATTGGCCGTTCCGAAAAATCAGCGCGGCCACGGACCTGAAAAGCGTAAAGCGAATTCAGGAAGTGTGTGCGGAATTAGAACGCTGGGTGCGCGGGCTCGGCTCAAATATCGGCGCGGTGCAGTTGCCTAACGACAAGAGCGCGCTCATCCCTTTCGCTTTGCGGCTAATGTCGGTTCCGTTCGAAATCACAGGCAAAGCCGCGACTCGAGCACGCCGCGCACTCTATCAAAGTTTCGGCGAACTAATCTAGTTCGTTGTCGCCATCGAAGGCTTCTCCCGGCGTGAAACCGAGCTGAACACCTGTGTCGGGTGAACGCTCTAGTTAGACAGCGATGTTGTTACCGAGACGAGTTCCGCCGAGCGCGGCGTTCGGGAAGAAGTTGATCGTTCCATTGCTGCCCGTTGAATAAAGTTGCAGCGCTGCGCCATCGCAGTATTTACGTCCTTATGCGAGCCAAGTCGGAATGATCTGTGGATCCGCTGTAGCGGATCATTAGTCGAGCCTAGACTTTCCTGATGTGAAAGGGCAACGCCCCTTCATCGGCTTCGATCTATCCCGGATTGGCACTCACCAATGAATGGAGCCGCCAGCTCGCGTTAATGGTCAGGCCGCATGGTGGAGGCACTGCTGATGCGGTGCAGGACCCGCCAGGAACCAATCTTCTCGATGGGAACGTAGTGCTCGGCAATAAACGATCTGACACTTTTACTGGGGTCAAGCGGCTCGGCACGGCAAGGCAAATTCGCCGGGTAAAGGAACCATTCTTGCAAGCTCTTGAGGTAGTAGACACATGGACCGGGGTCCGAACGAGCTGGGGGCAGAGCGAAGTTGCCCGGTATCAATAGGTATTCCATTTCCCGAACGTCATGCAGCTTGCGCTCCAAAGCCGCAGCGGTATAGACACCTACGAAAGCGACGTAGTACTCGGGCTGCAACTGGTGACGCGAAAGCACGTATCTCTCAACAGCTGGATCTCCGAAGCTCGCGAACGGGAGGCCAAGGCGCGGGTAGCGGTCCAGCGCAGACAATGTAGCCGCATCGAGATGCGCCGTCCCAGTGGCGGTCCGGAATTTCTGAGCGACGTTTGCGATCACATGGGGCGACAAAAGCATCCGAGGCGGTATGCGATAGAAGACCTGCAGGTTCACGACCTCGATCAAAACGATGAAGACCCCGGCGTAAGCGACCATGTACACCGCAAAGGCAGGGCGCGAAATCTTTGCCAGTCGAATCATCAGCAGCATTGAAGCCCCCATGCCGTAGAACAAGACATGAGGCGGGTCACAGCGGCCAAGCGCGCCGGGGGCCATCACCACACACAATATGCCCATCGCGCCGCAGATCGCGGCACCGGGTACGTCACCTGTGACCGGTTCTCGCACGCTCACGGCCAGCAGCGGGGGCACCACCACAAACATTGTGAGGCTGTACAACAGCAGATGCACCGCCGGCAACAGCGGCAGATTGTTGGCCCCCTCGGAAAATCGCAGTAGCGTTTCGTAGTAGGCGACGGGCACAAACAACCAGCATAGCAGTGCCGCGGTGGCTAAATTGATTACCGACACCGCCAGAACACGAATGTCGTAGCGCACCATCAGCAGAGCATATCCCAGCCAGGCGAGCGCGAAGGCGACTCCCGCGTCTGATGAGAGCAGGATATTCCCAAACAACAACATTAGAATCGCGACAGCTGCGCCAGCCCAGCATACCGTGCGGCCTCGGCCCGAGAGAGCCCATATGACCGCGCGGTGGCCTAACAGCAGGCTCGCGAACGGGAAGAGATATCGCACCAGTGCGCCGTTGACTCCCATCCACAGGCCGAAACCCGCGATGGCCAAAATAGTAAAGGCGACAAGCCGGGGGCGCGCTGGCATCATCGCGCGGGAGAGCACGTAATACGCGCACCACAGGCCAGCGAGGTTCAGGAGCAGGTGACAGGCGAAATACGCCTGCTCAAGCGAGGCGCCGAACGGTTTGAGCAGCCAATACATGTAGAGCGGTGCATACGTAAGGATTGGCCCATACTCCGCCGCAACTTCAGTGTAGGGACGCAGACCATACGCCTCCATCAGCCAAGTCCGGTGGAGAAGATGTCTCGTCTCCCACATTAGCCGAGGCGCTGAGTGAACGCTGTATACATACATCAGGAACGTCAACCCGCAGTAGAACAGGGTTACGAGTGCGAACGCCACCAGTAACATGCGCCCGCTCCGTGGCGCCCGGTCAGGCGGGAACACGATTGGAAGCTCAGTCGCCTCACGTCGCCACATGAGATACAGCAAGGTGACCGCGCCTAACAGTACCGCCATGGCCAAAATAGCAACCCCATTATTGAACCCGAAGGTGTAGGATGCCGACATTAAACGCTGCCGCGGCGGAAACCAGAATGGCAAGCGAAATAGCGTGTAGTAAATCAGCAAAGCCAACAGCGAGACCCACAGGCCATTCCGCGCAAATCGGACTATTGAAGAGCGAGTCATAAGCAGATGAGCAGAGGTTGACTCAGCCATGGGCGCAGGAATTTGAAGACGAGGCGTATGCAGTCAAGCGAACTTCTCGCCAGTCTTGAAACGGGCTGAACAGTAATCGGCAGCAATCGAGAATTTAAAGTTGGCAAACTGTCAGAATG
>Ga0193751_1001356_pt1 | contig 15882 bp, 15 predicted proteins | sample L1c2metaG_FD_143050 | JGI IMG/M metagenome (GOLD analysis project Ga0193751, IMG submission 143050) | Soil microbial communities from a riparian zone of the East river system, Colorado, United States - L1c2 | ecosystem: Environmental > Terrestrial > Soil > Riparian zone | place: USA: East River... | reverse complement strand
GCGGTCTCGGCGGACCCGCGGCGGCCGGTCGAGGTCCGCGAGATCATCGCCCGGCTCGTCGACGGGTCGCGCTTCCACGACTTCAAGCCGCGCTACGGCGAGACGCTCGTCACCGGCTTCGCCCACATCGAGGGCATCCCGGTCGGGATCCTTGCCAACAACGGCGTCCTCTTCGCGCAGTCCGCGCAGAAGGGCGCGCACTTCATCGAGCTCTGCTGCAAGCGGCGCGTCCCGCTCGTGTTCCTCCAGAACATCACCGGCTTCATGGTCGGAGCCGAATACGAGGCAGGCGGGATCGCGCGCGACGGCGCCAAGCTCGTCATGGCAGTCGCGAACGCGCGCGTGCCGAAGTTCACCGTCGTCACCGGCGGCTCGTTCGGCGCCGGCAACTACGCCATGTGCGGCCGCGCGTACGAGCCACGGCAGCTGTGGATGTGGCCGAACGCTCGCATCTCCGTCATGGGCGGCGAGCAGGCTGCGACCGTCCTCTCCATCGTCGGCGACGTCGACGAGGACGACATCCGTGCGAAGTACGAGGAGGAGGGCAACCCGTACTACTCGACCGCGCGCCTGTGGGACGACGGCATCATCGACCCGCTCGACACACGGCGCGTGCTCGCGCTCGGGCTCACCGCCGCACTGAACGCCCCGATCCCGGAGACGACCTTCGGCGTCTTCCGCATGTGATCGCGCGCATCCTGATCTGGAATCTGTACGACTCGAAGACGAACGTCGCCGAGTTGCGCGAGCACCTGCCCTACCTCCCCGACGACGCGAACTGGATCTCGAAGGAGGGCGAGGAGCGGTTCGGCCTCGTCGCGTTCGGAGAGTTGCCCGAGCTCGACGAGATCCAGGCGCTGATCGGCGCGGACCCGGTCGTCTACGAGGAGTACGACGTCGAGTGACGCGAGCTCGCTGGGTGGCGCTCGCCGCCGCCTCGGCAGCACTCTTCCTCGGCTCGTGGACGCTCCTCCACCAGCTGTGGTACCGCTCGGCCGGCGAGATCGTCGACACCCCCGGCTACGAGACGTACGGCGACGCGATCGGCGCCGGGCAGGTGCCGTACCGCGACTTCTCGGTCGAGTACCCGCCGGGAGCGCTCTTGCCGATGCTCGCGCCGGAGCTGACGGCCTCGCGCGGGAACTTCGGCGAGTACGGGCACTCCTTCGAGAAGTGGATGGCGGGCGCAGGAGTGCTCATGACGCTGCTCGCCGCGCTCGCGCTCGCAGCACTCCGCCCTCCGCCGCTGCGGGCCGCCGCAGCGATGCTCCTCGTCGGAGCGTCGCCGCTGCTGCTCGGGAACCTCATGCTCTCGCGCTTCGACCTCTGGGTCGCCGCGCTCACGGTCGGCGCGCTCGCCGCGCTGCTGTGGGAACGGGACACGACGAGCGCGGTCGTCCTCGGCGCTGCGATCGCGACGAAGCTCTTCCCGGCCGTGCTCGTGCCCATCGGGCTCGCGTGGGTGTGGCGGAGGCGTGGCAGGCGCGCCGCCTTCGTGTGGACAGCGCTCGTCGCCGCCGTGTGCGTAGTCGTCGTCCTTCCGTTCGCCGTGCTCTCGCCCGGCGGCCTCGGACACAGCTTCGGCGTGCAGCTCGACCGGCCGCTGCAGCTCGAGAGTCTCGGCGGGGCGATTCTGATCGCGCTGCACAACGACGCCGGAACGACGCTGCACGTCTTCACGACGGTGTCGCAGAACCTGAGCGGGCCTGGCGCACACGCGGCCGCAGTGCTGTCCAGCGTCGCGCAGGTGGTCGCGCTCCTGGCGGTCTGGCTGCTGTACGCGCGCGAGCCGGCGACCCGGGAGCGGCTCGTCGCGCACGCAGCCGCCGCCGTCGTCGCGTTCGTCGCGTTCGACAAGGTGCTCTCGCCCCAATACCTCGTCTGGCTGATCCCGCTCGTTCCGCTCGTGCAGAGCCGGCTCGCGCAGGTGCTACTCGTCGCTGCGCTCGTGCTGACGCAGATCGAGTTCCCGGCGCGCTACTGGCAGCTGGCGAACGACCTGACGCCGTCGATCGCGGGGGTCGTGCTCGCGCGCGACCTCGTGCTCGTCGCGCTCGCAGTCCTACTCGTCGGCGAGCCATGGCGCGAGCGCGACGAAGAGCCCGCGCTCCTCGTCGGCGCTGAGTCGCCGTAGCGGCGCGCGCACGTTCGGGGGCATCGGGACTCCCCGGCGGGCGACGACGAGCTTCAGCGCGGCGTGACGCGGGAAGCGCTCAACCGCCTCGCGCAGCGTCGAGAGCTCGTCGCTCCCCTCGCGCACCGCGCGGGCGACATGCTGGGGGAACGCGCTCCCCAGCGCGGACACCGCGCCGACCGCGCCGGCGGCGAGCCCGCGGCCGATGAACGCTTCCGGGCCGACGAACACATCGAGGCCCACGTGCAGGTACGGCTCGAACGCCTCGTACGGCGTGTCCGACACCTTCATGCCGACGAGATTCGGCGCCTGCTCGCGCAGCCGCTCGAGCACCGCCGAGGAGACGGCGTAGCCGCTCGCTCGCGCGAACTCGTATACGTAGAACGGCGTCGGCGCGCAGGCACGCGCGGCAGCGGCGAGGTGCGCGAGCACGCTCTCGTCGTCGAGCGGGAAGTACGGCGGGGAAATGACCGCGACCCCGTCGGCGCCGGCCTCGGCCGCGTGCGCGGCGAGCTCGACCGTGTCGGCGGTGGTCTGCGCGCCGGCGTTGACCGCAACCTGAAGCTTCCCGCGCGCCGCCTCGACGAACAGCTCGGCGACGCGGCGGCGCTCCGCGACGGAGAAGAGCAGGCCCTCACCGGTCGTCCCGAGCGCGAGGACGCCGTCGAGCCCGCCGGCGGCGAGGAAGTCGGCGTACGGCGCGAACGCATCCTCGTCGAGCGTGTCGTCGCCGCGCAGAGGCGTGAGGGCGGCGGCGAAGGCTCCATGCAGCATTCGCCCACTCTAAGCTCTGGCCTCGTGGCGAACCTCCGCATCGAGCGCGACGGACCGGTGCTGCGCATCACGCTGGCGCGTCCCGACCGGCGCAACGCGTTCGACGCCGCGGTCATCGCCGAGCTGGCGGAGGCGTTCGTCGACCCCGGCCGCGCCCGTGCGGTCGTGCTCGCCGGCGAGGGTCCGAGCTTCTCCGCCGGCGCCGACGTGGACTGGATGCGTTCCTCCGCCGATCTCTCGCTGGAGGAGAACGTCGCCGACGCCAACGCGCTGCGGAAGATGCTGGAGTCGATCGACGGCTGCCTCGCGCCCGTGGTCGCTCGCGTGCAGGGATATGCGCTCGGCGGCGGCGCGGGCCTCGTCGCCGCGGCCGACATCGCGATCGCGTCGCGCGACGCGTCGTTCGCGTTCTCGGAGGTGAAGCTCGGGATCATCCCGGCGGTCATCTCGCCCTTCGCGCTCGCGAAGATCGGGCCTGGCGCGGCTCGCCGCTATTTCGTCACGGGCGAGCGCTTCGACGCGGACACGGCGTTGCGCATCGGCCTCGTGCACGAGGTCGCCGACGACCTCGACGCGGCCGTCGATCGCGTCGTCGGCGAGCTCCTCTCGGCGGGGCCGCAGGCGGCGCGCTGGGCAAAGCGGCTCGTGCGAGAGCGTCCGGACGGCCCGGAGACGGCACAGTGGATCGCGGCGCGGCGAACGAGCGACGAGGGTCAAGAAGGCCTGCGCGCGTTCCTCGAGAAGCGCAAGCCCCGGTGGCGCGAATGACCGAGCATCGCGTCTCGCCGCTCGAGCTGTTCTTCGACCTCGTGTTCGTCTTCGCACTCACGCAGGTGACGACGCTGTGGTTCGAGCAGCCGACGTGGGCCGGCCTCGGTCGGGGCCTGCTCGTGCTGGCGGCGTTGTGGTGGGTGTGGGCGAGCTACGCGTGGCTGACGAATGCGGCCGACGTCGAGGCGGGCTTCGTCACCGTGGTGCTCCTGTGCGCGACCGCCGGATTGTTCGTCGCCGCGCTCGGTGTCCCTGAGGCGTTCGGTTCGCAGCGTTTCGTGTTCGGTGCCGCCTTCTTCGTCGTGATGGTCGCCTTCGTGGGGCTGTACGCGATCGTGAGCAAGCACGAGCCCGACCTGCTTGCTGCCGTGCTGCGGACCTCGTGGACGGTCGTGCCCGGCGCGGCGCTCGTGCTCGCGGCGGCGTTCGTTCCCTCGGGTGTGCGACCCGCGCTCTGGGGCGCCGCGTTCCTCTTCGGCTTCTTCGGCCCGATCATCGCCGGCGTCGAGGGCTGGCGCATCCACCCCGCGCACTTCGCGGAGCGTCACAGCCTCATCGTCATCATCGCCATCGGGGAGTCCCTCGGCGCCATCGGCTTCGGCACACGAGGTACGCATCTCGGCGGCGAGGTGATCGCCGCGGCGTTGCTCGGCTTCCTCGTCTCTTCGTCGTTCTGGCTGTCGTACTTCGACTACGCGTCGATCGCCGTCCGAGACCGGCTCGACCGCCAGACTGGCGTGCAACAGGTTGCCCTCGCGCGCGATGCCTACACGTACGGGCATCTCCCGATGGTTACAGGGATCGCCCTCTTCGCGTTCGCGATGCGAGAGTCGCTGAAACACGTCGGCGCGCACCTGCATTGGGTCCCTGCGGTCGCGCTCTGCTGCGGTTGTGCGCTGTACATGTTCGCGTTCGTCGCGATCCGCGTGCGCGTCACGCACGGCATCGGCCGCGGCCGGCCGGTCGCGATGGTCGCGTTCGCGCTGCTCACGCTGGCGGCGACGCACGTGGCGGCGATCACCGCGCTCGCGCTCGTATGCGTCGTCTGCATCGGGCTCCACGTATACGAGCTGACCCGCTGGCGTGAAGACCGCACGCGTATCCGTGCGGGCAGCCTGGCTGAAGTTTGATGCAGCCGGACGGCGGCTCGTCGACAGCGGTCATGTCCCCGATGGAGGGGCGGCGACACTGAACGTGACGTACCCGCTCCGACTCGGCGCGGTGACGCGGACGCGATAGATGCCGACGCTCGACGGCGCCCAGGTGACGGAGGCGCTCGCGTCGAGCGCGACCCGCATCCCCACGTCGCGGAGGAAGAGCCATCCCTGGAGCGGGTCGAGCCGGTCGATCTCGACCGTCGCCACGTGCCCTGTTGGCCGTCCAATCACGGCGGAGAGCGTCAGCGGGATGCCGAGCGCGACGTGGCGCTTCTGAAGCTCGGGGATCGACAACGTGCTCACACCGTGTTTGCGCAACATCAGGCGGTAGCCGACCATGTGACCGCCCGTGGGGGCGCTGACGATGACGTAGTACGTCCCGGGTGCGAGCGGCCGGCGAATCGCGCGTCCGCGATCGAGCGACTTGCCGGAGTCGCGCAGGAGCTGGAGCGAGGCGTTGTGCGGCCACGGCCGGGCGAGCCTGAGTGTGACGTCGCTCCGATCGGCGAGGACGAAGCGGTACATGTCTAACTGGTCCGCCTGCGACGGGTGCAGCCTGCCAGAGTGCCAGACGCCGACCGGGAGCGCCAGGCCGGGCGCGGTGTCGTCCGGCTGCGCGCGGGAGACCTCGATCCGATACGGGACGCGGCCGCTCGAATACGCGACGCCCCACGAGCACGAGATAGCGCCCGCCGCCGTCCGGCCCGGGCGTGAACGACGCGGACCGATTGCAGCGCAGGAGCAACGACTGGTGCGCGTCGTCGAGACCGCCGGGCCGGTATAGCGCGAACGTCGGCACCCGTCTCCCGGGACGACGAAGCTGATCCGGTATGTCGTCCCCGCTGTCAGGCCGACATGCCAGAGGTCGCTCTCGTCGAGGAACTCCTCCACCGTCCCGCGCCCGGCGCCGTGCAGCGTGCGCCCGGGAACCGACCTCGGGTAGCTGCGGGACGAGCGCTGCGAGGGTGAACGTGCCTGGCCCGGAGCCTGTCCGCTGACCGATGACGACAAGATCGCCGTCGCGTGCTGAGAAAGCGATCGTGGCGACGCCGTTCTCGTCCGTCTCGTTGCGCTCGACGCTGCTGAGGCGGCCGCTGCGGAGGCGGTATACCGCGACCGAGGCGTCGAAGCCGCCCGCAGTCGTCAGCCGGAGGACGACGTTGCGGTTCGGAACGTTCGCGAGCGCGTACCACACCGTCCCGGTGACGATGTCGCCGCAGGCCGATGGATCGGTCTTCGCGAGCGTCGCGTCCTGCGTCGTCCCGGCTGAGGCGCTGCTCGTCGCGTCGATCACGATCGCCGAGGTCTGCGAGTCGTTCGCCGGCCGGTCGGCAAGGGCCGCCGCGGGCAGAGCTGCCGCGGCGGCGGCTACGAGGAGAAGGCAAAGAGTCGCTCTCATGCGCCGGATGGTTCCTCCGGTCGCTGTCAGGAACCTGTCAGGCGGCTCTCACGCTGCTGCCGCGGAGCCGCGCGTCAGGCGATCGCGCGCATGTTCTCTTCGAGGTGCGCGACGCTCGACGTCCCCGGGATGGCTAGGATCACCGGCGAGCGGTCGAGCAGCCAGCGCAGCTCGTAGGCCGACCCACGGGTCAGCCCCTCGCCGAGCGGTGCCCACGGCATGAACGCGATCCCCTCCGCCGTGCACACGTCGACAACGTCGTCGGACGTGAGCAGGCCGCGGTTGTACTGGTTCTGAACCGAGACGATGCGCGCCACCGACTGCGCGCGCCGCAGCTGCTCCACCGAGACGTTGGAGACGCCGATCATCCGGATCTTCCCCTCGACGCGGAGCTGCTCGAGCGCGCCGATCGACTCCTCGATCGGCACCTCCGGATCGTGGCGGTGCAGCTGATACAGGTCGATGCGCTCGAGCTTCAGACGGCGCAGGCTCGCGTCACACGCCTCGCGCAGGTGCTCGGGCCGGCCGTCGCGGATGCGGTCCTGCAGGCCCCAGCCGAGGCCGCCCTTCGTCGTGATGACGAGGCCGTCCGGATACGGGTGCAGCGCCTCCGCGACGATCTCCTCGCTGCGGCCGGCGCCGTAGATGTCGGCAGTGTCGATGAAGTTCACGCCGAGCTCGACGGCCCGCCGGACGACGCGCACGCCTTCCTCGCGGTCGTCGACGATGCGCATGGAGCCGAAGCCGAGACGGCGCACTTCGAGCTCGCCGCCGAGCATGAAGGTGGGATTCACGAGCGAGAGCCTACTTGTGCAGCCCGGCGAGGAGCCGCGCTGTCACACGGACCTTCCGCGACGTCGGCGTGAGGCGCGCGTCGCCGGCGACGTCGATGCGGTAGCCGCCCGGACGGAGTCGGAGCGGCGTGCGGAAGATCCCCCGCGCGTTCAGCTGCGGCCGGGCGACGACGCGCCAGCCGCCGCCGACGAAGCGGGACACCGTCACCACGCCGCTCGGCCGCGGCAGCACCTGCCCGGACAAGAGCGTCGCCGACACGAGCTCCGCCCGCACGATCGGCGCCACCTCGAAGCCGACCTCCGGTCCGCGGACGTGTCCGGCGGTGAGCCGGTAGATCGTGTATGCCCGCGGCGCGACCGCCACGCGGGCGCTGGCGCCCACACGGCGAAGCGTCACCCAGCCGGAGCCGGTCAGCTCCTGCAGCGCTGCCGCGCGGAAGCCCCGCGCACCCGCAACGAGGCCGACGCTGCGGCCGTACACGACCGAGCTTCGCGGCGTCGTCAGCGAGAGCTCGCCGAGGCTGAACCACGTCGAGCGCAGGCGGAGTCGCTTCATCACCTCGTCGCCCGAGAGCGTGACACTTCCGACCTCGAGCGAGGTGACGCGGTCGGACCGGTTTCGCACAACGTGCAGCTCGCCGAACGGGACGCCGAGCCGGGCCGCGAGCACCTGCGGCGAGAGCGCGAACGGTCCCCACGTGTGGACGGGCGAACCGCCGTCGTACGGATCGGGTACGGAGCGCAGATACGGAATGTCACCGAGCTTCGGCCAAACGTCGCGCACGTCGGCCGTGCGCCCGCCCGAGGTGGAGAAGAAGAACGTCCTCGCGACGCGGCCGTCCCACGTGAGGATGCGCCCCTCGGTCTGCGTCGCGGCGTACAGCGTGCCCGGAGTCTCGGCGCCCATGCCGCCGTAGACCTGACTGCGGTCGTCCGCGTACAGGTCGAAGCGTCGACCAGGATGCATCGTCGCGAGCGCGTACGAGCGCGCCGCCACGGCCTGTGCCTCGAGAGCGGCGAGCGGCCAGCGGTGCGGCATCTCGTCGCCGATCACACCGCGCACGTAGTCCTCGAGGTCGACCGCGTTCACGACCGCGAGCCGGCCGCCGCCGCTCGAGACGACGAGCGTGCCGTGGTACGCGCGCCCGTCCCAGATGAGCGGACCGCCGTTGCAGTAGAACACGACCGGCGACTGCAGCCGGTGCTTGTGCACCAGGAGCCCAGGGCCGACGTTGTAGGTCTTCGCCGGGATCGCGTACGTGCGGCCGGTCGCGTCGCCGACGCGCATGCCCGCCGCGCAGGCGATGCCCGCGCCGGGCTGCGTCGCCGCGAGCAGGACGCGCACCGTCACGTTCGCGGTTCCGCCGAGCTGCGTCCCCGGGTAGTAATGCGCGAGGATTTGACGCCACTGCCATCCGTGCCGCGCGTATCCGCGCGCGCCCCACTGACTCATGCCGACGCCGTGCCCCCACCCGCGTCCGGTGACGACGACGACCGTGGCAGCGCGGGCGGTGCCCGCGCTCAGCGCGACCGCGAGCGCAGCGAGCGCTAGGAGACCTGTACGGGTGCCCCGCCGGTCTCGGCGGAGCGGTAGAGCGCGTCGATCGCCCGCGCCTGCCCAAACGCGTCCTCGCGCCCGAGCAGCGGCGGCTCCAACCCCCTGATCGCGCGGCTGAAGTTGTCCGACTGCAGGCGGTAGCGATCGGCCGCAGCGACCGCGATCAGCTCGACGCCGTTGCCGCGCTGGAGCACGATCCCCGGCTCGTCCGCGCCCCACGGCGTCGGCACGCGCAGCGTCCCCTCGGAACCGACGACCTCCAGCCCCTGCCGCGACGGGAGGTCGTAGGCGCAGTCGACCTGCGCGAGCACGTCCCCGGGGAAGACGAGCGTCCCGGCGACGCGGAGGTCGACGCCGGTCTCTCCGAGAACCTGCCACGCCATCGCAATCTCCGGCTCGCCGGCAAGCAAACGCGATCCGCTCACGCAGTAGCAGCCGACGTCCATGAGCGAGCCGCCGGCAAGCGCGGGATCGAGGCGGGCTTCGTCGTCGACCAGGGTGAACGCGAACGTGGCCCGGATGAGGCGCAGCTCGCCGATTGCGCCGCCCCGAACGAGCTCGAGCAACCGCGCCGTCTGCGGATGGTGACGCCACATGAAGGCCTCCATCAACAGCCGCCCGGCCCGGTCGGCGGCGTCGAACGCCCGCTCGACCTCGGCTGGATGACGCGCCATCGGCTTCTCACACAGGACGTGCTTGCCCGCCTCGAGCGCGCGCACCGACCACTCCACGTGCGGCCCGTTCGGGAGCGAGATGTACACGGCCTCGACGTCCGGATCCTCGAGCAGCGCCTCGTAGGAGCCGTGCGCGCGCGGGATCCGCCACTCGCGCGCGTACTCAGCGGCGCGCTCCTCCGTGCGGCTCGCGACCGCGACGAGCTCGCTCTCTTCCGACTCCTTCAGTCCGGGGATGACGGCGGCGTTGATGCGCGCCGTCGACAGCAGGCCCCAGCGGACCGCTTCTACCCCCAAGAGTCTTCGGTCATCGGCCGGAACGACGTCGTGAGGATGCGCATGCCGCGCGGGCGCGTGAGCGCGAAGACGACGACGTCTGCCACCTCCTCCGGCGTCAGCATCCCGGTGAGCACGTCCTCCGACCGGCCGCGATCGTCGTCAAGCGCAAAGTCGGTGGCGACACCGCCCGGGCAGATGCACGTGCAGCGGATCCCCTGCTCGCGCAGCTCGTGGTCGAGCGACCGGATGAAGCCGACCTGCCCGAACTTCGACGCGTTGTAGACGGACTCGTGCGGGAACGCGCGCAGACCGGCCACCGATGCGATCGCGAGGATGTCGCCCTCGCCGCGCTCGAGCAGCTGCGGCAGCGCCGCGCGCACCGAGTGGATCGTGCCCATGAGGTTGACGTCGATCATCTCCTGGACGTGCGCCTCGGTGAGCTCGAGGAACGGGCCGTAGGCGCCGACGCCCGCGTTCGCGACGAGGATGTCGAGCCGCCCGAACGTGTTGATGGTGTCGGCGATGAGGCGGTCGAGATCCTCCCGCTTCCGAACGTCGCACCGGCGCGCGACCGCGTTCAGGCCGAGGTCGTCGCCGCTGCGGGAGCCGAGCCCGAGGTGGACCCCCTCGGCCGCCAACGCCCATGCGACCGCGGCGCCGATGCCGCGGCTCGCCCCGGTGATCACCGCCGCCTTGCCTTCCAGCACACCCATGCTTGCGACACTAACGGCATGCACCGGGTCCTGGTGGCGAACCGCGGCGAGATCGCGCTGCGCGTCTTCCGTGCGTGCGCGGAGGACGGGCTGGAGACGGTCGCGGTCGCCGCACCCGACGACCTCGGCTCGCTCCACGCCCGCTCGGCGGACGCGACGGTGGAGATCGCGTCGTATCTCGTCCCCGGCGAGCACGTGCGCGCCGCCCGCGAGGCGGGAGCGGACGCGGTGCATCCCGGCTACGGCTTCCTCGCCGAGAGCGCCGAGCTCGCCGAGGCGGTGCTCGCCGCCGGCCTGACGTGGATAGGCCCTCCGCCTGTGGCGTTGCGCGCCGGCGGCGACAAGCTGGCGGCGAAGGCGACGGCGCGCGCGAACGGCGTGCCGGTGCTGCCGACGGGATCTGCGCAGGAGATCGGCTTCCCGCTGGTCGTGAAGGCGGCCGCGGGTGGCGGCGGGCGCGGTATGCGCGTCGTGCGCAGCGCGGCGGAGCTGGACGAAGCGGTCGAGGCGGCGCAGCGCGAGGCGAAGGCGGCCTTCGGCGACGGCACCGTGTTCTTCGAGCGCTACCTCGAGCGGCCGCGCCACGTCGAGATCCAGCTGCTCGCCGACCGGCACGGCGCCGTCGTCGCGCTCGGCGAGCGCGACTGCTCGGTGCAGCGCCGTCACCAGAAGGTGCTGGAGGAGTCTCCCTCGCCCGCGGTCGGCCCGGAGCTGCGTACCGCGATGAGCGACGCCGCGGTCGCGTTCGCGCGCGCGATCGGCTACGAGAGCGCCGGCACGGCCGAGTTCGTCCTCGACGGTGACGCGTTCTTCTTTCTCGAGCTGAACGCGCGCATCCAGGTCGAGCATCCGGTCACCGAGCTCGTCACCGGCGTCGACCTCGTGCGCGCGCAACTCGCGATCGCGCGCGGCGAGCCGCTCGACGTCCACCCCGAGCTGAGCGGCCACGCGGTGGAGGTGCGGCTGTACGCGGAAGACCCGCGCACGTTCCTGCCCCAGTCCGGACGCATCGAACGGCTGATCCTTCCCCACTCCGTCCGCGTCGACTCCGGCGTCGCAGAGGGCGACGAGATCGGCACCTCGTACGACCCGATGATCGCGAAGCTGATCGCGCACGCGGCCACGCGCGGCGAGGCGCTCGACCGTCTCGCCGAGGCGCTCGCCGAGACGGAGGTCGACGGCGTCACCACCAACCTGCCGTTCTTGCGCTGGCTCGTCGCCCATCCGGTCGTGCGCGCCGGCCGCGCCACCACCGCGTTCCTCACCGAGCACCCGCCGCTGGCGCAGACGACGCGTGCGCCCGCGCCGCCCTGGGCCGAGCCGTGGCGGCTCAACCTCCCTGCCCCGCCGCCCGCTCCGCCGCCCGACGACACCGCGGCCGACCACGGCCCCACCGGAGAGACGTCCGCGCTCACCGCCCCCATGCCCGGCACGGTGATCAAGGTGCTCGTCGCAGCGGGCGACCGCGTCGCCGCGCGCGAGCCGCTCGTCGTCCTCGAGGCGATGAAGATGGAGACGCGACTCGTCTCCCCGTACGCCGCCACCGTGCTGGCGGTGCATGTCGCGGAGGGCGACCGCGTGGCCGGCGGAACCCTTCTCGTGGAGCTGGAGGAGTAGATAAGGTCAGTCCATGGCTGAGACAGTGCAGGACTTCTTCACGAACCTCCCGTCGCGCGCCGATGCGTCGAAGACGGCGGGCATGACCAACTCCTACGTCTTCGACATCGAGGGCGCAGGCACATGGAAGGTCGACGTCGACAACGGCGCGGTGACCGTCGCCGAGGGCGGCGGCGACGCCGACGTGACCATCGCCACGTCGCAGGAGACCTTCGAGAAGATCATCGCCGGCGAGCAGAACCCAACGAGCGCCTACATGACCGGGAAATTGAAGGTCAAGGGCGACATGGGTGCGGCGATGAAGCTCCAGAAGCTCTTCTAACCTACGGCCATGGGGGTCACGATCGAGATTGCCCCGCCGGGGCAGACGAAGGCGGACGCCCTCGCCGTCATGGTTGCGCAACCGCTCAACGGCGTCGACGAACGCTTTTCCGGGCTCGCCGCCACCGGCGAGCTGCGCGGGGATCGCGGCGAGGCGCTCGTGCTGCACGGCGACGGCACGCGTGTCGTCGCAGTCGGCGTCGGCAAGCTCAAAGACGTCGACCGGGACGCGTTGCGCACCGCCGGTGCTGCGGCCGCGCATGAGCTCTCGCGCGTCGGCGGAACGCTCGCGTGGCAGCTCGACGAGCGGCTGCCCCTGTCGCTCGACGAGCAGGCGGCAGCGCTCGTCGAGGGCACGATCATCGGCGGCTACGCGCCGGGCCTCTGGAAGACGAAGGCGGACGGTGCTCCGAAGCCGATCGAGCGGATCGTCCTCGAGAGCCCCGACGTCCGCGCCGCTGCAGAGCGGGCCGCGCTGCTCGCCGAGCGGACGAACCGCGCGCGCAATCTGGTCAACATGCCGCCGAACGAGCTGTACCCCGAGACGCTCGCGCAGCGCGCGACCGCGCTCGCGGACGAGCACGAGCACCTGACCGCCATCGCCCTCGGCCCGAAGGAGATGGACGAGCTCGGCATGGGAGCGCTCGAGGCGGTCGGGCGCGGCTCGCACAACGCTCCGCGCCTCCTCGTCCTTCGCTACGAACCGCCGCAGGCGACGAATCCCGACCTCGTCCTCGGTCTCGTCGGCAAGGCGATCACGTTCGACGCGGGCGGCATCTCGATCAAGCCCGCCGGCGGGATGGACGCGATGAAGGGCGACATGGCGGGCGGCGCCGGAACGCTGCACGGCATCGGCGCCATCGCCGCGCTCGGCCTCCCCGTTCGCGCGATCGCCGTGATCGCCGCGGCGGAGAACCTGCCCAGCGGCCACGCGTTCCGCCCGGGCGACATCCTCACCGCCGCGAACGGCAAGACGATCGAGATCATCAACACGGACGCCGAGGGCCGCCTCGTGCTCGCGGACGCGCTCTGGTACGCGCGGCGCGAAGGCGCGACGCACGTCATCGACCTCGCCACGCTGACCGGGGCGATGTCGATCGCGCTCGGCGACCTGTACGCCGGGTTCTTCGCCAACGACGACGAATGGCGCGACCGCATCGTCGCGGCCGGCGAGCGCAGCGGCGACCTCACCTGGCCGTTCCCGCTCCATCCGCGCTACCGGCGCTACGTCGACTCGGCGTACGCCGACATGAAGAACGGCTCGACGCTGCGCGAGGCGAGCCCCGCGCTCGCAGCCGAGTTCCTGCAGGAGTTCGCCGGCCAGGGGCCTTGGGCCCACGTCGACATGGCGGGGCCTGGCTTCTTCGACCGCTCGCGCGGCGACTACCTGCGCGTGCCCGGCGGCACCGGCTACGGCGTGCGACTCATCGCCGAGCTGGCCACGAGCCTGGCGTGAACTTCGAGCTCTCGGAGGAGCAGGAACTTCTCCGCCGCACCGTCCGCGACTTCGCCTTGACGCGGGTCGCGCCGCTCGCCGCCGAGCTCGATCGCGAATCCCGCTTCCCGTACGAGCTCGTCGCAGAGATGGCGGAGCTCGGACTGATGGGCATCCCCATCCCCGAGGAGTACGGCGGCGCGGGAGCGGACACGCTCTCCTACGCGATCGCGATCGAGGAGCTGACGCGGATCGACTCGTCAGTGGCGATCACCGTCGCCGCGCACACGTCGCTGGGCACGATGCCGATCTACTTGTTCGGCACCGAGGCGCAGAAGCAGGAGTGGCTGCCGCGGCTGGCGTCGGGCGAGGCGCTCGCAGCGTTCGGGCTGACCGAGGCGAACGCGGGATCGGACGCCGGCGCGACGCGCACGCGCGCCGAGCTGCGCGACGGCGCCTGGATCGTGAACGGCTCGAAGATGTTCATCACCAACGCCGGAACCGACATCACCGCGTGCGTGACCATCACGGCGCTCACGGGCGAGAACGAGGTGTCGAACATCATCGTCCCGAACGGGATCGCCGGCTACGACATCTCCGCGCCGATGCACAAGCTCGGCTGGCGCGCGTCGGACACGCGCGAGCTCTCCTTCCGCGACTGTGCCGTTCCCGAAGGGAATCTCCTCGGGGAGCGCGGTCAGGGCTTCCGGCAGTTCCTCGAGATCCTCGACGGCGGCCGCATCTCGGTGGCCGCGATGGGCGTCGGCCTCGCGCAGGGCGCGTACGACCTCGCGCTCGCGTATGCAAAGGAGCGCCACCAGTTCGGCAAGCCGATCTCCGAGTTCCAGGCGGTGCAGTTCGCGCTCGCCGACATGGCGACGGAGATCGACGCCGGTCGCGTGCTCGTGCACCGCGCGGCGTGGCTGAAGGACCAGGGAAAGGACTTCGCGCTCGCCGCGGCGCAGGCGAAGCTCTACACCGGCCTGCTCAGCAACCGGGTCGTGAACGCGGCGCTGCAGATCCACGGCGGCTACGGCTTCATGGACGAGTTCGCCATCTCACGCCTGTACCGTGACCAGAAGATCCTCGAGATCGGGGAAGGCACGAACGAGGTGCAGCGCATGGTGATCGCGAAGCTCCTGGGGTTGTAGTGCTGCCGGTAGCGCTCGCCGTCGTGGCCGCGCTGCTCTTTGCGCAGGGCATGGTGCGGTTGCGGCAACGCGGCCGCGCGGACATCGCGGGCTGGGATCGCGCGGCCCTCTTCGGGCTCGGGCTCGCGGTGACGGTCGCGGCGCTCGTCGGGCCGATCGACCGGCTCGCCGAGACGAAGTACCTGTCGGTGCACATGCTCCAGCACGTGCTCATCGGCGACCTCGCACCTGCGCTCATGATCGTCGCCGTGCGCGGGCCGCTGCTCGTGTTCCTCCTGCCGGCACAAGTGCTCACGCCGCTGGCGCGCAGCACGCGCCTCCGTGCGGTGCTGTCTACCGTGCTGCAGCCGCGCGTCGCGTTCGGGTTGTGGGCTGCGAACCTCGCGATCTGGCACGTGCCGTATCTGTACGACCTCGCGCTGCGCCACGATTCCTTGCACTACTTCGAGCACGCATGCTGGGTCGTGGCCGGGCTGATCGTGTGGACGCTGCTCGTCGACCCGGGCTCGCACCGGCGGCTCACCGTCGGCGGGCGGATCGCGCTCGCGGCGGCGATGTTCGCCGCCGGCCAGGTGCTCACCGACGTGCTCGTCTTCAGCTTCCATCCGCTCTATCCGGCGTATCCCGGCAGGACCGACCAGCAGCTCGCAGGCATCGCAATGATGGCCGAGCAGATGGTCACGCTCGGCACGCTCGCGTTCGTGCTCCTCCGCCCCAGGATGCGCGCGGCGCGGCTCGTGCACGCGTGAGCCCCACTGACTTCTCGTTCGAGCCCGCGTTCATCGTCGTCGCCGCCGCCGCTGCGACCGCGTATGCATGGGCGGCGCGGAGCGGCCGGCCGAGCCGGCTGCGGGCGGCGTCGTTCGCGGTCGGCGCCTTCCTCGTCGCGGCGGCGCTCAACTCGCCGCTGGAGACGATCGCCGCGAAGCGGCTGCTCCTCGTGCACCTCGTGCAGAACGCGCTCGTCGCCGACATCGCGCCCGCCCTCGTCCTGCTCGGGCTGACGCCGACGATGAAGGCGTGGCTCACGCGTCACGGCGCAAGCCGGATCCGGGCGCGCTGGGCGATCCTCGCCTGGCTCGCTGCGTGGTACGGCACGCACCTC
>Ga0193751_1001355_pt1 | contig 15884 bp, 15 predicted proteins | sample L1c2metaG_FD_143050 | JGI IMG/M metagenome (GOLD analysis project Ga0193751, IMG submission 143050) | Soil microbial communities from a riparian zone of the East river system, Colorado, United States - L1c2 | ecosystem: Environmental > Terrestrial > Soil > Riparian zone | place: USA: East River... | reverse complement strand
CTGATCTCGTCCCGAACCGTCGAGAGGACGCGGGCCGCCTGCGGGCCGCCCATGACGCTGATGCGCGAGTTCGGCCAGGTCCACAGGAACCGTGGCGAGTAGGCCCGGCCGGCCATGGCGTAGTTGCCGGCGCCGAAGCTCCCGCCGATGAGCACCGTGAACTTGGGCACGGCCGCATTCGCCACGGCCATGACGAGCTTCGCGCCGTCCTTGGCGATGCCGCCGGCCTCGTACTCCCGGCCGACCATGAATCCGGTGATGTTCTGGAGGAACACGAGCGGGATGCGGCGCTGGGCCGCGAGCTCGATGAAGTGGGCGCCCTTGAGCGAGCTCTGGCTGAACAGGATCCCGTCGTTGGCGATGATCGCGACGGGCCAGCCTTCGATGTGGGCGAAGCCACAGACGAGGGTCTCGCCATAGAGCGGTTTGAAGTCGTGGAAGCGGCTGCCGTCGACGATGCGGGCGATGAGCTCGCGAACCGGCACGTTCCGCCGGGTGTCGGCGGAGATCGCGTCGTAGAGGTGAGCGCCGCCGTCAAGGCCTGCCGGATCGACGGCCGGCGGCTCGGGCTCGCGCCGATCCCATGGCGGAGCTGGCGGCTTGCGCTCGAGGTGGGCGACGATCGACCGACCGAGGGCCAGGGCGTGCTCGTCGTCGAGGGCCTCGTGGTCGGCGACCCCGGAGCGGCGGGTATGGACCTCGGCACCCCCCAGGTCCTCGGCCGAGACCTCCTCGCCCGTCGCGGCTTTCACGAGCGGCGGCCCGCCCAGGAAGATCGTGCCGGTGCCCTTGACGATGACGGTCTCGTCGGACATCGCCGGGACGTATGCCCCACCCGCGGTCGAGCTGCCCATGACGAGCGCGACCTGCGGGATCGCGAGCGAGGACATCCGGGCCTGGTTGAAGAAGATCCGGCCGAAGTGCTCGCGATCGGGGAAGACGTCGGCCTGCAGCGGCAGGAATGCGCCGCCGCTGTCGACGAGGTAGACGCAGGGCAGGCGGTTCTCGAGCGCGATCTCCTGGGCCCGGAGGTGCTTCTTCACGGTCATCGGGTAGTACGTGCCGCCCTTGACCGTCGCGTCGTTGGCGACGATGACGCACAGCGTCCCCTCGATCCGCCCGAGGCCGGTCACGATCCCCGCGCTCGGGGCCTCGTCGTCATACAGGCCGTTCGCGGCGAGCGGACTCAGCTCGAGGAACGCCGAGCCCGGGTCGATCAGCCGGTCGATCCGTTCCCGTACCGGCAACTTGCCGCGCTCGCGATGCCGGGCGATCGAGCGATCGTCGCCACCGGCGCCGCGATCCGCGACGGCCGCCGTCCGCGCCCGAAGCTCGTCGACGAGGTGCTCCATCGCGTCGCGATTCGTGCGTGCATCGTTGCTCGCCGGGTCGAGACGGCTTCGGAGCACGGGCATGGGCCGAAGTGTACGAGTGGCGGTCCGTCGGTCAGATGACCTCGGCGCGCGGCTGCCGGGCCCGCCACGCCGCCAGCACCAGGGCTGCGCCCAGGAGGACCAGCCCGACGAGCACGCCTTCGATCGAGATCAGGCCGCTGCCGCACGACGAGGTGCCGCTCAGTTCCGAGCCGCACGTGTTCTGCGTTAATCCGAGGAGCATTGCCCAGCCGGCGCCGACGATGAGGGCGGCGATCCAGATCGCCGTCGCGACGCCGCCGGGGGAGACACGCGAGCGATCCGAGGCCGACGGCAGACCGGCGGCGCCGGCCAGCATGAGCAGCGCCGGCAGCACGAAGATGAGGGTGACTCCGGCGAAGGAGAGCACCGCGCCCGGGATCAGCGGGAGCACCGCTGCCACGAGCAGCGAGCGCCGTCGCGAGCTCGCGCCCAGGATGCCCACGATCCCCGGGACCGCATACAGCAGGGTGATCACCACGGGCCGAGGCACCGCATCGCCCGTGGAGTCCGTGACCGCGGTCAGGAAGACGCCGAGGATGACCGCGAACAGCACGGTCGTGACTCCACCGAGCAGCCCGATGTCCACGGTGCGCGGCCGGCCCGTCATGGGATCGTGACGATTCCTCCATTTGTGCTACCACTGACTAGCATGTTTCTACACCACGAAATGTGCTAGCGTCAAGTGGCAAGTTCTTCGAGGAGCACGCCGGATCTCGTGACTGCAGTCCGCGCCCAGGCGCCCACGCCGCAGGTGGCTTCGCCGACGTCCGGCGGCACGGCGGCCGAGGCGATCCGCCTTCGCCTCGCCGACGCCTGGGGCGAGATGGGCGCCAGCTGGGGCGTCGCGCCGGCCATCGCGCGGGTGCAGGCCTATCTCCTGAGCCGCCAGGCTCCACTGACCGAGCGCGAGGTCCGCGAGGCGCTCGGACTCTCGCACCGCGCGGCCAGCCTCGCCCTAGCCGAGGCGGAGAGCTGGGGCCTGATCGAGCGTGTGTCCGAGCCCCGCCGCGTCGGCCGTCGCGGGCCCGCCGGCGCCGCCTATCAGGCCGTGGGCGACCACTGGCGATGGTTCGGACGCGTGGTTGCGGAGCGGAAGCTCCGCGAGGGCGATCCCATCATCGACGTGCTGGAGCGGACCGCCGCCGAGGCGAGCGACGCCGCCGCGGCGAACCCGTCAGACCCGGAGCTCGCCGGCCTGCGCGAGTGGCTCTCGACCTTCCTGATCTTCGTCCGCCTGTTCGATCGGGCGGTCGGGCTCGTGCCGCGGCTCGAGCCGCGCGAGCTGGAGCGGGCCCTGCGCCTGCTGGGCGAGGTGGACGACGACACGGTCATGCGCCTCATCCGGCTGCTCGCCGGCTTGCCCGACGACGACGTGCTGGACCTCGTGCGGGCCGTCTCGCGCCTCTCGCCGACCGCGGCGCGCCGGGCGACCAAGCTCATGTCCGGGGTAGTCCGCACCGTCGGCCGCTGAAACCTCGAGCTGAGTCAGGGGGTCGACGCCAGGAGCGACGCCGCGACGAGGTCGAACGGTTCGAGGCTCTGCTCGGCCCGACTGATCACGACCGCGCCCTCGCTGGCGGCGACGGTCATCGCGGCGAGGCGCCGGGCAGCCTCGGTCTCCATGCCGCCCGACTCGTAGAGCTCGGCGAGCCGGCCGCGCCACGCCCGGAAGATGTTCGCGGCGTGCTCGAGCAGACCCGGTGAATCGGTGGCGACGGTCACGGCCAGGACGGCGCAGCCCGCCGTCAAACCGGATTGGACGAGCACCCCTCGCCAGATATCCAGGAAGAATCCCGTCACGGCCTTGGGCGGCTGACCGGCCACCCGATCGAGAACCCGAATGGCACGATCGCCGGCGAGCTGGATCGCCGCATCGACGAGCTCGTCCTTGCCCCCCGGGAAGTGGTGGTAGATCGAGCCTCGGGGGGCGCCGGAATGCTCGAGGACGTCGCTGAACGCCGTCGCCTGCAGGCCTCGCTTGGCGAGAAGCGTCACCGCGCTCTCGATCATATGTTGGCGCGGCTCGCCGGCAGAGTCGGGCTCGCTGGAACGGCGCGCCTTGCTCGGCACGGATCCTCCGGGTGGGGCTTGACTATGACGGTCGTCATAGCCGATCCTTTGCTATGACGACCAGCATAGTGGAGGAGCAGCCATGCCGATGATCGACATCTACGCCCCGGTGGGCACATTCCCGGATGCCCACGGGCTGGCGGCGGAGGCCGCGGCGACCGTCATGCGGATCGAGGCGGTGCCCGAGATCCCGATGTTCCGCGAGAACACGGCGGCCTTCGTGCACGAGCTGCCGGCGTCCAACCTCTCGGACGTCACCGGCAGCGGCCAGCATGTCCGGGTCCAGGTGCTCACGAACGCCGGGGCGCTCGATCGCGACAAGCAGCTGGCCGTCGTCGAGCAGCTGACCGCCCTCGTCGGCGCGGCGTCCGGCGATCCCTCGCTTGTCCAGCGGACGTGGGTCCTGCTCACCGAGGCGGTGCCCGGGGGTTGGGGGCTGTGGGGCCACGCCCACACGAACGAGGAGCTCGTCCTGGCGGCTCGGGCCGAGATCGCGAAGCTCAAGGGCGGCTGATCGCCCGCTCCGGGCGGCACCCGCAGTTCTGCGCCCTGGCCAGGGCCGCCGAATCGCCACGGAAGCGAGATCGGGCCGCAACCTGGAGGCCGCGAAACGGCGTGCGATAATCGCGTCACGGTCGGCGCGTCTGCCCATGCGCCGGCGGCACGGCGCGGCAGCGCCCGCAACGAGGAACCCGCGATACCCATGACCGTCCAGACGTCGACCTGGGCCACGAAGAAGGGCCTCGCCCAGATGCTCAAGGGCGGGGTGATCATGGACGTCGTCACCGCCGACCACGCGAAGATCGCGGAGGACGCGGGCGCCGTCGCCGTGATGGCCCTCGAGCGCGTGCCCGCTGACATTCGCGCCGCCGGTGGCGTCGCCCGGATGTCCGACCCGGCGATGATCCAGGGGATCATGGACGCGGTCTCGATCCCCGTGATGGCGAAGGCCCGGATCGGGCATTTCGTCGAGGCCCAGATCCTCGAGGCCCTCGGCGTCGACTACATCGACGAGTCGGAGGTCCTCACCCCGGCCGACGGGACGAACCACATCGACAAGCACGCCTTCAAGGTCCCGTTCGTGTGCGGCTGTCGAAACCTCGGCGAGGCCCTCCGCCGGATCAACGAGGGCGCGGCGATGATGCGGACCAAGGGCGAGGCCGGAACGGGCAACGTGGTCGAGGCCGTCCGCCAGCTCCGGTCCGTGCTGTCGGAGATCCGACGCCTCGAGGGGATGCGCGACGACGAGCTGTTCGTGGCCGCCAAGGACCTCCAGGCGCCGTACGAGCTCGTCAAGAGCGTCGCCGAGAACGGCAAGCTGCCAGTCGTCAACTTCGTGGCCGGCGGCATCTCGACGCCGGCCGATGCGGCGCTCGTCATGCAGCTCGGTGCGGAGGGCGTCTTCGTCGGCTCGGGCATCTTCAAGAGCGAGGACCCGGCCCGGATGGCGAACGCCATCGTCCAGGCAACGACCCACTTCGACGACGCCAAGATCCTGGCCGATGTCAGCAAGGGCCTCGGCGCGCCGATGCGCGGCATTGCCCTCGACCAGATTCCGGACGCCGAGCGGCTGGCGACCAGAGGCTGGTAGCCGGAATCGCGAGCGAGTCCAGCGTGAATCGCGACCGGCCCTCCGAGAGCCGAGGCGACGCTCCGCTAGCCATCGGCCCGAGGACTACCGCGCCCCGTATCGGCGTTCTCGCAGTCCAGGGCGATTTCGCGGAGCATCTCGCGACGCTCCGCTCGATCGGCGTTGACTCGGTCGAGGTCCGGCTGCCGGCCGACCTCGAGGCGATCGACGGCCTGATCCTGCCCGGTGGCGAATCCACCGCCATGCGACGACTCATCGATCGCTGGGGCCTGCGCGAACCGATCCTCGAGCTCGCTCGGAGCGGCGCCCCGCTGTTCGGAACGTGCGCCGGGATGATCGTCATGTCGCGCGACATCGTCGACGGCGACCCGCCCGTCCTGCCGCTGCTCGATGTCGCTGTGCGGCGCAATGCGTTCGGGCGCCAGCTCGATTCCTTCGAGACGGAGCTCGCGGTCCCGATCCTCGGCGACCAGCCGGTCCATGCCGTGTTCATCCGGGCCCCGATCATCGAGCGCACCGGCCCGGGCGTGGACGTCCTCGCCCGGCTCGACGACGGCCGGGTCGTGGCCGTGCGCGAACGAAACGTGATCGCCACGGCGTTCCACCCCGAGCTCGCGGGCGAGACGCGGTTCCATCGGCTCCTGGCGACGATGGCCGCGGAGCATGCCAACCCGGCGGAGGGTGCGGGCCGGCGGCGCCATCCCACCCGCCGCGCAGGGACCGCGGGCGGCTCCGGGGGCTCCAGGGGCGCCGGCTCGTGAGCGAGCCCCGGTCGTGAACGAAGCCCGCTCGGCGCGATCGGGCGGGAAGGTCCGCGCGGCACGCCTGACCGACCTGCCGGCTCTCGGCGAGCTGTCGCGCCTCTCGCAGACGACCGATTCGGGTGCGAGGACCCTGGGCCTGCCGGTCAACGGCCCATCGATCGGGATGTTCAGCCTCTTCCGCCTGCCCCTCGTCGCCTTCCGGCCACATGACCTGCTCTACGTCTACGAGGCGGACCGGCATGTCGCCGGTCTGGTCCGGGCCGAGCGCGAGAACTGGCGCGACGATTGGACGATCGTGGAGCTCGACGCCATCGGGCCGGCCGCGCGCCACGGACCGGGCGAGATCCGCTACCGGCTGGTCCAGCAGATCCTGCGGGAGGGCCAGCGCCGCGGCGCCTCGCGCTTCCACGTCGCCTGCGCCGACGCGGACGACAACGTCGAGCTGTTCATGCAGCTGGGTTTCGTCCGCTACGGCGAGGAGCGCGTCCTCTATCGGCCGCCGGATGACCCGTTGTCCACGCCGTGGTCGCCCGAGCGTGCGGCGCGGGCGCGGATCCGCGAGGCCCGGCCGATCGACGCGACCGCACTCCACCAGCTGTACACGGCGGTCACACCGGTGCCCATCCAGCGGCTCGAGGGCTTCCGGATCCCGGACTGGGAGCGCCAGGGCAGCCATTGGCGCGTCCCGCGCAGCTCCATGGCCCCGATCCTCCGGTTCGCGGACATCGAGGGCTACGTCCAGGAATCGGCTACAACGGGACGTCTCGACGGGATGGTCCAAGTCGGCGTGGCCCAGGAGGATCAGCCCCACTACCTCCGCGTCATGGCCCGGACCGACGCTGATGCCTCCGACCTCATCGCCTTCGGCCTCGGAGCCATCGCCGCCGGCGACGGGACGTCCCGTCCGAATCACGGAGTGATCGCGCCCGTGCGAACCTATGAGGCGCCGCTCGACCGCCGCCTCGAGGAGGCCGGGTTCGGCGAGATCGCCATGGTCACGCTGCTGCTCAAGGAGACCCTTGCCCGCGTCGCCGACCCCGCGCTCGTCCCAGCCGTCGCCCGACCGTGGGAGGTCACCCGTGGCTCCTGAGCCCCGTCCGGCGCCCGACCGCTCCGAGCTCGTCTCCGGGCCCGTCGCCCATCGCGAGACGATCGACGATATCGATGCCCTGCTGGATGCCCTGCCGCCGGAGATCGTCGCGGCGATCCATGGCCTGCCCGACCGCGAGGGCGTCATCGAGGTGGTCCTCGATCTCGGTCGCCGGCCCGAGGCGCGGTTCCCGGACGCCGAGGTCACCCTCCTGGACCGCGAGATCACCGAAATCGACCTGACGTACGTCGTCGATCACATCGGGACGTTCGGCGACGACAACCGGGCCGGGATCGAGCGCACGCTCCATCGGATCAGCGCGATCCGGAACCGCAGCGGCAAGATCGTCGGGCTGACGTGCCGGATCGGCCGCGCGGTCTACGGCACGATCGAGATCATTGCCGACTTCGTCGAGACCGGGAAGTCGATCCTCATCATGGGCCGGCCCGGCATCGGCAAGACGACGATGCTCCGCGAGGCGGCCCGCGTCCTGGCCGACGACCTCGGCAAGCGAGTCGTCGTCGTGGACACCTCGAACGAGATTGCGGGCGACGGCGACATCCCCCATCCCGCCATCGGCAAGGCCCGCCGGATGCAGGTCCGGACCCCCTCGATGCAGCACGAGGTCATGATCGAGGCGGTCGAGAACCACATGCCCCAGGTCATCGTGATCGACGAGATCGGGACCGAGCTCGAGGCGGTGGCCGCCCGGACCATCGCCGAGCGCGGCGTGCAGCTGATCGGCACCGCGCACGGCAACAACCTCGACAACCTCATGCTCAACCCGACCCTGTCCGACCTGATCGGCGGGATCCAGAGCGTCACCCTCGGCGACGAGGAGGCGCGCCGCCGGCGGACCCAGAAGAGCGTCCTCGAGCGGAAGGCGCCACCGACCTTCGACGTGATCATCGAGATCCAGGATCGCGAGAAGGTCCTCGTCCACGGCGACGTGGCCGACACGGTCGACGCGATGCTCCGGGGCGACCCGGTCTCGCCCGAGCTGCGCTGGCGCGACGAGGGCGGCGTCCATCGCTCCCAGTCACGGCCGCGGCCGTCGCCGCGCGAGCAGCTCGGAGCCGATCGATTCGCCGGGCTCGTCGGGGCGGGCGGCGGCGGCTGGCGGACCGAGCGGCCGCAGGCCGCCTGGCGCGGCGAGGGATCATATCGGAGCCCGCTCGGCGGACCCGCCGGCGGCTACGGATCGGGCGGCGACCGCGGCGGCACGCGGCCCGGATTCCGACCCGGAACCTCCGGCTCGTGGCGTCCGGCTCGATCGGGTGGCGGCGGGACGCCCGCCGCGATCGGGGGCACGGCTGCCGCGCTCGCCGTCGAGGCGCCGTTCGTCGCCGGCGAGATCGCCGATCGCGGGCCGCTGGAGCGCGGCAGCGTCCCGGTCCCGGAACCTCGCGCGCGCGAGGTGCGCGAGCTGTCCCGCCAGCGCCAATGGCGCGAGTCTGCCTCCAAAGCCATCGACACCCTCAAGGCCGACGAAGGGACCGGGCCGGTCAACGCCGATGTCCTCGAGGCATCAGACGAGCCCCTGGCCGAGGCCATTCGCATCGCGACGCCGGACGGCCTCGAGGTCGATGGCCTCGAGGTCGACGCCATCGATGGCGTCCTCCGGATCCCCGAACCGGACGCCCTGCCCACCCTGCGGGTCCTGCCCCAGGGCATCAGCCGCCGCCGCCTTGAGCAGGCGGTTCGCGAGCTCCAGCTGCCGGTCATCGTGGCCCACGACGTCGACGAGGCCGACGTCGTCATGACCCTGCGCAACGAGTACAAGCAGAAGACGCCGATGATCCGCGAGGCCGAGGAGCGGGCGATGCCGATCTACGTCCTCAAGGCGAACACCGTGCCCCAGATGGAGTCGTCGCTGACCTCGATCTTCTCGCTCGAGATCGATCCTCGTGACGCCGCGCTGCGGGAGACCGAGGACGCAATCGGCGTGGTCCGCACCCGTTCCGAGCCGGTCGAGCTGTCACCGCAGAACGCCTACATCCGGCGGCTCCAGCACCAGATGGCCGAGCGAGCCAATCTCGTGTCTCGCTCCCGTGGCCGCGAGCCGTACCGCCGCGTGCGGCTGTACCCGGACGCCGCAAGGAACGCCTGGCACTAGATCGCCTGGCCTGAGGCCGGCCGGCAGCAGGACCGCTCAGCAGGTCCGCTCGGCAGCTAGGCCGGCCGGTACTACGCCGCCTGGACGGCGCCCCCGAGGGCCGCGAGCCGCTCGGCCTGAAGGCGCTCGACCAACTGGATCAGCAGCACGGCCAGGGCCGCGGCGGCCACGAGCAGGGCCGCGCCGAGGAGCTCGACGAGGATCGTCGCGTCGAGGAGGCTCGAGATGTCGCCGCCGGACGCGATGAGCAGCAGCGCCGACACGGCGGTCTCGATGATCGAGCGCAGCCAGCGCAGCGGCCCGATGTTGAGCAGCAGGATCACCGCCGGCGTCACCGCGAGCCACCACGCGGTGATCAGCCCGAGCCGGGGCGCGTCCGCGGGTGAGAGCGCCACGATCGCCTGGCGGATCGTGCTCGTCGTCCAGTACAGGTTGCCGCCAGGGATGAGCGTCGAGATGAAGGCAAATCGGGGCGTCTCGCCCGGCCAGCCGCCGCCGAGGGCCGGCACGTTTGCCACGACGCGTGCCAGCCAGGCGCCCAACACCACGAGCCCCGCGAACCAGGCCCCGAGCTCTACGTAGCGGAGGAGCGCGACAACCGCCGCCTGGTCGAGGAGGGCCGTCGGATCGAACGTCGCCGGATCGAACAACGGGTCGGCGAGCGAGGTCTCGAAGCTCTGAAGGAACACGACGACGAGGACGGCCCGGGCGAGGGTCACCGCCGTGACGACGAGGATCGCCACCTGGGCGAGGACTGCGAGCGGGCTCGAGCTGCCGTAGGTGGCGCCGAGGCCGCGGGCGGTGGCGGCGAGCTCCCTCGGTGGGGTCTGGGCCGTGAACCGCGGCCGCGAATCCTCGCGCGCCTCCGGGTCGAGGGCCAGCGCCCGCGGCGTCCGGCAGGAATAGCAGCGCGTGGCCGACTCGCGGTTGACGGATCGGCAGTTGCCACAGACCCACGGCCCGACGCTCGTCACGCCGCCCCTTTCGCGGTCGCGAGCGCGGCGACTTCGGGCGCCGCCAGCGCAGCCCGGTCGACGAAGATCCGCTCTCCGCCGAAAAGCCCCCGGTCGGGGATCCAGGGGAAGTGGATCGCGATGCTCAGCCGGATGGGCCGGCCGGTCGGCGCGAGGCCCGCGAACGGCTCGCGAAACGTGGCGCTGAGCGTGGCTGCCTCGAACACGCCCTGCGGCCCGATGACGATGTCGGTCAGGTCGAAGCGGTTGTCCGGGAAGGCCGCGAAGAGCTCGCCATAGAACGCTCGCGCCCCGTCGTGACCGGTCCATCGCAGATCCGTCCCGACGATCTCGTAGACACAATCCGGCGCGAGCGTCGCCACGAGGCCGTCGATGTCGCGCCGGTCCTCGGCGATCGAATGCCGTTGCCACAGGCGTCGAATGCGGCGCAGCTCGGCGTCGTCGGCGCGGCGCCCCAGCAGCTCGCGGATCGTCATCCGCGGGATGGTAGGGAACCGAGCCGTCGGTTGACCAAATCGACGCGATCGCCAGCGAATGAGGCCCGCTCCCACGGCGACACGGTCATCCGTAAGGCCGCTGACAACCGCCTCCGAAGACGATGGCCGTTGCCACCAGGATGGCGAGGAGGCCCAGTGCGATCTCGACACCCGCGCCAACCGCGACCACCCGCCATGCCCTCCCTGTCCAGGCAGCGCGCGTCGCATAGAGGCTGCTCGCGGCGAAGCCGCCTCCGACGACGGCACCGAGGGTGAGCGACGGCAAGAGCCAGTCAGTCGTCGATCGGATCGGCGCCGTCTCGCAGCCGTGGACCGGAAAGGAGACCGCCTGCCAGAACACGGTCGCCGTCACCAGGCCGATGAGCCCTCCGAACGCGATGGCAAGCTCGACGCACGTGCGCCACGGAAACGTTCGCCAGCTGAAGCCCGCAACGACGGGCGCCGCGAGCCACATCGGCACGACCACAACCCAGCCGAACGCCGCACGATCAAGGGGTCCGACGCTGCCGAGCCTGTCACTGACCCACCACGATCCGTAGGCCAGCGCGACCGCGACCAACGGCGCTGCTGCACGAAGCGCCGACCGCCACGGCCACACGCCAGGGGGCTCTTCGGCGTTCATTTCGGGGAAGGATGCCTCAGAGGATCACGAGCCCGCTCGCCTTCGGGGCGTGCCCACGCCGAAGCGCCCCGAGCACCTCGCGGCTATCGAGCGGCGCGAGACCCCGTAGTGCTTCCCGATGCACCGAAAGGATGCGGCGATTACTTCTCGTTGCGCTCACGAGGAGGATCAGAACCCCGATCCCGCCGTCGCGCATCTTGAGCGCCAGTCGCCGCTCGAGGGCCTGGAGGTCTCGGAGACGCGTCTCCGCCTCGATGGCAATGATCTCGTGGCCGATCTGAACGATCGCGTCCCACGCTCGGAGATCACCGGCGGGCCCAACGGGGACCTCCGTCCGCATCGACGCGGCAGGCGGTAACTCTCGGCGCAATCGATCGATGAGGGCGAGTTGAGCCGCGTCCCTCAGTGGATCCCCGGATGGATAGGCGCGGATGCTCGCTCGCAGCCCGACCGCTGCGCAGGCCCTCACGACCTAATCGACGGTCAGCGCCCGCAGCTCCGCCCGCTCAATCCGGCCGAGCTGGGCATGAGACATGCCGACGGCCAGTCCTGCCGCGTGCTGGCTGAGCCCGGCGTTCAGCCGAGCCTGGCGGATCTCGTCGCCGATGGCGCCGCGAATCGCTCGCGCATCGGCGAGGGCCGTGGCGAGTCGACGACCGGACGTGGCCACATCGCACATCGTGCCGAGAACCGATCCATCGCCACGTACCAGGGTGCCTGGGGTCGTGTCCGAGTCGGATCCTGGAACCGAGCCTGGCCGGCCCGGTTGCTCCCGCGGGGCGCCTCATGCACGGCCGGCTGCCCTCAGGCGGCCTCCTGCACGGCCAGGCGTCTCCGGACGCCTCCTGCACGGCAGCCGTGCGTACTGACCGTCGGGGCGACCAGGGCTCCGTGATCGAAGCCGATGGGTGGCCCGTTCGCACTCCACGCGTGCGAGATGGCCGCCGGAGGGACGAATTCGGCATGTCGTCCGTCAGTACGCTCGCCAAGCGTTCAGCCCGAGGTACACACCGGGCGATACGCTCGCCAGGCGTTCAGCCCGGAGCCGCTTCCCCCGCCGGCGATCAGTGCTCGGTGGCGCCCGTGAAGGTCCAGGCGTCGATGCGGACCGCCGGGACGACCGCGCTGCCGAGGAAGCCCCGGAGCGTCTTGCGGGTCGAGGCGACGGCCGAGACGCCGGCGATCGCGTCGAGGTACGACTGCGTGAAGCGGAGATTCCGGACCGGGCCGACGATCTTCCCGCCCTCGACGAGGAACGTCCCGTCGCGGGTCATGCCGGTGATGATCGCGAGCTTCGGATGGACGGTGTTCGTGTAGTGAAAGCGAGTGACGAGCAGCCCGCGATCGAGGCCCGCGATGAGCTCGTCGCGCGGCGTCGTGCCCGCGGCCATGACCGAGTTGAGCGGGAACGGCCCGTACGGGTTCGGCGCGGGGAGACCGTGGCCCGTGGAGGTCGTGCCGGCGCGCGCCGCCGTCTGCGAGTCGTGGACGACCTCGCGGCACACGCCGGCATCGAGCAGCGGCACGCGCTGCTTGCGCACGCCCTCGTAGTCGAAGGCCATCGGCAGGCCGGCAGCGTCGCCGCCGTCGTCGACGAGCGACACGAGGTCCGAGCCGACCTTCCGCCCGGGCTCGAAGAACGACCGGTCCTCCTGGACCGCGAGGGCCGAGAAGCCGAGGTAGCCGAGGTAGTCGGTGATGTCGATGACGGCGTATTCCTCGAGGACCACGGGATAGTCGCCCGGGGGGAGGCTGACGGCGTTGTCGCTGGCCCGGGCTTTCGCCGCGGCCTCGCGGCCGAGGGCGGCCGCATCGATCGTCGACGCGTCGGTCGAGGCGGACTCGGCGTAGCCGTTGCCGCCGCCCGGTGACATGTGGACCGTGATCAGCTGGGCGGTGGTCCGGCTCTGGGACTCACGGATGCCGGCCGAGTTCGCGACGGCGATGGCCTCGGCCGACGTCGCGAACGAGCCGAACGCGTTGACCCCGGCCTCGTCGGCCGCGGCGATGACTGCGCGAACCGCCTCGGCCCGCAGCTCCGGCGAGGCGCCGGCCGTCGCGTCCGACCATGCTCCGACCATCTGGACGAGTGATCCTGCGGTCGAGGGCTTCGGCAGGCCGGCCCAGTCCTCCAGCTCCTCGCACGTCCGGACAACGGCGGAGGCGCGGTTCACGAGCGAGCGGATGCCCTCCACGTCGGTCCGGCCGGACGACATGACGGCGATCCGCTTGCCGGCGACGAAGCGGAGGTTGACCGTCCGGCTCGACTCCGCGACGTTCTGGTGGATCTCGCTGTTGGCGAAGCGGGTCAGCGCCGAGTCGTCGGTCGTGACGAGGACCTCGGCCTCCGTGGCGCCGACGCGCTGGGCCCGGCCGAGGATGTCCTCCGCGAGGGCGAGCGCCTCCGCGGCGGCCTCGTCGGGCGAGAGGTGGGTTGCCGTCACGTCGGTCATCGCCCGCTCACCACTTCCCCACGCCGACCTGGACGTCCTGGAAGCGGGCGCCCGAGACGCCGTGCCCCACGTGGCCGGTCTGGCCGGGCTCGCCCTTGCCGCAGTTCGGGGTGCCGAGCATCACCCAGCTCGACGCGTCGCCGACCGCGTCGCACGACCGCCAGAACTCGTACGTGATGCCGGTGTATGTCGGGTTCTTGTAGAGCTTGCCTTTCTTGCCGCCCTTGATCTCGTAGGCGACCTCCGTCGCGAACTGAAAGTTGAGGCGCCGGTCGTCGATGGACCACGACCGGTTCGAGGCGAGGTACAGGCCGTCGTCGGTGTCGGCGACGATGTCGTCGAGCGACTTGCCCGGTACGGGCATCAGCGACACGTTCGTCATCCGGATCAGCGGGATGCGGTTCCAGCCGTCGGCCCGCATCGCGCCCCCGGACTGGCGCCCGATCCGCGGCGCGGTCTCGCGCGACGACAGGTAGCCGACGAGGATCCCATTCTGGATGAGCGGCACGGACTGGGCCGCGACCCCCTCGTCGTCCCAGCCGAACGTGCCCATGCCGTATGGCGCGGTGGCGTCGGCGACGATCGTGATGAGGTCGGAGCCGTAGCGGAACCCGGAGTCCAGCTTGTCGGTCGTGAGGAAGCTCGTCCCGGCGTACGAGGCCTCCGTGAGGAAGACGCGGTCGAGCTCGGTCGGGTGGCCGCAGCTCTCGTGGATCTGGAGGTACAGCTGCGACGGGTCGAGGACGACGGTCCGGCGGCCGGACGGCAGCTGCGGCGCCGTCAGGAGCGCGACCGCCTCCTCGCCATAGGCCTCGGCATGATTCGCCAGGTCGAGGCTCCGGATGAACTCATAGCCCGCGGCCCGGTAGCCGCCCCCGGCATCCGGGTAGCTCCGGCGCTGGTGCTCGTCGCCCTCGATCGCGTTCGCTTCGACCGCGCTGCCGACGTGGGTGATCGTCTGCTCGGTGTAGCTGCCGTCGGTGGCAGCGAACGTCTTCCATTCGCGCTGCGCGGCATACATCGACTCGGTGAACGTCACGCCCTTGACGCTCGTGGCCCGCTTGTCCGCCTCGAGCAGGTCCGTGATCTTCGTCTCCAGCGCGATCCGGAACGGATCCTCCTCGACCGGGGTCTCGTAGGTCCCGTTGGCGGGCGGCCGGTCGTCGAGGACGACGGGCCGGCGGAGGGCGGTCGCCGAGGCCTTCGCGATCCGCACGGCCAGCGCCGCGACGCGATCCGCCTCGTCGAGCTCCAGCCGATGTGACGACGCGAAGCCCCACGCACCGCCGACCAGCACGCGGACGCCGAAGCCCTCCGTCTCGCCGAGGGCCACGCCCTCGACCTTGCCGGTCTTGACCGAGATCGACTCCTCGCGGCGGCGCACGACGCGAACGTCGGCGTAGCTCGCGCCGAGGGTCTGGGCCATGTTCAGGGCGCGGTCGGTCAGGTCACGCATCGGCGGGATCCAAGGGCATCACGGGGGGCCGAGCCTACCAGAGCCGCCGGAGCCCGGCGCTACACTCGATCGCGTGGACGCCCATCCGCCGGGTCGCCTCATCACGCTCGAGGGTCCCGAGGGTGCCGGCAAGACCGTCATCGGCCAGCGCCTCGCCACGGCCCTCGTGGCCGCGGGGCGCTCGGTGGTCCTGACCCGCGAGCCCGGCGGGACGCGGCTCGGCGAGCGGCTTCGGAGCCTGCTCATGGAGAACGGCGGCCGCGTCGAGCCGCGAGCCGATGCCCTCCTCTTCAACGGCGCGCGGGCACAGCTCGTGGCCGAGATCCTGCGACCGGCGCTCGCCGCCGGACAGGTCGTCGTTTGTGCCCGCTACACGGACTCGACGCTGGCCTACCAGGGCTATGGCGAGGGACTGGCGCTGAGCGAGCTGCGATCGCTCGCGGAGGTGGCGACCGGTGGCCTCGCGCCGCACCGGACGATCCTGCTCGACGTCGACCCCGAGGTGGGCCTCCAGCGGAAGTCCGACACGGACCAGACGCGCTTCGAGGCGTCATTCGACATCGCCTTTCACCAGCGCGTGCGACAGGGCTTCCTCGACCTGGCGAAAGCCGAGCCGGACCGCTTCCGGGTCATCGATGCCTCGCGCCGTGTCGAAGCCGTCTTCGCCGATGTCCTCGCGGTGACGCTCGAGGCGCTGTAGCGGTCCTCGGGCGAGATTGCTCACCAGCCGGGGGCACCTCTCGGGCCGATCGGCGACCGAAATGGCGCCGGTACACTCGCCGCGTCGGAGCCGGCGGATGGCTCGGTGAACCGCCCGGGTGAACCGCGCGGGCCGA
>Ga0193751_1001354_pt1 | contig 15885 bp, 14 predicted proteins | sample L1c2metaG_FD_143050 | JGI IMG/M metagenome (GOLD analysis project Ga0193751, IMG submission 143050) | Soil microbial communities from a riparian zone of the East river system, Colorado, United States - L1c2 | ecosystem: Environmental > Terrestrial > Soil > Riparian zone | place: USA: East River... | reverse complement strand
CGCGCGATCTCGAACGGCGACGCGCGTGCGCGCGGGGCGCCGGCGTCCGGCCACGCGGCGCGCGCGAGGTACTCGCCGCTGGCGCGGCCCGGGAGCCGCTGCCAGAGCGCCTCGGTGACGAACGGCACCACCGGGTGCAGCAGCCGAAGCGCCTGGTCGAAGACGTGGACGAGCACGGCGCGCGCGACGTCGCGATCGGGGCCGCTGGAAGCAACGCGATTTTTCGCCGCCTCGACGTACCAGTCGGCCATCTCGTTCCACACGAAGCGGCGCGCACTCTCGACGTACTCACTGAGCCGCAGTCCCTGCGTGAGCTCGCGCTCGCTCCACCGGGCGCCGGCGCTCGGCCGCGCCGGTCCGAGCGATGCGCCGGCCTCGCGAATTGCCGCGTCGAGCCGACCGAGAATCCACTCGTCGGCGCGCGTCAGCCGCTCCGCCGGGATATCGGCGAGCGACTTCACGTCGCCGTCACCGACGTTCAGGAACCGTCCGATGTTCCAGAGCTTGGTGACGAAGTTGCGCCCCGCCGCGAACGACTGGTCGAGGTTCTCGGGATCGAGCATCACGTCGGTGCCCAACCCCATCCCGGCGATCACGGTATAGCGCAGCGCATCGGCGCCGTAGCGCTCGACGACGTCCAGCGGATCGATCCCGTTGCCGAGCGACTTCGACATCTTGCGATGCTGCATGTCGCGAACGGTGCCGGTGAGATACACGGTGTGAAACGGGGCGCGACCCACGAAGTGGTAGCCGGCCATGATCATGCGCGCGACCCAGAAGAAGAGGATCTCGGGCGCGGTCGCGAGCATGTCGGTAGGATAGAACGCCTCGAGATCGGTCGACTCGTCCGGCCAGCCAAGCGTCGAGAGCGGCCAGAGCCACGACGAGAACCACGTGTCGAGCACGTCCTCGTCCTGCCGCACGGCGCCGTCGCACGTCGGGCACACAGACACGTCGTCGCGGCTCACGATCGGCTCGCCCCCGCACGCATCGCAGTACCACACCGGAATGCGATGGCCCCACCACAGCTGTCGTGAGATGTTCCAGTCGCGGATGTTTTCGAGCCAGTTGATGTAGACCGCCTCCCAGCGCTCGGGGACGATGCGAATGCTCCGGTCGCGCACCGCCGCGAGCGCGGGCGCCGCGAGCGTCTCCATCTTCACGAACCACTGGTCCGATAGTCGCGGCTCGATCACCGTTTCGCAGCGATAGCAGTGGCGCACGTTGTTCTGATGCACCTCCGTCTTCACGAGCGCGCCGGAATCGCGCAGCATCTCCGCGATGCGCTCGCGCGCCTCGAAGCGATCGAGTCCCTCGAGCGCGTCCGGCACGCGTCCCTCGGCGTCCGCGACCTCGCGCAGCGCGCCTACCTCGTCGATCACGACGGGAGCCGGAAGCGTGTGACGCCGGCCGACCTCGAAGTCGTTCGCGTCGTGCGCCGGCGTGATCTTGAGCGCACCAGTGCCGAATGATGCGTCGACGTAGTCATCGGCGATGACCGGGATCTCGATGCCAACGAGCGGAAGCGTCACCATCGTTCCGACGAGATCCCGATAGCGATCGTCATCGGGATTCACCGCGACCGCGACGTCGCCCGGTATCGTTTCTGGACGCGTGGTGGCGACGGTGATCGAGCGGCCCGAGCCGTTCGCCGCCGCGTACGACACGTAGTACAGCTTCCCGTGCGTCTCGCGTGGCTCCGCCTCCTCGTCGCTCAGCGACGTGAGGCAACGCGGGCACCAGTGGATCACACGATGCCCGCGATACACCAGCCCCTCCTCGTAGAGCCGCACGAACGCCTCCCGCACGGCACGCGAAAGTTGCGGCGAGAAGGTGTACGCGGTGCGCGACCAGTCGCACGAGCTTCCGATCGCGCGAAGCTGTTCGAGGATGACGCCCCCCGTCTCGGCGACGAACTCCGTTACGCGCTCGAGAAACGCGGCGCGGCCGAGGTCGAAGCGCGAGCTGCCTTCCTTCGCGATGATGCGCTCGACGACGTTTTGCGTCGCGATTCCCGCGTGATCGGTGCCGGGCACCCAGAGCGCTTCATCCTGCGCCATGCGGCGCCAGCGCACGAGCACATCCTGCACGGCATTGTTGAGCCCGTGCCCCATGTGCAATACCGCCGTCACGTTGGGCGGCGGAATCACGATGGTGAATGGCTCGCGCGAGCCACCCACGCGCATCGAATTTGGCGCGCGCGCGGTGAAGAGATCAGCGTCAAGCCAGCGCGTGTAAATCTCCCGCTCGACCGTAGCGAAGTCGAATTGCGGGGCGAGCGGTTCGGTCATGCGAAAAAAACTAACCGGATGATGAACGGGCCGCGTTGGCGGCCCGCTCGCTCTGCGACGCTCGGTGCGCGATCGAGTCAACGCTAGCCCGGAGACTGCACTCCGGAATCGTCGCCGTTCGAGCTCGCGGGCTTGTCGGCGACCTTCCCCTTGCGGCCGCGACGACGCTCCGCGATCCCCTCGACCGGGCCCGCCGCCTCGTCGAGCGCGTGGTCTTCGTCGAGCCATTTGTTCTCGAGCACGGGCTTCGGATCGGCGTGCCGATCCACCTCGCCGGAGTTTCCCTGGCGCCGGCGCCCTGTGCCCACGCGCTGACCTTCCCACACGCCGCCCGGCATCGGTGCGCTCTCGTCGATCTCGTCCTCGTCGAGGTCGGACTCGTCCTGCTCGTCCGCGCCGATGAACAAGCGACTGACCACCGTGATGATGCCAGGCACCTTGCGCGTCACCGCCATCGCATGGTCGGACTCCTCGCGCGTCTCTACCCAGCCGGACAGCTCGATGATGCCCTCACCTATGGCGCCGATGTCGATCGCGCGCTCGCTCAACACCGCATCTCGGCGGAAGGCGCGAAGCACACTCTCTTCGAGTGCCTCATCGCCCTCGGAGTCGGAGTCGAAGTCATCGCGATCGTCGTCGATCTCACTATCATCGTCGTACTCGTCTGTAGCGCCGCTTCCTTCGAACTCTTCGTCGTCCAACGACTCGGTATCGTCGCCTCGATGTGTGAGCGTATCGAAGCGTTCACGAATGCTCGCGGAGAGTCCGGCGAGGCCGCCGACTTTCTGCGCGACTACAATTCCGACGACGAATCCAGCGAGCGCGCCGAGGGTGACGCCGGCAGCGATGCCGCCGATGGATGGATCGTCGTCCTGCAAGCGAATCCTCTTCATGACGAGGCCTGTGGCGGAGGTACGATTGTAAGGATAACTTGGCAGAGGCCGAGGCGCGTGCGGGTGCAAGAAGAAGGCCATGCACCACCATAGTTTAACCGCTTCGCGCCACCTCCGAAGGACCCACCACACACGCATGATCGACAGACCTTCCGACGAGCTGACCCTCACGCTTCCAGACGGATCGATACGCACGGTCGCGTACGGTACGCTTCCGCGCGATGTCGTCGCCGCGATCGGCGCCGGGCTGCTGCGGGCCGCCGTTGCCGTCGAGCTGAACGGCTCGGTGCAGGATCTCGTGACGCCGCTGCGCGAGAGCGGCGCCTTTCGTGTGCTTACCGAAAAGGACGAGCGCTCGCTCGACGTCCTTCGCCACTCGGCCGCGCATCTGCTCGCGACGGCGGTGCGCCGCCTGCACCCCAGGGCCGCGATCGGATTCGGTCCCGCCATCGAGGATGGCTTTTACTACGATTTCGAAGTCGCCGAGCCGTTCACGCCCGAGGATCTCACGAAGATCGAGGATGAGATGCGCCGCGCCGCGAACGAGAAGTTTCCGTTCGTGCGCGAGGAGGTCGATCGCGCGGGCGCCCAGCGGAAATTCATCGATGACCCGCTGAAGCTCGAGCGGCTCTCCGAGCTCGGCGAAGATGAGGTGATCTCCACGTACACGGATGGGCCGTTCATCGATCTGTGTCGCGGGCCGCACGTTCCAGACACGTCGCGCATCAAGCACTTCAAGCTCCTCCACACGGCGGGAGCGTACTGGCGCGGCGATGAGCATCGCCAAATGCTCCAGCGCATCTACGGAACCGCGTGGTGGAACAAGGAAGATCTCGCGGCCTACCTGCATCGCATTGAGGAGGCCAAGCGGCGCGATCATCGCACGCTGGGCCGAGAGCTCGATCTGTTCTCCACCGATTCGCGCGTGGGCGCCGGGCTGATTCTCTGGCATCCCAACGGCGGCGTCATTCGGCGCGAGATCGAGGACTTCGAGCGCGAGCTCATCCTCCGCCACGGCTACGATATCGTCTACACGCCGCACATCATGAACGAGAAGCTCTTCGAGATCTCCGGACATCTCCAGACGTTCAAGGAGAACATGTTCGGCCCGATCGATGTCGAGGGGCAGTTTTTCCGCCCAAAGCCGATGAATTGCCCCGGGCACATCGTCATCTACCAGTCGCGCCAGCGCTCGTACCGCGACCTGCCCATTCGCTACGCCGAGTTCGGGACGGTGTACCGGTACGAGCGGAGCGGTGTGCTCCACGGAATGCTGCGCGTGCGCGGCTTCACCCAGGATGACGCGCACGTCTTCTGCACGCTCGAGCAGGTGCCTGTCGAGATCGAGCGGCTGCTCGATCTCGTGCACGAGATGCTCGCCGTCTTCGGCTATCCGTACACCATAGAGCTCGCGACGCGTCCCGAGAACGGGTTGGGGACGGTAGAGACGTGGGATCGCGCGATCAGGACGCTCTCGGACGTGCTGACCGCGCGTGGCCAGACGTTCACCATCGATGAGGGCGGCGGCGCGTTCTACGGTCCGAAGCTCGACTTCAAGCTCATCGACGCGATCGGACGCAAGTGGCAGGGACCAACGGTGCAGCTCGACTTCAATCTGCCCGAACGCTTCCAGCTCGAGTACATCGGTGCGGACAACAGCGCGCACCGTCCCGTGATGCTGCATCGCGTGCTCGTCGGCTCGATGGAGCGGTTCGTGGGCGGGCTCATCGAGCATTACGCGGGCGCGTTCCCACTCTGGCTCGCGCCGGAGCAGATCTCCGTCATTCCGATCACTCCGGATGTCGGCGTCGCGGCATCGGAGCTCGCGCACAAGCTCGAGGCCGCGGGGATCCGCGCCGGCTTCGACGCCGAGAATCGCGAGGACTATCGCGAGCGCATCAAGACCGCTTCAAAGATGAAGGTGCCCTACATGGCGATCATCGGGAAGCGCGAGGCCGAGGCGGGTACGGTGGCGCTGCGCTTTCGCGGCTCCGAGAAGAAGCAGGAAATCATCGCGGTCGACGCGCTGGTCGAGCGGTTGCGGGCCGAGATCGCGACGCGCGCGCTGCAACCGGCCGGCGCACTACAACCACCGCAGAACGGGCTGTAGCTTTGAGGGCCGCCGGCGTTCGCCGGCGCGTCTCACCTGTTCGCGGAACTCTGAATGGAAGGCTCGGACCGCACCCCGGTAATCGTTTCGGCTGCCCGCACGCCCGTTGGCCGCTTCCTTGGCGGGCTCGCGCCGCTGCGCGCGCCGGAGCTGGGAGCCGTGGCGATTCGCGCGGCGATCGCGCGCGCGGGAATCGACGTCTCGTCAGTCGAAGACGTGATTCTCGGCAACGTACTGCAGGGCGGGGTGGGGCAGGCGCCCGCCCGCCAGGCCGCAATCGCCGCGGGGATTCCGGGAACGGTGCCCGCGCTCACCGTGAACATGGTGTGCGGGTCGGGGCTCAAGGCCGTGATGCTCGCGGCCCAGAGCATTCGCGCGGGCGACGTGAGCGCCGTCGTCGCGGGCGGAATGGAGTCGATGTCGAACGCGCCCTTCTATGCGTACGGATTGCGCGGCGGCGTGAAGTTCGGCGATCAGACCCTGGCCGATGGGCTCATCAAGGATGGTCTCTGGTGCTCCTTCTGCGACGTGCACATGGGAGGCCATGCCGAGTATACGGCGAAGAAGGCGGGGATCACGCGCGAGCAGCAGGATCTGTTCGCGCTCGAGTCGCATCGAAAGGCGATCGCCGCGATGGATGCGGGACGCTTCTGCGATGAGATCGCGCCGGTAGAGATTCCGGGAAAGAAGGGGCCGACGGTGATCAGCACGGACGAGTCGCCGCGTCGCGACACGTCGCTCGAGCAGCTCGCCAAGCTGCGTCCGGCGTTCCCGAACGATGCGCCCAAGGACATGTCGGCGAGCGAGCTGACGGTGACCGCGGGGAACGCCCCGGGGCTCAACGATGGTGGCGCGGCGCTCGTCGTGACGAGCCTCGGATTCGCGAAGGCGCACGGGCTCGCGGTGCTGGCGAAGATCACCGGTTACGCGACCGGCGGCGGCGAGCCGCGCGACCTGTTCTTTGCTCCCATCGTAGCGGTACAAAATCTCATGAAGCAGACGAATGCGAAGATCGGAGACTACGATCTCATCGAGGCGAACGAGGCGTTCGCATCGCAGGCGCTCGCGGATGGAGCGGCGCTCGGCTGGGACTGGGATCGCGTCAATGTGAACGGCGGCGCGGTCGCGATCGGACATCCGATTGGGGCGAGCGGCGCGCGAGTGCTGACAACGTTGCTGTATGCCATGCGGGATCGCGACGCTCACACGGGGCTCGCGACACTTTGTCTAGGCGGCGGAAACGCTGTCGCATTGAGCGTGGAGAGAATGTCATGACGAGTCAGACTTCCGTCGCCGCGCGCGATCGCCAGCTCACCGTCGTCGGCGTGATCGGTTTCGCCGCCACGATGGCGCTGGCCGCGCAGATCGCGATCCCGATTCCGGGAACGCCCGTGCCCTTCACGCTGCAGCCGCTCGCGGTGGTGCTCGCGGGCATGTGCCTCGGCCCGGTCGCTGGAGCGTCGAGTATGGTGCTCTATCTCTTCGCCGGGGCTCTCGGGCTCCCAGTGTTCGCGCCCATCGGCGCGCCGGGCGTGCTGCGGCTCATCGGCCCCACGGGCGGCTACCTCCTCGCGGCGCCCGCCGCCGCGGCGATTGCCGGGCTCGTTGTGCGCCACTTCCCCGCGTTCGGCGGACGACTGCTCGCCGCGTTCCTCGGCATCTCGACGCTCTACGTCGGCGGCGTCGCGCAGCTCGAGCTGCTCACGGGAAGTCTCGAACGCGCCGCCGCGATGGGCACCGCGCCGTTCATTCTCGCGGATCTCTGCAAGGTGGTGGTTGCGGCGATAGTCTCTCCAACCCGTGCGCCACGCGCCCTCACTTGACGGTTCGCGGAATCTTCTTCACCGCCGAGGGGAAGGCGCGCGCTGGTTGGCGCGTGCTGCTGTTTGTCGGGCTCCTTCTGACATTCACCACTGCATCGACAGTATTCACGTCGTATGTGCGACCTGCAGACTACGCTGCGGCCCAAGTGGAGAGTTGGGGGCTTCTGCTGGTCGACGTGTGGCTCGCTCACTACATCATGCTGCGGTGGGTCGATCACGCGCCGTGGTCATACGTCGGCCTCGGTCGTGAGCAGTTCACTGTGCGGCTCCTCGCGATCGGGCTCGTGCTGGGCGTGCTCTGCATCATGATACCATCCGGCGGACTGCTGCTCGCGCACGATCTCACCCTCGTCACCGGACTTGAGGGGCGATACGGCTGGCTCGCGTTAGCAGCGGGCGGGGTGCCTCTTTTTCTTCCGCAGTCGCTGTTCGAAGAGATGGCCTCGCGCGGATATCTGTTTGCCGCTCTCCGCGATGGAATCGGCGCTGCAGGGGCTCTCGCCATCACCAGCGTCGGCTTTGGCCTGCTGCACTGGCGCAACCCGGGCGCGACCGCGCAGTCGGTGAGTGTCGTCATCCTCGCCGGCGCCTTTCTCGCCGCGATCCTCGTGATCACGCGCTCGCTTTACGCCGCGTGGATGGCGCACTTCGCCTGGAACTGGTCGATGGCCGAGCTCCTGCACTCGGCCGTGAGCGGCATTCGCTTTCCATACTCGTCGTACCGCGTGGACGGTGCCGGCCCGACGTGGCTCAGCGGAGGCGCCTGGGGTCCCGAGGGCGGCGCAGCCGCCGTCGCGGGCATGGCAGTGGGCGTTGCGCTACTCACCGAATGGCGCCGCCGGGTTGCCCGCAAGGCGAGCCTCACATGAGCGAGAAGATCGCCGTCGTCGGATCGGGGCAGATGGGCAACGGCATCGCGCACGTCTTCGCGGTGGCCGGCTTCGATGTGACGATGATCGATGTCGCGCGCGGCGCGCTCGATCGCGCGCGCGCGACGATCGAGAAGAATCTCACGCGCCAGGTCGAGAAGAAAATCCTCGACGCAGATGCGCGCGACGCCGCGCTCGCACGAATCGCGACCAACGAGAGTCTGCAGAGCGCAGGCGACGCGGCGCTCATCGTCGAGGCCGCGACCGAGAAGACGGAGCTCAAGTTCGCGCTGTTCGCGGATCTCGATCGCATTGCGAATCCATCCGCCATTCTCGCGTCGAACACGAGCTCCATATCGATCACCGAGCTCGGGGCACGCACGAAACGGCCGACCCAGGTAATCGGGATGCATTTCATGAACCCCGTGCCCGTGATGCAGCTCGTCGAGGTCATCCGCGGCCTCGCCACGTCGGACGAGACCACGTCGCGCGTCCTCGAGCTGGCGAGTTCGCTCGGCAAAACGCCGGTCGAGGTGAACGATTACCCCGGATTCGTGTCGAATCGCGTGCTCATGCCTATGATCAATGAGGCGATTTACTGCCTCATGGAAGGTGTAGGGAGTGCCGAATCCATCGACACGGTGATGAAGCTCGGCATGAATCACCCAATGGGGCCGCTCGCACTCGCGGATCTCATTGGACTCGACACCTGTATGGCGATTCTCGAGGTCCTGCAGAATGGCCTCGGCGATCCCAAGTACCGTCCGTGCCCGCTGCTCCGCAAATACGTTGCGGCGGGATGGCTCGGAAGAAAATCAGGCCGGGGGTTTTACGAATATTCCTGACGCACGCATGCGGCTTCACTCACTTGGCACGGGAGAGCCATGTCCTGGGCTCTGATTCCACTCACCGAGGAGCAGCGCGAGATTCAGCGCACGGCGCGCGAGTTCGCGGCGGCGGAGATCGCGCCGCACTCCGCCGCGTGGGACCGCGATTCGTATTTCGATCGAACGGTCATCGCGAAAATGGGGGAGCTCGGTCTTCTTGGCATGATGCTCCCCGAGGAGTTCGGCGGTCTCGGGCTCCCAACGACGACGTATCTCGTCGCGCTGGAGGAGATCGCCGTGTCCGACGCGTCGATCGCGGTCGCGATGAGCGTCCACAACTCGCTTCCCACGCAGATGCTGCTCAGGTGGGGCACCCCCGCGCAGAAGGAGAGATTCCTCGCGCCGATGGCTCGCGGCGACATGCTCGGCGCGTTCGCGCTCTCGGAGCCGGAAGCCGGCTCCGATGCGGCATCGCTCACCACGCAGGCCGTGCGCAATGGCGACTGCTGGGTGCTCAACGGCACGAAGGCGTGGGTCACCAGCGGCAGCGAGGCCGACGTCATCGTCGTCATGGCCCGCACCGACCACCCCAACGAGCGCCGCGGCCCGCGCGGGATCAGCGCGTTCGTCGTGACGCCCGACCTCCCCGGGTTCAAGGTTGGTAAGAAAGAGGACAAGATGGGGCTCCGCGCCTCGCCCACCGTCCAACTCGATTTCTCTAATCTCCGTGTTCCGGCCGACAATCTCCTGGGTCGGGAGGGCGCTGGATTCACGATGGCGATGCAGTCGCTCGACAATGGGCGTCTCGGCATCGCCGCACAGGCGATTGGAATCGCGCGCTGCGCGCTCGAGCATGCAACGGTCTATGCCGGAGAGCGGCGCCAGTTCGGCAAGCCCATCAAGGAATTCGAGGCGATCCAGTTCAAGCTGGCCGACATGGCCACCCGAATCGCCGCGGCCCGCGCGTTGCTATATCAGGCGGCAGCGGCAAAGGACCGCGGCGAGCAGATCACCCAGTACAGCAGCATGAGCAAGTTGTTCGCCAGCGAAACGGCCATGTGGGTGACCACACAGGCCATTCAGATCTTCGGCGGATACGGATATGTAAAGGAATATCCCGTCGAACGTCTATTCAGGGACGCGAAAGTGACCGAGATATACGAAGGAACATCGGAGATTCAACGAATCGTGATCGCGCGAGAGCTGTACTCGCGCAGTCCGTGACGTACGAGAACCTCGCCTACTCCATACCTATATGACTGCCACCGCCACTTTCGCCAACGCCACGACCCCCTCCACCTCGAGCCTCTTCGACCGGCTCGCCCAGATGGGGCACGAGCAGCTCGTTCTCAGCAGTGATCCGTCGGCCAGCTACCGTGGCATCATCGCGGTACACTCCACCACGCTCGGTCCCGCGCTCGGGGGCACGCGCTTCTGGAGCTATGCGAGCGACGAGGAGGCGATCATCGACGCGCTGCGTCTCGCGCGCGGAATGACCTACAAGAACGCGGTCGCCGGATTGAATCTCGGTGGCGGCAAGTCCGTGATCATCGGCGACAACCGCACGACGAATCGCGAGATGATCTTCCGCGCGCACGGCCGCTTCGTCGAGAGCCTTGGCGGGCGGTACGTCACGGCTGAGGATGTTGGCACGAGCACGAGCGACATGGACCTCGTGCACATGGAGACGGACTACGTCGCCGGACTCGCCGGAAAGTCGGGCGATCCGTCGCCGGTGACGGCGCACGGAGTGTTTCGCGCGATCCAGGCGTCCGCGCACTATCACTGGGGCTCGGACTCGCTCGAGGGAAAGACGGTCGCGATTCAGGGGTGCGGGCACGTCGGGATGTATCTCGCGCGCGAGCTCTCGGATGCGGGCGCCAAGCTGATCGTCACCGACATCGATGCGGAACGCGTGCGCGACGTGGTGGAGGAGCTCGGCGCGAAGGCCGTGGAGCCCGGCGAGATCTACGGCGTCAAGGCCGACATCTTTGCGCCGTGCGCACTGGGCGCGATCATCAACGACAATACGATTCCGCAGCTCAAGGTGGAGATCGTCGCGGGCGCGGCGAACAATCAGCTGCTCGAGTCGCGGCATGGCGATGCGCTCGAGGAGCGCAACATTCTCTACGCACCGGACTACGTCGCGAATGCGGGCGGCGTCATCAACGTCTACTCGGAGCTCGCCGGATGGGATGCGCAGCGCGCGCTTCGCAAGGCGGACGAGATCTATCACACGATTCTCGGCGTCTTCGAAATTGCGAAAAGCGACGGCATCCCGACCTACGAGGCAGCCGATCGCCTGGCCGAACGGAGAGTCAAAGCCGTTGGATCGCTAGTAAAGACTTGGCCGCAGTGGCCGAACCGCTAACGTAGCGTGGCGATGTCCATGCGGACTTTCTAGCTTCCACGGGTAGCTCGGCGGATGCTCCGTCGAGTCTCCCAGGGAAACCTCAACACTCGACATTCCGATGCTCTGGACCGATTGGGAATGCCGGCCACCCGGCGCAAAGCTCCGTGAAGCCGATCCGGAGATCGCAAAGGTCATCGAAGACGAGATTCTGCGGCAGGGCGAGGGACTCGAGCTCATCGCCAGCGAGAACTTCGTGTCGCCCGCGGTGATGGAGGCGATGGGTTCGCCGCTCACGAACAAGTACGCGGAAGGACTTCCGGGCAAGAGGTACTACGGCGGCTGCGAAGTCGTCGACATCGCGGAAAATCTCGCGATCTCGCGCGCGAAGCAGCTGTTCGGTGCCGATCACGCGAACGTGCAGCCGCACTCCGGCGCGCAGGCCAACGCCGCCGTGATGCTCGCCTTCCTCAAGCCCGGCGACGCGATCCTCGGCCTCGATCTCTCGCAGGGCGGGCACCTCACGCACGGATCTCCCGTGAATTTCTCGGGGCTCCTCTACCATGCGTTCCACTACGGCGTGAACGACAACGGGATCATCGACTACGACCGCATGCAGGAGATCGCGCGGAAGGAACGGCCGAAAATGATCATCGCCGGCGCCAGCGCATACGCCCGCATCATCGACTTCGCGCCATTCGCCGAGGTGGCGAAGGAGATCGGCGCGATGTTCATGGTGGACATGGCGCACTTTGCGGGGCTCGTCGCTACGGGTTATCACCCGTCGCCCGTTCCGCTCGCCGATGTCGTGACCACGACCACGCACAAGACTCTGCGCGGACCCCGCGGCGGCATGATCCTCTGCAAGGAGCAGTACGCGAAGGCCGTCGACAAGGCGGTATTCCCCGGCACGCAGGGCGGACCGCTCATGCACGTGATCGCCGCCAAGGCGGTCTCGTTCCGCGAGGCGCTCCAGCCGGACTTCAAGACGTACTGCGGTCAGATCATCAGGAACGCGCAAGCCCTCTCAGCGGCACTTACCGCGCTCGGATTTCAGATTGTGTCCGGCGGTACCGATAATCATCTGATGCTCGTCGATCTCCGCAACAAGGGCGTCACGGGAAAGGTGGCCGAGAAGGTGCTGGGCGATGCGGGGATCACAGTGAACAAGAACACGGTGCCGAAGGAGACGCAGTCTCCGTTCGTCACCAGCGGTGTGCGCATCGGCACGCCCGCGGTCACCACCCGCGGCATGAGGGAGGAGGAGATGGGGCGCATTGCCACCTTCATCGATCGGGCACTCGCGGTGCCGGAGGACGCCGTAACGCTCGCGAAAATCAAGCACGAAGTGAAAGAGCTTGCGAACGCGTTCCCGCTGTATACTGTGGCTGAGGAAGGGGCGGGGAGGTTGTAATAGGCGGATCTGCTTCTCATCTTGTGCCTCACGGCGGGAGCGCTCTGCTCCCGGCTTGCACATCCCTTGGAGGACCTGCTGTTGCTGCTGGAGCGTTTTCGAGACGGGATCATGGATCGCATTCGCACGAAGGAAACGCGCTTCGAGGAAGACGCGTATCTCTTCGTGCTCAAGGCGCTCGAGTACTCGCAAACGCATCTGACGGAGCGCCGCCACATCACAGGTCGCGAGCTCGCGTTTTCGTGTCGCGATCTCGCGCTCCAGATGTATGGCGTGATGGCGCAGGTGGTGCTCGAGCACTGGGGCGTGCGCGCGACCTCGGACATCGGCGACATCGTGTTCGTGCTCGTGGACCTGGGGTATCTGATCAGCCAGCCCACGGACAACCGCGCCGATTTCATTGGAGTCTACAACTTCGACCGCGCATTCGAGCACGAGTATCCATGGAACGCGGCGGCTCTCGTGTGAGCTGGGGCGGGTGAAGCGGGTGGAGGTTGCGGCATGGAGAGCAGTGCGCTTCCGGAGTGCCGAAAATGCGGCAAGGGTGCCATGCTCCCGCTGAGTGACTACGGGCGGGAGGGCGCACCGATCACATACAAGGCGTGGGTGTGCAGCAATCCCGAGTGCGGCTTCAACATCCGGATCGACAACGGCGAGATCAGCTTCGGTCGCACGATCACTCAATCGCACAAATGAACGATCGCACCGAACGCACTGCCAGTAGCGGCGGCCCACAAGGCCGCCGTCTTTCGTTGCCGGTACAAGCCGCGGCAGAGCGCGCGTGTTGACCACCGGAACGCTCGTGCGCGTGACGACGGCGGCGGAGGCTGCCGCGCTCGACGCGCGCGCGATCAGCGCGGGGACGCCGGCAAGCACGCTGATGAAGCACGCGGGGCTGGGCGCGGCGGCGGCGATCGTGCGTGTGTATCCGGACGTCGTCAACGCAGAGGTGAACGTGTACGTGGGGCCCGGCAACAACGGCGGCGATGGATGGGTCGTCGCGCGCGCTCTCGTGCGGTACGGGGCAAGCGTCTTCGTGCACGAGGCGGGAGAGGCGCGCACCGACGAGGCGAAGGCCGAGCGTGCGCTCGCGCTACCCGATGTGACGCTAGGGGAGTCTCCCGAAGCGCGCGTCGTCGTCGACGCGCTGCTCGGTGTCCGCGCGAAGGGGGCGCCACGGGGAGAGATCGCGGAGTGCATCGCGCACATCGCTCGGGCGCGCGACCGCGGCGCGGCGGTGGTGTCGCTCGACATTCCGAGCGGTGTCGATGCCGACACCGGCACCGCGACCGACGCCGTTCTCGCGGATCTCACGGTCACCTTCGGAACGCTCAAGCGCGGACTCACAATCGCGCGCGGCAACACTGGGCGCATTCTCGTCATCGGCATCGGCCTCGGATCGCCGGCGCCGGACGACAGAATGCTGCGACTCGTCGACGCGCAGTGGGTGCGCGCGCACGTGCCGCCGATTCACGCCGACGCGCACAAGGGGACGCGCCGCAAGCTCATCATCATCGGCGGGCAGCTCGGCATGGCCGGCGCACCGATGCTCGCCGCGCGCGCGGCGATTCGCAGCGGCATCGGGATGGTGCGGCTCGTCGTGGCGCGCGAAAACCTGCCCGTCGCGCAAGCTGCGGTGCCCGAGGCGCCGGCGCACGCCTGGCCGGAGTCCGACGACGACGTGGCGAGCGTGATCACCGGATGGGCCGATGCCGTGGTCATCGGCCCGGGGCTCGGCGCATCGTACGGCAGCCGTGCGTGGAGCGCGTGCTGCGCGAGTATCGCGGGCCCGTCGTGCTCGATGCGGACGCGCTCAACGCCTTCGCGGGCGAGGCTGAGCAGCTGGGCGCGCTCATCGGCGAGCGCCAGGCGCTGCTCACGCCGCACCCGGCCGAGTTCGGGCGACTGCACGGCGCGCACATCAACGACGTGCTCGCGCGCCGCTTCGAGATCGGCGTGGAGCTCGCGACGCGCACTCGCGCGACGGTGCTGCTCAAGGGCGTGCCGACCGTGATCTCGAACGCCGCGGGCGAACGCCTCGTGAGCTGCGCCGGCACGCCGGTGCTCGCCGCGGCCGGCAGCGGCGACCTGCTGTCGGGCATCGCGGGCACGCTCATCGCGCAGATCGGCGACGCGCGAATTGCGGGGGCGTGCGCCGCGTGGGTGCACGGTCGCGCGGCCGAGATCGCGGGGCGCGGACACGTGCGCGGCGTCACCTTCGCGAACGTCGATCTCGGACTCCGTCGCGTGTGGTACGAGCCGCTGCCCGCGCTGGGGCCCGTGCTCGCCGATCTCCCCGCGGTTGGCGAGCGGTGATCGAGCTCGGCCCCGGTCGCGAGTTCGACATCATTCGCGATCTCCTCGTGCGGTGGGGCGCGCGCGCGACGGGTATTGGCGATGACGCGGCGCTCCTCGACGTGCCGGCGGGCGAGCACCTCGTTGCGAGCGCCGATACATCGGTGGAGCACATTCACTTCGAGCGCGCGTGGCTCACGCCGCGCGAGATCGGCTATCGCGCCACGATGGCCGCGCTCAGTGATCTCGCCGCGATGGCCGCATCACCGCTCGGCGTTCTCCTCGCGCTCGGGCTCCCGAAGTCGTGGCTCGACGACGCCGGCGAGCTCGGCGACGGCGTCGGCGACGCCCTCGATCGCGCGCACACGATCGTGCGCGGAGGCGACATCACCGGCGCGAGCGACCTGACGCTTGGATTCACGGTCCTCGGCAGCACGGCCGCGCCGCTGCGCCGCAACGGAGCGCGACTGGGAGATACGGTGTACGTCACGGGAAAGCTCGGGGGTCCCGGCGCGGCGCTCGCGGCGTGGCAGCGTGGCGACACACCCGCACCGGGAGCGCGCGAGCGCTTCGCGCATCCCGTCGCGCGCATCACGGAGGCGATCTGGCTCGCGCGCGGCGGCGCGCGCGCGGCGATCGACATCTCGGATGGGCTCATCGCCGACGCCGAGCACATGGCGGTGGCCAGTGGTGTTCGCATACAGATCGACCTCGACCAGCTTCCGTTGCACGAGGGAGTGAGTGCGCACGATGCAGCCGTGAGTGGCGAGGAGTACGAGCTCATCGTGTGCGCCGCCGCGCTCAACGTGTCGGCGTTCGAGCGCGCGAATAAACTCCCGCTCACGGCGGTGGGGCGCGTGCTCGAGCCTATTCCTGACGGTATCGGCATCTCGGTGCGGATGAACGGCGAACGGCTGGCGCGCGCCGAGGGGTTCCGCCACTTTTCCTGAACATGCGCGCGCTTCTGGCTTATCCAATGATGGTGCTGCAGACGCTGATTTTCATCGTCCCCA
>Ga0193751_1001353_pt1 | contig 15896 bp, 21 predicted proteins | sample L1c2metaG_FD_143050 | JGI IMG/M metagenome (GOLD analysis project Ga0193751, IMG submission 143050) | Soil microbial communities from a riparian zone of the East river system, Colorado, United States - L1c2 | ecosystem: Environmental > Terrestrial > Soil > Riparian zone | place: USA: East River... | reverse complement strand
AGTGCCAGCGCGTAGGCGCGTGCCATCCATGCTCGGTGGCGGGCGATGTCGCGGCGGCGGATCGCGATGAACCCGAGGATGATGCCGGCGGCCATGCCCGTCCCGAACCCGAGCCGAAATACATGGGCCAACGCCCCGCCCGGTATGTGGGGGTAAAACGCTGTCATCCACAGCGCGAAATGCGTCGGTGTCAGGACTTCTTGTAACGGTTCCTGTCGGTGGATTTGAACCGGTACATCTGGCAGGCTTACTCGTTACGTAGTTAGGGGACCTTGGCCAGCAATGGCCGAGTCCCCCCAATGAAGCTTCCCCCCGCCGCACCTTGGGTAGCTGCTACCCCCTTGAAGAAGGCAGCGGGGCTTGATGCAACGCTCGGTGTCGATCTTCTGCGTGTCTACGTCGTCCGGCCGTTCCATCCACGTATGGCCCGAGATCGTCGATGTCACCCCGCGGTTCCCGATGTGTGTTGACCAGGTGGTTTCGTAAGTCGAGCCAATCCATAGACGCACGCCACGAAGGGTCGTGCGAGTGATGCAATGAAACTTCAGTCACGGCCTCTGAGGGGTCTAACGTCGGTGGGACCGCGACCGGTCGATTCTTGGCGTAATTTCGGGACCTAACAGCCGCGTCGGCATATGCTCGCCGCGGGAACCTGGGGCAGGGATCAGAGGACTACGGGTAACCCTGGCGTCCATCAGGGATGCGACTCTGCGCCCGCCACTCCAGGCTTCCCTAATCCACTGGCCCTTGGCCCAGCCTGGGGTCAGGCTTTGTAGGCACTACCCCGGCCCTGCACGCTGCGAGAGGCCTCTTCGCGAGGGTCGGCCAAGGTTTGACCTCGAGCAATTGCGTGGTCCCGTACCAACTGGTGGATGGGCATGAGCTCGAGTGCCGTGACGCCCAGCATCTGCAAGTGCTCGGTCGCGACCGGATGTCGCATCAGCCTCGATTGGTTACCCGTAGCGGTGCAGCCGCACGACGTTCCAGCAGGCTGCGCCGGTATTTGAGCCGGCGGAGATTTGTCCTGCGCTCCCAAGCGTGGGCCTCATCCGCATGCGCCTGGATGGTCGGACGCTTGGAGACGCCGCCTCTGCGCTCGGTTCCGCGCCGATCGCTCCCGGACCGCCTCGCGGTCGCCCTCACGTCATCCATTGTCGCCTCCTTTGGCCCTCCCGTTGCCTCCAAAGTTGCTATCCGTATCAAGGCAACTAGTCTCAGCCAAAGTTGTGCTGTCGTGGCTTTTGGAGGAGAGGACTCCGAGCGGGTCAGAGTCCTCTCCTACGTTGTAAACGCGTCAAGAAGAGACTCTTACCTGTTGGCCCAAGCATGATTAGGCGTCGCCGGCAGGTGACTCGTCTGGCTGACGTCGCCTTCAACATATGAGCCACTCGCCCGTAGCGAGAAGGATGATCACGCCTGGGGCCCTACACGCTCGTCCGCAATCGCAATGATCCAGACCACATTCCCATGTGCACTAACTTCTGCGGTTGCGGTGCGGCGGTGATTTGAATATGGTCCTGCGCCGACAGCGACGGGCTGGTCGGGCTCGTCTATGTCGCCGGTAATCAGCCCGGCACTCACGCGGTGCGCATACATTGGCGGGCGGCTTCATCTGCGACCGTTGTGACACGGCGTTGCCTCCCAGCGCCAGCCTCGTAAGCAAGCCAATCGCGAATACGCCCAGCATCGGCCCCCTAGGCGACGAGGAACTCTCCCGGGGTCTCCCTCACGCATATGTCGTTCCTTCTGTTCTGCCAGGACCCTAGATCGATAACGACTACTCTGGCTTGGTCCCCTTGGGCGCCGTAACGATCCTGATCAGAACCACGAGGCCCCAACCGATCACGGCGTATACCACGATCGCGACGAGCGAGGCGCTTTCGAACGTGTTGGTCTTCGTTCCGGTGTCGCCGAAGATACCTGTGAATGGGGCCACCATCACTCCGCTCAGCTGATAGATGAAGTGGACGAAAGCCGATTGCGACGACGCGCCGAGCAGCTTGCCCAGAAAGCGGGCTGCGATCAGGATGTCTACGGCGCCGACGATGAATGCGACTACGGCCGCCGCGCGAAAGTTGTAGCGGGGCTGTTCGGTCACCACCGACGTGCGCTCGACGGGAGCCGACGCAGAAGCAGATGCAGGAACTGAAGGCGGTTGTTGAGACGGCGGTTGCTGAGACGGCGGTTGCTGAGAGGACATTTGGTCAGGTCACCTCTTGCCGCCAATGATGGCTCACTGGACGTAACAAAGTCAAAAGCGTCCACGCCGTGCGGCGTCGGAGTGCCTCAACTGGATGCTTGTTGTCAACAAACGCACCTCGAGGCTTGGAATCGTCGCGTTAGCCGCAGCGGTGATGCAGTTCGACTGGCTTCACCCGATCTCGAACGCCTTCGTCGTCGTGGCGGTGCCGGGAAACGGTTTCGAACTCGTATGGGCGGCTACTCGGCGCACACATGTCCTGCGCCTATAGCAATCGTGCCGGGTCCCGGCGAATCAGGTTCGCTAGGAAGCGCTGCTAGGCAGCGATTATTGGCTATAGCCTCTGAATTCGATCTCAGCGGAGCACCGATTAGGAAATGGTTCACCAGCACTTCCTTGGGTAAGGAGAAGGGTAGCGGTTCGAGTCCGCCCGTGGGCTCCATCCCTCTTTCAATGCGAGGCGGCCGGAGACAAGGTGGAGTGGAGGATTTCTGCCATCCAACTGGCACGATCACGCACCACAAGGTGGAGGACACGTTAGTCACAGTCACGAGAACGTCGAACCGGGACACGTGCATTTAGACGGCACTCTTCCCGGCAGGAACGTATGAACGTCCCTGGATCCGCAGGTTGATGAACTGCCACCGCTTCCAGACGAGGTGATTTACCGGATCGCTGCGATTCTCCACCAACACAACTAGGAGGAGTCGGGTAGTCAGGGCTAGGTCGCTTGACGCGATGAACAACGGACACCCCGGGCGTGCCTGACCCCGCCCTCCTAATGCACCGTCGTTAGCAAGGTTCGCGGGCCTTCGTTGGGTGTTTATGAAGGACCCCGACAGCTGTTCACAATTCAGGGTGCAACCATGATTGGACGTCTTGGCGCGGTACTGATGGTTGTTGCGAGCCTGACCTTTACGGCCTGTACGACGAGCCCAGCCGAATCAATCAGTGCCTTCTGGCCGCGATGGCGGCAGGCCGGGCGGAGACAGGCTCACGGAGTTGGGCTCTGTGGTTGTTCATTGAAATCGTGATGCTCGGGGCGGCTGCGGGGGAGGCCGGCCGGATCACTCTCGCGAGTCGGAATCGTGACTCAAAATCGGTCGTTGGATTCATCCTCGCGTTGATCCTTGGCTTCGGACTCGCTGTAGTCCTGGCTTTCTTGGAGTACTCTGCCGCTGGTGTGAGGCGCCGTTTCGGGGCTGACCTCCGCGGGTCGCTGTGGCCGACTCGCACCGGGATCAATCGCCTTTAAGGCCCAATCGACGCGAGGTGTAAGGACTGCGCGGATCAGGCCCTGGGTTGCGAAGCAACCTGGAGACTGTCAGTGGGGGTAGCGGTCGGTGGCCATAACTACAGAGAGGATGCAAGGGCGGAATTAAGAAATGACCTGGTTATCCAAGACAATGGCGTCGTTCAGCAGAGCAGAGGGAATACTGGCAGTCTTGTTTGGGCTGGGCTTTGTTCTCGGCTTCCTGTTGACTCCGTTGGGAGTCGAGACTCGTATACACGAACTGCGGACCCCGGCGTTCGCGGGGTTCTTCATCACTGTCGGTTTGTTGATTCCGCTTGCCGGGTTGGTTTCGCTGTTCCTGCGAAGAGCGAAGCTCGCAGGCGTCTTGGCGGTAATAGACGCCTCGTTTTCCTTCCTCCTCCCTCCTGCTGACCAGGCTAAGTTCTTCTTCACTATTCCCCCTCCGCCTGCCGTTTTTATCGGTGAGTACATCCTGATATTGGTAGGAATCGGATACATGCTTTTCGGACCACGAGTCTATTCCCAGACCCGTTAGCGACCGAGAGATCGACCGCGAGTACTAATCAGTCCTGGTACTGCGCAGTCGCGCCAAACGTCCGCGAACAACGAGTCAGCTCTGGTGCGCTCTTCGTTTTGAACCTAAATACGTTTTGAACCTAAGTAAATGGTCTCCGCCGAAATCGACTGTTGGAGCTAAGGGCGCCTCGAATTCGCCAGGGATCGAAGACCACTTGTAAGGGAAAAGGTCCATGCGTTGTAATCATTTCCGGCGTCCAAAACAATGTCAACTGTGGGGTGGGGAGACAGAAGGTTTGGCGTACTAGTACGCATCCAGTACGCAGCCGCACTCAATCGCGGGGTGTCGTAAGGTGTCGCTCCGTATTCAGAAGGGGCGGGTCGAACTCCCCGACACAGAACCCGGCTTATGTCCGTTCTCGGCCCACCTTCTGTATCCCAAACACCACATGCTCCGGGCCGCACCTTGCGGTCTCCGCTTCGCGGCACCCAAAAGGGAGCATGCGATGACCCCGAAGCCAAGCCTGCGACGCCACAGTTGGTTGCGCCGTGACCTTCTGTGTACCCGCAGAGGACTCCGCAGTCTACGATGGCCATCTCGGCCCCTCCTTGTCGAAACTCAATCCCAACTGTGGATCTGCTACTAGTGATGACTGGAGATGAGCCGCTGACTCGTCGGTCGAGGCTGTGTTCCTCATGCACCGATGAGTTCCGGGTACGGGCTGAGTCTTACCTACAGGATTCGATTAGCACGTAAGGAGCTTGACCATGACCACAAGTAGGACGACCGACACGAAGGGCACCGGCCAGTATGCCAAGGTCAACGGCCTCAACCTCTACTACGAGACCCACGGTGCCGGGCGGCCGCTGATCCTCCTGCACGGCGGACTCATGTCGAACGAGACGTTCGGCCCCGTCCTACCCCAACTCGCGGAGCGCCACCAGGTGATCGCCCCCGACCTGCAAGGACACGGTCGGACTGCTGACATCGATCGGCCAATCGACGTTCGGCTGATGGCCGACGACATCGCCGCCCTTATCGACCATCTAGGCCTGGAGAAGCCGGACCTGGTCGGCTATTCGCTCGGCGGTGGCGTGGCGCTTCACACGGCTGCGAAGTACCCGGCCAAGGTTCGCCGGCTGGTCGCCGTCTCGGCGAACATCCGTCCCGACGCGATCTATGCGGAGATGCGAATGCAGCAAGGCCAGGTCAGCGCGGCCGCCGCCGAGTTCATGAAAGACACGCCGATGTACCAGCTCTACCACAGGGTCGCACCGCGTCCCGAGGACTTCCCGAAGCTGCTCGACAAGATCGGTGCGGCGATGGCGAAGGACTTCGACTTCGCCGACGAGGTCCGTGGCCTCCAGGTCCCCACGCTGATCGTCGCCGCCGACGCCGACATGGCTCCACCGAGCCACTACGTGGAGGTGTTCAAGCTTCTCGGTGGCGGAGTGCGGGACGGTGGTTGGATGGGCGAGGGCCGGCCGGCTGGCGGCCACGCACTTGCGATCCTGCCAGGCCTGACCCACTACAACATCGGCGACTCGCCACTGCTCGCTGCGGTAACTCTCGCCTTCCTCGATGAGCAGCCGACCTGATGGTCGAGAGCTCCACCGGAGCAGGTGTACATGACATGCCCTCGCTCCTTGAGTGCGCGGCGGGCAGCTACAAGATCCTGCCCGGCGGAGCGGCCTACTGCACAGGCATCGTGCCTTACGCGGCCTTCGAGGTGGTGCGTGTGCAGTTGGACACCTGGCTCCCGCTTGATCAGGCGTATCCGTTCATCGAGGCCTACCTCAAGAGGGTCGGGCGACCTGTCCAGGCCTTCTGCGGAATCGAGATGCGCCTGCCGGCGCAACTGACTATGGACGACTGGTCGAGCTTCAACGCTCCGTACCTGGCGCAACTACGGCGCTGGGGCTTGGTGCACGGCGACCTCAGTGGCGTGTGCCGCTCGAACATCGCGCTGGCCGTTCATCCGCCAGAGACCGCATCCATGTGCGCCTTCAGCTACACCGCGCCCACGGAATCTAAGGAAGGAGGCTTCTGCCTGTCCGGGACGGCGGACATTGCCCCCGATGGCAGCATCATCGCGGTGGGCGACACGAGCCCGGCTGGTATGCACAAGCGTGCCCGTTACACCATCGACGTGATTGGCGACAGCCTGGCGAAGCTGGGGTTGTCATGGAGGGAGGCGAACCAGGTCGCGATTTTCCACGTTGCGGAGATTCCCGATCTCTGGGGGCCTACACTGCTAGGCAGTCTCGGCGAGCCTTTACGTCAGGGCGTGGTGGTGTATCGCGCGCGTCCCCCGATTGCGGGCGGCGAGGTGGAACTCGAAGCACGCGGGGCGCGGCGCTATTTGATCATGGCCGGCGTGTAGCGACCCGCGCAGAAGCCCGACCGACAACCAAGTCGTGCCCGGAGGTCCGTCTGATCTGGACACGGTCAGCTCGACCGGTGAGCGGCACACGGCTTCGATACAGTGGCAAATCACACGCTGTGTGAATAATCGAGCGGAGGAAAGGGTGACTGATCACAAGGTGGCAAGCCGGGAGGAATGGTTGGTCGCTAGCGAGGCGCTCCTCGCGCGGGAAAAGGAGCACACGCGGATGGGCGACGACCTGGCGCGGCAAAGGCGCGAGCTGCCTTGGGTCCGGGTCGAGAAGGAGTACAGCTTCGAGACCGACGAAAGCATCAAGACGCTCGCCGAGCTCTTCGACGGTAGGTCACAGTTGCTCGTCTACCACTTCATGTTCGGCCCGAGCTACGAGGCGGGGTGCCCGATCTGCTCCTCCAACGCCGATGCCGTAAACGGCGTAGTTCCTCATCTCAACGCCCGGGACGTCACGATGGTTTACGTTTCGCTCGCGCCGCTGGAGAAGCTCCGGACCTATAAGCGCCGGATGGGCTGGAGTTTTCCCTGGGTCTCATCGGCCGGCAGCGAGTTCAACTTCGACTTCAACGCGTCACGGACCGAGGAACTGACTCGCGAAGCGATCAAGCCAATGATCGATGCGGGGATACCGCCGGTCGTAGACCACCTCGCGAACGCATCCGGAACGGACGCTGTCGGCTACTTGTCGGAATCCCCGGGCTTCAGTACCTTCATCAGCGACGAGGGTGCCGTATTCCACGCCTACTCCACCACCGCCCGTGGGCTGGAGTTTCTGATGGGATACTACCCAATCCTCGACCGCGCACCCAAGGGTCGCGACGAAGTCGACTCGCCCCTGTGGCTTCGCCGGCACGACGAGTATGCGCAAAGGCCGACGTGATGCTCGGCAAGGTCTTCATCTGTAAGCCCAAGTAGGTCCAGGGATACAGTAAGTCGGGCGTACCAGTACGCATCGAGTACGTAGTCGCTGTCAATCGCCAGGTGTCATCGAGTGTCGTTTCGTGTTCGGGACGGACAAGGCGATCTCACCGACACCGAACCCGGCTTACAGTCCGCCCTCGGCCCACCATTCTGACCGCCGCCCTACAAGAGAGCGGCGATCATCGCGTCGCCCACGAACCGACCAAAGGTGTTGAGTGGCATGCCCCGGCGAAGAACCAGCAGCTCGTAGAGCTCTGGAGCACTGTACGTCCACATCACGTTGGCGGCCTCCGCCACCGTGATACCAGGCCGAAGATGACCGGCGGCGGCAAAGCGTCGCGCGTTGTCAGTCATGCGGCGAAGGCGTTCGGCATGCACCTCTTCGATAAGCGGCCTCAACTCCGGATGACTGCCTGCAGCATCGCGCACGAGGAGCATGATCGGGGCGGCCAAGGGCGCGATCTCGGTCACGAATACGCCCCAGCGGGAGATGAGCTTTCGTGGATCCCGCTCACGTGTCTGGAGCTCGTCCGATCGCTGCTCGGCCGGCACCGGACCTGTGCCCAAGAGCGCCCGGGCGGCCATGGCGCGGATGAGACCTGGCTTGCCTCCGAATGACTTGTAGATGGTGTCGACCGAGACGCCCGCGTCCTCCGCGATCGCCGAGATGGTGGTCGGGCCGTAGCCGTCGTTGAGAAAGCGGCGCTGCGCCATTTCGATGATCCGATCGCGGCTCTGACGCGCTTGCGCTTGGCGCAGCCCGGCATCATAGGGCCGCTTCCCCTTGACAGCTCGGGACTTGCGGCTCATACTCGCCATTGGTTCCAGTCTACTGGAATGAAAATGGGAATGGGGTGGAAGCGGCATGAGGGAACCTCTGGCGACGATCGATCGGTTGGTGCGCGCGACGAACCAACACGACCTCGAGGCTCTGGTGGGGTGTTTTTCCGAGGACTATGAGAACGAGACACCGGCACATCCAGCCCGCGGATTTCGCGGTCGAGCCCAGGTGCGCCGGAATTGGGAGCAGATCTTCGGATTCGTTCCGGACATTCACGTCGAGGTAGTTCGGAGCTCCGTCGAGGCCGACACCGCCTGGACGGAGTGGGAGATGCGCGGCACCCGCCGAGATGGGAAGTCGCATTGGATGCGCGGAGTGATTGTCTTCGCTGTGAGCCACGACGCCATTCGCTGGGCTCGCTTCTATCTCGAGCCGGTAGACGAAAGTGACGCGACGGTCGACGACGCAATCCGCGAGCAGATGGTGCGGCAATGATCCTGGTCGCCGGCGGCACCGGCCACCTTGGGATCGAGCTGGTTCCTCTACTGACTTCTCGAGACATCCCTGTCCGGATCCTCACTCGTGATCCGGATCGCGCGCGCCAGCGCCTGGGCGAGACCCCGCAGTTCGCCAAGGGGGACGCGCGGAGTCCTAATACGTTAGAAGCGGCTCTGAAAGGCGTCGACGCCGTGGTTTCGGCGATGACAGGCTTTGGGCCCGGCGCACCTGGCCCCCGGGCGGTGGACTACGAGGGCAACCTGAACCTGATCAGGGCGGCCGAGACGGCAGGCGTGCGCCGCGTTGTGCTCGTGTCTATCCACGGCACCACAGCCGACCACGCGATGGAGCTCTGGCGGATGAAGCACCGTGCCGAAGAAGCGCTCCAAGCCAGCGGGCTCGATTGGGTCATCGTGCGTCCGAACGCATTCATGGAGCTCTGGGCCGAGCTTGTCGGTGGACCTATATTCAAAAACGGCAAAGCGACTGTTTTCGGTCGGGGCGACAACCCCATCAACTTCAACTCGGCCGTGGATGTTGCACGTTTCGTCGAGCTGGCGCTTTTCGATCCCGGTCTCAGCCGAACGATTCTTTCCGTCGGCGGCCCAGAGAACCTGACCTTAAACGAGCTGGTAGGTCAGATCGAGCGGGCGGCCGGCCGGAAGGCTGCGGTGAAACACGTTCCCGTGCCGATGATGCGGTTGATGTCGTTGGTGATGCGACCGCTCAAGCCTGATGTTGCCGCCATGATTCAAGGCGGGATCGCTTTCGACACGGTCGATATGACCTTCGACGCCTCCGATCTGCGCCGCCGCTTCCCTCAAATCGAGCTCACTCGCATGGCCGACGTGCTCGCCCGGCAGGGAGCCGCCACCACTGCACCAACCTCAGCCGAGTCGTCGCGCTGAAGCCTCCGTAGGCGGCTTTTCGGAACCGTAAGGCCTCTTCCCTCGGGGGAACGTCGATCCAGACTGGCTCAGTCGCACATCGACGACGGGCCTCCCTCGTTGCTTCATTGCTAGAGCGCGCGGTCGAGGTCGTGCCGCTGGATCGCTAAGGCTCGATGGATACAGAAGATCTTGCGTACCAGTACGCATTTGGTACACAGCCCTCTCGTGTCGGTGCGTGTCGTAAGACGTCGTCCTGTATTCGACATGGCAAAGCTGAATTCGCAAAACGAGAACCCGGCTTACAGTCCGCCCTCGGCCCACCTTCTGTATGCCTAAAGCCGCAAAATTGCGACCGCAGATTGCGGTCTCAGCTTCACGTCTAGCAACGGCGAGGGGCTTGGCAGACTCGATACAAGGATGCCGCCTCAACAGTAAGTCGCTGGCCAACCTTCTGTGCACTCATCGGGCGAGGTGCCTCAGCACGCACGGGTCGAGACCGTGAGGCGCCCGGTTCAGAACTTGTCAGGTGGAGGCCTATTGACGAGATTCCGGACAGGCTCGGCACTGAAACGCCGAAATTAGGCCCTTTCGCCGATGCGGGTGGACACACACGACCCATAGATTGGGGCCACGTCCAGAAATTCAGGAGGTTGCCCATGTTCCGTCCAATCGTTCGTCTCTGGTTGCTCATCTTCGTGCCGTTTGCGATCCTACCGTTCACGTTCATCTCCGGGGTAGTGGTGCCCTTCACGGCGCTGTGGGGCCATGCGGTGTTCCACCTCATCTATTTGCCGATCCTGGCCGTCGGCTGGTGGGCGCTCTGGCGGTTCGTCCGTGAGCCCTCGAACCTCGCCCTGCGCGTGATCGCGGCCTTGATGCTGCTCTGCGAGACCTCCGGTCTCTTCGGCCACGCCGGCGAGCTGGTATCTGTGGTGCAGCGGGGCTTCTTCAGCGCGCCTTACTCAATCTTTTCGGAGAACCCTCACATGTTCTTCGCGAAATTCGCGCTGGGGGGGATCTTGGCGAGCGAGCTGCTCCTCATCGTGTTGACAGTCAGTGCCGCCGTCCAGCGACTCCTCCGCCGCCCGCCAAGTGTCACGGGTGGGCAAGCCTATACCTCAGCCTGAACGGGCGCGAGCACAGTCATGGAACTGATCGAGGGCGGCATACCCCTACCGTCAAGACCCATTTCTCATCGGTCGCGTTCCTGGGACAATCGGCGCGTGCGTACGAGGGCGCGAGCGGTCGTGGATCTGTTGCCACTTGCATTCTTTGTTCTCGCCGGCGCCTTGATTGCGTTCGCAGCGCGAGTGACGGGTCCCCCTTACTTCGGGACTGACCCGGCGGTGGTCGCGTCGCTCGGCGTCGGTGCTCTGGCCACGGCGGCGGTCGGCCACGCGACCTGGCGGAACGACCGCACTGTTGGTGTCACGATCGTGCTGGCCGCGTGGTCGGTCGCGGCCTATCTCATCGTGCTGGGCCTCGCCGACCTCACGCATGCGGGCGCTGTGGTCAGGCTGGCGGTCGGTGGACACATTCCACCTCTGACGTTGTTTGTCGTAACCGGATTGATTGTCCGCCGCAGCTTGCTGGCCGGCCGAGCAAGGAGCTGGCCGGTCATCGTCTCGGTGGCGCTCGCTGGGATTGTCTTCGGGGCTACGCTCACCCTCGCGAATCCGGGGGCTCCCTTCGAAGGCGTGTCGCCGATCATTGACCTACCCGGCCCTGTTCAGATAGGGGCCATGTCACTGACCTTCGTGTGGCTGGCCACTTTGGTTCTCCCTCCTGCGCTGCTGATCTGGTCTCGACGCAGCGACGCGCGTGCTGATCCAGGACGCCTCGCCACGGCCGCGGTCGCGTCCTTTGTGCCCGTCTGCCAGATATTGCTGTGCACGCTGTTGGGTTTCGCTGTCGAAGCGAGCGGAGTCAGCCGTGACGGTGGCGCGGTCATCCTGCTGGTCGGCCTTGGTGCAGCGTGGCCGCTGACCGCTGTCGGATACGGACTGGCGATTCGTGGACGCGCCGCCCCTTACACCGTTAGCACTGGCGTACTGGCGCGCGCTGGTTCGCTTGTTCTCGGACTGATGACGGCGATGATCGCCACCTGTGCCGGACTCTTCGTCAGCCTCGGCCATGGGATTGGGACCACGCTCGCCATCGCGGTTTCGGTGCTTGTCGTGGCGCTTGCGCTGCGGCCGTTTGCAGCTCGTGTCCTTGCGGCCGTGGTCGGCGAGGCCACTTACCCGCACCAACCTGAGACCACATCGGACGGCTTCAGCCATCAAATTCGACGCGAGCCGTCGAGGCTATCAGCGCTGTCCGGGCGAGAGAGGGAAGTATTGCGGTTGCTGGCAGCCGGGCTGAGCAACGCGGGAATAGCGGCCGAGCTCGTGCTTTCAGAGCGCACTATCGACGCTCATCTCAGATCGGTCTTTGGCAAGCTCGAGATGCCAGATTCGAAGCACGACAATCGCCGTGTCCAGGCCGCCGGCATTTGGGCCAGCGAATCGCATGTTCTAGCTCACCGCGTCGACGCGCCGGAAATTAAGGTCTGAGAGCTTTTCCGACCAAATTTCGGGTGTTCCGTGGATAAACACCGACTGTTCCAGGCTGCTACGAACACGCGCCACTGGACCGAGAAAAGGTCATTAACCAGGTCGCTGGGTGGACAGTAGGTTTGACGTACCAGTACGCATCCAGTACGCAGCCGCTCTCAATCGCTAGTTGTCATTGGGTGTCGTTTCGTGTTCGGGGCGGGCAGGGTGATCTCACCGAAACAGAACCCGGCTCATCTCCGTACTCGGCCCACCCTTCTGTATCCCTTGGACCGCAAGGTGTACGCCCAAAGCTTGCGGTCTCTGTCCGTGAGCGAGCCGGGTCAGCAGTCGAACGCAAACCAGCACAACTCGTTGCGCAGACGCTGGTCGTCGAGCACAAGTTCTCGGATCTCGTGGGGGAGTTGGGCGCGCTGCCACTGGCACTCGAAGCGGCCAGCCGGCTCGCGCTCGTCTTCAGACGCTGCCGCCCGCGCCGCCCTGATCGCGTAGGCCGCAGCACCGAGCTCGTGGGCCGCCACGTGGCCCACCGCCGCGGCCTGGCCGGCAGCGTACGCGGCATGCCGTGCTGCCCCACTCAGGTCTCTGGCCGCGGCGTTCGCATGGCCCGCCGCCGTGCGGGCCTCTCCCCACGTGATCTCACCCCGCGCCCAGGCACGAACGAGGTCGATCGCCCGACGTGGACGGTCGTCCTTCGGCCGTGCCTGCTCGAAATGGTGCAGCACGTGCTGCGCGCAGTCAGCCGCCCAGATCCCCAGAAGGTGGTGATCGTCGTCTTGGAGGCTGCCGCCGCGACGCACGGTGATGAACCGCGGGTCCCTGGTCTTGGGGAGGATCACCAGTTTGCCCATCTCGTTCTTGTGTCCGCCGACGGTAGAGCATGTATTGACTCGCGAGCCGGCACTTTCCCATCATCGCAGCGTGAGCAAAGTCGATCTGAGAATCACGGTGGCCCTTGTTTTCGCAGCGTTGGTCGTCGGACTGATCGTCGGCTCCCGAGCCCAGGCGTCCGTGCAGTCGGGTCCGCTGCCGGCGGTGCAGGCGAGTATTTATGTCGACCTCAGCGCGGGCCGCGTTCTGTCCGACGGCCCGGCCGAATATGAGTACGCGCATTCGCTGGCTTCCGAGTTCGAGGCAAGGCTCCTTGGCGCCTATCACTGGCCGCGCGACATCCGAGTGACGGCCATGCCTCCGAACTGCTTCGAGTCAAGGCGCGGATGTCCAGGCGAAATCGACCACTGGGCTTTCCAGATACGCAGTGCCATGCCGATCGACCAGACGGCGGCGCGAATCGCGCTCGGCCCTGGTGAGATCACGCTGCGCGGGATCGTCGGCGCGGGCAGTACCGGCTGCGGTCACCGGTCGCTCGCGTACTACAGCGCCCCGCTTGAGGAGCCGTTCATCCCCGAATCCGCACCGGGATCGGCGTGCGTCAGCCTCGGCCCGATGCTACGCAGAACTACCCAGATGCAGGCATACGACGCGGGCAACGATGTCGGGCCATTTCCCAGCGGCGTCGCCTTTGTTCCGCAGCTCGAAGACTCGGACTGGCTCCTGGCTTACTGCCAGGCACACCCAAACCAGGACATAGCTTTGCTATTCGACGGATGGGTCGTCGCCTCGATCCACCCGCAGGACGTGGTCGATCGGGCACGGAACGCGCCGACGCAGCCGTATCCGCCGATGACAGTTCCGATGACCACCACGATGGCTGCGGCGATCGAGACGCCGCTGATGACGCTGCAGCCGGTGGTTCAGTAAAGCGTTCTAGGCGGGCTAGGTCACACCGAATGGCTCGGCGCCGATCGTCAGCACACGTGTTATGAGGTTCGGCCAGACGCTATAGCGGCCGCTTGCTTCAGCTGGCCGAGAGCGGCCGCCAGGTCGGATCGACGCTCGAGCACCGACGCGTAAGAGATGTGCATCTCGACGAGCCTTGCGTCCACGCCATCGTTCCGAAGGAGGTCGAGGGCAATGCGATATTCGTCGTCCGCCGCGGCTGGAACCCCAAGTCGCTCCATCGCCTCGCCGAGCAGGTGGTGACCCGTGCTCTCGGCGAGCCGCTCACTCATGCGTCTAGCCTGCTCGATGGCATCGCGGATGATTGGCACCGCATCGGCGACCCGACCCCCGGTCAGATACAGCTCTCCGAGACTCAGCAGGTAATGGCTGCGCCCGATCTCTGTATCGCTGGTCTCGAGCCGGCCCAGAGCTGTGACGAACAGATCCTCGGCACGCTCGCGCTGACCGATGCGCATCAACAGCAATCCGAGTTCGTTCTCGGCGCGAGCAAGCGACACCATGTCGCCCTCCTGCCCGTACAGGACGAGGGCCTTGCGAACGAACTCGACAGCGCGGTCGCTGTCGCCGCGGCCGTCGTAGGCGACACCGAGGCCGTGATTGATGCGAGCCAGGCGTCGAAGATCGCGGACGGTCCCGGCGGCTGCGAGAGCACGCTCGTAGCAAGCGATCGCGCTGTCGTACGAATGGTTGCGCACATTGATGGAGCCGAGGTGTTCGAGGATGCGTGCTTCGAGCAGCGGCGCGGGCTCGGACAGGCTGCGACACAAGCCGAGCGCCCGCTCTGCCACGGAGGCCGCTCGGTTGTCCTCCAGGAGATATAGACAACAGGCTTCCCAGTCGGCGCATTCGGCCGCCAGCATCGTGTGCGGGTGTGAACCAAGAATCTCTTTCGCGCGGTTGATGTGCTCGAGCGCTGGACCTGGCCGAGATACAAGCGCCAGAGCCTGTCCGGCCAGCACTCTGACGTGCGCCTCGACCTGCGGCTGCGGCGAATCAATGAGTAATGGGTCGCAGGCCGCGGCCGCCAGGGCGAACTCACCGCGCGAGCACAGCGCTTCGATAGCGGCAATCGCACGGTCGTCGAGTCGCCGTTTGGAATCGCCCTGCTTCGGCCGCACGGGGGAGGTATGGGCTTTGATCGGCCGAGTCTAACTGGCTCCTGCGGTGCTAGTCGCGAATAGGCTGATCCGTGGAATCGGAGGCAGGCACGCCACGCATGCCGAGTTCAGCTCACGCGATCAAGAGCCAGGCCGCCGCCGACACGCACGCGACTGAGGCGCCCAGCTCGAGCCGTCGCGTCCACGGCCACGCCAGCTTGTAGAGCAACACCATCGCGGCGCCGAGCGCGATCCAGACGATGTGCGACATCCCCGGCACCACGACTGCGAGCATCACGGCACCGCTGCACACGACGCAGCTGACGCCGTAGGTGGTCCCCTCGACGACCGCGGCACGAACGCCCTGGCCGTTGATGCGATCCGTCCGCCGGCACATTTCGATGCACCGCTGCCGGCCGGCGCGCATCACCGGCGTGAGAGCGTAAAGGCCTACGAACGCGATCGCCAGCGCAGCGGCGGTGGCGGACGGGAGGGAGATGGGCATCGCCATCGAGGCGTAGTAGACGGCGATCCCGAAGCAGGTCCACACGAGCAGATAAACGGCGATCAGCACGGCGGTGGGGAGGGGTGGGCGAGGTGCCCGCCGGGCGAACGACACGACGAATGGCGTCGCCGACGGCGCCATCATCGCAGCCGTCATCGCGACCCACGTGATCGTGAAGGAGGCAAGCGACCCAAAGCCCATACCCATGCCCATCGCTAAATCAGTCGGGGTACTCGTCCCGGCGGTGGATCCAGAATGGCCCGGCCTCAGCCTCGTCGCGACCCTTCGGCACAATGTCCAGATAGTGATACGCGACGTTGACCATGTCCAGCCCCCGCGCGTACGCCGAGATGGCGAGGTGACCCCAACAGCGCTGGCGGCGGAGCTGCCTTTCACGCGCCAGGCCGTCGCCAAGCACCTGGCCGTCCTCGACCGGGCGGGCCTGGTCGAAAGCACCCGCCACGGCCGCGAGGTTC
>Ga0193751_1001352_pt1 | contig 15910 bp, 14 predicted proteins | sample L1c2metaG_FD_143050 | JGI IMG/M metagenome (GOLD analysis project Ga0193751, IMG submission 143050) | Soil microbial communities from a riparian zone of the East river system, Colorado, United States - L1c2 | ecosystem: Environmental > Terrestrial > Soil > Riparian zone | place: USA: East River... | reverse complement strand
AACGCTGGGCCCACGCGTTAGATCGTCATGCCGCCATCGACTGAATACACGTTTCCGGTCGCGAACGCCGATTCGTCCGACGCGAGAAAAACCACGATCGGCGCGATCTCCTCGGGCTTGGCGAGCCTGCCCATCGGCTGCCGCGCGATGAACGCCTTGCGCGCCTCGACCGGATCGGCTTGCGCATTGATGCGCTCGTGCAGCGATGGCGTATCGACCGTGCCGGGCGCAATCGCGTTGCAGCGTATGCCCTTGGTGACGAAGTCCGCAGCGACGGACTTGGTGAGCCCGACCACCGACGCCTTGCTCGCGCCGTAGGCGCACCGGTTGGGGATGCCTTTGATCGAGCCCGCGACCGAGGCCATGTTGACGATGCTTCCACCGCCGTTCGCGAGCATCTTGGGGAGCGCGCACTTTATGGTCATGTACATGGCGCGGACGTTGAGTCTGAAGCTGAAATCCCAATCCTTGGGCGAGCAGTCCAGGATGGTGCCGTTGTGTACGTACCCCGCGCAATTGAACAGGATCGACAGCGGCGGCAATTCGTCGATGATCCTGGAAATCGCGCCGTCGTCTAGCACATCGAGCACGCGGGTCTGGATGCCGGTCGTGCCGGCGTAGTGCTCGAGGAGGGCAGGATTGACGTCGGTTGCGTAGACCCTGGCGCCTTCCCGCGCCATCGCGACCGCGCTGGCTCGCCCGATACCCTGGCCTGCGGCGGTGACGAGCGCGATCTTCCCGGCAAGGCGTCCGCTCAAGCGATTCCCCTATGGGCAAGGCGGCGAGAGCACCGCGCCGCCAAAACGGAAGCATATATGAATCGCTGGAAAAATTGGTAAGACCACTTGACCAAATCCGCAGATTTTGTTTAGCTGCGAAGGCAGCCGGGGTCACGCTGTCCCGTCCATGCCGATTCAAAGCATCGAGCCTCGCAGGCTCTACCGGCAGATCGCCGACCAGATCCGAACGCTGATACGCTCGGGCGAGTTTTCGGCGGGATCGCGCTTGCCGCCGGAGCGCGATCTGGCGCGTCAGCTCGGCGTGTCGAGGCCTTCTGTTCGCGAAGCCCTGATCGCGCTGGAAGTCGAGGGCCTGGTCGAGGTGCGCATCGGGTCCGGCATCTACGTGCTCGACGCGTTGCGCAACGGCGATAGCCACCCGGAGCACCAGGCGCTCGCCGGGCCGTTCGAATTGCTCCGTGCGCGCTGGGTCGTCGAAGGAGAATGTGCGGCGCTCGCGGCCCGATCGGCAAGAAAGGCGCAGCTCGCCGCGATCGAGGAATCGTTAGTGATAATGCAGAAGGAGATGGAAGGCGAAACACCCGCCGTGAACGCCGATCGGTTGTTTCACTTGCGCGTCGCGGAGGGCACAGGGAACGGCGCGCTGGTTCAGGTCGTCAAGATGCTTTGGGAAGAGCGCAGTGGTCCGTTGTATAAGCAGCTCGAGCACCACTATGACTCGCCGGAGCTATGGGATGCGGCGCTTTCCGAGCATCGCGCGGTCGTGAAGGCGATTGTCGCTCGCGAGCCGGTCGCCGCCCGCGCTGCGATGCAGAGGCATCTCAACCAGGCTTACAAGCGTTTCAGCACGGGCTGGAACGCACTCCAGTAGGAGATACCCATGCTCACATGCCGCATTCATGCCAAGGAAGATCTGCGTATCGAATCCATCCCCGATCCGAGTATCGGTCCGGGCCAGGTCCTCGTGCGGCTTGGCGCAGGGGGGATCTGCGGGTCCGACATGCACTATTATTTCGAAGGCCGAAACGGAAGCTTTGTCATTCGCGAGCCCTTGGTCCCGGGGCACGAGGCTTCGGGAGTGGTGGCGAAGACGGGTCCCGGCGTCACCCGTGTGAAAGTGGGTGACAAGATCGCGGTGAGCCCGTCGCACGCCTGCGGGCAATGTGACTACTGCCGCGATGGACGCGAGCATCTCTGTCGCAACATGCGCTTTCTCGGCAGCGCGAGCCTCTACCCCCATGTACAGGGAATGTTCTGCGAGTACTTCGTCATGGGCGAGCGGCAGTGTTATCCGGTCGCGGGCGACATTTCACTCGGTGAGCTCGCATTTGCCGAGCCTCTGGCCGTGGCGCTGCACGCCGTCAACCGGGGGCCCGAGCTTCTCGGCAAGTCGGTGCTCGTCACCGGCGCGGGCACGATCGGCTGTCTCACCGTGATCGCGGCGCGCCTGGGCGGCGCGAAACATGTTGCGGTGTCCGACGTTCTCGACCGTCCGCTCGAACAGGCAATACGCGTGGGCGCCGACCGCACAATCCGCGCCGACCGCGATGCCGACGCGCTTTCCGCGCCTCAGTTCGATGTCGCCTATGAAGTTTCCGGCAGCTTCGCGGCGCTCAAAGGCTGTGTCGCCGCGGTCAAGCGCGGCGGAACGGTGGTGCAGGTGGGGACGCTGCCGCACGAGCCGCTGCCCTTTGTCGTCAACGACATCATGGCCAAGGAGCTCGATCTTAAAGGGGCATTTCGCTGGGGCATCGAATTTGATTGGGCCGTCGAATATCTTTCGTCGCGGCGGGTCGATGTGCGACCGCTCCTCTCCGGGCAGTACCCGTTGCAGGACGCGGTCAAGGCATTCCACTTCGCCAGGGACAAGTCGCAAAGCACCAAGGTGCAGCTCATCGCAGCTTGAAATTCAATACAGCGTCATCAAGGGAGGAATGACATGTTTCGTATCGCCAGGCTTATTTTCGCCGCCGCTGCATTGTCCGTCTGTGCAACGGCCAGCGCGCAACCGATCAAGCTCAAGTGGGCGCACGTGTACGAGACCTCTGAGCCTTATCACACATGGTCGGTCTGGGCGGCGGGAGAGATCGAGAAACGCACCAACGGCAAGTACCACATCGACGTGTTTCCCGCGTCGAGCCTGGGCAAGGAGTCCGACATCAACCAGGGGCTCACCCTCGGCACGGTCGACATGATCATATCGGGGCTGTCTTTCGCCGCGCGCACGATGCCGCGCATCGGTGTCGGCTATTACCCATACACGTTTCGTGACGGCGATCATCTGATCAAGTGGGCGCAGAGTCCCTCGTTCAAGGAGATGGTCGACGAATATCGCAACAAGACCGGGACCCAGATCACCGCGATGACTTACTACGGCGCGAGGCACACGACGTCGAACAAGGCATTCACCGATTGCGCCGGCATGAAAGGACTCAAGATGCGCGTTCCTGACGTGCCCGCGTATCTTGCACTGCCCAAATCGTGCGGCGCCAACCCGACGCCGATCGCGTTTGCCGAGGTCTATCTCGCATTGCAGAACGGCACGGTCGATGCGCAGGAAAATCCCTTGACGACCATCGAGGCAAAGAAGTTCTACGAGGTCCAGAAATACATCATTCTGACGGGACATATCATCGACTCGCTGGCGACGCAGGTCGCGCCGCACGTCTGGACCAAGCTCTCCGATCAGGAGAAGAAGATCTTCACCGACGTGACGCAGGAAGCGGCGGCCAAGTCGACGGCGCAGATCCAGAAGCGCGAGGGCGAACTGGTCGAAGAGTTCCGCAAGAAGGGCCTGACCGTCAGCGCGGTCGACAAGAAATCGTTCCAGGATGCGATATTGAAGAACGTCACTTTCGAGTCGATGGGTTATTCCAAGGCCGATTGGGACAAGATCCAGGCATTGCGCTGATGAACGAAGCCCGCTCATCGGGCAAGCGGCGCCGCGGCGGGGGATCGCGCTCGCAGCGCCGGCGCGATCAGCGCAAGCCGGGCGGCAAAACCGGGAACGCGGCAAAACAGACGCTGCCCGATTCTGCCCGGCAAGCGCCGCGTAGCGGTGCCGAGGAGCATGTCCTCGACAAGACCGGCCACTTCCACATCCACGACGCGCCGATCGATCTGGCGCATTATCCGTTCGAAGCGTGGCTTGCGTTCGGGGTCTTCTGGCTGCTGGCGCTCGACATCTTCTACCAGTTCTTCACGCGCTATGCGCTCAACGACTCGGCATCGTGGACCGAGGAAATCGCCCGCTATCTGCTGATCTGCGTCGTGTTCATCGCGCTTGCATGGTCGGTGCGGACCAACCGTCACATCCACGTCGACTTTTTCTATCGGCTGTTGCCCGAGCGCGTGTGCAGGGCGATGTCGACCGTGGTCGACGTCATCCGTATGGTGTTCTTCGCGTTTGCCGTGGTGCTCACCTGGCAGATGATGCAGAAAATGGGCAACTACAAAATGACGATCGTCGACCTGCCGATGAATATCGTGTATGGCGTGTGCGCTTTCGGATTCGCCTGCGCCACGGTCCGATCGGTGCAGGTCGCGATCGAACACTGGCGTCAGGGCTACAGCGTTCTGGAAAGGCCCGAGACCGCGATCGAGGCCGCGTTGTGACTCCGGCGCTGCTTGGCTCGTTTCTGGGGATGATGGCAGGCGGGGTGCCGGTCGCCATCGCGATGGCCGGGTCCGCGCTCGTCTACATCCTGCTTGCCGGAGACTTGCCGCCTTTCGCTGTCGTGCACCGGATGATCAGCGGCATCGACAGCTTTCCGCTGCTGGCGGTGCCGTTTTTCATCATGGCCGGCAATCTGATGAATCACGCCGGCATCACCAATCGCATCTACAACTTCGCGCTGTCGCTGGTGGGATGGCTGAAGGGCGGCCTGGGGCACGTCAACATCATCGGCTCGGTCATCTTCGCGGGCATGTCGGGAACCGCCATTGCCGACGCCGCCGGCCTGGGCACGATCGAGATCAAGGCTATGCGCGACCAGGGCTACGACCTCGGCTTCTCGGTTGGCGTCACCGCGGCGTCGGCGACGCTGGGCCCCATCATTCCGCCGTCGCTGCCTTTCGTGATCTACGGCATGATGGCCAACGTTTCGGTGGGCCAGCTCTTCGTCGCCGGTATCGTCCCGGGCCTCGTGATGGCGGCGCTCATGATGGCGACCGTCGCGTACTACGCGCATAAATACCACTGGGGCAGCGACATCGCGTTCGAGTGGACGCGCCTCGGCAAGGCCGGGGTCGAGCTCGGGATCATCGTCGGGTTTCCGGTGCTCATGTGGGGAATGATCGCGATCGGCATGCCGTTCAACGCGGCCTTCGGCTTGAGTCTTGCCGGGCTGCTTGTCGCCGACTGGAAATTCAAGTTCGACGCGGTGATGCCTATCATGACGCCGGTGCTGCTGATCGGCGGCATGACTACGGGCGTGTTCACACCGACCGAAGGCGCGATTGCGGCGTGCGTATGGGCGCTCTTTCTCGGGCTTGTGTGGTATCGCACCCTGACCTGGAAGATGCTCGTCAAGGTGTCGATGGACACGATCGAGACCACGACGACGGTCATGTTCATCGTTGCCGCGGCGTCGATATTCGGCTGGCTGCTCACTGCCACGCGCGTGACCGATGCGGTGGCGCTATGGGTGCTTTCCTTCACGCAAAGTCCGTGGGTATTTCTGCTGCTCGCCAACTTGCTCATGCTCTTCGTCGGCTGCTTTCTCGAGCCGACCGCGGCGATTCTCATCCTGGTTCCGGTGCTGATGCCGGTGGTGCACCAGCTGGGGATCGACCCTGTGCATTTCGGGCTGGTGATGGTGTTGAACCTCATGATCGGCTTGCTGCACCCGCCCATGGGCATGGTGCTGTTCGTGCTGGCGCGGGTCGCCAACATGTCGGTCGAGAAAACAACGCTTGCCATTCTGCCCTGGCTCATTCCTTTGCTTGCGAGCCTGGTGCTGATCACATACATCCCGTCGATTTCGCTATGGCTGCCGCATCTTTTGTACTAGCGACGCGCGGACATCCCTGTCACCTTGACTCGCCGCATACCGGTGGGAGAACACCATGCTGACCAAGACCTCTTTTACGATCCGGCTGCACCCCAACGACGACGTCGTCATCGCGCGATCGCAGCTCGTCTCCGGCACGACGCTGCTCGACGAGAACGTCAAGATCTCGGGGCTGGTGCCTCCTGGACACAAGGTTGCGACGCGCGCGATAGCACCGGGCGAGCCGGTAAAGCGCTACAACCAGATTATCGGATTTGCCAAGCGTGCCATCGTGCCGGGGGAGCACGTGCATCTGCACAATCTGGCGATGGGCGAGTTCACGCGCGATTACGCGTTCGGTGCCGACGCCAAACCGACGCAGTACGCCGCGCAGCCGGCAACGTTCATGGGCATCGTGCGCCCCGATGGCCGCGTCGCGACGCGAAACTACATCGGCATTCTGTCGACGGTGAATTGCTCGGCGACGGTCGCCCACGGCATTGCCGATGCGTTCAAAGGCGCGGCGCTGCAGAAATTCCCCAACGTCGACGGCGTCGTCGCGCTCACCCATGGCAGCGGCTGCGGAATGGATGTCCAGGGCGAGAGCATGCAGGTGTTGCGGCGGACGCTTGGCGGCTACGCCAAGCACGCCAATTTTGCCGGCGTGCTTATCGTGGGTTTGGGCTGCGAAGCGAATCAGATCAGCGCGCTGCTGGGCGCCGAGGCGCTTCGCGAAGGACCGTTGCTGCGCACCTTCAGCATCCAAGATACGGGCGGGACCGCGAAGGCCATCGCCCGCGGCGTCGCCATGATCGATGAAATGCTGCCGCACGCGAACGACGTCGCCCGCCAGAGCGTTCCGGCGAGCCACCTTACCCTCGGCCTCCAGTGCGGCGGGTCCGACGGCTACTCGGGGATCACGGCGAATCCTGCGCTCGGCGCGGCAGTCGATCTCTTGGTGCGCCACGGCGGCACGGCGATACTGTCCGAGACTCCGGAGATCTACGGCGCGGAGCACCTTCTCACCCGCCGTGCGGTGTCGCGCGAAGTCGGCGAAAAGCTCATCGAGCGAATCAAGTGGTGGGAGGAATACACCGCGAGAAACCGCGGCGAGATGAACAATAATCCATCGCCGGGAAACAAGGCGGGAGGACTCACCACCATTCTAGAGAAGTCCCTGGGCGCCGTTGCCAAGGGCGGAACGACCAATCTCGTCGCAGTGTACGAGTACGCGGAGCCCGTCACGACCAAGGGATTCGTCTACATGGACACGCCCGGATACGATCCGGTGTCCGCGACCGGCCAGGTCGCCGGCGGCGCGAACATGATCTGCTTCACCACAGGACGCGGCTCGGCGTATGGCTGCGCGCCTTCGCCGTCGCTCAAGCTCGGCACCAACACCGCGCTGTGGGAGCGCCAGGAAGAGGACATCGACATCAATTGCGGCGAGATCGTCGACGGCACGGCGACCGTCGAGGCGATGGGAGAGCGTTTTTTCCGCCTCCTGCTTGACACCGCGTCTGGAAACAAGAGCAAGAGCGAATTGCACGGATACGGCCAGAACGAATTCGTGCCGTGGTATCTGGGCGCAGTGATGTGATGCGAGCCTGATGGGCGCATTGACAGTCCACGGCCTTGGCCGTAGGCTGACAGAGTGCGGAAGGTCTCGCAGTTCACCATCGGCAGTTTCAACACAATCAGTCCTAGGAGGGGTTGGATGAACAAATTTATTGCCGGCGTCGTCGCTGGCTGCGCGCTTGCGTTCGCGGGCCACGCGCTGGCGCAGGAAACGCTGACCGTCTGGTGGGTCAAGGGGTTCTACAAGTCCGAGGACGATGCGCTGTTCGCGGCGATCAAGAAGTTCGAAGACAAGACCAAGGTCAAGGTCGAGCTGTCGCAGTATCCGGTGCAGGACATGATTCCCAAGACCGTATCCGCCCTCGACGCCGGAACGGTGCCGGATGTCGCATTCGCCGATGTCTACGACTTCCAGGTGACGGGCAAGTGGGCGTTCGACGGCAAGCTCGAGGACATCACCGACGTGCTCACGCCGATGAAGGCGAACTTCCTGCCGAACACCATCGAGACAACCTATCTCCTCAACGACAAGGCCAAGAAGCGCGCGTACTACGCGTTTCCGCTGAAGCAGCAGACGATGCACATTCAATACTGGATCGATCTGCTGGGCACCGCCGGTTTCAAGGAATCGGACATTCCCACCGGATGGAAGGACTACTGGTCGTTCTGGTGCGACAAGGTTCAGCCTGCGTACCGGCAGAAGACCGGCACGCGCAACTACGCGACCGGCTTTCCGATGGGCGTGGATTCGAGTGACTCGTTCTACTCGTTCCTGACTTTCATGGACGCGTACAACGTCAAGCTGGTCGACGATAGCGGCAAGCTCCTGGTCGACGATCCCAAGGTAAAGCAGGGGCTCATCAACGCGATGACCGACTACACCATGCCATACACCAAGGGCTGCACGCCGCCGTCGTCGACCTCCTGGAAGGATCCCGACAACAACGTCGCCTTTCACAACAAGACCATCATCATGACCCACAATGCGACCATTTCGATTGCCGCGAAGTGGCTCGACGACGCGAACAACGAGACGCTGTCCGCGGAGCAGCGCGCGCAGGCGAAGAAGAACTATACCGAGCTAATCGCGACGGCGGGATTCCCGAACAAGCCCGATGGCTCGAAGATGGTCTATCGTGCGGCGGTCAAGACCGGTGTGATCTTCGAGGGCGCGAAAAACAAGAAACGCGCGAAGGAGTTTGTCGCATTCCTCTTGCAGGACGAGAACCTGACGCCGTATGTCGAAGGATCGCTGGGACGCTGGTATCCGGTGACCAAGGCCGCGGCGGAGCGCCCGTTCTGGAAGGCGGACCGTCACCGCGAGGCCGTGTACAACCAGTTCCACGCAGGGACCGTGACTTTCGAGTTCACCAAGAACTACAAGTTCACCATCGTCAACAACGAGAACGTATGGGCGAAGGCGATGAACCGCATCGTGAGCGAGAAGGTGCCCGTCGACAAGGCGGTCGACGAGATGATCGCGCGCATCAAGGCGATCGCCGGTTAGAGCGTGATGATCCCTACCCTCACCCCTGCCCCTCTCCCGCAGGGAGAGGGGTTCGTTTTTTCGCCTCTCCCCTTGGGAGAGGCCGACGTGCGAAGCGCGTCGGGTGAGGGCAGCAGCTGTCACTCGTCCTCTCGGTATCCAACGAAGACGTGTCGACGCTAGCACTTCCACGCGCCGAGCCTGCTCTTCCGGCGGGACCGGCAAAAAAGCGCCTGTCGCCCTGGCAGGCGTGGGGCATGATCATGATCGCCCCGTACGTGCTCGTATTTCTGGTCTTCGTTCTCTATCCCATCGGCTATGGGCTCTGGCTCGCGCGCCATCCCGAAAGCTACGTCAAGCTCGTCGACGATCCCGTCTTCGCACGCTCGGTTGTCAACACGTTGGTATTCCTCATCGTCGGCATCAACCTGAAGATGATCGTCGCGCTGTTTCTGTCGGGCTTTTTCATCCAGGCACGAACCTGGATCAAGTGGCTGTCGCTCATATTCATCCTTCCGTGGGCGGTGCCGTCAATCCCGACGATCCTGTCGATCAGGTTCATGTTGAATCCCGAGTGGGGGATCATCAACCACCTGATTTTCAGATTCACTGGTGCCGACGGCCCGAACTGGCTGAACGAGCCTTCGATCGCGCTCGCGATGGCGATTCTGGTCCACATCTGGAAATCGCTGCCGTTCTGGACGCTGATCCTGATCGCAGGCCGTCTCGCGATTCCGAAGGAAATGTACGAGGCTGCGTCGGTGGATGGCGCGACTAACTGGCAGAAATTCAAGTTCATCACCTGGCCGTCCATGCAGACGCTGTATCTGACCTCGTCGATCCTGTCGATGATCTGGACACTGGGAGACTTCAACAGCGTTTACCTGCTGACCGGCGGCGGCCCGGCCGACCTGACGCACGTGCTGGCGACGCTGGGCATCCGCTATCTGCGGCTCGACCAGGTCGATCTGTCGATGGCGGCGATCGTGTGCGCCTTGCCGCTGGTGCTGCCGCTGGTGTATTTCATGATGAAGCGGTTGTCGAAATGAAACGGCTCACGCTCAAGGACGCTACGACCGAAGCGAAGCTGCTGCTGGTCGGCATCCCGGTGCTGTTGTGGACGATGCTGCCGATCTATCACCTGTTTCTGTTCTCGATCTCGCCCAAGGAATCGGCTTTCGCGGGCAAACTCTGGCCCGACCATCCGACGCTGCACAACTTCGAGGTCGTTTTTCGCCAGCAGCATTATTATCTGAGCCACTTCTGGCTGCAGCTGTGGAATTCGCTGCTGATTGCCGTGACGGTCGGGCTGCTGACGCTGCTCGTCGCCACCGGCGCCGCGTTTGCGATCAGCAGGCTCAAGGTGAAGGGCGGGCGCACGGTCATGAACCTTGCGCTGTTCACCTACTTCATCCCGGCAGCGTTTCTTGCCGTGCCCATGTACAAGACGATGGGCAACTACGGCCTGCTCAACAATCAATGGGCGCTGATCCTGGCGATGGTGACGATTGCCGCGCCGTATTCGATCTGGGTGCTCAAGCAGGCATCCGACAAGCTGCCGTACGAGCTCGACGAGGCGGCGCGGATGGACGGCGCGTCGCCGCTGCAGCTCTTCCGCCTGGTCTACCTGCCGCTGATGATGCCGTCGCTGGTCGCGATCGGAACCTACGCACTGCTGCTCGCGTGGAACGAATATCTCTACGCGTTTCTTCTGCTTTCCAACGACAGGCAGATCACGCTCTCGGTCGCGCTCGGCAACTTTCTCGCCGCGGACGACTCGCCATGGGAGCTGCTGATGACCGTGGGGCTGATCTACGCGCTGCCGCCGGCGGCGATCTATTACGCGTTCAAGCGCTACATGGTCGGCGGATTGACCGCCGGTGCGGTGAAAAGCTGAAGCAAATTCATTCGCAAGATCCGAGGTAAACGCATGGCCTCCGTATCGTTTCAGAACATCGAAAAGGCATTTGGCAGCACTAAGGTGATCTATGGCATCAGCTTCGACATCCACGATGGCGAATTCATGGTGCTGGTCGGCCCCTCCGGCTGTGGCAAGTCGACGCTGCTGCGAATGCTGGCGGGCCTCGAGGAGATTTCGGCCGGCACGATCGCCATCGACGACAAGGTGGTCAACGACGTCGAGTCGAAGGATCGCGACATCGCGATGGTGTTTCAGAGCTATGCGCTGTATCCGCACATGACGGTGGGGGACAACATGGCGTTCAGCCTCAAGCTGCGCAAGGCGGATGCCAAGGTCATCGCCCAGCGTGTCTCCAACGCCGCCAAGATACTGAACCTCGAGCCGTATCTGGCGCGCTATCCGCGCGAGCTCTCGGGCGGCCAGCGGCAACGGGTGGCGATGGGCCGGGCGATCGTTCGCGATCCCAAGGTTTTTTTGTTCGACGAGCCGCTGTCGAATCTCGACGCGAAGCTGCGGGTGGCGATGCGCGCGGAAATCAAGGCGCTGCACCAGCGGCTCAAGACGACGGTGGTCTACGTCACGCATGATCAGATCGAAGCGATGACCATGGCCGACCGCATCGTGGTGATGCACGACGGCAGGGTCGAGCAGATCGGCGAGCCGCTGGAACTCTACGACCATCCGAACAATTTATTCGTCGCGCAGTTCATCGGCTCGCCGGCGATGAACATCGTCAACGGGACCGTTCGGCGTTCCACCGGCGCCGCGTATGTCGAAGCGCCGGGCGGGGTGCGCTGGCCGGTCGGGCACACCGCGGGCGCCGACGGCCAGCCGGTGGCGTACGGCGTGCGACCTGCGCATCTAACGCTGGGTGGCGGAGACAATGCCGTGGCGGGCGAGGTGATCGTTGTCGAACCGATGGGATCCGAAACCGAGCTCTTGGTGCAGGCGGGCGAAGCGCAATTCGTTTTGCTCACCCACGGGCGTCCGGCCGTGAATCCCGGCGACAAAATCGGGCTTACCGTCGATCCGAGCATGGTTCACGTGTTCGACCAGAAGACCGGCGCGCGTCTGGCTGCTTGAATATTGCGTTTGCAGCTTGCGTCGTGCCGAGCGTCAGGAGAGCGTAGTGAGCGACGTTGCACCCGACCGATTTATCGACAACGTTTTTGCCTATCAGAAGACGGCTGCCGTCAAGGCGGCCATCGAGCTCGATTTGTTCTCCGCGATCGGCGCCGGCGCGAGCACCGTCGATGCGCTCGCGGCGGGAGTCAATGCATCACCGCGCGGAGTCCGCATCCTGTGCGACTATCTCACGGTCCAGGAGCTTTTGATCAAGGAAGGCGATCGCTATCGTCTGACGCCGTCTTCGGAGGTGTTTCTCGATAGACGCTCGCCTGCGTGCATGGCGAGCGTCGTCGATTTTCTTGCCGCTCCGGAATTGATGCGGCTCTACCTCGACGACCCGGCATCCTACGTCCGCAACGGCGGGGCGATAGGACTTGCCAACCTCGCACCGGATCATCCTGTGTGGGTGAAGTTCGCGCGGGCGATGGTGCCGTTCATGGCGCCCGTCGCGCAAGGGATCGCCGCGGAGGTGGCGCGCTGGCCAAATCCGCCGCGCAAAGTTCTCGATATCGCCGCCGGGCACGGCGTCTTCGGAATCGAGATCGGCAAGGCCGTCGCCGACGCCAGGATCGTCGCGCTCGACTGGAAGCCCGTGCTGGAAGTCGCGATCGAAAATGCCCGGCGGGCGCGGCTCGGTGACCGCTATGGCACGATCGCCGGAAGCGCATTCGAAGTGGAGTGGGGCGACGGCTACGACCTCGTTCTCATGCCGAATTTTCTCCATCATTTCGACCGCGACGGATGCGTCAACCTGCTTGAACGCGCCCGCCGGGCGCTTGTTCCCGGAGGCGCCGTTGTCGTCGTCGAGATGGTTCCGAACGACGATCGCGTTAGCCCTCCGTTTCCGGCGATGTTCGCTTTCGTCATGCTCGGCAGCACACCCAAGGGCGATGCATGGACCGCGAAGGAGCTCGAGTCGATGGGACGCGCCGCGGGATTCGCCCGCAGCAAGATCCAGGCTCTGCCGCCGTCGCCGCAAACGATGGTCATGTTCAGTTAATCCTCGCCCTTCGCTGTATTCCCGGGGCCGCATCCGCGGTTCAGCTTGTCATCATCTACGGGCAATGATATGAGCAAGAAGTCCTCCACCGCCAAACGACCTCTTCGCAGCACCGCGTGGTTCGGGCGCCACGACCGCGACGGCCTCGTGCATCGCTCGTGGATGAAGAACCAGGGGATTCCGCACGATCAGTTCGACGGCCGGCCGGTGATCGGCATATGCAACACCTGGTCGCAAGTAACGCCCTGCAACGCGCATTTTCGCGAGCTGGCCGAGCACATTCGCTCCGGCGTGCTGGATGCCGGCGGCTTCCCGCTCGAGTTCCCGGTGATGAGCCTGGGCGAGACGCTGATGCGGCCGACGACGATGCTCTTTCGCAATCAGGCGGCGATGGACGTCGAGGAGTCGATACGCGCCAATCCTTTCGACGGTGTCGTGCTCATGATGGGCTGCGACAAGACGACCCCCGCACTGCTCATGGGCGCCGCGTCGTGCGACCTGCCCACCATCGGCGTGTCCGGCGGCCCGATGCTCAACGGCAAGTTCCGCGGCGAGGATATCGGCTCCGGCACCCATGTGTGGAAGTTCACCGAGATGCTCAAGACCGGGCAGATGAACGAATCCGACATGATCGAGGCCGAGTCGTGCATGTCGCGCTCGGCCGGGCACTGCATGACCATGGGCACGGCGTCGACGATGGCGTCGATGGTCGAAGCGCTCGGCATCGGATTGCCGACCAACGCGGCAATTCCCGCGGTCGATTCTCGCCGCAAGGTTCTCGCACGCATGGCGGGCCGCCGCATTGTCGAGATGGTGCGCGAAGACCTGCGCATGTCGAAAATTCTCACCAAGCTTGCGTTCGAGAACGCGATCATGGTCAACGGCGCGATCGGCGGATCGACCAATGCGGTCGTGCATCTGCTCGCCATCGCGGGGCGCGTCGGCGTTCCGCTGTCGCTCGACGACTGGGACCGCCTTGGCCGCGACATGCCATGCCTGGTGAACCTGATGCCGTCGGGGCAATATCTGATGGAGGACTTCTACTACGCCGGTGGACTGCCGGTGGTGATGAAGGAGATCGGCAAATACCTGCACAAGGACGCTCTCACGGTCAATGGCCGGACGCTTTGGGACAACTGCAAGGACGCGGTCAACTACAATTCCGACGTCATCACGCCGTTGGGGAAACCGTTCAAACCGCAGGGCGGCATCGCGGTGCTGCGCGGCAACTTGGCGCCCCAGGGCGCGGTGCTGAAGCCTTCCGCCGCGACGCCGGCGCTGATGCAGCACAAGGGCCGCGCAGTGGTATTCGAAGACATCGATGATCTCAACAGACGCATCGACGATCCGAAGCTCGACGTCGACGCGTCCTGCATATTGGTGCTCAAGAACTGCGGTCCGAAAGGCTATCCGGGCTTTCCCGAGGTCGGCAATTTCGCGTTACCCGCAAAGATCCTGAAAAAAGGCGTGACCGACATGGTCCGCATCTCGGACGCACGCATGTCCGGCACGGCGTACGGCACGGTCGTGCTGCACACCGCGCCCGAGGCGGCGGCCGGTGGCCCGCTTGCGCTGGTCAAAAGCGGCGACTTGATCGAGCTCGACGTCGCCAAGCGAAGAATTCACCTGTACGTCACCGATGCCGAGATGGTTCGCCGGAAAAAGGCCTGGAAATCGCCGAAGCCCCACGCCGACCGCGGCTGGGTCAAGCTCTACTGCGAGACGGTGACGCAAGCCGACCGGGGCGTCGACCTCGACTTCCTGGTCGGCAACTCAGGCGCCAAGGTCGGCCGGGAAAGTCATTAGGGAACCTCTGAATAAGCCCCACGCGGATTGCGTTGCGAGCAAAACGCGGATGGATGCGAGGCGCGCGCCGAAGGTCGTAGTTCGTACTACGATGCCGAGGCGCGCAACAAAGCAGACGCCGGGTTTTGCCGCAACCCGAAGGGACGGGGCTTGGCGGGCGGCCTGCTTTGTCGCGAGGCTCGCGAAGGGGGATCAACCATTCGCTTCGCCTCGCTTCGCGCATCCCATCCCGCCAGGCCTCCGTCGCAACCGTGCGGGACTTGTTCAGAGGTTCCTTAGATTGTCATGGCTCCCGCGCCGTCGCGGGCGTGTGGGCACAATACGCGTCGCGCCTGGCGATTCCGTGAACCGATGCCGCGCGTGCGTGTCCAGCACGGGTGCGATTGCAGACCATCTGGACCATCGGGCATTCGACCCGGCCGCTGCAGGAATTTCTCGATTTGCTGCAAGAAGTGCGCATCGAGTCGCTGGCCGATGTCAGGCGATATCCTGCATCGCGCAGGTATCCGCAGTTCAATGCGGCCGCGATGGCCGAGGCTTTGCCCGACGCGGGCATCCGATACAACGGCTACACCGAGCTTGGCGGCCGGCGCACGCCGCGTCCCGGCTCGTCCAACACGCGCTGGCGCAACGCATCCTTTCGCGGCTACGCCGACTACATGGAGACCGAAGCCTTCCAGGACGCGTTCTGCCGCCTGGCTGCTGACGCAGGGGAGGCGCGCACGGCGATCATGTGCGCCGAGGCTCCATGGTGGCGCTGCCACCGCGCGCTCATCGCGGACGCGCTCAAGGCGCGCGGCATCGAGGTCCTGCACATCATGGCCCCGGGTAAGGTCGTCCCGCACCCGTATACACCTGCCGCGAGTGTGGTCGATGGCAAGCTGTATACGGCCCGTCCGGCGATCTTCTCGACACCTAACTTCCACCGCCCGACATTCCCGGCCGACCACGAATTGTCTGGCATGAAGCTCGCCGTGCTGGTCGCCGCTGCGGGTTGCCCCTACAATTGGCCTTGGATCGACGAAATTCCGGGGTGAGTCCCGGACACGCGCCTGCGCGATGGCAGTTCGAACCTACTTGAAACGGTGACCCTTTGGCCAAACCCAACTATCAATATCAAAAGCGTCAGAAAGAGCTCGAAAAGAAAAAAAAGCAGGAAGAGAAACGCAAGCGCAAGCTTGAAAAGACCGAAGCTGACGCTGCCGGCGACCTATCGGCGCCACCGGCGGAAACCGAGGTGCCGCCCACCTAGAGTTACGC
>Ga0193751_1001351_pt1 | contig 15918 bp, 13 predicted proteins | sample L1c2metaG_FD_143050 | JGI IMG/M metagenome (GOLD analysis project Ga0193751, IMG submission 143050) | Soil microbial communities from a riparian zone of the East river system, Colorado, United States - L1c2 | ecosystem: Environmental > Terrestrial > Soil > Riparian zone | place: USA: East River... | reverse complement strand
TATTGAGCGCTTCCTACAATCCGAAACGCCGGCACTCGACGATCGGATATTTGAGCCCTATGGAGTTCGAGCGGCAGGCTGGATTAGCTTAAGCGGGTGTCAACAGAACCGGGTGCAGCTCACAAGGCCAAGTTTACGCGGTTGAGGCCTGCAAGGATTCATTCAACTATTTGCGGATTAACGTAGCGCTCAATAGCCTTTTGAACGTGCGAACATCTCATCTTGCGCTGTCAGATAGAGAAGGGAAAACCACACTCTATTATGATGAAGGAAACTGGGGGCATTCGATTGTTAAGAAGTTGTCGCCTCATGGAGAGACCGTGACTACAGATACTCTCGCCAATTTTATGGAACGAAACGGGATTACAGAATGTCATTTTGCCAAATTTAATTGTGAGGGTGCCGAATTTCCAATTTTGCTTGCTAGTCCGCGGGCAACCCTAACTCGTTTTGAGACGATGCTGGTACTTTATCACTGTGATTTGGCAACAGGACACAACCATAACGAATTGGTTCAGCACCTGAAAGCCTCCGGATTTGAGACCACCGTACGGAATCAGTCAGAACAACGGGGTTGGATTATTGCAACGCGACCGGAGGTTAATGATATCGCCCGTACATGAAGCCGCTGTTCCCTAATGCAATGTAAACATCTCCATAAGCGTCGGGATCGCCAGTGACGTCGACAATCGCATCGAACGAACCCCCGGGTTCAGCGCCAAGTGCGACCCACGTTGCGGCATTGTCATCTGATCGGTACGCGCCGAACACGCCGCCCACATAGCCCGAGATGAAGATTGCCGGATAACCTCCGCCGCTAGGTTTTGGCTTGCCGAAACCAATGGCCCAAACTTCGCCAACGTTCGCCACAGTCCTCCATGTTACACCGTAATCAGTAGATCTTTGAAGCGGCGAGGAACTCGGCCTGCCGCCGCCCGATAACTGCCCGTTAGTGAAGAAGAGATGACCGGCATTCCCCGGGACGGCGACCAAACGCGCGTTGAAAGTCGTGCCGCCTGACGGGAAAATTCGTGTGTAAGTGTGGCTCCAGGTGGCGCCCTTGTCTGATGATTTGTAAATTCCGGGAGCCGATCCGGTCGGGCCGTAGTTGTACATATAGAACGTACCCGGGGTGACACGATCAGCGGCGAGGATATGGCGCCGCCAATAATAATTGTCATTCCAGCCGGTAACCCCCGATGTTAAAACACCTCTGATGTTAATTGGATTCCATGTTGCGCCCCCATCAGTCGTGTAAAAAGGCTGGTCCAGATTAGACCCCGAACCAGATCGCAACATCACATAGTTGTTGGCCGAGGCGCAGGCGATCATGCCTCCGCGATTTCCGTTCACCGCATAGCCAGTGCCAGCAAATCGACTCCACGTAACCCCCCCGTTTGTGGACTTGCCAGATGTTTCATTTCCAAGCCATTCCACGCGGGCAACGATTGTATTGGGCGAGTCAGCGCAATAATCCACATCCCATCCGGCCGAAAGCCCCCCGTTATTGTTTGTCGTCCCTTTGGTTGAAGGGTAGACGTTAGCATCGGTAGACCGAAACACCCCCTGATCCCATACCGCCATTATCGGCTGCTGCCCGGGGGGCTTGATGATGCGGTTACTGATCAGCTCCTCGATACCTGCGCTGACATCGGTCCATGCCATAACACTAGCAGTGCGAGGCGGATTCCCCTTGGCAATACCGAGACCGTATCCCAGATAGAGCGTATTCGGTTGGGCGGGATCAAAGGCGAGCGTTCCGCCAGGATATAGCGGAGGCGAAGGTGAACCGCCGTTAGTGTAGGTGAGCCATGGAATGCCGGGTGATGTTAGTGTGTGGCCACCATAGCCGGTCCAGGTCGCGCCGCGGTCCATCGATTGGCTTATATCGCCCTGGGAGTTGACGACGATGACGTGGGCAGGATTGGCCGGGTCAACGTCTACCCCGTTGATATTCGGAGCGCTGCCAGTGGATACAGTTGACCACGATCCATTATGGCTCTTGTGAATGTTCGCGTCGTTATCGTTGCCCACGACAAACACGGTCCCATCGGAGGCAACGGCCATCGCCATGTGCCTGATCGGACTATTTGGTGTCAGGCTCCACGTTCCTCCCGGTCCAGTCGTCGTGTGAAACACGCCCACGCCGTAACTGGACGCATATATGCCTTGAGTTTGTCCGTTGCTGCCATCCGCCGAGGATGGATCATATCTGACGAGGAAGCCACCTGTTGTTGAAGGCGTCACACTGGAAATTAAACTCCATGACGCGCCAGCATTCGCTGTGTACCAAAGACCGTCAGTTTGAGTTCCAACTATCACCACGTCGGCGTTCGCGGGGTCCACCGCCATTTTCGGGCCCATGCCGCGATATTTAGCATCATTAGCGTCCGAAGTAATAACTTGCTTAAAGCTGGTCCGCGTCCAGGTATTCCCTTTGTTATCTGTGCGGAACACATATCCGTTGTAGAGCATGTAGAATCGGCTCGGCTTGCTCGGAGCGATTCTTATCTCATAGATGCCAAGCAGAGACCCGACTGCAGCATCCGCTTTCGGCATCGAACTGACCGTAACAAGGGGGTGCCAAGTGGACGCGGCGGCATTCCAGATATAGCCGCCGCCGCTATCTGCCCGAATTACTTTGGTCCCGTCAGAGGCAAGATCCACCCCACTGATAAATCCGCCACCACCAAGCTTAAGCGGCGCCCAAATTGTCTTGCCGTCGTTAGATGAAGATGGCGCAACCTGCGCAACTGTTTGAGTGCAGAGAAGCGCAACCCACGCCGGGAGCAAGCAAAACATAAATTTAATAGGTCCCATTGGCACCGTGCACTTCGGGTTTAAGCCAACATTCCAGCGCCAGTCATGCATCGAACTGGTGAGGAAATGCAAGTGTCACGCGGAACGTGGATGTTTCACCCCGCTAAACGTCGCGCGTTCCTCAAGAATACGCGCAAATAGGCGGTCAGTCATTGCTTTTCGAAGTCAACTAATTCCTGAAAGAAATTTCGGTACATGTCAGCAATTTTAGCCCACGAGTATGTGGCTGCCTTGTCTACTCGTCCCTGACGGCCGGCAGGACCGAAAGATCGGGCGCGTTCGATACTCAGCGCAATTGCCGCCGGATCATCCATATCGACGAAAAACTCATCGTCGCCAATAAACCAACGGACGCGTGGCATATCATGCGCGACAATTGGCAGTCCGCAAGCCATTGCTTCAAGAAATACGAGAGGGAAAGGTTCATCTTTCGAAGCTTGCAAAAACACGTCAGCCGCCTGATAAAGTCTCGGCATCAGTTCTGGAGTTACGGACAGGAGCGTAAACCTGCCGGGCAGAAGTCTCGCAGCCGCGGCGGAAATCGTGTTTCTCAGAGGGCCGTCTCCCGCGACCACTAAGTGCGCGTCGGCAATCCGGCTGACCGCTTCGATTCCAGTCTCAACGCGTTTGTTCGGGATAAGCGCGCTAACCATCAATACGATTAGTCGGTCCTCGGGCAGATCAAACTCTTTTCGCTGAGCGATGCCCGGTTGGAATCGATTGTTATCAACACCATTCGGGATAAGCCGACAGTTCCACCGATGCCTGTTTCGCTCAAAGAAATCAGGATTTATGCAAATTAGGCCATCGCAGTTAAAAAAGCGAAACTCGGACTTCCTTCGCAAAGGGGCCCAGTCGCCATTGTGTGTGACGAAGACGTGGCGCGGACGAGAACCTCGCAACAACGGCCGGCGCAGCATCCAATTGGTAAAAGGATAGCTACAGGTCACCGTTACGTCGTATTCCGCCGGGCGGTAACGGAAGAGAAAATGAGGCACGAAGGTCATTTCTTCATAGCAGTATTCATTACGCAGAAGAGGTAGCGACGGAAATGTCTCGAAATATTCTCTTGGGACGCTTTTCGCCTGCAAAAATCGATAGGGCATCGCAGGCCGAGGTTGGCCCGAGCCAATCAACGTTACCTTATCACCGGCCTTGGCGAATTCTTTTGCGACCGCGACGAACGCAATCTCGGCGCCGCGATCGATCCGATGAAGACCAGGCAAAGCGATAAGAATCCTCATGCGGTTATGGCTTCTGTCTATCTCGCAGAGTTCCGGTTCAGATGATAGGAATATCGTCTGCCAGCTACAAGATTTATCGCAACTGTTTGTGCGGACATAAGCCCAATCCCGACAGGCCGCGCGCCCGCCCTAAATTTGGAAATGCGCTTGTTCAGTGATAACCGCGTGCGACCTTTCTGCAATGCGGACATAGTAGGCTCCTCAATTCTGCAAGTGGGTGGTATGGTTATCTCAACGGAATTGGACCTTGGGGTTCCCTAGAGGAACACTCAATCAGGGCTTGTGTATTTACCCTACGACCAGTTTCCAAGTGACGATCGCCAGGGTCCTGCATAGTATCGCGGTCATCATCTCGACTAAATAGGCTACAGCCGGGTCGACGATGCCGCAGCTTTTTTCTCAGTTTATTGCTCTTTTACAAGAAGCGGGCATCAGAACACAGGTGTAATGACCCAATCCCTTATGTTAGTCGCTTGAATGCTGCTATGTTGTATTTATGAACGATGCACTCGATCCGCGAAGCGGAAAACACGAACAGCCAAAAATGGGCTCAGAGCGGAGCTTCGGCTTGGTCTTCGCCGCCGTCTTCGCAATTATCGCTCTCTGGCCGCTCATCCATGCAGACAAGCCGCGTTTCTGGTTTCTCGCGATCGCTGCCGTATTTCTCGCTGCCGCATTGATTGCGCCGGGCTCGCTCGCCCCACTGAACCGCCTCTGGTTCCGGATAGGAATATTGCTTGGTAAAGTTGTGACGCCTTTGGTGATGGGCGTTCTTTGGTTCGTTGTGGTGACGCCCGTCGGTGTCCTCATGCGCCTCTTCGGCAAGGATCCGCTGCGACTGAAGCACGAACTGTCAGTCAAAAGCTATTGGATTGAGCGCTCGCCACCCGGTCCAATTCCGGGATCGCTCAAAGACCAATTCTAGGAGTAGAAGTTACAATGTCGGTTCTGATAGAATTCTTACATTTTCTCGGTGCCCGAAGAAAATATTGGCTTTGGCCGGTGCTGATAATGATGTTGGTATTCGGCGGTCTGGTCGTTCTGACCCAAGGGTCAGCGATCGCGCCATTTATCTACACGCTGTTTTGACGCCAATGCGTATTCTTGGTATCTCGGCCTTCTATCATGACAGTGCTGCGGCCCTCGTTCTCGATGGCGAAATCCTAGCGGCGGCGCAAGAAGAGCGCTTTACCCGGAAAAAACAGGATTCGGGTTTTCCCCGTCATTCAATCGAATATTGCCTTGCAGAAGCGAAGTGTTCGCTATCCGAGATCGACCTTGTAGTCTTCTACGAGAAACCGTTTCTAAAGTTCGAACGGCTCTTAGAAACCTATCTCACTTTCGCGCCGCAGGGTCTGCGCTCCTTCAGTATCGCGATGCCGCTTTGGCTCAAGGAAAAGCTATTTCAAAAGGAGCTACTCCGACGCGCGCTCACCGAGATTGATCCCGCATTCGACTGGAAGACGAAGCTGCAGTTTGCCGAGCATCATTTCAGCCATGCCGCGAGCGCCTTCTACCCCTCACCATTCGAGGAGGCGGTAGTCCTGACTCTAGACGGGGTCGGCGAATGGGCGACGACCACAGTGGGTATCGGTCGTGGCAATAAGCTCGAGATCCAAAAGGAAATCAATTTCCCGCATTCGATTGGGCTTCTTTACTCCGCTTTCACCTATTATACCGGCTTCAAGGTCAACTCCGGCGAATACAAGCTTATGGGACTCGCACCTTATGGCGAGCCGCGCTTTAAGGATCTGATCCTGTCGAAGCTTGTCGACCTCAAAGAGGACGGCACCTTCCGACTGGATCAGTCCTATTTTAATTATTGTACCGGTCTCACCATGACCAACCAGCGTTTTGCTGAACTGTTCGGCCAGCCCGTGCGCCGACCAGACAAGGACCTGCTTACCCCGTTCCACATGGATATAGCGGCCTCCATCCAAGCGGTGACCGAAGAGATCATCCTTCGCCTCACGCGTGCGCTCGCCTGTGAATACGGAATCCGTAATCTTTGCCTGGCCGGCGGGGTCGCGCTGAACTGCGTCGCCAACGGTAAGGTATTGCGCGACGGCGCCTTCGATCAGATCTGGATCCAGCCCGCCGCAGGCGATGCGGGCGGCGCGGTTGGCGCCGCGCTCGCCGCCTGGCATCTAGAGCTTGGCAAGCCACGCACGTTGAACGGCTGCGACGGTATGAAAGGCTCCTATCTTGGGCCCGCTTACACACAATCCGAGATCGAGAAGCGCCTATGGGCTTCCAACGCAGTATTTGACACGGTTTCGAACCAAGAATTGATTGATGTCACCGCGCGAGCGCTCGCCGACGGCAAGGCGATCGGCTGGTTCCAAGGTCGTATGGAGTTTGGGCCGCGGGCGCTCGGCGCCCGATCAATTCTGGGTGATCCGCGTTCATCGACTATGCAGAAGATGCTCAACCTCAAGGTCAAGTATCGTGAGAGCTTCCGCCCATTCGCGCCCGCGGTCATGCGAGAGGACGTCAGCAATTGGTTTGAGCTCGACCGCGAAAGCCCATATATGCTGCTCGTTGCTGATGTGAAACGCAATCTTAGGCGTGAGATGACGGCGGAGGAGCGCAAGCTCTTTGGAATCGACAAATTAAACGTCGTGCGCTCGAAAATTCCCGCGGTAACCCATGTCGATTATTCGGCGCGCATTCAAACCGTGCACGCCGACACCAACGCGCGCTTCCACGCGCTTCTTGCCCGATTTAAGGAACTCACCGGTTGCCCGGTGCTGGTGAACACGAGCTTCAACGTGCGCAGCGAGCCAATAGTATGCACCCCGGAAGACGCCTTCCGCTGCTTCCTCGGTACGGAACTCGATCTGCTAGTCTGCGGCAATGCCGTGCTCATCAAAGACAAGCAGACCGTGGACCGAAGAGCCTACCAGCATGAGTACGAACCGGACTAGAGGTCCCGACGTTGCCCTGAGCGAGCCGTTGTTGACGTCAGCGCTCACTGATTAGATGGTAAATTGGCGCAAAAAATTCTGGCTTGGTCTTTCTTTCGTGCGAGGTTTCGTTTGAGTAATACCATGGAGAAAAACACCGAACCGAACGCTCCTCATTTAACTGGCCTGAAGCGAGCTATCTTCATCGGAGTAACGGTTCTTATTTCTGTCGCTTTGCTAGAATCATTGTCGTCATTTTTCCTTTTTCGATATTACTCTGCAAGCGAGTTGCCATTTAACCCCACAGGTTCGTCGACTATCTATTTAGTGAAGAAGGCACTCAATATTTCACCGTTTCATACCACTGAGGCGGTGGATTCGGCGCCGCTGTACGAAATCGATGATCAACTAGGATACACGACGAGCCCAGGAAAACATCGAGTAGCCATATCTGTCGCCAGCAAAACCTATCGATTTTCCGTGACGGTTCCGCAGCGCGGATTGCGGGCAACAGCATATCGTCAAGAAGACAAGCCGATGGCGATTTATGCTTTCGGCGATTCGTTTATTTTCGGTTGGGGAAATAACGACGAGCAAACCATGCCGTGGCTATTACAACAAAAATTTCCCCAGTACAAAGTGCTGAACCTCGCGCAAAACGGATATGGTATAACGCATGCGGTCGTTCAATTCGAAAGAATGAAAGACTCAGTAAAGAACGAGGATATTATTATTTTGCCATACGGGGACTTCTATTTAGCTCGAAATTATGGTCCTCCCAGTTTCATGCGTAGCGCATTTCCACCTTGCGCGATTTGTGCGGGCAGAAATGCGCGCTGGCCGGTGGTCCGTTCAAAAGGTGGTGAGCTGGCTATCGAGTACTTGAACATGGATTGCAGTAAGAATGGCCAATATTGCAATCAAGCTGATCCAGGTCCGGCTGTTATTATTGAAGCAACGCAAAAGATTGTAGAATTCTTTTCAAAGGTCCATGCCAAAGTTGTCTTGGCTTTTCTGAGCGGCTCTGACAGAGATCCTGTAGTGGCCTATGCAAGAGAATTGGGCATGACCATTATTGACATCCGCTTGGACACGAGATCCCCTGAATGGGACGATTTTGGGCGGTTTGATCGCCATCCTGGCCCAATCGCGCAGTATAATTATTTCAGAAAGCTCTCCCGAGGGCTCCTAGACAATAATCTAATTGAGAACAGCGAGAAATGACTGAATTGGGTTCGATCGTCGGTTTGATTGTGGCCCTGGTTCCATGAGTTATTTTCAACGCAAAGCCGATTGCCTCCGGATGCGTCATTCCAGCATCGTGGTTTGATTAATCAAAGACCACGTTGGCTAGCCTTAAAGAGCTCTGCAAGTCGGGAGGCTTCAATGTCGATTTGATGACGTGCGACAACGCGAGCATAAGCCGCTTCTCCCATTCCCATCAGGTGCTGAATCGGTGCATCAAGGCAGGTCTGTAACACCTTCACTAGCTCATCGACGTCTCCAGCAGGCACTAGCCAGCCGTGTTCCCCTGATTCCACCAGCTCGGGAATTCCTGCAATAAACGTGCTGATTACTGGCCGCTTCAGCGCCATGGCTTCCATGATAACGACCGGTAGACCTTCGGCGAAACTGGGCAATACGAGCGCTCGCGCCGCCCCAATTTCATCACGTACTTGTTGATTGCTGATCCAGCCTGTTAGGCGGACGAAACTTGCCAATTTGTGGCAGGCAATGAATTGTTCGATTTCCGCTCGCATCTCACCGTCACCAGCCAGCACCAGTTCGAAGACCGTTTCCTTTGTTGCCAACCGCCGGGCGGCCTCTAGAAGCAGGAGCTGGCCTTTTTGTTCGCATAAGCGACCGACGCAAACCAACCGGGGCGCTGATGAAAGCGAAACTGTGGGAGTATCGAAGTATTTTGGCTCCAATCCGCAATGAATAACCTGGACCTTTGGCCACAGCGAGTGAGGGACAAGCCGATAGAGCTGGCTACGTCCGTATGAGCTTATTGCTACCACAAACGCGCACTGACGAATTTTTTCCGCAAGCCCAATGAATTCCGGCTTGTCGAATTCCTCAGGTCCATGGACGGTGAAACTCCATCGAGGTCCACCCAACACGTGTGCAAGCATTGCGACCTCGGCAGAATTTGTGCCGAAGTGGGCGTGTAAATGTTGAATCCGCGCTGCTTCAAGCCATGGCAAGATATGGCAGGCTTCAGCCAAATAAATCAAATGAACAATTAGCGGACGATCGGCGCGACGAGCCATTCGCCATGTTAATCGGAGGGATTTCCAGAATCTCGCAGGACGGCCGACAGCGGCGGCCAAGCAGGCGATAACGAGAGGAAAGGCGCCATCGCGCAAGACAAATCGTGTGCGCGAGTGTTCCAAGATATCCTCTTCGTCGACTAGGTCACTGTCCCAACCTCGCAATGCAAGACGTGTGACTGTAAACCCTGCACGTTCGAGCGCCAGGATTTCCCGCCGAATAAAGCTGTGGCTTATCTGTGGGTATTGGTTGATCAGATAGGCAACTCTCATGACCTCTTCACTTGTATTCAATGAGTTCCCCTTGCCGTCTATTAACCCGGTCGAATAGAAATTTAAGCTGGCCATACCCTTCAGGAAATCGTGCCAATAATTGAAAGGAAGCTTGTAACACTCGCCGCCGCAGGGGGCCGCGACCACGAGCCGTTTGGCGGAGTAGTTGGGCAGGGTAGATCAGCCAAAGCGCCCACATCCAGCCGCCGAACAAGAGTCCAATCGCCGTGCAGGCAATCGGAATGAGTATCCCCCACAGCCAGGCGCGACGGGATTCCCAGACCCAGTGCCGCTCCGGCCATGCCCCATGCAGGTAGGCCCCCTGAGCGAACGCGTAACCGCCGCGAACCGCGCGTTGCCACCATTGGCTAAAGCGAGTCATCGCGGCATCGTGAATAGTCATGTCGTTTTCCAGGCGCCAAATCTTCCAGCCGGCGGCGCGGAGCCTGACGCAGAGTTCTGGTTCCTCTCCTGCAATAAGATTATCCCGATAACCACCTACAGCTTTAAAAGCGGACACTCTGATCATCACGTCACCGCCGCACGCGCGAACTTCGCCGATTGGTCCGTTCCACTCCCAGTCGCAAAGCTGGTTGTAGATGGATCGAGTTGGAAAGCGCTCTCGCCTTCGCCCCGAAACAGCTGCTACCTCGTGACGGAAAGCGAGAAACGATAAGGCTTGTTCCGGCCAGCGCCCAATAAGTTCGCAGTCGCCGTCGATAAATTGAACGCACTCAACATCGGGCGCTGCTTCAACTAAGCATCTGAATCCCGCGTTGCGAGCCCTAGCTGCCGTGAAGGGAGCCTGCGTGTCCAGATCAACGACAATCGCGCCACGATCTCGTGCCAATTGAGGGGAGCCATCATTTGATCCGGAATCCACATAAATTACGACCGAACCCGCACGCACCGATTCCAGGCACTGCTTTAAACGCAGGCCCTCGTTTCGACCAATCGCCACCACTCCAAATCGGGATTTATTGATTTCTGGCACGGCCACCTTACAATCTGTCCTCTAATTCACGATATCCGAAACGAGGTGTGGTTTTGAGTGTATTAATAGATTATTAATTTAATATCGATCCCTCGCGAATGAATTGTGTAGAGTCATGTTTAAAGCAGGTCTGAAGCCCCCAGAATTGACGGACAGCGTCGGCTCACTAGGCGTGTCTGCATGCGAATTATCGAGCGCTCACGAGCCCGTAGGCGCGGCAGAGGACGACGATTTGGCACGTGAAGTGTACGGCATCTTGGGCATGCCGATCGATGCTCTGGATCGAGCTTCCGTGCTGCAAAAAATCGTTAATGCAATAGAGGCGCGGCGGCCGCTTTTGCTGTCTACCCCCAACGTTAACTTCCTGATGAAAAGTCAGCGGGATCGCGATTTTAGAGAGTCGCTGATTCAGAGCGATCTTTGCACGGCTGACGGAATGCCGATTGTTTGGCTCTGTCGGCTTTTGGCGGTCCCTATCAGGGAGCGTGTGTCCGGGTCCGATCTGTTCGACACGATTCGAGCGCACAGCTCTCTGTCCCGTCCAGTCCGGTGTTTTCTTTTCGGAGGTGCTGATGGCGTCGCAGAAACAGTTTGTGAAATCCTAAACTCGCGGCCAACGGGGATCCGTTGCGCCGGGTGGCTGAGCCCCGGTTTTGGGACGGTCGATGAGATGAGCACGAAAGATAACATCGCAAAGATTAATAACAGCGGTGCCGATCTATTAGCTGTGTTTCTTAGTGCGAAAAAAGCTCAGGCTTGGCTATTGGAGAACGGCGATCGGTTATGTGTTCCCGTGCGAGGCCAATTTGGCGCAACAATAAATTATCAGGCAGGAACCGTTCGCAGAGCCCCTCTGGTTGTTCAGAAGCTAGGATTTGAATGGCTTTGGCGTATCAAGGAGGAGCCGTATCTTTGGCGTCGCTACTTGAGGGATGGCCTCTCGTTGATTAATTTGGTGGTATTTCGCGCATTGCCGATCGCCATTAACCTTCGGTGGCATCGTGACGGTAGTGAGAAGCTTGTGCTCTCGACCCACGAACAACATGGGTCCGTTGCCATACGCTTGGTCGGTCATGCTACCAAGACCCATGCGACCCAAGCGATCGCCTGCTTTCGCTGCGTGCTTTCCGAAAATCGAAACGTCGTAATTGATGTTTCCGAGACGAGAACTATCGATCCTCGATTCTTTGGCCTGCTTCTTATGTTAAGAAAGAGACTCGCGAACTCCGGTCGCAACTTGAGCTTTACAGGTTCGTCAAAGAATATAACCCGACTATTTCATCTCCACGGATTTGCCTTTTTGCTGAAACCGTTCCCCTGAAGAAGACGGCAGTGGCCAGAAGAGTCTGACGGATTTGCCCGGCGACCGTTGTCGGCGGATATCAAAAGTAGAGATCTGATGTCGGTACTTATAACAGGCGGTGCAGGCTATATTGGCGGTCATACAGTTCTCGCGCTTTTGGATCGGGGCGAAATTCCAATTGTGCTGGATAATTTATCCACGGGCTACCGAAGTGCAGTGCCGTCAGCGGTTCCCTTTTTTGTGGGCGATGTTGGAGATTTGAATCTCGTCGAACACATTATTAAGACCCACAAAGTTGAGGCAATCCTCCACTTTGCCGCTAAAATTGTGGTCCCTGAGTCGGTTGCCGATCCTCTCGGATATTATCTCAACAATACAGTAAAGACTCGCGCGCTCTTGGAAGCTTCCGTGCGTGGGGAAGTCAAACACTTCGTTTTCTCGTCGACTGCCGCGGTCTACGGTAATCCTGCTGTTATACCTGTTAGCGAGGATTCCTCACTCGCGCCTCTTTCGCCGTACGGAATGTCGAAGCTCATGTCGGAGCAGATGCTGCGCGATACCAGCCAAGCTCATGGTCTGAACTACATCATTTTAAGATACTTCAATGTTGCGGGTGCCGATCCCAAGCAGCGCTGGGGTCAAACAACCAAACAAGCGACCCATTTGGTCAAAGTGGCTTTAGAGACGGCACTTGGCCGACGGCCCTATATGAGTGTCTTCGGCGATGATTATCCGACCCGTGACGGGACGTGTGTGCGAGACTACATTCATGTCTCGGATTTGGCAGATGCCCATGTTGTAGCTCTTGATCATCTGCGTCTTGGCGGAGGGTCGCGAACGCTCAATTGTGGTTATGGGCGGGGCTATTCCGTTAAGGAGGTTATCGACGCCGTTGCAATGGTCTCCGGAGTTGGTTTTGAGGTTCGTCAAGCCTCTCGTCGTGCGGGTGATCCGGCCTCAATTGTAGCCAATTGCGGGGAACTGATGAAATTGGGATGGAAGCCAGTGCTAAATGATTTACAAACAATTGTTCGGCACGCGTATCTTTGGGAGAGAACCCTCCGGCGTCCTGACAACTGATCTCCCGCAGACGCGGTATTTGCCGCAGTCGATCAGGCAAACAATCCGTCGGCGGAAGTGGCCGTCGCATATGGCTTTAACTTGCGAAAAGCGTCGACCGTCCTTCCGTTCACCATGAGTTGATTCCTGAAACTACCCGACGTAAATATGGTAGCATGATCATATAAATAGGGTTTTATAACCAAGGTCGGCAAAATTTGACCTCGGAGCCGCAGAGATGAAGAACGAAACGTTCTGTCGTAGAGTTCGTCCGTTTCTTTTGATAGTCCCAGTGTTGCTAGTTACAGCATGTGGCTCTCCAGAACAGCGCGCTCAAAGCTACTACGATAGCGGTATGGCGTTGATCGAAAAGAAGGACGATCTCGGGGCGCGAGTGGAGTTATTGAACGCGATTAAGTACAAGGGCGACAAAATCGAGGCATGGCGGGCGCTCGCCGGGATAAATGAACGTACACAAGCCTACCAAGCGTTGTTCCAAAATCTACGGCGGATCGTCGAGCTAGATCCGAATGATCTCGATGCCAGGCTAAAGCTCGGCAAGATGCTTCTTGCTGGCGGCGCCCCCGACGCTGCGCTCAGGATCATTGAAGGTGCAGGTGACGCAGCAGATCAGAACGCAGGTCTTCATAGCCTGAAGGCGGCAATTTTGGTTAAAATGAGGGATGTTAGCGGCGGGTTGCTTGAAGCTCGGAAGGCAACTGAACTTGATCGGGGTGATATCGATGCAGCGATCCTGCTTGCTTCAGATAAATTGTCAAAGGGCGACGCCGACGGCGCCATTCAAATACTTTCCGCACCGACAATTGCTTCTAAAAATGATTTCCGGGTTGAGCAAATCCGGGCTCAGATTTTCGCGCAAAAGGGAGACTTGGCTCAGGCTGAGGCCATTCTGCATAAACTGATCGGTCAAAAACCCCAGGATATCGCGTTGCGTGATCAGCTCGTGCGAATCTACGCGGGCCAGCGTCGATTTGACGACGCTGAAAAAGAGCTACGGACCATTGCGGCTGCCAACCCTGAAAACACCGGGGCTGAACTTGATGTTGTGCGATTTCTCAGCCAAGTGAAAGGCCCAGTCGTCGCGAGAGAAGAGCTCGTAACCCGCATCAAAGCGGGTGGCGACGTATTTTCCTATCAGATGGCGCTCGCCGATCTCGATTTCAGCCAAGGAAAATTTGACGATAGTGTCACGCTGCTGGAAGGCTTGATCAACGCCGCGGGTTCGCCGGAGCACACTTTGGCGGCACAGGCAAAGCTGGCAGAGTTTTATTTTCGAAAGACGAATTATCCCGCGGCCGAAAAACTGATCAGTGACATCCTCAAAAAAGATCCACGAAATATAACCGGCCTCACCATTCGTATCGAGCAGGGACAGGTCGAAAGCGCGATCGCCGATCTGAGAGAGGCACTCAATGGTCAACCAAAATCGCCTGAACTTTTGCTACTCATGGCGTTGGCCTATGAACGCGACGGCAAGCTCGAACTCGCCGACCGGCAATATGCCGACGCCACCAAATCGGCCGCTGGAAATCCAAATGTGAGTCTTCGATATGCCGCTTTTTTGCAGCGTCAGGGAAGAGTTGCACAGGCTGAAGATATATTGACTGAGGCGGTTAGAGCCGATCCTCGCAGCATCGATCTACTTAGTGCGCTCGCGCAAATCCGGCTCGTGCGGCAGAATTGGACGGGCGCCTTGGCTGTTGCCGACTCCATTCAAGCGATCGGCAATGACCGTGGCATTGCCGATCTTATCCGGGGATCGGCATTTGCTGGACAGAATAAAATGGAGCAGGCCATTGCCGCGCTTGAGGCCGCGCACGCGTCAGCGCCAGACGCGCTCCAAGCTATCGTATCGTTGGTGACTGCTTACGTGCGAACTGGAAAGGCAGATAAAGCTGAGGCACTGCTTAAAGATATGCTCAAAAAATATCCTGAAAGTATCCAGCTATCATTGCTGATGGGGAGCACCCAGCTAGCAAAAAACAACATTGCAGAAGCCGAGAAGAGCTTTAAGAGCGCGATTGAGCAGCGTCCGAAAGAGGAGGCGGGGTATTCTGCGCTTTCGAATTTGTATATCCGGCAGAAGAATTACGATCAGGCCGTAAAGCTTTTGCAAGATGGATTGCGAGAGCAACCGGATAGTCTAAATCTAAAGTTGGCGCTCGCTCTTAGTCTGGCGCAGAAGGGAGACTATGAGAGCGCAATTGCGAATTACGAATCGATCCTGAAGGATAAGCCAGGTACTACGGTGGCTATCAACAATCTCGCTAGTCTTTTGTTAGACTATCGCACAGACAAGGATAGCCTCAATCGTGCCTATGCATTGAGCGAAGAATTGAAAAACTCCGCCCTACCGCATTTTCAAGACACTTTGGGTTGGGCGCAATATAAACAAGGAGATTTCAAAGCCGCAGTCGCAACGTTGGAGGCCGCTCAGGCCAAGGTCGGCACGTCGGACGGCGCTCTGACCTACTCCACCAGTCCTGGATCGATCCTATACCACCTGGGCATGAGCTATATTGCGATGGGACAAACGGAAAGGGCGACAGAGCAATTGAAGGCCGCGTTACAAGTAGAGCCGGATGGCTCTGTGTTGAAAGACAAGATCAGATCCGCCCTTAAGTGAACGGTTTGAATTCTAGCCGCGGCGGTCTTAAAGCACGCGTTTTGAAATTTTTTCGAAAAATTCTGTCAACGCAACGTTACAGCTCGATCAGGGAAGACTGAAGCCTACCAGAAATTGAATTGCTGCCAAATTTCGCCATTCACCTTTGTGCTCGTTCTGCTTGTGGGGCCACTTGCGGGACGATAGGCATGTCCTGCAGAGCAGCCAATCCTTTCCGACCTTTCCAAAGCTTGACGCGCCGCGAGAGTTCTGGAGGAGGACATGAAAGCTCTGCGCGCGAGAGCGCTGGATTTCGCAACATCAATTTCCAGCGGGAAGGACAGTGAAATTGCGGGTTATCACAAGCATTATACTGTCCGAGCTGGCAGGAGCACTAAAGTTTGTAACGATTGGAACCCC
>Ga0193751_1001350_pt1 | contig 15921 bp, 12 predicted proteins | sample L1c2metaG_FD_143050 | JGI IMG/M metagenome (GOLD analysis project Ga0193751, IMG submission 143050) | Soil microbial communities from a riparian zone of the East river system, Colorado, United States - L1c2 | ecosystem: Environmental > Terrestrial > Soil > Riparian zone | place: USA: East River... | reverse complement strand
CCTGCCGCCAGCGTTCGCTCTGAGCCAGGATCAAACTCTCAAGTTGGACTTGAAACTTTTGAACCGGCTGATCACAACGTTTGACGAGGTCCCACCATATTTATTGAACGCGATTCACATCGCGAACAACGATGGTGTAACCTATGTAAACGTGTACCGCCGAAGTCTTTCGTCCAGCCTCTAGACCGGAAAACCAAGGTCCTAAAACCCAAGCCTTCAAGTCATCGAGACTCGCAAGGACTCCGCCGTCCACGTTTCTCTTTCTTCATCTTCACTTGTCAAACAGCCCGGGATCCGAAAACCCCTCTCCCGTGGCGGGAGCCTTGCTCCGGAAATCCTCCCGAAGAAGCCTTTTCCGAAGACCTCACTCGACGGCAAATGACAACCGATTGCCATCGGCTGTTGATTCACTCATCTTAGTGAGGAGCTTCACGGGCACGAAAACATGCCTTGGCCAGGGGCCAAGGCAGCGCCGCGCTCAGTGGGGCGGTTTATAAGCCCGCCCGATCGGCGTTGTCAACGGTTGATGTCAACAAATCGTCGCATCATGCAACGCAATCCCGCACCGCAAAGAAGTCTCGATTTTTAGGGACTTAGCGCCGTACTTGAGCCACAATCCTGCGACGTTCTGGCGTAACTGGGTATTGAATCGTCGGGTCGCCAGTGGGGGCTGCCGACATTGCGATACCGGGGAACGAGCGATCATCCATGAACCCATCGCCTTTTCCTGACGGACGAGTAGCATCGAAGAGATCCGAACACCCTGACTTTCGTGATTCTGGCCATCCTTTTGGCGTTTGATTCATGGACGTTTATGCGGTTCGCCGCGCTCCCCAATCGCCCCTTGAGAGGGCGAATACGGGCCGAAAATAGGCGCAGGTCTCGTCGAATGTCGATGGAATTTGGGGGGACGGTGGGTTGAGCCACAGCACGTCACGCGGGGGCGGTTACGGGCGCGAGACTGGGATCATTGATCTTGGTCATGAGCCGCCGCTTTCCGTCGATGGCTCCGAGGCTGCGGTGATCGATCGCCGCCGGGTCTCCGTGCAGTGGTTTAGCGGCACCATTCTGACCGGTTTATGCGGCGCAGCCCTGATCGGCGGCGCCGTTTTTGCCTCACTCGACGGCGAAATGACCTTTGCCAAGGTTCCGGAACGGGTGGAGGGGGCGCTACGCGGCGCCTTTGGCGCCAACGACCACAACCTGCATAAGAGCGACCGGCTGCCGCCGCCCGGCGAGGCGACTGCGGCGCGCAACGTGGTACGGGTTTCGACCGTCACCCGCGTCGGCAACCGCGACGTGATGCGGGTACGGCCGTTCATCCGCATCTCCGGCAATTTGTCGATGACGACCAGCGATCTCAGCGCCAAGATCCCGCCGTTCAACGCCCAGCGCATGCTCAGTGACGTCGGCACCCCGGCGCCTGCCGCCACGGACGATGCGAACAACGCCGACGCGGTTGAACCCGATGCCGAGGTTTCGTTCGTCACCAAGGACCTCGCGCCGATCCTGCCCAAGGCCAAGCTTGCCGCGGTGATCGCGCTCGACGAGGTTCTTCTGCGGGTCCGCGATGCCTCCAACTGGCGCGGCAATGGCGGCGTCCGCTACGCCGCGCTCGCCAATGCCACCGCGGACGCCGGCGGCGCGCCAACCGGACTCAAATTGGCCTACGCTACTGAACGCACCGGCTCAGACCCCTATGCGGGCTTCGAAACCCGCGTGGTCCCTGAAAACGTCACCTTGCTGCCGAAGACGAAAGATCAGATCACCGGCGGCAATCCGACTGGTGAGCGCGTTCACATTGTCAAGAAGGGCGATACCGTCACCTCGATCCTGCGCGAGCAGGGCGCAACGCCGGAAGAAACCAAATCCATTGCGGTCACGCTCGGCGGCCGTGGCCGCGACGGGGGACTGAAGGAAGGCCAGAAACTTCGAATCCTGATGGCGCCCGCGGGGCCGGGTCAACGGCTGCAGCCCTATCGGGTGATCGTCGCCAACGATTCCGCCATCGAGGCGGTGGTTGCCCTATCCGATCTCGGCAAATACGTCGCCGTCGACGTGCAGAGCCTGAACACCGTTACCGATACCGCCGACAACAGCGACGATGACGATGACGACGGGAGCGGCGTGCGGCTCTATCAAAGCATCTACGAGACCGCGCTGCGCAACAAGGTGCCGCTGGCCGTCATTGAAGACATGGTCCGCATCTACTCCTACGATGTCGACTTCCAGCGCAAGGTGCAGCCCGGAGACTCCTTCGACGTGTTCTTCGCCGGCGAGGATGAAGGCTCCGCCATCAATGAAAAGTCCGAAGTGCTGTTCGCCTCACTGACGGTCGGCGGCGAGACCAAGAAATACTATCGCTTCCAGACCCCGGACGACGCCGTGGTCGATTTCTACGATGAGACCGGCAAGAGCGCCAAGAAATTCCTGGTCCGCAAGCCCGTCAACAACGCGATCATGCGCTCCGGTTTCGGCAGCCGCCGCCATCCCATCCTCGGTTACGTCAAGATGCACACCGGCGTCGATTGGGCGACCCCTTACGGCACGCCGATCTTCGCATCAGGCAACGGCGTGGTCGAAACCGTCGGCTGGGAGGGCGGCTACGGCAAGTACGTCAAGCTGAAACACAATAACGGCTACGAAACGGCCTACGGACATATGTCGGCCTATGCCAAGGGGTTGGAGGTCGGCAAGCGGGTTCGGCAGGGCCAGGTGATCGGCTTTGTTGGTTCGACCGGGCAATCGACCGGCGCCCATGTCCATTATGAAATTCTGGTCAATGGCCGTTTCGTCGATCCGATGCGCATCAAGCTGCCGCGCGGTCGCTCGCTCGAAGGGCCGCTGATCGCGAGCTTCGAGAAGGAGCGCGATCGTCTCGACGCCATGATGAGCAACCGCGGCGGCGGCGCAGCGCGAATCTCCGATGCCCGCGGCACCGGCGGCGCAAGGCAGATCAGTAATCGGTGAAGGCTCCGATGAGCGGTGAATTCGCAGCCGGTTCTTCAAAACCCGTTTATTTAACGTTCTTGTAGAATCGGTGCACACCGATCTCTACGGTAAACGTTGCACCGACGGTCCATGCGGGTGCAGCGATCGTTTTTGCATAGTAGTGCGTAGCACCACCTGTGTTGTCCGCAACCGCCCCTGCGATCACGCGCTGGGCAGCTGCAACACAGTCTTGGAACACAGCATCTCCACTACCCAAATCCTGCGCCAGAATGATCGGGCGATTCGGATCGCCGACGTTGAAGCAAGAAAATTGCTTCGGCTCCAGGCAAACCGCCCCAACGGTGTCCTTGAACCTGTGCGAATTTACACGATTGATGACCACGTGAGCGACGGCTTCTCTGCCTGCGTTAGACTCACCCCTGGCCTCACCAAAGATAGTGCGTGCCAACGTCAAGGTATCGTCAGACGTCGCTGGCTGTTCCAGTACGGACGAACCACCACCCCCTGGCGTCGGGGTCACACCGAGCCAACGAATATCGACAATGCTTGAGGCTTTGAAGTGCGAGAAATTCACGGCGTTGTGCTGGTTGCCGCCCAGCAGCTCGATAGTTTCCGCATCAACGAATTTCGAATAAAATGCAACGTGGCCGGTCGTATCTGTCCCGGGCGCAGGAGAAAGCACTATGACCGCCCCTTCTGGGATATCCTTTAGGCCGATCGCGAGCCCCTTGCCCCAATTTCGCCAACTGACCGCCAGCGCGGCATCTTTTGGAACGCTCGCAGCCGCCGTCGTGTTATGGCTTTCAGCCATGCAATGCGCCACAAACGCGCCGCACCATGCCGGAACCGGGCCAGGACCTACGGGACCGTGGTTGGTAGCAAGAAAATAGCTCTTGATTTCAGCTGCATCAGTAGCTTCGGCAACGTGTCGCGCCTCCGCATCTTTAGCAACGGTTAGCCAAGGAGCGCTCCCTGACGCTCCTCCGCCTTGCGGCAGTTCTCCGGGCGCAAATTGCTTGATCAATTCGAACGCTTTTGTCAGAGCCGAATTCAGTGCCGCTTCGGTTGCGGCCACGAATTGAGCGACGGTGTTCGGGGCCGCAGCGGTGCCGGTGAACCGACCGCGCGCGCCGAACAATGCGGCGAGCTGTGCCGCCGTCAGCAATGGGGGCGCAAGCAGCTGATCGAGGATCTTGGCTTGCCCCGTGGCGTTTTTACTCGCATCGAGGATGGCGACCGCTGCCGCCGGGCTTGTCAGGTAGGCATGAAACACGTCGAGATAGCTGGGAAGGAATGGATCACTTGCAGTCCCTACCGGGGGCTGTTGCGCCAATTTAACGGCACTGATGGCCTTAGCATCGGCGAACATGCGGTAGCTGGCACCCCAGATCTGCTTTAGGTAGTGGTCAAAGTCACTTGGATCGAATGGGCTGAATGGAGCTGATAGGTCTTTGGTGCCGGGATCATTCAGAAAGGACTTCCATTCGTCCGAGGAAACTTGCAATGGACCCACTGCATCCGAGCCCGCAGTTTTTGGTCCTGTGTTAACAAGGCCTGTCTCGATGATTGCACGAGCAATCACGAAGTCTGCAGCGACGTACCATGGGACGGTGGCGGACAGATTATTGAGGGACCTCTCTACAACGATGCATTGCTCCACGAAGAATTCTTGATCCAGCGGCAGACGGTCGTGGTCCGATGGCTCAAGATCGGCGGTGAGAGACCAACCGACTGTGCCCCCCGGATCTATCTCGGTGAACAAGCCTTGGGTATTGCCCGTGGCAACAACCTCCTGGTTCGGGAACAGAACACCAATTTTCGGTCCGGCTGGCGTCTGCAGGAAGTCGGTGAGCACTTTCGCTTGTAGCTTCATGTTGTCTCCCCAGTGCCCGACTTATTATTTTATTACGACTTGGTAGAGGTCCGGCGTAACCTGACTTGCAAGATCTTTAGGCACCGACAATGTGAGTCGCCCGCTGATCGAAGGTAGCCCGCGAACCTCCTTGATTCTGGGTCGAGCGCTATCCAGCGATGTGCCCGTCACTTGTTGCGTCCCGCCCGGCACTTTCTTGAGGGCGTCAATAAAAGCAGCTAAATCCTGCTGCCCTCTCGGGTTGCTATTAAAAATTAGCTTTTCAAAAAAGTTCTGCGGACCGGTGGGAAGGCCGGTTGTCCGGTCCGAGGCACACTGTCCTGATCCGAGTACTTCGTCGATCTCCTTCGTATCGAGTTTGCCGTTGTTCCTGGCGGTAGGGACCGTCGCAGATTTTGTCGCCTCGTAGATCCTGATCAGGGCTTTGGTATCGGGACCAATCGTACCAACCTCACTTTTTGGCACGCAGAGCGCTTTCTGAATTGACATGACGTAGGGAGCGCTGTGCACTTTAGGATCATATGGATCGAGGATCGTTGCGAATTGCTGATTCACAACTATCTCCGACCGGCCCTGCTGGCCGATCGTTTGGCGAGCCGTGATCGGCGCGCCGATCGTTGGAGAAAGGGGACGGTTACTGCCAACAAAACCGGTTTGTTGAAACACGGTCACGGTAGAGTTGATGTTCGCCGAAATCGTCATCGGCATGCAAATCGTCAGATAAGTTCGCAGCGTGTGGATGGCCATTGGCTTGCTGTCAATCGCCGATGAAAACTTTAGCAGGTTCTCTCGAAAATCGTGACGATTGTTGAACACGACATTCTGCACCGTCGTGTGATCCACCTGCAGCAGCAGCGAATTGAAGTTGTTGACTGTACTGGTGGCCAATCCAAATGCTGCCGAAATCGCGGCCAACGCAACCGGGCTGACGGTCACCACTGCGGGGTTCGTAAGCGCGTCCACGGCGAAACGAACAGCGCTAATTTCCGTCAATATTCCTGCGTTCTCACGTCTTTTTTGATCAAGCCACGCCAAATACGAATCACAGCGCGTGTCGATATCATTCATGCCCGCCTGAACAATCACCGGCCAAGTACTGGTTGCCACCTGTTGCGCGCAGCTAGGCGCACCGGCGCCGACATAGGAGCTCGATTGGCGGCAAAGATAGTCCAGGTAGACGTTTTGAAGTTCGGTGGCCGTCGCGGTGTCCCCCGTGTAGAGATCGGTACCGATTCCCTCACGAAAATAGTTTCTGTCGTTTAGATCGCAGCCGCCCACCAGCAGCGCCAAGCCAACACAAGCAGCTACGATACCCGCGCTGCCCATCGCACCTTCCCATCGGCGTTGTGAAAACGCCGCACGACGTACGATGGCACCCCGCCCAACGTGACGAGCACGAACGAAGTCACGGTCCCACCGCGCCTTCGCTCGCGGCGGCTGACGTTTACTCGTTAGGCGATTGGCTCCGCGCACGCGCTATCTCAATTCTCAAATTTTGATGGTTCAACGTCCAAATGCTCCGGCGTCTCATGCTCGCCCACGGCTGCGTTCAAATTGGAGGCGACAAGGGCAAACGCGCGCTGCATATCGTCGACCACGTCGCGCCGGCGCGTATTGATGTTGCGGACCAGCACCCGCCAACGCGCGTGTTCGGTCGCGTCCGCGGCTTCCCGCCAGAAGCGCAGAATGAAAACCTGATCGAGCAGCGGTCGTTGTGAATTCATGAGCCGAATTTCGCATGACCCGAACTCGGGACGATCATGCAATCGTTTCGGGAAACTCGTCTTGCGGTCACGCGCGGTCCGCGAGACGATTGCCGGCGGATGCGGCTCGGATCACGGCCGGATCACGACGCGGCCGGGCAAGCCGGAGTTTCGTCCGGCGCCACGGCCTATCCAAGTTCGCGGGGTTTCGGCGGCAGCCTCAGGACTTGCGGCTTACCGCCTAAATTGCAAAATGCTGCCTCTCGTCACGGCCCACCAGCCGCGCGCGCAAATGCTGAACGTTTTCGGCATTATGCAGATCTCTGATCTCTTCGATGATCGCGCGTGTCGCCGGAAGGGGCGAAATGCCCAGCTCTTTTCGGATCATGCCGATCCAATGATCGTAGTACCGAATAGCGTCGATTCTTCTTTCATCGAGCGCGAGCAAGGTTAGAAGATGCCGAACCAGCTCCTCACGGTAGGGGTCGAAGCGCAGCGCGTGGCGGGCGAGCAGGATCGCATCGTGGTAGTGGGCACAAAGCCCCAGGTGACGGACGATGATCATTGCCGACTGGATAAAGAGGGAGTGCAACCGCTCGCGCTCCTCCAAAATCCATTCGGCATCCTCGCCGTCCAAAAACGGCCCCTCGTACCGGTACAGAACGGCGAGAATCTCCTTTACTCTGGCTGGTTCCAGATGCGCATCCGCACCGCTGAGGCTCGTCTGCGCAGCTTCAAGCAGCGCCCAGGTGTCAACATCCAGCCACGGCGTCCTTTCAAGAATGGTCTCCGGACCAACTGTCCTCAAGCTGTGGCCTTCCTTGTATTCGGGAGCCGACGCGAGCAGCTTGCGCAGCCGCCAGACCGCAGAGTTCATGGCTCGGCGACCCCTCTCGGTATCAAGCTCCGGCCAAAACAAGTCGATAAGCCGCTCGCGGCGATGCGGGCGATCGGGAAAGGTGAAAAGGAAACCGGCCAATCGCCGTCCCGCGGGGCCGAGGTCCGACCAAATCTGTTCGTTACTACGTGTAACTCGGCTGGCGCCCAGCAAACTAACGCTCAACACGGCTGCCCCCTCCCGCGCAAACACAACTAAAACGCTTCTGGCTTTCCGCTATTCCAGCTCAAAATTGTATACTTAGCTTAAAATTGTATCCTTTCGAAAAATCGCGCGAAGGCTTCCGTTCAATCGGAAATCCTGCGACCAAATTGTCAAGCTCCAAACAAGCCAGCAATCCGATCAGCTTAGCAGCAAGATCGCCTTTCACGACCTTACCGCCGAAAAACGAAGTCCGCTTGTGCTGCCCCCAACAGCTGCGATGAACTCGCGCCGCCTCATTCGATTACCTGGTCATGGAAATGAATAAAAAAGATCGCCTCCCCCTCACAATACGCCCCCTGAAGCCCAAGGAGATTGTGACGACGAAGCTTTAGCTTGTTCAATGTAAATCTACACTCTAAACGCTAAATCGCCGTACGTGTCTCTTTTAGACAACACCCGTATCACGGGCGGCAGACGGCGCCCACGCATGATTTGCGCGTATGGGGCAGCAAAAATTTTCAGGCAGGTATAAGCACCACCGCCCCCTCCGCGTCGCGGTCCGCCGGCATATCCTGCAAATTGCACGACAACTTTCGTTTGCCAAACCACCCCCGCGGACGAATGCTCGCCCGATACAAAAAAATCGGGAGGAGACGTAATTGACAGGCAAGCTTGCATCATATGCGGCTGTGGCAACGACCATCTTGTTTGGCGCCGGGGCTTCGGCGCAGACCTGTGAAGTCACCAATCTCGTCTCTGGCTCGGCGTTTCACGGTGTGCACGGGCTCGGCATTGACAAGGCCGGGCGCCCGTTCGCCGGCAGCGCCGTGCTGTCCGTCGTCTCGCATTCCACTCGAGCGAGACGCTACCAACCATGAAACCGGACGGGGGTCGGGTTTCATCAAATTTGACTGAATCCACTGGGAACTCCAGCCCCGGCCGCTCGATTTAGCCCTGCAGGGAAAGGCATGCATCACGCCCTGCAGGTGCGACAGCTTGAGGAGAAAACCCATGAGGCGCCTCACTCGAGACGATGTCACCAAGGCGATCGGCCGCGCGGATGGCGTGACCATCGCCGAGATTATTGGAACCGGCGCGACCGTCGACGAACTTGCCGAGGCTCAAGCCTGGATCGCCAACGACGAGCCGCTCATGAACGATGGCAGGCCGTTGGCGAGCGGGCGCGTACGCCAACTTATCGATATCCTCGTCGAGCTTGACTCGAGCGAGGACGATGACAAGGAAGTGACCTCCGCCGTCGGTCAGACCTGAGGCAACCCGGCAACGCACAGGCACGTCCTGACTGCCGCACGCGCCGCGTTATGGCGACCGGACGGCCTCCGCGACTTTGGCCAGCTAGTTCAGCTTCCGTTTCGGCACGGGCGCCTCGAACTGCGCAATCTCGGCGGTTTGCGGCGCCTTGCCGTTGAACGTCAGCACATTGCCTTCCACTGAAATGGCGACGCGATCGCCGTCCTTCACCTCGCCGGCAAGGATCATCTCCGCCAGCGGATCCTGCAAATGGCGCTGGATCACCCGTTTCAGGGGCCGCGCGCCATAGGCCGGATCCCAACCCTTGGCGGCAAGCCAGTCGCGCGCCGCGGCGTCGAGCACGAGCGTGATCTTGCGCTCTTCCAGGAGCTTGGAGAGCCGGGCGAACTGGATCTCCACAATCCGACCCATCTCGCTCTTCTGCAGGCGGTGGAACAGGATGATCTCGTCGACGCGGTTGAGGAATTCGGGGCGGAAGTGCGCGCGCACCATGCCCATCACCTGTTCGCGCACCGCTGAGGTGTCCTCGCCTTCCGGCTGGTTGACCAGGAATTCCGAACCGAGATTCGACGTCATGATGATCAGCGTGTTGCGGAAATCGACCGTGCGGCCCTGGCCATCGGTCAGGCGGCCGTCATCGAGCACCTGCAGCAGCACGTTGAAGACGTCCGGATGGGCCTTCTCGATCTCGTCGAACAGCACCACTTGATAGGGTCGCCGCCGTACCGCTTCGGTGAGTGCGCCACCCTCGTCATAGCCGACGTAACCAGGCGGCGCGCCGATCAGCCGCGACACCGAGTGCTTCTCCATGTATTCGGACATGTCGAGACGCACCATCGCGGTCTCGTCGTTGAAGAGATATTCGGCGAGCGCCTTGGTCAGCTCGGTCTTGCCGACGCCGGTCGGCCCCAAGAACATGAACGAGCCCATCGGGCGGTTTGGGTCCTGCAGTCCCGCGCGCGACCGCCGCACCGCGGTCGCCACCGCATGCACCGCTTCGGCTTGACCGACGACGCGGTTGCCGAGGCTTTCTTCCATCTTCAGGAGCTTGTCTTTTTCGCCTTCCAGCATCTTGTCGACGGGCACGCCGGTCCAGCGCGAGACCACTTGCGCGATGTGGTTGGCGGTCACCGCCTCCTCCATCATTTCGCCGGCGTTCTCCTTGTCTTCGATCTCGGCAAGCTTTTTCTCGAGTTCGGGAATCCGGCCGTAGGCGAGTTCGCCGGCGCGCTGGAATTCGCCGCGGCGTTGCGCGTTGGCGAGTTCGATCCGAAGCGCGTCCAGTTCGCTCTTCAGCTTCTGCGCATTGGAAAGCTTGTTCTTCTCGGCGCTCCAGCGCGCCGTCAGGGCCGCCGACTTCTCCTCGAGCTCGGCGAGTTCCTTTTCCAGCGTCTGCAGGCGGCTCTTCGAGCCGGCATCGCTCTCTTTTTTCAGGGCTTCGTGTTCGATCTTGAGCCGGATGATTTCCCGATCCATCGAATCCAGTTCTTCCGGCTTGGAATCGACCTGCATCTTCAGCCGCGCCGCCGCCTCGTCCATCAGGTCGATCGCCTTGTCGGGCAGAAAGCGGTCGGTGATGTAGCGGTTCGACAGCGTGGTCGCGGCAACCAGCGCAGAATCGGTGATACGCACACCGTGGTGCTGTTCGTATTTGTCCTTCAGGCCACGCAGGATCGAGATGGTATCCTCAACCGTCGGCTCGGAGACGAAGATCGGCTGGAAACGCCGCGCCAACGCCGCGTCCTTTTCGACGTGCTTGCGATACTCGTCCAGCGTGGTTGCGCCGATGCAATGCAATTCTCCCCGCGCCAACGCGGGTTTCAGAAGATTGGATGCATCCATGGCGCCATCGGCCTTGCCGGCGCCGACCAGGGTGTGCATCTCGTCGATGAACAGAATGATGCTGCCTGCGGCCGAGGTGACCTCCTGCAACACGGCTTTCAGCCGCTCCTCGAATTCGCCGCGGTATTTTGCGCCCGCGATCAGCGCGCCCATATCGAGCGACAGCAGTTTCTTGTCCTTGAGGCTCTCCGGCACGTCGCCGTTGAGAATCCGCAGCGCCAGGCCTTCGACGATCGCGGTCTTGCCGACGCCAGGTTCGCCGATCAGGACGGGATTATTCTTGGTGCGGCGGGAAAGCACCTGGATGGTGCGACGGATTTCCTCGTCGCGCCCAATGACGGGATCAAGCTTGCCGTCGCGCGCCGCCTGCGTCAGATCGCGCGAATATTTCTTCAGCGCGTCATAGGCGTTCTCCGCCGTCGCGCTGTCGGCGGTGCGGCCCTTGCGCAAGGCTTCGATCGCGGCGTTCAGATTCTGCGGGGTGACGCCACCGTCTCTCACGATCTTGCCGGCATCGCTGTGCTTCTCCAGCGTCAATCCCAGCAACAGCCGCTCAACGGTAACAAAACTGTCGCCGGCCTTCTCGGCAGCCTTCTCCGCGGCATCGAACGCCCGCGCCAGATCGGGCGCGAGATAAACCTGTCCGGCACCGCTGCCGGATACTTTCGGCAGCTTGTTGAGCGCCTCCTCGGTGGCCTTAAGGATCGCGCGCGAATTCCCTCCGGCACGGTCGATCAAGCCGCCGGCAAGGCCCTCGCTGTCGTCCAGCAGCACCTTCAGAACATGCAAGGTCGAGAACTGCTGGTGGCCGTCGCGCACGGCCAGCGATTGCGCCGACTGGATGAACCCGCGAGCACGCTCGGTGTATTTTTCAATATTCATGTCGTTCCCTCAGCCTGCCGCTCCACCCGTGGGCGCGATCGGCAATAGTGGATTTCCGGTCTTGCGCCGGATCGCGCCGTTTTGAGTTGGCGTTGCGATCTGGTCGCGAAACCGCTCCCACTTTCGCGGATCATGCGCGAAGCATGGTTACGACATCTTCATTGGGGTTCCGCGAACCGCATTGACATTCATCAACAGGCCGCGGCCGTCACCGACGCTCACGCCGGCTTGAGGCAAATGTGGGAAGGGGCATTGAGAAACGGAAGAGGCGAATTCACAAATTCGTGTGCGGTGGCGCCCAACCCCGGAATCTCCTAGAACATGATCCGGAAAAGTGGGAACCGGTTTTCCGAAAAGATCATGCTCAAACAAAGAGATGAGATCATGATGCGATTCGCCTTAACCGCATCATGATCTAGGAAAGCCGGATGTCGCCGACCCAGCCCGCACAAATCGCCAGCCTTTATCGTTATCCCGTCAAGGGCCTTTCCCCAGAACCGCTGCCGCGCGTCCTCTTGGGGGTTGGCCAGACCTTCCCGGCCGACCGCCGCTACGCCATCGAAAATGGCCCCAGCGGCTTCGATCCCGCGGCCCCGGAATGGCTGCCCAAATCCTATTTCCTGATGCTGATGCGCAACGAACGACTGGCAGGGTTGCAAACCCGTTTCGAGGATCGCACCAATCTTCTGACCATTGGGGAAGGCGGCCGGGTGGCCGTGCGCGGCGACCTGGAAACGGCGGAGGGCCGCGCGGCGGTTGAGGGGTTTTTCACGGCAAATTTTGCCAGCGACCTCAAGGGACCGCCAAAAATTCTTTCGGGCGGCGGCCACAGCTTTTCGGACGTCGCCCGCAAGGTCGTCTCCATCATCAATCTTTCCAGCGTTGCCGCGATCGAAAATCTCGTCGGCCAGCCGGTCCATCCGCTGCGATTTCGCGCCAACCTCTATGTCAGCGGCTGGCCGGCATGGCACGAGTTCGAGCTGCTCGATCGAACGCTTGCCATTGGCGATGTTCGCCTGAAGGTCGTGAAGCGGATCGTCCGCTGCGCGGCCATCAACGTCGATCCCGAAAGCGCGGTGCGCGACCTCGATATTCCGCACACGCTGACGCGCCGGCTCGGCCACGCCGATTGCGGCGTGTATGCCGAGGTGATCGCCGGCGGCGCCATTGGCGTCGGCGATACGATCGGGACGGAAGTGGCGGAGCTGGTGTAAGGCTGCCACGGTTCTCTCCCCGTCATTGCGAGGAGCGTAAGCGACGAAGCAATCCAGTGTACCGCGACATGGATTGCTTCGCTGCACTCGCAATGACGTGGAGGGTGTAGTCCTCAGCTCGTCGGCATCACGTAGGTATAGATCCGGCCGCGCGAGATCGGCGCTTCCCGGACGCGATTGCCATTGTTACCCGAGATCATGATCGGATTACCCGACGCATCGATGCCGGTGATGATGCCGACATGTCCGCCGCCACGCCGTCCCATCACCGCGATGGCGCCGACCTGGGGTCCGGACACACGTTGACCGTAGCTGGCGAACGAGCGCGCCAGATCCGAACCGGTGCCACGATAGCCGGAATGCAGCAGCACCATATTCATGAAACGCGCGCACCACAGGCTGCCGCGGCCGGTCGGGTTGCCGCCGATGTAACGGCGCGCCTCCGCGACCACGTTCGACGAAGCGAAGCCGCCTGATGGGCTCGCGCCGCCCGAGAACGTGCTCGACGGCAGGCTGGCATTGACGTCGGCAAGACCGCGCGTCCTCATCTGCGCGACGCCGGCATCCCAGCGCGATAGACGCGTCACGTACCGGTGCAGATGATGACGAGCGTAGTGCCGCCTGGCATGGTGATGGCCGGCAAAATGCGCATGAGCGTGATGTGCATGAGCGTGCCGCCTTGGGCCATGTTGGGATTTTGCTGATGCGGGGGTGGCTGAAACGGCGAATGCCGTCGAACACAACGCCAGCGCGAGAAGCGACCGGCGGAACGCAGATGACTGAAGCATACTCAATTGATCCTCTTTGACACCCCCAATCCCCCGCCGGCCTGTGACGGCCGACGTCCGGCGTTCGTATGCAGATTGCGGTGTGGCGAGAACAAGACGCGATGCGGCGGAGCGCGATCAGTTCCGGGGTGATTCCGCGATCATTTCATGACGAAAAAACAGTGGCTTTGCCTCATTGCAGCCGCGAGCATTAACTGCGATTTTCACGGCGTAAGCCATTTTCAAGCCGGGGTCCGGCGCGCGTCAGGAAGACGCGCCGAAGCAAAAAACAAAATGGAGGAAAATCGAATGCCCCACGCCGTGACCAACGACCATGTCTGCCTCTATTTCGAGGAAGCGGGCAGCGGCACACCCATCATTTTTCTTCACGAATATGCGGCCGATCATACCAACTGGGAACCGCAGATGCGTTACTTCTCGCGCGGACATCGCTGCATTGCCTATTCCGCGCGTGGCTATCCGCCCTCCGACGTGCCGCCATCATCGGAGGCTTACACCTACAAACACTTCTACACCGACGCGCTCGCCGTCCTCGATCACCTCAACATCGCAAAGGCGCATTTCGTCGGCCTGTCGATGGGCTCCTATTCGTCGCTGCAGGTCGGGCTGAACGCACCCCAGCGCGCTTTGTCGATGACGCTTGCCGCCGTCGGCTCCGGCTCGAACCTTGAAAATCTCGACGCCTTCCGCAAGCAGTGCCAGGCCAACGCCGAACAATATGAGACGGTCGGCTCAGCGGAAGTTGCGAAAGCGACGCGCGAGGCGCCGAGCCGGATTCCGTTCCTCCTCAAAGACCCGCGCGGACACGCCGACTTCTACGATGCGCTGGCCCGCCATGACGCAAAGGGCTCGGCCAATACCATGCGCGGCTTCCAGGGCGGCAGGCCCTCGATCTACACCGTGCGTGATGCAATCCGGAATGTTGCGACGCCGGCCTTGATCATCTGCGGCGATGAGGACGATGCGTGCATCGAGCCGAGCCTGTTTTTGAAGAAGCACCTTCCGGCATCGGGGTTGGCGATGCTTCCTAAGTCGGGCCACGTGCTCAATCTGGAAGAACCGGCGCTGTTCAACGAAATGGTCGAACGCTTCATCGCGCTGGTGGAGGCCGGACGCTGGGGAGCGCGCGATCCGAGGTCGGTGGCTGGATAAGGGGGAGCAGTTGCGGCTGGGTATTATCGCTCTCCTCGGGATGAGGGAAACTATCTCCGCATCGATAACGCATAGGACGGGTCGGGCTCTTCGCGACGGGGGCGGCGCAAAACCGGCTGCGCCAGATGCTGCAGGCGCCCGCGCTGGCCACGAAGGGGATTTGAGGGTTCCGGTTCTCGGGTAAATCGCGCCAGACCGGAAACGGACTTTGTGCTATTCGCAACTTATGATCGTTAAGAGACCCTTGGACACCAAGGCCAAATCTCAACCCGGAGAAGGGGAGCGGCGTGCGCAGCGCGGCTACGTTCCCCAATACGATCTTGGTGCTCGAGTCATCTATGAGGCGCTGGCGTCTGGCCATTTGCTTTGGATTGGCGTCGCTGACCGAGGTGCTGGCGCTTTCGACGATATCGTTCTTGGACGAACGGATCGCATTGCCGCCTATCAAGTGAAGACTACGCGTGATCCACAGCCCTTTAATATTCGGACAGTACTACTTGGGGCTGAAGGCCTACTTGGACGGATGATCGCCGCACGCCGGCGTCTAGCGAGGGACTACCCGGATGCGCGAATTGAAACGATCTACGCCTGCGACGACTACCCTCGTACCGACGATGACGTTGCAAACGGCAGCGACATTTCATCGGCGGCCTTTCTGCGAGCGCATGCGGCGCATCGCCTAACTTGGAGCCTTCTTGACTGGAAAGCTTCAGTGTTCGCCAGCCTGATCACAGAAATTCATCAATCTTCCGGCCTTACTGATACTGAATTTGAATTAACATGGCGTCACACTCGCTTTGCTGTCGGTGGCTTGGGCCGATCGCTCGGACTTGGAGCCAGTACGACGGCCGACGACAATCGGCTGCGCGCAATTGCTGCAATGCTTCCTCGCTTAGCTGCCGACGAAGCCGATCGTGATCGATGGACGGTGGGCGAGATACTCGAGCGATTGCGCTGGCGAGATATTTTTAGACTTCGACACGCTCACGCGTTTCCAGTTGATGCCCTCTACGAAACCAATGTGCCCACACAAGACCTTCTCCAAAAGGCTCTCTCAGCAACGACCACGGGATATGAGCTGCACCCGGTTCTGTTGACACCCGCTTAAGCTAATCCAGCCTGCCGCTCGAACTCCATAGGGCTCAAATATCCGATCGTCGAGTGCCGGCGTTTCGGATTGTAGAAGCGCTCAATATAATCG
>Ga0193751_1001349_pt1 | contig 15929 bp, 13 predicted proteins | sample L1c2metaG_FD_143050 | JGI IMG/M metagenome (GOLD analysis project Ga0193751, IMG submission 143050) | Soil microbial communities from a riparian zone of the East river system, Colorado, United States - L1c2 | ecosystem: Environmental > Terrestrial > Soil > Riparian zone | place: USA: East River... | reverse complement strand
CGCCCTGCCGCAGCCAGCAGATCCACAGATTCCGTGCCGCCGGCTAGCATGCTGCTGCGAACAAGAGCGGCCTGCTCCTCGACTACACGACGGGCGTCTTCAAAGCTCAAGACGATAGAATTCCCGCGCGCCACGGACATGGAAAGATGATACGACAGAGAAACAGGTGGGAAACGGAAGCGATACAGACCGGCAACCGCCGGTGGCTCTACCGCGCCAACTCCTGCCCAAGTGTGGCCGGATTGCTGGCATAAGTCAGGCCGGTTTCAAGATCGATCAGGCGGTCCTGCACCAGTTGCGCAATCTCACCGTCGAAATGCTGCATCCCTTCCGCGCCGCCCGCCTTAATCGCGTCGAGAAGACTCTTGTTCTCCCGCTCTCCTTTTTCAACACACTCCCGGGTACGAGCGTTCGCCTTGAGAATTTCGAAGGCGGGAACGCGGCCGTTGCGATCCGACCTCGACATCAGACGCTGGCAGATAATATAGCGAAAAGACTTGGCAAACCGTTCCCGCACTGACTGCTGCTCAGTCGGCGAGAACGCGCTGATAACGCGCTCCACGGTCTTTGACGCGTCCATCGTGTTCAAACTGGAAAACACCAGATGCCCGGTCTCGGCCGCTTCGAGCACGATCTCAATCGTCTCCCGGTCGCGCATATCTCCCACCAGAATCACCTTTGGCGCCTGGCGCATCGCCGAACGAAGCGCGTGCGCAAAGCTCGGAGTGTCGCTGTGCAGCTCCCGCTGATGAATCGTGGAGAACTTGTGATTGTGCAGAAACTCGATGGGATCTTCGATAGTGATGATGTGGTAATACTTCTCGCGGTTAATGGCGTCCAGTAAAACGGCCAGCGTCGACGACTTGCCGGAACCTGCGGGTCCTGCGACCAGCACAATTCCATCCTTCAGCTTCGTGACCTCCGACAACTGCTGTGGCAGGCGCAGAGAGGCAAAGTCGGGAATGGCAGTGGGAATGACTCGCATCACGATGGCGCAACTGCCGCGCTGGATAAAAATGTTGACCCTGAAACGGGCCAGGCCGGGCAGCCCGAAAGAAATGTCGCTGGCGCCATGCTCGCGCAATGTGGTGATTGCCTGCTTATTGTCCCCAATCAAGTCGGCGGCAATGCGGCGGGTATCGTCAGGAGTAAGAAACGTTAACCCAGGCACCTGCACCGGAATCATCTGGCCATACACTTGGACTTGCGGCGGGCGACCCGGAGAAAAAATCAAGTCGCTGATCTTTTCTGAGGCGCGCAGCATCGCACCCAGCAGCGCCGGCGTTGCTACTCGCCCGCTCCCAGAAAAACCTTCTAACACAACCGAAATCGGGGCAATGGTTGGTGCCGCCATTCGTCCTCACACTCCGGAACCGCACGCACTACAGAATTGGGGATAATTCACTCTACCCCGCCGCAGGCCGAAGACGAAGGACAGTAGTCCATAGTCCTTCGTAACCTGCACGAAAAAAGGCGACCCGTGGCGGGCCGCCCTTTCCCTGCAAGTGCTTGTATCGACAGAGGATCTACTTCTTGGCTGCCTTCTTCTTGCCATAATTCGTCTCAACCGAAGAACCAATGCTGGCTAGCATCTGCTTCGCGGCATCCGCATACGTGCCCGTCGGCTGCAATTCCAGATACTTCTGGAACGACTCGGCCGTTCCCGGCGGCGCCACCATTTTGTCTCCCTGCAACGTGGCCTTGCCGATCATGTTCACACCTTTCCAGTAATAGGCGTCGGCGCGGTTCGGATCGGCGGCAATCACCTTGTTGAAGGCTGCGAGCGCATCATCCACCTTGCCCGCATTGGTGAGTACGGCACCCTCGTTGAAATAGTACTGCGCGGCACTAGTCGGATCGGCCTGGGTGGCCAACTCGTAGGTCTTCACCGCATCGTCTACCTTATTGGACTTGGCATAGGCTTCCGCCAAATTGTTGTAGTAAGCGGCCAGGTTCTTAGCCGCATTGGGATCCTTGTCATTAGCAGCCGACTTCTTGAGATCGATCGCTTTCTGATAGTCCTCGACCGCGGAAGCCAGACGCTTCTGCTTTTCCGCTGGATCCGTCTGCTTGGCCGCCGACAGCCGGTTGTAATCGCCCAGCTTGAACCAGAGCAGATCGCGGGTTGCATCGACCTGCGTAGCTTCGTTCAGGGACGCAATGGCGGTATCGAAGTCGCCCGCGTCCGCCGCCGTCTTCGCCGCGTTCAGTTTCTCGTTGAGACTTTTGACTGTAGTCGTTTCCTTGGCCGCCTTCGCCTGCTGCTCCTGCATCTGCTTCAACTGCTCGGGAGACACTCCTTGTCCCTTAGCAGCGTTCTCCATTTCCTTCTTAACGTCAAAATCCAGAGTATTTTCATCGAGGGTTACCTTGAATCCTTTGACGTGATCCATCTCCTTGCCGGCCTTCATCTCGTCCGCGTTCTTGTAGAGAGTGACCAGGTAGCTGCCAGGGGTAAGCCCCAGCGAAAAGAATTCGCCCTTCTTGTTGGTCTTGAGAGTGTATTTCTGCCCGTTGTCCGAGTTTGTCCACACCACGATTCCGTCAGCTATAGGATTGCCCTGGGCATCTTTGCACGTGCCCTTGACCGATCCCGAGGCCTGGGCGAAGACTGAAGGCACACACAGTCCCAGCGCCAATACTACGAAAAGAAAAATTGCCAAATGTTTTTTCATTTTGCCTCCCGGCAAATTCGGATTTTGCTGACTTATGCTCAAGACTCGATTAACGAATACAGAAATCACAATTTCGCTACCTCGCAAGATGCGCATCCGCATACGGGATCGGATCCGGCTCGCCCGCGGCTTCGAAGGCCCGCAGCCGCAACACGCAACTGTCGCAGATTCCGCAAGCCTGATCTTCGCGACTGTAACATGACCAAGTTAAATCGAAGGGCGCGCCCAGTTCAAGGCCAAGGCTCACAATCTCGTTTTTCCTCATCGCGATGAGCGGCGCAACAATTTCAATAACGCCGTCCTTCGTTCCCATTTTTACAACCTCGTTGAACGCCTTGTAATAGGCTGGACGGCAATCCGGATAACCAGAACTGTCGGGCTCGACCGCGCCAATGTATACCTTTTTCGCCTCCAGCACTTCGGCCCAACTCACGGCCACGGCCAGGAAATGCGCATTGCGGAAAGGCACGTAGGTCACGGGAATGCCGTTGCCGATTTCTTTATTCTCAGGCACGGCGATGGTGTCGTCCGTAAGCGCCGAGCCCCCAATGGCGCGCAGAGCCTCATTTCGGACTACGAGCGTATCGTGAATCTGCAACCGCCGGCAGATATCGAGAAACGACTGCCGCTCGCGTTCCTCGGTACGTTGCCCGTAACTAACGTGCACCGCAGCTGCGTCGTGGTCCCGGGCCGCCAACGCCGCGCAAACACAAGAATCCATCCCTCCGCTGAGCAGCACCACCGCCCGTGATTTTTTCAAGCCGGGCATAAATGAAGATCGTTGATTGTTGATTGCTGATTTTTGATTGTTGATTGAAACCCAAAAGCATCGATTCTGTGGGATTTCAATCAGCAATCAAAATCAACAATCATCAATCGCTCTCTAAACTCCCTTCACCGCCGGATCCCAGATGAACTTATGCAACTGCAGCCCCAGCCGCGCCGGAACGTTGTCGGCAATCATCCACTCCGCCAGTTCCTGCGGATCGAGCAGGCAGTGCGAACTGTCGCGCGCGCCCGTGGCATCTTTGCGAAACGCCGGCGAAAACAAAACGGCATTCACCCGCCGCGCCAGATTGTGCCGCTGAGTGAACTCCCGGGCAAATTCGTAGTCCCCGCGGCTGCTCAGTACAAACTTAATTTCGTCGTGAGCTGCCAGCGCCTCCAGGTTCTCCATGCAAAAGGTATCGCCTTCACCCGAATCCGGGCACTTCACGTCGACGATCTTGATGACCCCCGCCGGAACCCGCTCCAAAAGCCGCTCTCCGCTGGTCTCCAGCAGAACGTTGTATCCCTCGTCCAACAGACGCTGCATCAGAGGTACGGCCTCGCGCTCTTGCAGCATCGGTTCGCCGCCAGTAATCTCAACCAGTCCGCCCCCTGGACTCAGCCGCGAGACCTCATCCAGTACTTCTTCCATCGCCATCCGGCGGCCACCCTGAAATGTGTATTCGCTGTCGCACCACGAACACCGCAGATTGCATCCCGTAAGCCGCACGAATACGCAAGGCAGCCCCGCATACGTCGACTCGCCCTGCAACGATTTGTAAATTTCAGTTATTTGCATGTAGCGCCGCCGTCTCGGCGGCTGTCGTGCGAGCGTCCCGCTCGCACTCGTGGGCTCGCAACGGTCACTCAGAGTATTTTGCCGTGGTTGTGTCAGTTTCGTAGACGGTCACGTCCTTGACTCGAACTCGACCGCTTGTGACCGCTCGAAGCTTCGTGTTCGACTCATCATAAAAATACTTCGCCAGATTCTCGGCCGACGGATTGATCACCGTAAACGGCTCGATCTCATTGATCATCTGGTGGTCCAGGCGTTCGATCACGTGCCTCATGACTTCGCGCAGATCCTTAAAATCCAGCAGGAGCCCTGCCTTGTCCAGTTCCGCTCCCGCCAGCGTCACCCGGATCTTATAGTTATGCCCGTGCGGATTCTCGCACTTGCCCTTATAGTTCCGCAGGTAATGCCCCGCCGCGAAAGTATCTTCCACCGTGACTTCGAACATGATCCCTCGGGGCGGCCGCTGACCAACAGGCACCAGCGCTCCGCTCGTAGCTCTCTATTCTACAGCCGGAGAGCTGCCGGTAGCGGGTTACCTCTCGCATCGTGCCGCTAAACCGCGCTACAATCTCTGCGTTCATTGCCGCGCCGCGATTCGTTCCGGCCGTGCCGACTTCACTCAAGACGCAAGGACAACTCTCATGAATGTCCTCTTGCTCTCGATGCCAGATTCGTTCGAGCACATGCCCTCCCTGGCGATCAGGATGCCCAATGGCGGCCTCACCTCGATTGCGGGAAATCTGGATGCTCATCACCGCGTAGCAGTCGCCGACCTCATCCTGGTTCAGCGGCGTGTGCGGGAAACTGTCACTCGTCTCGTACGAGACATTGACCCCGACGTCGTCGGCCTCTCCATCATGACCTTCCAGCGTCCCACCGCCGCCCGCATTATGGATCTCGTTCGCTCCCTCAAACCCGGCGCGAAGATCGTGGTCGGCGGCTACGATCCCAGCCTCGCGCCCGAAGCCTACGAAGCCCACGAAACGATGAGCGTCGACTATCTGATCCGTGGCGAAGGGGAAGTTACGTTCCGCGAATTGCTGCGTGCGATCGAGCGAGGCGCTGGGTTCGAGAATATTTGCGGCTTGACCTATCGCACTGCCAACGGTTGGGTTCACAATCCGGTTCGTCCTCCGCACCGGCTGGAGAGCGGCGAAATCCGCCTACCTCGCCGGGATGCGCGCGTGCTGAAGGGCTACACCTTTCTCGGCCGCCAGGTCGATGTGATCGAAACCTCTCGCGGCTGCACTTACGATTGCAGCTTCTGCTCCATCATCGAAATGCGCGGCCGCAATTTCTTCACCTATTCCTTCGACCGGGTGCTGGCCGACATTCGCGACGCCCGCGACCACGGCGCCCGTACCATCTTTCTGGTGGACGATAACATCATGCTCAACGTGCGCCGCTTCGAAGCCTTGTGCGAAGCCATCATCGAGGCCGGACTCAATGACATCGATTACTTCGTGCAGGCCATGACTTCGTCTATCGCCAACCATGGCGAGAGTCTCGCACCCCTGATGAAGCGCGCCGGATTTCGCTACGTCTTTCTCGGGATTGAGAACATCCTGGAAGGCGATCTTGAATTTTTGCACGCTTCGGCGAAGAACACGGCTCGCGACAATGGCCGCAATACAGGCAATGCAACGTTGCAGGCCATTGACTATTTGCATCGCAACCAGATGTTCGTGGTCGGCGGACTCATTGTCGGCAATCCTGGCGACACACGCGAGTCCATCGAAGCCAATCTCGAATTCGCCCGCCGCTACGTCGACTGGCCTTATATCCAGCATCCCACGCCCTATCCCCGGACTCCCATGACCAAGGATTTCCGCGACCAGGGCCTCATCCAGAATGAGCGTGTCGAAGAATACGACGGCACAACCGCGGTAGTGCGTACCCGCCACCTGCCCGCCGACGAAGTCGAGTTCTTGCGCTGGAAGGCGGAGCGCTGGATGAAGACTCACCACGTGCCGGCTGTCTTTCGCCACGACCCATGGTTCGTCCTGACTCACAGCCCGAAGATGCTGGCCCACACCTTCCGTGGCAGCTCCATCCGCTCCGCACTGGGCCTGGAAGACGAGCGAAAAGTATTTGAACGCTACCGAGCCATCCGCAAAGCCGAACGCGAATACGTCTGAGCCTGTGTAGGGACAGCCGCCTCGACTGTCCGGCGAACGAAACCAGTTTGACCCTCGTCTGAAAAGTAAAAGATGCGAGACGCCCCAGCCGCGAAGCGGCGAAAGAATACAGCCCACGGCGTAAGCCGTGGGTGCTGAGCAGAAGAGAATCAAGCCCCGGAAGGGGCGAAAGAAAAGCACCTCGTTCCGAAAGCCGCTGCCGCGCTCCCCTTGACTCGATTCCCCCTCCGAATGTAGCTTGCCTATTCGCGTTCCATCTCAAGGAGCACGCATGCTGCACCGGAAGTCTTCGATTCAATTGCTGTTTATTCTTGCCTTGTCTGCAGGTCTCGTTGCTCAAACCCGCCCCGATCAGCCCGACTTCGACGCCAAAGAGCACTACACCAAATACGAATACCGCATACCCATGCGCGACGGCGTCCACTTATTCACGTCCGTGTATGTGCCGAAAGACAGTTCGCACCCTTACCCATTCCTGATCGACCGCACCCCTTATAGCGTTGGCCCCTATGGCGTCGATCTGTACCGCACGCAACTCGGCCCTTCTCCCGAGTTCGATAAGGCCGGATATATCTTCGTCTTCCAGGACGTGCGCGGCCGCTACATGTCGGAGGGACGATTCATCGAAATGCGCCCGCATATCGACAACAAGAAATCAAAGCAGGACGTCGACGACAGCACCGATCTCTACGACACCATCGACTGGCTGCTCAAGAACGTGCCCAATAACAACGGCAACGCCGGAATCTGGGGAATCTCCTACCCAGGATTTTTCACTTCCGCCAGCATCATCGACTCGCATCCCGCGCTGAAAGCCGCCTCGCCTCAGGCTCCCATGACCGACCTCTTCATGGGCGACGACGCCTACCACGGCGGCGCCTTCATGCTGGCCGCGAATTTCGGCTTTTACAGCTCGTTCAAACCCCAGGAAAATCCGCAACTCCCGCCAAAAACTTTCGTTCCCTTCGACTGGGGAACCAAAGACGCGTACGAGTTTTATCTAAACGTCGGATCGCTGTCGAATTTGAGCAAGTATCTCGAAGGCAAGAGCGCGCTATGGGACGACCAGGTCAAGCACGACACCTATGACGACTATTGGAGAGCGCGCAATCTCGCCCCGCACATGAAAAATATCCGTTGCGCCGTGCTCACAGTGGGCGGATGGTTCGACGCCGAGGACCTGCAAGGCCCTTTCAGCACATTTCACGCCATCGACAAAAACAATTCCGGAGTCTTCAACGCGCTCGTGATCGGACCCTGGGTTCACGGTGGTTGGGCTCGCTATGACGGCGAACACCTGGGACGCGTCGATTTTGCCTCCAACACGGGAGAGTACTACCGGAAAAACATTCTCTTCCCCTTCTTCGAGCAGTACCTCAAAGGCAATGGGGACGCCAAACTTCCGAAAGCCTATGTCTTCGAAACCGGCAGCAACGTGTGGCGCCAGTATTCCGCGTGGCCCCCGAAAAATGTCGAGCCCAAGATTCTGTACTTCCACGCCAACGGCGAACTCTCCTTCGACGCACCGGCCGCGGAATCCCCTGAATTCGACGAATACATAAGCGACCCGGCCAAGCCCGTCCCCTTCGTGAATTATGCCGCGCTGAATGTGCCGCAGGAATACATGCTCTCGGACCAGCGCTTCGCCGACAGCCGCACGGATGTAGTCGTCTATCAAACCCCGGTTCTGCAGGAAGACGTAACCATCGCCGGCCCCATTTCACCAAAGCTCTTTGTCTCGACCAGCGGCACAGATTCCGATTGGGATGTGAAACTAATTGACGTTTATCCTCCCGATTATCCGGACAGCAAGCAGGACGCTCCGAAACCCGAGGACCGCGACAAACCTAGAAAAGACGTCCCCGCACCAGCGTTCGTGATGGGTGGATATCAGCAACTAGTCCGCGGCGAACCCTTCCGGGGAAAATTCCGCCACAGTTTCGAAAAGCCGGAGCCATTCACGCCCGGAAAAGTGGAAGAAATTAACTTCGCCATGCAGGACATCAATCACACCTTCCGCCGCGGACACCGCATCATGGTACAAGTGCAAAGCTCCTGGTTCCCGCTCACTGACCGCAATCCCCAAACCTTCGTCAACATTCCTGACGCCAAGCCCGCCGACTTCGTAAAAGCGACCGAGCGCGTGTATCACATCAAGGAGGAGGCCTCGGGAATCGCAGTTCAAGTCGCGCAAAAGTCAGGGGCACACGAGGAGCAAAGGTAGGTTGACTGGGTTGTGTATTCCTTACTATAATGTAAGGAATTTAGACATGAGTAAGGAGAACTAACAATGGCCGCAGCGACCCTCACCTCGAAAGGCCAGATTACGATTCCAGTGCAAGTACGCGCCGCATTGGGCGTTCAGCCAGGGGACCGCTTGGAATTCGTAGAACTGAAAAAGGGGCAGTTCGTTATTATGCCCGCCAATCGCTCACTGAAGGAACTTAAGGGGATGTTCCAAGGTAGACGAAAGAAACCCGTATCGATTGAAGAAATGAATGAAGCGATCGCCCGCAGGGCGTCCGAATCGAGATGATTGGTCTCGACACAAATGTCATCGTCCGCTATTTAACTCGCGACGATCCTACCCAAACGGCCGCTGCGGTAAAGTTGCTCGACTCCCTCGCCCCCGACGAACCCGGATTTCTTTCGCTAGTTGTCGTTGTCGAATTAGTCTGGGTTCTCGAGTCTTTCTACAATGCCGGGAAAAACGAGATTGAGCGCGTTCTTGAAACTCTACTGAGCAACGATCGCCTGGTGGTTGAGCGATCCGAAATTGTCTGGCAGGCGCTGCGGAAGTTCGGCACTGGCCGGTCCGGTTTTTCCGATTGCCTGATTGCGCAGTGCGGCCAAGCGGCGGCGTGCGACTATACGGTCACATTCGACAAACGCGCTGCCGGAGCGGGGATGCGACTGCTCATATGATCGTGGGCTGGCAGAGATTTACAAGCGCAACGGAAGAAATCGGCATCATAATCAGTTCTCTTGCACCCCGAAGAATTCCTCCACCACCCGCATCTCCGTCGTCTTCTTGTAATTCGGCAAGCTCTCGATAAACACGCGCCCGTACTGCTTTTTGAGAATGCGATTATCCAGAAGCACCAGCAGCCCGCGATCATGCAACGACCGGATCAGCCGTCCAAACCCCTGCTTCAACGTGATCACCGCGGCCGGCACTTGATATTGAAAGAACGCATTTCCCCCATCCGCATCGATCGCCTTCACCCGCGCCGCCACCACAGGATCGCTCGGCACCGCAAACGGCAATCGGTCAATGATCACGCAACTCAACTGCTCGCCCTGCACATCCACTCCCTGCCAGAACGACGACGTGGCAAACAGCACCGCGTTGGGAGTCAGCCGAAACTCCTCCAGCAGCGCGCTCTTCGGCGCGTCCCCCTGCCGCAGAATTGGAAACTCAACTTCCCCCAACAGCCGCTGATAAATGTCGTTCATCTGCGCATAGCTGGTAAAAAGCACAAACGCCCGCCCCCGCGTGATCTCCAGCAGCCTGCGAATCCGCTCCGCCGCCTTCGCCGTAAATTGCGGCGTACGCGGATCGGGCAAGTCCGGCGGCACATACAACAGCGCCTGGCTCTCATAATCAAAGTGCGACGGCAGCACCGACTCCCGCGCATGCTCCATCCCCAGCCGTTGACGGATGTACTCGAAACCACCACCCACCGCGAGCGTAGCCGAGGTCAGTACCGCGCACTCCAGCTTCGACCACAAACATTCCCGCAGAATCGGACCCACATCAATCGGTGTCGCCTGCAGAAAAACATTCTGCCTCCCCCGACCCGATATCTCGCCACCTTTATTCGAACCGCCCCGCGAACCAAACCGCCCGCCCCGCCGCTCAATCCAAAAGACGGTATCGCGGTCCTCCGACTCCATCGCAAACTGAAGTTGCACCTGGATCTCCTGCGCCCGCCGCACGAAATTGAATATTTCCTCCGGCTTCTGCGGCAAGCCTTCCAGTTCGCCTGCCAGCCGCGTCAGCGCCTGATTGAGCGCCCCAAATTCGTCTCCGTTTTCTTCCAGAAATTCCCGGCGCGTATCAAAAGCAAACCGTCCGTCCCCAGGGGGTAGCAAGGAAAAGAAGAATTGCGCCCGCTCCCGCAAACTTCCCAGCGCCCCCGAAAGCGACGCCGACATCATCTTGTTGTGCTGCAGCGAACTCTCCACATCCCGCGCCAGTTCCTCCATGCGCAGATTGCTCACCGAGATGCCGAAATAATTCCCCGCCACATCTTCCAGCTCGTGCGCCTCATCGAAAATCACGGCGCCCACTTCCGGCAGAATCCCCGCATCCGGCGCCCCATCCGCCTGCAGCTTGATGGCAAGATCGGCAAAAAACAAATGATGATTCACGATGATGATGTCGCTCTCCAACGCCTTGCGCCGCATCTCGGTGATGAAGCACCGCTCCCACTCGCTGCACTTTTGCCCAATGCAAGCATCGGCTCGCGCATCGAGCTTGTGCCAAAGCAGGCTGGCCTCGGGCAATTCCACCAACTCCGCGCGATCGCCCGTTCCTGTCGTCTTCTCCCACGCGGCAATCGCGCGATACTGTTCAATTTCTTCCGTCCCGTTCAGCACGGGCTGATTCGTGAGGTCATACAATTTCTTGCGGCACAAATAATTGTTGCGGCCTTTCATGTAACAGACCGAAAGCCGTCCGGGGCCGTGACTTGACGGGACGGCCGAAGCGGCTGTCCCTACGTGTTCTCCGTACAGCGCCTGCTCCAGAAACGGCACATCCTTATAAAACAATTGCTCCTGCAGATTTTTCGTCCCCGTCGAAATGATCACTCGCTTCCCCGAACGAATGACCGGCATCAGGTAAGCCAGCGTCTTCCCCGTGCCCGTGCCCGCCTCCACAATCAAATGCCGCTTTTCTTCCAGCGCCAGCTCGACCGCCTGGGCCATCTGCAACTGGCCGCGCCGGAACTCATATGCGGGATGCGTGCGTGACAGCACTCCGCCGGGCCCGAAAAATTGGTACAACGAGGCGTCCTTGCCGCTTGCAGCAGGGCGGTTCGTCGAAGGAGGAGAGGCGGGCTGGGAACTCAAAGCCACAGGAGTCTCTATAATAGCGATTCCCGCTCGGTGCACAAGGTGATGAATAATCTAGACGAAAACACGACGATAACAATGCCCAAAGGCACGCTCCTGGTCCTGTTCGAGTATCTGTCTCGGAGTTACGATTCTTGGCGTAGAAGCGATTCCTCTTCAGACGAGACGACATTTACACTCCAAAAGCCCGACGCTGGAGAACGAATGGCTATCTGGTGCCTTGAAGGTGAAATCGAACGCACGCTGCCCGAGATCTTCCCAAAGGATTACGCCGAACTTCTTGAGGCCTCGAAAAGGCGATTGACCTCTAGCTGAAGATCCAACTTTGACCCAGCCCACCTACAACTCGACCAGCACTCTCGCCACCGCCGCCGCCGGCATTCCCACCATCGCCATCGTGGGCCGTCCCAACGTAGGCAAGTCTACGCTCTTCAACCGCATTGTAGGCTCGCGCCGCGCCATTGTGGGCGACGAGCCTGGCATCACTCGCGACCGCCTCTACGGCGACGCGGAATGGGAAGGCCGCAACCTGCGCATCGTCGATACCGGCGGCATCATCGCCGACGATAAGGACTTCATCCCCGCAGAAATCTTCCGCCAGGCGCGCGTGGCCTTCGACGAAGCCGCCGCGATCGTCATGGTCGTCGACGGACGCGCCGAACTCGCCGCCCCCGATTTCGAACTCGTCAGCCTGCTGCGAAAAACCGGCCGCCCGCTCTTCCTGGCGGTCAATAAAATCGACACCATCAAGCAGCAGTCCCTGCCCGACGAATTTCACCGCCTGGGAATCCCAAACATTTTTCCCGTGTCAGCCGAACACGGCCGCGGCGTAGACGATCTCCTGGACGCGATCCTGGAAATTCTGCCCCCACCTCCAGAGATGCCAGACGAAAGTAGCGCCGGCGTCCCGCCGGCTGTCGAGAGGGCGCCCCGCCCTCTCCGCCAAAAGCGCCCCAATCCATCCCCATTTACGAAGAACCAAGCCGAAGACGACCAAGCCGAAAACGATGCTGCGCAAACGGCCAACGACCAACAACCAACAACCAACGACGATCTTCCAGCCCACGAAGTAAAAGTCGCCATCATCGGCCACCCCAACGTAGGCAAATCCACGTTGCTGAACGCCCTCACCTCATCCGACCGCGCCATCGTCTCGCCCATACCCGGGACCACGCGCGACGCCGTCGATGAGATCGTCGAGCACAATGGCCGCACCTTCCGTTTCATCGACACCGCTGGCATCCGCCGTAAAGGCAAAACGCGCCTCATGGCCGAAAAGCTTTCGGTGGTAATGGCCCGCAAGCATCTCGAAGGCGCCGATATTGCCTTGCTCGTCATCGACGCCACCGAAGGCGTCAGCCAGCTCGACGCCTCCATCGCAGGATACGCCCACGAAAGCGGGCGCTCCATCATCATCGTCGTCAACAAATGGGATCTCGTGATTCATCCTGAGAAGATCAGCGGAAAAGAAAACCGTCCCACCAAAGCCGAGCGCATGCGTGAGAGCAAGCGTCCCGGCGACCGCGATGCCTACGAGCAGCGCCTCCGCTACGAACTAAAATTCCTTAACTACGCGCCCATCGTCTTCGTCTCCGCTCAAAGCGGCAAAGGCACCGAGAAACTTTTCCCGCTACTGGAAGAAGTCGCCACCGAACGCCGCAAGCGCGTAACCACCTCGCAGATGAACCGCTTCATTGAACGCGTAGACTTTGAACGCGCCTCCGTCCCTATGCGCCAGCGCGTAAAGATTCTCTATATGACCCAGGCCTCAGTCGCCCCGCCAACATTCATTCTCTTCACCAATCGCGCCGTAAAGCTCCACTTTTCCTACCAGCGTTTCCTGGAGAATCAAATCCGCGAAGCCTTCGGCTTTGTAGGCACCCCAATCTGGATCAAGAACAGAGCCAGAAATTCCTAAGTGAAAGATTCGCGTAGCGACAGCCGCCCCGGCTGTCCGGTCACGGACACGCCCGGCTTTCGATCACGAGCTCTCCGAAAACTAATGTAACTTGCAGTTCCTGTTACTTGCATCATGCTTGTGAATGGCACATCAGCCCATGCCATGAGTGTTTCTGTCATAATCCGGCGCATTGGCGTCACCTTGGCCCTCGCCGTCGTATTGACCTGTGGCGTCGCCTTGATCAATGAAGATGCCGCCGTGTTTTTTTTCTTACCCTCTTGGATCGCGCTCTTCTTCGGCTGGCCGTATTTAAGCCGAACGGTCGGATTCAACTTTCCGAAGCCTCACGTACCCCGTACATCCCGTCGTACGAAATGGGGTCGACTTTTCGTCACAGCTTTCCTCTCCTTCGGACTTTCCTGCGCGGTAGCTGTCATCATTCACCCCGATCTTTTCGCGCCCTGTTTCCTCTTCTTCTGGATCGCACTCTATTACGCTTCGCCACTTCTGACGAAACGGTTGCCATACTTTGGTTTCGCAAAAACCAGTTCCCCTGTTCCCGCGCCAGCGAAGCGCCCGGTCTGGATCCGCCTGGTTCGCGGAAGCCTGGCCGGAATCGGGTTCGTGTTCGCGATTGTTCTAATCCCGTTAATGCTCCTCGTGCCGCTCTCTTTGAGTCATGTTCGCGCCAAGAAAGTTCACGATTCCATCCATATTGGCATGACCGTACCCGAAGTACTCCACGCAGCCCACGATTGCGACATCTTCCAGGCAAGTTCCGATTTTCCCTACGACGAGAAAGCGGCTGCCGACAATATTCCTGCGATCAGTTTGGGTCGGACCACGGATGGCGTCTACCTTACCTACGACCCGGCCACTCGCGAAAACCTCCAGCTGTCGGAATCTGAAGCGATTGAGCGACTTCATGCGAAGCTCCACGACGGCTCACAGTGGACCTTTCACTACACCTACATAAATGCAACCCCGCAACACGTTTCCTTTAGCGTGGTCTTCGGCACCGACGGCAGAGTCATCGAAGTGAAGCCGGTTTACGGCTGGGATTGAGAAACCGCGCGCGACCGCCCGATACGCGCCTCGTCGGAAACTCATTCGCCTGCCACCTCTTTTCCGATCGTGAGCAAACCTACCCGCGGCACAGCGGCATGGCCTCGCGGCACTCGGCTAATAGTCGAGGTTATCCTAACGCGGTTTTCAGCCCGCCAGCTCTTCCATCTCCTCCTCGTCAATGACCGCCACGCCCAATTGCCTGGCCTTGTCCAGCTTGGATCCCGCATCCGCCCCCGCCACTACATAATCCGTGTTCTTGCTGACCGAGCCCGAGACGCGCCCCCCCGCATCCTCAATCATCTTCTTCGCCTCGTCCCGCGTATGCTTCGCCAGCGTCCCGGTAAGAACAAACGTTTTCCCCGCGAGTTTCGTGCCGCGCTCTTTTCTCGCGCCCCTGAACGCGAGGCCCGCCTCGCCCAGCCGCTCCACCAGCTTGCGGTTTGCAGCGATACTGAAAAACTCCACGATGCTCTCCGCGATCCGCGGCCCCACTTCATTGACGTTCTGCAACTCTTCGATCCCGGCAGTAGCCAGCGCCTCCATCGATCCAAAATGTTCGGCCAGAAACTGCGCAGTGCGCGCCCCGACAAAGCGAATGCCCAGCCCGTAGATCACCCGCTCCAGCGGCAGCTTCTTCGACGCCTCAATTTCGTCGAGAATATTCTGCGCCGACTTGTCCCCCATCCTCTCCAGACCGAGGAGGTCCGCCTTTGTTAGCTTGTAGATGTCGGCGACATTCTTCACCAGCCCGCGATCGGTGAGTTGCGTGACGAGCGCATCGCCCATTCCGTCGATGTTCATTACTCCCCGCGAAGCAAAATGGAGAATCGTCTCCCGCAGCTTCGCGGGGCAGTTCGCGTTGACACACCGGTAATCGACTTCGCCCCCAGTCCGGACAACTTTCGTGCCGCACACTGGACACTTCTCCGGCATCACGAATTCCGGTATCCCCCGCGGATGATCCTTGTCTTCGATCACCTTCGCAATCTTAGGAATCACATCGCCGCCGCGCTCCACCTGCACCCAATCGCCAATCTTCACGCCCAGGCGTTCGATCTCATCCATGTTGTGCAAAGTAGCGTTGCGGACGGTCGTCCCCCCAATCAAAACCGGCGCGAGCATCGCGACCGGCGTAAGTTTTCCCGTGCGTCCCACCTGTACCCGAATGTCGTCCAGCTTCGTGATCCCCGCCCGCGCCGCGTACTTGTAAGCAATCGCCCACCGCGGAGCTTTACCCGTGAAACCAAGTTCATCCTGCAACGCGATGCGATCGACTTTCACCACGATCCCATCGATCTCGTAAGGCAGCGACTCGCGCTTTCCTTCCCACTCCCGAATGAACGCCCAGACCTCGTCCATGGAATGAACCAGCTTCCGTGCCTGATTGACCTTGAACCCGGCGGCATCGAGCGCGTCCAGCGTCTTAGAATGGCGATCAAAATAAGTCCGCCCATTGACCAGCAGCATGTAAGAGAAATAGTCGAGCCGCCGCTGCGCTGTAATGT
>Ga0193751_1001348_pt1 | contig 15941 bp, 4 predicted proteins | sample L1c2metaG_FD_143050 | JGI IMG/M metagenome (GOLD analysis project Ga0193751, IMG submission 143050) | Soil microbial communities from a riparian zone of the East river system, Colorado, United States - L1c2 | ecosystem: Environmental > Terrestrial > Soil > Riparian zone | place: USA: East River... | reverse complement strand
GGGCGGCAACTCGACCGGCAAATGTCTCTCCGTAGCAAGTTAGTAACGGTAGCCCTGCCCATAACGCATCGCTCGCCGTCGTATGCGCGCTGTACGGCAGCGTGTCGAGAAACAGATCGGCCAGGCGATGGCGTAGGAGGTGATCCTCTAATGGCATCCGACTGGCGAACACGAGACGCGTCGGATCGATGCCGCGCGCTGCTGCCTCCTTGCGCAGGTTGGTCTCGGCGCTGTCATTATCCCGCAACAGCCACAGCACACTGCCATCGACGGCCCGCAGCAGCCGCATCCAGATCTCAAAAACCGGCGCGGTAATCTTGTAATTATTATTGAAGCAGCAGAAGACGAACCCGTCCTCCGGTAGCCCAGACCCCTGCCGCGTCGGTCGATCGCCTGCAATCTTCCTTTGCGAATCGTTAACCTGATAACAGTCAGGCAGGTGAACGATCCTTTCCGTGTAATAAGGCTGCTGATCGAACGGAAGAACGATTTTGTCGGCGATCACGTAATCGATGAACTCGGCACCCATCGTCCCAGGATAGCCGAGATAGTTCACCTGAATGGGCGCGGGGCGATGAGCGAGGATGCCAGGGCGGGAATTTTGAGTGTAACCCTTCAAGTCAACCGCGATATCAACCTGAAGTTCATTCAGAAGCTTTGCCACCTCGCGGTCACTTCTGAAGCGAACATCGTGAAACTGATCGAAGGATTTGATGAGACGTGAACGCATGTCGCTCTTGTCATCTGGACCAAGTGATATACCCAGTACCTCAACGCGTGATCGATCGTGAAGCTCAAATAATTCCCCTATCAAATAAGCCGTCGCATGGCGATGAAAGTCCGCTGACAAATAGGCAATCCGGACCTTATGATGACGCCACCTGGTCCCGTTCCAAAGCGATTGCGGCAGAATCGATATCTTGTCCGCTATGAAGCTTTGAGCACATTTTAGTTGCAGCGCTGCGTCGCTACTATACGCAAGAAGCGTAAAAGGCGAGACGATCGATTTTCGCTTCGCGACATGTGCTTTGACTTCGTCAGCAAGTTGTGCGGTCCGCGTCCAGTCACAGATCCTGAGCGTACAATCAGCTAATCCACTGAACGCATATTTATGATCAGGCTTTATCGCTAACGCCTTCTCGAAGCTGTTCAGCGCCTCGTCGAAGCGCTTGAGTTCCTGAAGCACGACGCCGCGGTTGTTGATCGCGTTTGCATAGTCCGGCTTGAGAGCGATCGATTTGTCATAGCTGACAAGCGCATCTTCAATGCGCATGAGGCCTCGCAGTGCATTGCCTCGGTTGTTGAAGGCGTCGGCATAGTCCGGCTTAAGCGCGATCGCCTTGTCATAGCTCGCCAATGCCTCGTCAAAACGCTTGAGTTCCTGAAGCGCGACACCTCGGTTGTTAAAGGCGTCAGGATAGTCCGGCTTGAGGGCGATCGCTTTGTCGTAGCTCGCCAATGCCTCGTCGAGACGCTTGAGATCCTGAAGCGCGACGCCTCGGTTGTTGTAGGCGTTGGCATAGTCCGGCTTGAGGGCGATCGCCTTGTCATAGCTCAAGAGTGCCTCGTCGAAACGCTTCAATTCCTGAAGCGCAATGCCGCGGTTGTAGAAGGCGTCGGCATAGTCCGGCTTGAGGGCGATGGCCTTATCATAGCTGGCAAGCGCATCCTCAATGCGCATGAGATCTCGCAGTGTGTTGCCTCGGTTATAGAAGGCGTCAGCATAATCGGGCTTAAGGGCGATGGCCTTATCATAGCTGGCAAGCGCATCCTCAATGCGTAGAAGGTCTCGCAGTGCATTGCCTCGATTGTTGAGCGCGCCCGGATCATTTGGATTTATCTTGAGTGCCCGCGCAATCAGCTGTTCTCCTTCAACGAGTCGGCGACGTTGAAGTAACAGGACCCCGAGAAGATGGTTTGTGTCGAAATCACTTGGGGCGACTTTTAAAATATCTCGATATATCTGCTCAGCTTCGATTAACTGATCTCGCTGATGCAACGCAAGAGCATTTTGCAGATCGGCTTTAATGTTTGAGGTGACAGGCAACGCCGATGGAATACGGCTCGGTATGGGAGGCAGACGGGCTTCTCCCGGAAAAACTCCGGCCATCTCGTTCTCGGTATCTGGATTAGGCGCGACGCTAAAGCTTTGCGGGCTTTCGCCGCGCTGCCATAGTTCCCACATCCTCGTGTAGGCCGCTTCGAGGTGGCGCGTAAAGCGCTTACTGTTGAACAGCGGGTAGGTGTCACGATTATGCGTGAGCTTGACTTTGATGCTTGCAAGCCAAGACGCGTCCCGCGCCAATTTCAGAGCCAGCGCTTGATAGTCTTCAAGATCGGAGGCTACCAGTTCAGGAAGTCCGACAGCATTAAGCAGGCTGGCGGCAACCCGACCGGCAAATGACTCTCCGCAGCAAGTTAGTAACGGTAGCCCTGCCCATAACGCATCGCTCGCCGTCGTGTGCGCGTTGATGGGCAGCGTATCCAGAAACAGATCGGCCAGGCGATGGCGTATTAGGTGATCCTCAAGCTGCATCCGACTAGCGAACACGAGTCGCGCCGGATCGATCCCCCGCGCTGCTGCCTCCTTGCGCATGTTGGTCTCAGCGCTGTTATTATCCCGCAACAGCCACAGCACACTGCCGTCGATGGCTTGCAGCAGCCGCATCCAAACCTCAAAAACGGACGCGGTAATCTTGTAATTGTTATTGAAGCAGCAAAAGACGAACCCGCGTTCCGGTAGCCCGGCTTCGTGCCGCGTCGGCCGATTGCCGGCGATCTTCCTTTGCGAATCGTTGACCTGATAACAGTCAGGCAGATGGACGATCCTTTCGGTGTAATAAGGCTGCTGATCGAACGGAAGAACAATTTTGTCGGCGATCACGTAGTCGACGAACTCGGCACCCATCGTCCCAGGATAACCGAGATAGTTCACCTGAATGGGCGCGGGGCGATGAGCTAGGATGCCAGGGCGGGAATTTTCAGTGTAACCCTTCAAGTCAACCGCAATATCAACTTGAAGCTCATTCAGAAGCTTTGCCACTTCGCGGTCACTTTTAAAGCGGACATCATGAAATTGATCGAAGGATTTGATGAGACGTGAACGCAGATCGCTCTTGTCATCTGGACCAAATGATATACCCAGTACCTCAATGCGTGATCGATCGTGAAGCTCAAATAATTCTGCCATCAGATACGCCGTCGCATGCCGATGAAAGTCCGCTGACAAGTAGGCAATCCGGACCTTGTGTTGACGCCAGATTGTCTGGTTCCAAAGCGGTCGCGGCGGCGTCGATATCTTGTCCGCTATGAAGCCTTGAGCACATTTTAGTTGCAGCGCTGCATCGCTGCTGTAGCCGAGAAGCATAAAGGGTGAGACCGCCGATTTTCGCTTCGCGACATGTGCTTTGACTTCGTCAGCGAGTTTTGCGGTCCGCGTCCAGTCACAGATTCTGAGTGCACAATCAGCCAATCCGCTGAACGCATATTTATGATCAGGCTTTATCGCTAGGGCCTTCTCGTAACTCTTCAGCGCCTCGTCGAAACGCTTGAGTTGCTGAAGGACGAAGCCTTGGTTGTTGAAGGCATCTGCATAATCCGGCTTGAGGGCAATCGCCTTGTCGCAGCTCGCCAATGCCTCGTCGAAACGCTTGAGCGTGCCTAGGGCGACGCCTCGGTTGTTGAAGGCGTCCGCATAGTCGGGCTTGAGGGCGATCGCTTTTTCGCAGCTCGCCAGTGCCTCGTCGAAACGCTTGAGTTGCTGAAGGACGACGCCTTGGTTGTTGAAGGCCTCGGCATAGTTCGGCTTGAGGGCGATCGCCTTGTCATAGCTGGCAAGCGCATCCTCAAGACGCATAAAGTCTCGCAGCGCATTGCCTCGATTGTTGAAAGCGTCGGCATAGTCCGGCTTGAGGGCGATTGCCTTGTCATAGCTCGCCAGTGCCTCGTCGAAACGCTTGAGTTTCTGAAGCGCGACGCCTCGGTTGTTCAAAGCCTCGGCATAGTCCGGCTTGAGGGCGATCGCCTTGTCATAGCTCGCCATTGCCTCGTCGAAACGCTTGAGTTCCTGAAGCGTGACGCCTCGGTTGCTGAAGGCCTCGGAATAGTCCGGCTTGAGGGCGATCGCCTTGTCATAGCTCACGAGTGCCTCATCGAAGCGCTTTAGTGCCCCGAGGGCGATGCCTCGGTTGTAGAAGGCCTCGGCATAGTCCGGCTTGAGGGCGATCGCTTTGTCATAGCTGGCAAGCGCATCCTCAATGCGCATAAAATCTCGCAGCGCATTGCCTCGGTTGTAGAAGGCCTCGGCATAGCCCGGCTTGAGGGCGATCGCCTTGTCATAGTTGGCAAGCGCATCCTCAATGCGCATAAGTTCTCGCAGCGCATTGCCTCGGTTGTTAAGCGCGCTCGGATCGTTCGCATTTATCTTGAGCGCCCGCGCAATCAGCTGCTCTCCTTCAAGGAGTTGGCGACGTTGAAGTAACACAACCCCGAGAAGATGGGTCGCGTCGAAATCACGGGGGGCAACTTTTAGGATATTTCGATATATCTGCTCAGCTTCGATCAATTGGCCGCGCTGATGCAGCGCAACAGCGTTTTTTAGTTGGGCGTGAATCTTTGAGGTGGCGGGAGACGGCGAGAGAACAGGGCGCGGTATAGAAGGCTTCTTAAATCGTTTGCTCATGTTCGCCTTTTCGAGACCGCTGCAGATGGTCTATCAGTCTGCGGCTTGCAGTTTACAGCACTTGAGACGTCAGGAAGTAGCTCGAGACTTATCATTATGAATGCCCGCTGTGCTCGCTATCTAGCGGTTGACGCGAACTTTTTGAGGTGGTCTATGGAGGCGGTGTCTTTGGTTTAGTGCCACCGAACCCCACGGATACCTACCCCCAGCACCGCGCCGTTCAAATCCAATTCTCTATGAAGGTTTGAGCTAATTTTAATCGCAGCGCCGCTCGCTGCTGTAGCCGAGAGGCATAAATGGCAAGACGATCGCTTTTCGGTTCGACATGTGCTTTTATTTCGCCAACGAGTTTTATCGTTCGCGTCCGGTCACAGATTTTGAGTGCAGAATCAGCCAATCTGCCGTGGGCGTGCGCTTTCTCCTAGCTCGCCACCGCTTCGTCGAAACGCTTGAGATCCTAAAGAAAAGAGTGAGACTTGTCGTAGCTCGCCGGTGCATCGTCGAGACGTTTAAGTCTTTACAGGCGATGGCCCAGTTGTGTGAAGGCGGGGCTCGTAATCATTGCAGACGGGGGTCGAGATGCGCGGCGACTTTCCACTGCACCCCGCCCCTGAACAGGGAGTGATTAAGGCCGGAATTTCTCGAACCAGGGGCGGGCCAGAAAATAAATTTGGTCCATTCCTATCTTTCCGACAATACCTCATCTCTCCCGCAACATTTCCTGTTTATATTTGAGAACCGGCGATAGCAGATAGCCGATGATCCTGCGCGAGCCAGTCTTGATCTCGACCGTGACTGCCATGCCTGGTGACAGATTGACCAGTTTGTCTTCCACCTGCATCTGCCTTTGGTCGAGCGACACCCGCGCCGCGTAGATCATCTCCTGACCCGTGGGTTCACTAGTAGTCGACTCAGTGCCTAGATTTTTGTCGGCGGACTTGTCCTGAGGTTTTTGACGCGTGATTGCATCTGACGATACGTTGAGCACCTTGCCATTCAGGAGCCCGTAACGCGTAAAATTGAAGGTGTCGACCTTGATCTCGGCGTCTTGACCGGCATGCACGAAGCCGATGTCGCGGTTAGACACCATCGCCTCGATCTCGAGATGACTGTCGACCGGGACGAGCACCGCGAGCACCTGGGCCGGGGTCACGACACCACCCACCGTGTGTACCGCGAGTTGCTGCACCACACCGTCAACTGGCGCGGCAAGCAGTTGCAGCTTAGTGCGTTCCTCTGCCTTTTTAACATCCTCCACAAGGCCGCCGGCCTTCTGCTCAGCCTTCGCCAAGTCATCAAATAAAGTCCGGCGGTATTCCGATTGGACCTTGGCGCGAGTCTCGGTCAGAGCTGAGACGCCGGCATCCGCTTCATGATATCGGCTTTGCTGAACGAGAAGATCTTGTTGCTCGCCAACGAGTTCTTGCAGTGTTGAAAGATAGGTGAGTTTCGACCCTAATTCCTTGTCATAAAGGAGTTTTAAGACGTCAACGCGCTGCTGCAATAGCGGAATGGTAGCATTAAGCTTTGCGATTGTGGCGGTGATCGTGGCTCGCTCGGCCTCCTTCTGCGAAAGCTGGCGGTCAATCTCGGCAAGCTTTGCATTCTGCTCGGCACTTTGGCTAATCAAAAACTGACGCTGCATCTCCACGAGCGTTGCGCTTGCCCCAATGGGCGGCTGAAAATCCTCGAGGGGATTGGCGTTTCCGGCCAACGCCCCGCGCAATCGGGCGATGTCGAGTTGAGTGCTTATAAGATCACTTTTTAAATGACCCAGTTCCGCCTTGCTCATCGTCGGATCAAGTTCGATGAGAACTTCACCGGCTTTCACGCTTTGCCCATCACGGACATTGATGGCGCGGACCACGCCGGTATCGAACGGCTGAATAACCTTGGTGCGGCCGCTGGGGACAATCTTGCCGGGCGCCGTGGCAACGATATCGGTTGTGCCGAGCGAGGCCCAGGCCAGCGCTAGGCAGAACAATGCAATAATCGTGGCTGCGATGGCCCGACGCGTCGGTGATGGCGGCGTCTCGGTAATCTCTAACGCCGCTGGCAAGAACGCGAGCTCATAGTCGCGCCGGCGAGCCGACGTTTGCGGAAACGGTACGACCTTCTTAACCGACTTCATGGATCCCAGCCTGCAGATAGTGGAGTTTCGCGTAGCGACCGTTGCTGCGGATCAGCTCATCGTGTGTTCCGTCCTCAACGATGCGACCGCGCTCGATGGCAATGATGCGGTCGGCATAGCGTACCGTCGACAACCGGTGGGCGATGACAAACACGGTACGGCCACTGGCGATCTGCCTCATGTTCTGCTGAATCGCCCGTTCGCTTTCATAATCAAGGGCACTGGTCGCCTCGTCAAAGATCAAGATGCGCGGATCGGTGATCAGAGTACGAGCGATGGCAATGCGCTGCTTCTGACCTCCTGATAGGCTTGAGCCGCGTTCGCCAACCATAGTGTCATAGCCCTCGGGTAATTCCAGAATGAATTCGTGGGCACCGGCCAAGGAGGCGGCAGCGATGACGCGCTCCATCGAGATCGTTAGATCGGCAATTGCGATATTGTCGCGCACCGAGCAATTGAACAGAACATTCTCCTGCAGCACGATGCCGATCTGACGGCGCAACCAGGCCAGATCGACCATGGTGAGATCGACCCCATCGACCAGGACACGCCCGCTTTCCGGCACGTAAAGCCGCTGGATCAGCTTGGCGAGTGTACTCTTGCCCGAACCCGAGGAGCCGACGACGCCGATCACTTGGCCCGGCGAGGCATTAAAGCTTATGTCGTGCAGCACCTCCGACGCATCAACGCGATAGCGAAAGTTAACGTGCTCGAATGTAACTTGGCCGCGAATTGGTGGCAGCGCGGCGCGCGTTGTACTGAAACTCGGCTCCGGCATGGTGTTGAGGATGTCGCCCAACCGATCAACTGAGAGGCGGGCTTGGTGGAAGTCCTGCCACATCTGCGCCAAGCGCAGTACTGGCATACTGACGCGCGAGGCCAGCATGTTGAAAGCCACCAGTTCGCCGACCGTCAGACTTCCCTCAATGACTTCTTTGGCGCCGAAATAAAGGATTGCGGCAATGACGACCTTGTTGATCACCTGCACGGCTTGGCTGGCCGCGTTGTTTAGAGTTATGACGCGGAAACTCGCCGATACATAGGCTGCAAGCTGCTCCTCCCAGCGACGCTGCATCTGCGGCTCGACCGCCATGGCCTTGAGCGTCTCGACGCCGGTGATACTCTCGACCAAAAATGCTTGGTTTTCCGAGCCGCGCCGAAACTTTTCATCGAGCCGTCGGCGAAACAGCGGTGTCGCCGCCACCGAGAGCCCGACATAAAACGGGAAAGCGCCGAGCACCACGAAGGTCAACAGCGGCGAATAATAGAACATGACCGCCAAGAAGACGAAGGTGAAGAACAGGTCAATGACCAGCGTGAGCGCTGAGCTGGTGAGAAACTGGCGAATATTTTCAAGTTCACGCACCCGAGCCACCGAATCGCCGACCCGCCGCGCCTGGAAATAGGAAATCGGCAACGCCAGCAAGTGGCGAAACAGACGGGCGCCGAGCTCGACGTCGATTCGATTCGTAGTATGCGCGAACAGATAGGTGCGCAGGGTGCCGAGCGTCCCCTCAAACACCGCAATCGCAACTAGCCCGATCATCAGCACGTCGAGCGTGCTCAGGCTGCGATGCACCAGCACCTTGTCGATCACTACCTGGAAGAACAGCGGCGTCACGAGGGCAAAGAGCTGGAGAAAGAAAGAGGCGATCAATACTTCAGTGAGGAGATGGCGGTATTTGTGAACAGCCCCCAAAAACCAAGTTATGTCGAAGCGGCGGGAAAGGTCCGACAATGCCGTTCGCCGGGCAATCAGGACGAGCCGGCCATTCCAAATAGCTTCGAATTGAGTGCGCGTCATCGCTTCGGGTCGTGGCGACGACGGGTGCTGAATAAGGATTTTGTCCTCGACGACCTTACCTATGATGAGAAACCCGCCATCGCGCAGCGCCGCGATCGCGGGCAGCGGCGTGCTGGCAAGCCGTTCCCACTCTGTCGTGGGTGCACGCGCTTTGAGCCCGAGTTCTTTGGCGCAGCGCAACATCTCAGTAATGCCGATCGTGGCCGTCCCAGAGCGGTGGCGAATCTGACCAGGCTCAGCGGCGATGCCATGACACCGCAACAGCATGACGAGCGCAGCCAGCCCCCTATCGGTTGTCCTTGCCGTGTGGGTCGCAGCAGATTCCATTGCCGGATCAACCATGCCCTCCTCGATTCCGTCAGGGCGCCGAGGCGCCAGGCCGGGCACGCCCTTAGCCTTGAACTGGTGGATTAAGCGCTGCATGAAACGCGACAACGAACTGCGCGGCATTATCACCACAACCCGTCTATCCCACAGCGTCTCAAAGTCGGCTCGCTTCAGCGTCTGCGGATACGGTGAATGCGGTTGCACCACGACAATCTTCTCATCGACAATCCTGCTGATGAGCAAGAAAGTGCCGTCACGCGATTTCGCGATGACAGGCATCGGCAAGCTCGAGAGCTCGTTCCATTTGCTGCTCCGCGCTCGCGCCTTGAGCCCAAAACGCCTCGCACAACGCAGCATTTCGGCGATGCCCACTTGGGCCGATCCGCACCATTCGCGGACCGGCTCAACCTCGGCCTCAATTCCGTGACAACGCAGCGACAGCAGGAGGACAAACAGGCCGGGATCAAGACTCTGATTATGGTCGGCCTCTAGCGTCATTCGCTCTCCGCATTAACCGTTTATAGCCGATGTTTATAACGCATCTGATGTCTCCCAGCCCTGGGCATCACGTTTCTTGGTTAGGATCGATAATCGACATCAAATCGTTGTAGCGGGGGTGACCACCGTCGGCTGGCGCGATGTATCTTCGGCGAGATCAGGTCCTCGTTTGTCGCGCTCGACTGCAGTTTTGGAAACGGGTGCGCCTCAGAAAGCAGCTTGCCCAGTTCGTTATTGATGCGCGAGAACACCTCGTCCCAATCGTCGTACCGACGTTGTCGGAACAGCCGTGCGGTCGGATACCACGGCGAATCCTCGCGCTCGAATTGCCAGCGCCAATCAGGTACTAGCTTAAGGGCGGTCCACACCGGACGGCCAAGCGCTCCCGCCAAGTGCGCCACCGAAGTGTCCGAGGAGATGATAAGATCGAGGCTCATCATTACCGCTGCTGTGTCGAGAAACGCATCGGACCCGGCGTCAAAATCAGCACCGAGCGTCTCGACTTTCATACCCTGCGGCAGAGCATCCATCTGATCGAGACCATGTTTCTTTTGCAGACTGATTAGCCGTACACCAGGTTGATCGGCAATCGGCGCAAAGGAGCGCAATGGGACCGAGCGTCCCTTATCTATCTTCACATCCGGGCGGCCTTGCCACACGATACCGACTTTAAATCCTTCTCGCCCCAAACGCTCGCGCCAAGCTCGCACCCGCTCGGGGTCAGCCAACAGGTAAGGGATTTCTCCGGGAAGATCTTGCTCAGTGGTACCCAGTACGGAAGGCACGCTCATTAATGGCAGATGGAAATCGTAGCTCGGAATCTTGTCGCCTCCAGTTACGACGGCGGCGACCCCAGGTAAGGAACGCATTAGGGCTACAAGTTCGCGTGGAATGACCAGAATAACTCTCGCACCGCGCATGGCGAGTTGCGAAACAAATCGTGCAAATTGCAGTGTGTCGCCCAAACCCTGCTCAGCGTACAACAGCAGAGTCTTGCCAGTCGGGTCCTCACCTTGCCAGCGAGGCTTTTTGAATTCCTGTGGCTTCAATTCCTTGATGCCCCCCCTCCAGCGCCATTCGTACTCCTGCCACCCATCGAGGAACTGACCGGCCGTCAACAGCACGAGTGAAAGGTTGAAATGCGCCTCCGGATAATCAGGGCGGATCGCAATTGCATTGCGATTGGTCCCGATTGCCGCGTTCAGCATGCCCTTGTCGCGCAAGGCAAGAGCTAAGTTCACCTTGGCCTCGGCAGGCTGGGCTGAATCTGGGCAGCCCGCTCATAATGAGCGATCGCCTCGTCGATATTGCCACCTTCCCTTAGCGCATTGCCCAAGTTGGAATGATACTGCGGATTTTCTGGTTTGAGCTCGATGGCCCGCTGGCATGCCGCGATCGCCTCTTCGATCTGGCCCTTCTCTAATAAGGCAACGCCGAGATTGGCGTGTGCCGGCACTAGCTGCGGATCGAGGGCGAGCGCTCGCTGATAGCTCTTGATCGCTTCGTCGAGTTGGCCCTTTACCTGCCATCCGTAAGCGAGGTTGAAATGTCCCTTGGGGTCGTCAGGGCGGAGCGCGGTGGCATGCCGATAGGCCTCGATTGCGCCCTCCGTGTCACCCTTTTTCTTCAGCACGTCGCCGAGTTGGACATAGCCGCTTGCATCGTTCGGCTTGACAGCAATCGCATCGCGACAAGCTGTGATTGCCTCGTCAAACTTATCCTGTGCGGTCAGCGCGACCACGAGATTCCCACGCGCCGCCGCGTGCCCGGGCTCAATCGTGATCGCCTGGCGATAGAGCGCGATCGCCTCGTCGACCCTACCGCAGCTGTGCATAATGACCCCGAGATTGGCATGCGCGTAGGCATGGTTGGGCTCGATCGTAATCGCCTTGCGGTAGGCGGCGGCGGCTTCGTCGAGCCGGTTATCCCGGTGCAGTTGAAATCCCTTCTCGAACGTGGCGCCGGCAAGCTTATCACGGTCGGCTGCGGTCTGCGTGCTGCCGGTCGGAAACAGCTTCTCGGCTTGTCCAGAGATCAAGCCGTGTAATTCTGCGGCCACGCGCTGCAATATCTCATCCCAGTCGCCCCATTGTTGCTGGCGGAACAACCGTGCCGTCGGGTACCAGGGCGAATCTTCGCGGTGCAGCAGCCATCGCCAATCCGGGCTGTATTTGAGCACAATCCATACTGGTCGCCCGAGGGCGCCGGCCAAGTGGGCTACCGAAGTGTCGGAGGTGATGATTAGATCGAGATCGACCATCACCGCGGCGGTGTCACGGAACGCGTCGGGCCCGGCATCGAAGTCCTCCCCGAGGGTCTCGACCCGCATTCCTTCAGGCAAGCTGCCAAGCTGATCGAGACCATGGTCTTTTTGCAAACTGATCAGCCGCACGCCGGGCATGTCGGAAAGCGGCGCGAAGCAGCGCAATGGGATGGAGCGGTCCTTGTCGATCGTGCCGTTTGGGTTGCCCTGCCAGGCGATCCCGATTTTGAAACCTTCCGGTCCTAACCGCTCACGCCAAGTCGCGACCCGCAGCGGGTCGGCGGCAAGATAGGGCACTTGTGACGGGATTTCGGCTTCGGTCAGCCCGATCACCGTGGGCAAGCTCAGCAGAGGCAGGTGAAAATCGAAATTCGGAACAACTTTGGTGCCGACCGGAACGATCAAGTCGGCAATGCACGCCATGCGCAGCAGTGAGACAAGCCGGGTTGGCGCCTCTAGGATCACCTTTGCGCCGCGCGCGCCGAGGCGGGGAATCAACCTCACGAACTGGATGGCGTCGCCGAAACCTTGCTCGCAATACAGGAGCAGAGTCTTGCCCGAGAGGTCTTCACCTTGCCATTGCGGCTTGGGCATTTCGCGCGGTTTCACTTTCTCGACCGCACCTTTCCAGCGCCACTCGTATTCGCTCCAGCCCTCGACAAAATCGCCCTTCTGCAACAAGGCAAGCGAGAGTCCAAAATGCGCATGGGGTGCATTCGGATCGATACTAAGAGCCTTTCGATACCGCTCGATCGCCGCGTCGACCTCACCCTTCCAGATCAGAGTAATCGCGAGGTTGGAGTGTGTGAGCGCGTCATTTGGCGCGATCTGGAGGGCCCGCTGATATGCAGCAGCGGCGTCATCCAGCTCGCCCTTGTGACCGAGCGCACTGCCCAAGCCTACATGCGGTTGCGCCCAATTCGGCTGTGCCGCAATGGCCGCATGATAGGCGGTGATCGCCTCATCGATGTTTCCCTTGGCTTTGAGCGCGCAGCCGCGGCAGAAATGTGCGCCGGCATTGTCGGGCCTGTGGGCAGCAGCCCGCTCGAAGCTCGCGATTGCCGCGTCGAGGTTGCCCTTTTTCTCTAGTAAGCGGCCAAGGTCGAAGTGGGCATCGGCGTAGTCGGGCTTGCAGGCGATGGCGCGCTCGAAACAGGCAATCGCCTCATCAGCGCTGCCCTTTTTCTCGAACAACTTTCCGAGATTGAGATGCGCCTCGGCATATCTGGGCTTTGCTGCAATTGCTTGCTCGAACTCTGTGATTGCTTCGTCGAACTCCCCCTGTTCGCGCAGCAGCGTACCGAGATTGGCATGCGCCTCGGCATAATCGGATTTCGCCGCGACCGCTTTGCGAATTAGTTCTTCACCGACTGCGACCTGACCGCGCTGCACCATAACGATGCCCAGATCGTTGAGCGCAATTGCGTTTTGCGGTTGTTGCTGAAGGACGGTTCGATAAAGCCGCTCGGCTTCATCGAGTTCGCCGCGCCGATGCGCATCAACTGCCTCCTGCAGCGTCCGCTGGCAGTAGCCCTCTGCGTTCGAGACCGCAGCCCGCTCGGGCGAGCCGGCTGACCGATCAACTATGATATCGCTCATGACCACAATTACTCGTCAATGCAACGGCTTCGTCAGCAATGTGTGGTCGGACGTGCTCGTCTGCGGCGGCGTATAGGTGATGATCGTGCCGCCATTGGAGTCCGCCCCCGTCGCGAATCCCGCCGCCGCAAACTGGCCCAGGAGCGCGACGTTTGCGGTATGCGTCGCATCACTGACCGTTAGCGTGCCACCGGTATTAGTGGCGTTCGGCGCGTAACCGATCGTGTCATGGCTGTTGAAGGCAATGTCGCCGAGGTCAAGGGCATTGCCCGCTGCGAGTCCGGCGACCGTGCCGCTGAATCGGCTTGATTGCTCGAAGTTCGGCAGGCCGCCCGCTCCCGCGTCGAAGTTGACCGGAGGGTTGGAGGCAGCGCTATTGGCAAGGTTTGTCGACGAGCTGTCGCCCGAAGTGGTGGTGGTCGACAAGCCATCAGTCGTTGTCGAGTTTGTTGACGAGCTGTCAGCCGAAGTCGTAGCTGTCGACAAACCGTTAGCGTTCGTCGTGTTCGTTGAGGAGCTGTCGGTGGACGTGCTCGTGCCGGTAACCGGCGGATCGAGAATGAGCGTACCCCCACTCCCGTCACTCACAAAAACAAAGTTTGACAATTCATAATTGCCGATGAATTGGATACTTGCGGTATTCGTCCCGTCGCTGACCGTCAGGGTTCCGCCCGTACCGGCGCTGTTCTCGGTATACGTCTCTGCAGTCAGATTGGCGAAGTTAATGTCTTTGAGATCGATCGCATCCGAAGAAGACGAGTTGGGTGCGGTTCCGGTAAATCCGAAAATCTGGCCCGTGAAATCCGGGGCGTCGGCAAGCACAAGCTCGCCGTATGCCAGCGTGCCCGTGCCGTTCTCGAACGTGACGTTCACATTCGACTTCGCGTCGAATATCAACGTGCCACCTGCAATTGTAGCGTTACCGCCGGCCACGCTGTCATCGATCAGCAACGTGCCGCCGTTACTTGCCTCGAGCAGCCCCAGGTTGCTGATGGCGTTGCCGGTATCGAGGATAAGCGTGCCGGCGACGTTGGCATCGATAATGCCCTGCGCCTCGTTAATCAGCGTTAGGGTCCCGTCGCCACTTCCGATCTGACCGGCACCGGAAATGGTGTTGTCGACGTTTGTCAACGTGCTGGCTGAGGTGGTGCCGACGATAATGTTCGCGGAGCTGTTTGAGAGAGTAAGCTCACCGCCACCCTGAAGAGTAATTCCGTTACCAGTGACCTGAAGTACCGTAAGATTTCCGGCTGAGTTCAGGGCGAGGGTACCGGCATTGTTGATGGTGCCATCCAGCGGCAAGATTGCACCGTTACTCACAGCTATGGTGCTGCTGTTTTTGACAACAGGCGTTTGATTGAACACAAAGTTCGCTGCAGTGAGTGAAGCCGCACTGACACCGACCAACGTAATGGTCTCTCCGGTGCCAAGCGTAATCACCGCATTGCCTTTGGCGTCGGTGATCAGATTGGTCTGGATGTCACTGAAGCTGTTGATGTTACGGAACCCGATTAGATCGATCTGGTCCGACGCTGTATTGAAGTTGTAGATCGTGTCGTTCCCGATGGGCTGGGCGAACACGAACTGGTCGTTGGAGCCCGCACCGGTAAGCGTGTCGTTGCCCGACAGCGCGAAAATCGGCCACCCCGGCGCATAGGCCTCCACATTGTCGGAAACGAATACGCTTCCGGTGCTGCCGTCCGCGTTCTTCCAGCTCTCGGTTACATTCAGGACGGCGGCTCCCGCGAAGGTCGCGGGCGTCGTAACCGCCAGTGACGATGGATCGGTTGTCTGTACCGTCCAAGTGCCGTTGCCCAAATCCTTCCCGCCCGTGATACTCCACCCGGCCAGCATCCCGGTGATCGTCACCGTAACCGACTCGTCGGCTGCGGGATCAGTCAGCGCCAAGTTGATCGGGCTGCCAGCGATGCCGGCGGGAACTTGGTTAGTAGCCGTGACGGTTGCTGTGCCTCCGGTGCTTTCCCACGCTGTTACGACGACGGTCGCGCCCTCGCCTCCCGTGGAACTGGCAGTAATGTTAAAAGTATAGGTCTGGGTGCCGTTTGTATCGACGACGGTTGTGGTACCCAAAGTCTTGCCATTTGATTGATCTACGGCGCTGATCGTAATGGTGCCGGTCACAGGATCTTCCACGACGCCGGAAATAAGCTGTGACTGCGGCGTCAAGTGCGTGACGGTGACGCTAAAGAGCTCAGGCGCTTCGGCCACAAGCGTCACGTTGTTGCCGGTCGCTGGGAAGCTGTTGCCCGCCGCGTCCGTGAAGCTGAGCGAGCTGGTAACCGTTCCCGCCGTGAGACTCGACAGGTTCGCGGTATAGGTACCGTCTCCCGTAACTCCGACCGTTACCGTCTGCGTTCCCTCAATGAAGCTCACTGTGCCGGTATTGCCGGCGCCGCCGGTATCGGCCGCATCGAGTCCGCTGATCGTGAACGTCGCCGTTGCCGAACCAACATTTTCGCTCGTATTCCCGATTGTCAGTGTGGCGTGCTCGCCGTGATCCGGATCGATGACGACGCTGGTGCTGGTGCTGAACGTGTTGCCGGCCGGATCGGTCACCGACAGCGCCGCGCTCACCGTGCCGTCGCCCCAGGTCGAGAGGTTGGCGGTATAGGGGCCG
>Ga0193751_1001347_pt1 | contig 15958 bp, 16 predicted proteins | sample L1c2metaG_FD_143050 | JGI IMG/M metagenome (GOLD analysis project Ga0193751, IMG submission 143050) | Soil microbial communities from a riparian zone of the East river system, Colorado, United States - L1c2 | ecosystem: Environmental > Terrestrial > Soil > Riparian zone | place: USA: East River... | reverse complement strand
CGTGGATGAAGCCGCCGGTCGTCCCCAGACGCGCCTCGAGCAGACCCATGAGCACGTAGAAGACGCGGTTGCAGAGGAAGCCGCCGGCGGTGCGCGAGGCCTCGGCCGGGATGTCCTCGTCGCGCAGCGCCGCCACGATCTCGTCCACCGGGAGCGTCGAGCGGTACGCGACCGGTCCGTCGGGATCGATCTCGGCGGATGAGACGACGCCGTCGTTGTCCTCCGACTCGGAGCCGTCGAGGTTGAGGGCGAACCGCTCCACCGAGATCGCGTCGCGATCGGCCTGGCCGAAGCAGATGACGACATCGGGATCGGCCGCGCGAACGGCGTCGCGAAGCGCGTCTGCGGCGCGCGCATACGAGACCGGGAGCACCACGCCGCCGAGCGCGTCCGCGATCAGCTGCGACGTGTTCACGTCGGAGCCGCCGAACGGCTCGAAGCCGGTGACGAGGACTCCGCTCACGCCACCTCGTCCTCGAGGCCGACCGCCGCGAGCGCGGCGACCAGATGCGGATGCTCCTCGACGCGCGCGACGCGCCCCTCGTGCGTGGTCACTACCGCCGCGTAGCGGCCGACGAGGTAGAAGCGCCGCGACTGGAGCGGCCGCTCGTCCGTCTCGTCGGGCTCGATGCGCGAGAAGCGCATGCTGATGACGACGCGGTCGCCGACGCCGATGCAGCGGTCGACGGTGACGTGGTACCCCTCCGCGACGCGTTCCGCGAGGATGGCGAGCACGTCGTCGCGATCGAACGCGCCCTCCGCCTCCGCGCCGACCCACTCCACCTCCGGGTCGAGCATCGCCTCGATCGCGTCGAGGTCGCCGGCGACGAACGCGCGATAACCCCTGAGAAGAAGATCGACTCCTTCCTGGCTCACGCCGCGAGCGTAGCGAGCGGGAACTCGACCTGCGCGTGCTCGATAAGCACCGGGTCGTGCGTCGCGCACACGATCGCAGTGCCGGTGATGCGCGCGAGCTCGGCGAAGAGCGCGCCCACGGCCCGCGCGTTTGCTTCGTCGAGGCGCGCGGTGGGCTCGTCCGCGAGCAGCAGCGCCGGCTTCGCCGCGAGTGCGCGTGCAATGGCGACGCGTTGCCGCTCCCCCATCGACAGCCGCGCGACGCGCTGATCGGCGAGCTCACCGAGACCGACGGCGGCGAGCGCCGAAGCCGCGCCGTCGGCGGCGAGTCCGCGCAAGACGAGCGCGAGCTCGACCGTCTCGCGCGCGGTGAGGAACGGGACGAGATCCGTTCCCTGCGTGACGAGGCCGATGCTGCTGCGCCGCAACAATGCGAGCCCGGTGTCGTCGAGGCCAGAAAGCGCGGTCCCGAGCACGCGCACGTCGCCGGCGGTCGGCCGGTCGAGGCCCGCGAGCAGGTGCAGCAGCGTCGACTTCCCCGTGCCGGAAGGCCCCGTGATCGCCGAGAACGCACCGCCGGCGAACGCGAGCGAAAGATCGTGGAAGACCTCGGTCGCGTGCGCGCCGCGCCCGTGCACCTTCGTCAGGGCCACCGCCTCGGCGACGACTGCTCCCGGCTGCGTTTCCGCCGGAGCGGGCCTCTCCACCGCCTCCACCGCGACGGTGTGCACGAATACGCCGCCGGGCCTCGGTTCCAGGCGCGCACGCGTCGTCCCGCCGAGCAGTTCCTCGGGGATGCGGATCCAGCCGCCGCGGTTCACGACCGCGTCGTCGTCGCCACCGCGGCTCTCGCCGCTGACGCGGCCGTCGCGGATCTGCACGACGCGGTCGGCGACGGCGGCGGATTCCGGATCGTGGCTGACGATGAGCGTCGTCACGCCCGCCTCGCGCGCAAGCTCGCGAATGAGCGCGTAGATCTCGGCGGCGTTCGCGGCGTCGAGCTCACCGGTTGGCTCGTCGGCGATGAAGAGCCGCGGGCCGTGCGAGAGCGCGGCGCACAGCGCGACGCGCTGCTGCTGGCCGCCCGACAGTTCGCCCGGCCGCGCGTTGCGCTTGCCGGCGAGGCCGACGCGCTCGAGCAGCCGGTCGGCGGTGCGCCCGCTCTCGGCGCGATCGACGCCGAGCAGGTCGAGGCGCAGCGCGATGAGTTGGCGCACGGTCAGCTCGGGCGCAAGTGCGCGCTCGTAGTGCTGGTCTGCGTAGCCCAGCGTGCGCGAGCGGTAGCCGGCGAGCGCGCGGCCGCGCAGCGTGCGCAGATCGTGCTCGAACACACGCACCGTTCCGGCCGACGGACGGTCGAGACCGGCGAGGATGCGCAGAAGCGTGCTCTTGCCCGATCCGCTCGGCCCGAAGACGACGACGAGCTCGCCCTCCTCGATGTCGAGGGACAGACCCTGGAGCGCGGCGGCTGCACCTTCCGCGGACGGATAGATGCGGAAGAGGTCGGTGGCTTCGACGGCGCTCATCGCAGCCTCCTCACGGCGATGCCCGCAGCAGCCGTCGAGCCTGCGACGAGGCACGCGAGCGCGACGCCGACGAGCGGCCAGTCGAACACGAGCACGAGCGGCGGTAGCGGCGTGCCTGCGCCGGCGGTGACGGAGACGACGGCGACGACGAGCGCGCTCACCACCGCGCCGGCGGCGACCCCGCCGCCGATGCCCACCGCCGCGATCGCCTCTGCGCGCAGCACGAGATGGCGGCGCAGCTCGGCCGGCGTGACGCCCTGCGCGGAGAGATCGAAGAGCTCGCCCGTCTCGTCGCTGCGGTCGCCGACCACGCCGAGCAGCACGCCGACGGCGGAGAGCACGAGGCCGACGATCGCGGCCACGAGCAGCAGCGCGAGCGAGCCGCGCGCGAGCGGATCGCTGCGCAGAGCCTCTTCGGTCGCCCGTTGCGAAACGATTGCGAGCGAGGAGATGCGCGGCCGTTTGGACGCGTCGAGCCAGATCTCGCTCGCGGTCGCCGTTCCCGGCTCGATCGTGTTCGCCGCGGTCAGCCACGTCGGCAGGTCGGCGACGACGAGATCGCCGTCGACGGAGGGGAAGTTCCGGGCAACTGCGACGACGCGGCCCTCGATCGTCTCGTCCTCGACGTGCAGCGGCAGGATGCCGCCGGCGCTGGCGACGCGCGCGAGGTCGGGCGACACGACGACGGGGACGGGCACGCCCTCGAGCGGCTCGCTCGGCCGCAGGATCGAGTCGGACGCCCGGTTGACGACGTAGCGCAGCGTCGTCCCGTGCACGCGCACCCCGTTCGTCCCGATCCAGCCGGCGAAGCGGCGGTCGAGTCGAAGCGTGCCGACCGACGTATCGTTGACGGCCAACGCAGTCCCGCTCTCACGATGCCCGGCCACGAACGCGGCCGTCTGCGGGAACGAGAGGCGCATCGCGATGACGCGGCCGCCGCGCGCCTCGGGCGGCAGCGGCACGCTCGGCGCATGGGTACCGCGGCCGAGCTCGCCGAGCGAGAGGAGCGTGAAGTCGCCGCGCGGGTCGAGCACGTTGAGCTGGATGCCGATCCGGTCGCCGGAGATCGTCAACGGCACCGTCAGTCGCATTGCGTCGGCCGACAGGTCGAAGCCGCGCAGGCGCGGCGTGACGGGCGGCGCGAGTAGGTGCGCAAGCGCGAGTGGCGGTAGCGCCGAGAAGTCGGAGCGCCACCCGTCGGCGCGCGGAATCTCAGCTGCCGGCAGCGCCAGGAGCGTGAAGTCGATGCCGCGGTTCGCGGTGATGTATCCGGTGTCGCGCAACACGGACGTGCCGAGGTGCGGTGCAGCCTGTTGCACGGTGACGAGCTTGGAGAGGTCCTCCTGCAGGACATACGGGGCCGGAACGGCATAGCGGGCCTGCTCCGTCTCGCCGCGCTGGAGGGTCGCGCGATACGAGAACGCGAACAGCGCGACGCCGACGCTGAGGACAAAGAAGACGACGGACAGCAGCACCCGGCCGGGTGAGCGTGCGAGCGACAGCAGCGCGAGGCGCACGGGCGGTGGCCCGCGCCGTCCCGCCCATTCGAGCGCGCGCAGGAGCGGCGCGAGCACGCGCGCGGCCGCGACGGCGAGCACGAACAGCACGAGACCTGGCAGCAGGAGGAGCACGACGCCGGTGCCGCCCCCGGATGCGAGCGTCGACGCGTCCGTCTTCCCGCGCGCGAGTGCAAGAAGGATCGCAGCGAGCGCGCCGAGCGCGGCGACGTCGGCCGCGGTCATCGTGACGCCGCCGAACGCGATCTTCTCCATGCGCAGCGCGGCGAGCATGACGAGCGCCGTCAGCGCGGCGAGCGCGACTGCAATCCCGAACGCGCGCAGGGTGAAGAGCGAATGGTCGACCGCGAGCCATCCGGGCGCACCGAGGTGACGCGCGAGGAGTGCACCGGCGCCACTGCCGGCGATCCAGCCGGCGATGCTGGAGACGATCGTGATCGCCGCCACCTCGGCCGCGGCGACGAGCAGCACCTGGCCGCGGCCGGCGCCGAACCACGTCAGCCGCCGGCGCGTCGCGTCATAGTCTCGGCGCAGCCTCGTCGACGCGAGCACGGCGAAGCCGAGCAGGAGCACGGCGGCGTCGCCGCCGAGCACGAGCAGCCGCTCGCCCGCGACGCGGCTCGTCGCGCGCACCGCCGCGATCGTGTCGAGCGGCGCAGAGATCGAGAAGATGTCGCTCTTCTCCTCCAGCTGCGACTGCGCGCGGTCGATGCGCGCGCCGAGACTCGCGAGATCCCAGTCGTGGATCGAACCGGGCGCGAGCGGCACGACCCAGCCGTACGTGCGCGCGATGAGCGGCGCGTCCGGCAGCGGTGTGCGCGTGAACGCGCTCACGCCGTCGGCGAGCAGGATCGGCGGCCGGTTCGCTCCCGCGGCGGAGAAGTACGCCGACAGCGGCGCGCCGCTGCGGAACGTCGCGCGGCCGACGACGTGCAGGAACGGCAGCTTCGGCTCGGCCGGTGCTCCGCCGATCTGGATGAGCTCGCAATCCGACGGCGTGCACGCGTGCGGCAGCCGCCCGCTGCGGAGGACGAGCCAGCGCGAGAGCCCGTCCACTGCGCCGAGGTTGACGAACGCGCCGCCCCACGTCGCCTGGCGGAAGACCTCGACCGCGAACGCCGGGTGATGCAGCACGGGCTCGAGCGCGCCGCGCGCGAGCCGGTCGAGCTGCGGGTAGCTGAGGTTCGACTGCGCCGGAACACCGCTCCAGACCGCCTGCACGGCGCGGTCGGACGGCTGCAGGCCGGCGAGGGCGCGCTGCACGGCACGGTCCTGGACGGCGACCGCACCGACCGCGGTCATGGCGAGAACGCCGGCGCCGACGGCGATGCCGATCGCGGCCAGCAGGTTCCGCTGCGCATGGGCGCGCAGCCGGACGGCGGCCAGCCGGATGGGCACTACCAGCCGCCTCCCACGCACCGATGGGACGATAGCCCGGCCCGGCTTCGGGTACCAATGGGGGATGCGCGTCCTCGTCGCCGACGACAGCCCCCACCTCGTCCTCCTGTACAGAGCCGTTCTCGAGGACGCCGGCTTCGAGGTCGTGAGCGTCAGCAACGGCATGGCCGCGATCGCCGCGGTCGAGAGCGGCAACGTGGACGCGGCCGTTCTGGACGTGCTGATGCCCGGCGTCAGCGGCGACGCGATCGCCGAGCGGCTGCGCCGGACGAATCCCGGGCTCCCGGTGCTGCTCATGACCGGCGACTACGGCGAGCAATTCGTCGTCGACGTCGGCACGCCGGTACTGCGCAAGCCGTTCCCGCCGGAAGAGCTCGTCCGCGCGGTGCGCGAGCTCGCCGGGTAGTTCCGTCCGGCTGCGTCGGTAATCTGTTTACCGTGCTGACAACGAACGAGAAGGGCGCGATTGCCGAGGCAGCGATCGTGAATGAGGCCGTGCGTCTCGGGATCGGCGTCTGGCGGCCGTTCGCTGATCACGAGAGATACGTGCTACTTCTTGCCGCTCGCGGATTGCATAGGCCGATTCGAGGTTTGTCTCCGCTTGGCGTCCACGCGTAATAACCAGCAGGCTGGCATCAACTGGGGCGAGGGACTATGAGTTCGGCGCTAAACTGAGCCCCGTCCTGGGCCCATAGCTCAGCTGGGAGAGCGCCTGCATGGCATGCAGGAGGCCGGCGGTTCGAGCCCGCCTGGGTCCATGAAGTATCGGGTCGCCCTAGATCGCGGGCGCGAGCCTGCCGCGTCCGCGCCGCAGTTCGCGCACGATGAGGATCACGAGAGCGACCGCAGCGAGCAAGGCGAGCAGCAGGAAGACGAACAGGATCCGGTCGCCGGAGCCCGGAGCCGTCACCGGTATGACGTCCGGGAACATGATCGTGGAGACTGCCGATCGTTCGATGAAGCCGCTGTTCAGCTGGAGCTCGGCTCGCCAGGGGCCACGCGGGAGAGTTCCGTCGAGCGCGATCGTTGCCGGCGCGGACATGCCGGGCGCGAGGGGTGCGGCCAGCTTGACCGGGATCGGCCCTGCCTGCAGGCCGCCGGGCCCGTCGTAGAGCACGAGCGTGCCGCCGATGCTCAGCGTCCGCTTGCCGGTGTTGCGGACATTCGCGACGACGAGCGGTTCCCCGCTCCCGGAACGCTGCGCGGTGGGTGAGCCGATAACGAAGCTCGCGTGGCCGGCGCCACCGGGGCCGATCCCGAGGTACATGCGAACACCGACCCGGTTCACGAGCGTCACGCCGCCGCCGGCGGGCGCGGCCGCAGATATCTCGGCCCACACGACTGCGTACCGCTCACCGGACGAAGCCATCTTCGGCACGTGGACGCTCACCGTCTCTGCCGTTTCGGCGCCAGCAGGCAGGTTCAAGATGCTTCGACTGACGGACGTCCAGCTCGAGAGCTCGTTCCGCGTTCGTCCAGACGCGAACTGGAACGCGCCACCCTGCAGGTCGGCTCCGGCCACGTAGACGGCGACCTGTGTCGGAGACGCGGTGCCGTTACGAATCTCGATCGTGCGACGGAGGGTCGTCCCCGGTGAAAGCCGGTCGACGATGTACGAGCGGGCGAGCGGATCACGACTAGCGCCGGGCAGCGCGACGAGCCGAATGCCGAGCCCGCCCGAGCCTGCCGCGAGCGCCCCCGCCGGCAGGATCAAGCCGGCCAGGAGAGGCAGCGCGATCAGCGGCACGCTCGAATCACGCCACCGAGTGGGTGATGGTGGCCGAGTAGACGCCGGGAGGCGCGTTCGCCGGCACGTCCACCGAGATCATCGGATTCCAGGACGCGCTGCTGATGCCGGTGCTGGTGCCGTTCACAACCGGGGAGACTCCGGTCAGATCCGTCGTCCCGGGCACTACTGTGGTCACGCCGGACTCCGTGATGGTGCCGGCCACGTAGTGGACGTTGACGGCCGCGATGGCCGTTGCCGCCGGTATGGGCGTGAACGCCGTCACGATCACCGACGCGACCCATGTGGTCGCCCCGCCGCGCTGATCGGTGACGCTGACCGTGCCAAGATGGCCGCTGATCGTGGTCGGACTCGTCGAAGCCACCTGCGTTCCGAGCGAGACGTTGCCATCTAACCCCCATGTAGCGAAGGCGACGTCCCCGAAGGGGCGCCTTACCCCTTTTCAATCGGCATTCGGTCGACCGAGCTAAAGGACGGTCAGCCGTGGGTTGCATCCGAGCGCCTCAGCAGGTCATGCTGGCCGACGTGGCCGGACGCTTCCCGACGCCCGACCTGCTGCACGAAGCCCTGCTCGGCGAAGCGGCCGAGAGCGCGTTCTTCGCCATCACGGTCTACGACGACGATGGACGTATGGTCGCCGTCAACCGGCGGGCGGCCGAGCTGCTCGGGCACAGCCGTGAGGAACTGCTGGCCTACGACGTCGGCGCCTTCACCGAAGGCGGGTTCGACCGGACGCGCCTCTTCAGCCAGGACATGCGCGAAGGCGTCCGCCTCGTCCAGCGGAAAGACGGCTCTCGCGTGCCCACCGCCTTCGTCGTCGCCCCGGCCACGCTGGCGGGACTGCCGTACTTCGTCGCCGTCTGGTGGCAGCTGGCCGAGGACGATCCCCGGGCTGCAACGGCCTCCTAAGCATCTTCAACCCGTTATCCACGGTGTTTCCAAACAGTGCCGTAGCGCTTTTCCACAGTGTTGGCCACAATTCACACAACGTGTTCCAGATCGGCGACAGCCTCCGGGAAGCCCGGACGCGGCGCGGCTTCAGCGCGGCCGACGTCCACAAGGCGATTCGCATCCGCGAGCGGTACCTGACCGCGCTCGAGGAAGAGCGCTGGGACATGCTCCCCGGCGAGGCGTACACGAAGGGCTTTCTGCGCACGTACTCGGAGCACCTCGGCCTCAACGGCCAGCTCTACATCGACGAGTACAACGCGCGCATCGCCCGCCACGGCGAGGAGGCGCCGCCGTTCGTGCCGCACGCGTCGGTGGACACCCGCCACCTCCAGCGCGGCGTGCTCATGACGCTCGCCGCCATCCTCGTCGTCGGCGCTGCCATCGCCGGCCTCGCCGCCTGGCGCCTCGCCGGATCGTCGACGCCGTCGCAGGCCCAGCCGCCGGCGGGCGCCGGAAGCGGCGCCGCCGCTGCGCCGCCGCCGACCGTGACGCCGAAGACGACCCCCGCTGTGACGGTGCCTGCCGTCTCGACGGCGCCCGTGTTCACGAGCATCAGCGCCGCGCGCGGCCGCTGCTGGCTGCTCGTCCGCGCCGGCGGCCCGAACGGGAAGCTGCTCTTCGAAGGCGTCCTCGAGCAGGGCCAGGCGAAGCGGTTCCAGCTCCAGTCGCGCCTGTGGGTGCGGATGGGCCGCCCGTCAGCCCTCGATATCACGCTCGCCGGGAAGCTCGTGAACGGGCTCCCGAGCTCGCCCTCGAACGTACTCCTCACGCGCTCCGGCGTGGTCTCCGCTTAGGCGGTCGCTGCGGCGTCGAGCTCGATCGCGGGCACGTCGCCCCACAGATCCTCGAGCTTGTAGTACGCGCGCGCCTCCGGCGTGAACACGTGGAGGACGACGTCGAGGTAGTCGGCGAGGATCCACGTTCCCTCCTGCACACCGTCCACGCTGCGCGGGAGGAGATCCGCTTCGCTCTTCATGCGGCCGTGCACCTCGTCCCAGATCGCGGCGGTCTGGCGCGCGTTGCGCCCCGTGCAGATGACGAAGAAGTCGGTGAACGTGCAGACGGGCCGCATGTCGAGGATGACCACGTCCTCCGCCAGCTTCTCCTGGGCGAGAGCGGCGATGCGGCGTGCGTGTTCGAGCGGCGTCAACTGCATTCAGTCTATCCAGGCCTTGCGGACGTCAATCGCCGGCGTAGAGCCCGCGCTCGAGGATGAGCCGCTCCACGGCGACGGGAACCAAGCCGTCGAGGGGCTCGCCGAGCGCGACGCGCACCCGGATCTCGCTCGAGGCAGCCGGATTCGGCTCGATGTCGAAGAAGACCACCCGGTCGGGATGCTCGAGCGACCGCAGGACGATGTCCAGGAGGCCGCGGTCGAAGCCGGGCCGCGTGGCCACGCCGAGGCGCGTCAGCTCGAGCACCGCCTCCGGCTCCTTCCACGTGAGGAAGTCGACGAACTGGTCGGCGCCGACGACGAAGACGGGATCGTCGAACTGCTCGCCGCGGAGGAGGTCGATCGTGCGCGGGTACGGGTCGAGCCTTACGTCGTCGTCCGGGAACGCCGCCTGCGCGAGCTCGAGACGAACGTCAGCCGGCAGCTCGACATCCTTGTGGCCCGGACGCTCCGCGACGAGCACGGTCAAGCGCGGCACGTCGAAGCGCTCCTTCGCGGCCCGCGCCAGCGCGACGTGCCCGGCGTGAGGCGGGTCGAACGCGCCGCCGAACAGGACTACTGCCATTCCATCGTCTCCTCGCCCATCTCCACCTGATCGCCCTCGCGCGCGCCGGCCGCCTTCAGGATCGCCTCCAGCTCCGCCGGATCGGGCGGGCGGCCGGTGACGCGGAACCCGCCGTCCGTCCTGAAGACTCGATAGGCGCGCCGCGCCGGCTGTGGCCGGTAGACGAGGTAGTCGACGAGCTCGGCGGCCTCGGGCGCCGGCGTAACCGGGGCGCGTAGCGCAGGGACGAGCTCGAAGAGCGTGCGCTTCAGCTCGTCGATCCCAGCGCCGGTCGCCGCTGACACGCGGAGGACGCGGACGATGCGCTCGTCCTCGATGTGGAATTCTGGCGGCTCCGGCCGCAAGTCGATCTTGTTGAGGACGACGACCTGCGGACGCGTGTCGAGGCCGGCGCCATATGCAGCGAGCTCCGTGTCGATCGTGTGCCACCGCTCGTCCGCGTCGTCCTCCGACGAGTCGATCACGTGCAGCAACAGCCTCGCACGCTCGAGATGCGCGAGGAACTCGTGACCGAGGCCGATTCCTTCGCTCGCGCCCTCGATCAGGCCCGGGACGTCCGCAACGGTGAGCTGGCTGCCGTCCATCTCCACCGTGCCGAGGACCGGCGCGAGCGTCGTGAAGGGGTAGTCGGCGATCTTCGGGCGCGCGTTCGAGATGCGCGCGAGCAGTGACGACTTGCCCGCGTTCGGGAGGCCGACGAGGGCTGCGTCGGCGAGCAGCTTCAGCCGCAGCTCGATGTCGCCCTCCTCTCCCGGAAGCCCGACCTCGGCGAAGCGCGGCGTCTGCCGCGTCGGCCCGGCGAAGTGCTTGTTGCCGCGGCCGCCGGTCCCGCCCCTCGCGACGACGACGCGCGCGTTGACGTGCGCGAGGTCGGCGACGAGCCGGCCCTCGGCGTCGAACACCTGCGTTCCCACCGGTACCTTCAACACCGCGTCGTCACCGTCGGCGCCGTGCGAGAGACGCCCGCCGCCGCCGCCCCCTCGACCGGCGCGCAGCTTCTGGTTCGGGCGTACGCCGGACAGGTCGCGCCGACGCGAATCCGCGATCAGTACGACGTCGCCGCCGGCGCCGCCGTCACCGCCGTCCGGTCCGCCCTTCGGCACGAACTTCTCGCGCCGGAAATGGAACGACCCGTCGCCGCCGCGGCCGCCTTGCACCCATAACCGGGCGCGATCGTGGAACACGGAAGCCCTTAGTCGACGACGCTGACGAAGCGGCGTTCGCCGCTCGTGCGGAAGGCGACCTTGCCTTCGCGCGTCGCAAAGATCGTGTCGTCTTTGCCGATGCCCGTGCCCGGGCCGGGGCGGAAGCGCGTGCCGCGCTGGCGGACGAGGATCATCCCCGACGTCACGTCCTGGCCGGCGAAGAGCTTGACGCCGAGCATCTGCGGGTTCGAGTCACGGCCGTTCCGCGACGAGCCCAGACCTTTCTTGTGTGCCATCTAGTGGCTCTCCTTCTCTGCCAGTGCCGACTCGAGCGTCGCGATCGCGCCCTTGCGGTTCGCGTTCGCCTTCTCGTACTCGAGCGCAGCCTCGATATTCGGCCGCCGCCAGGTCGAGATGTGCTCCTTGATCTCCGCGATCGACATGTCCTCGTAGCCCTTCGGCGGATGGACAGTGCGCGCCGGCGCAGCAGCTGCCGGGGCCGCGGCCTTCGGCGCTGCCGCGGCCTTCGGGGCTGCCGCCGCCTTTGGCGCGGTTGCGGCCTTGGGCTCAGCGCTACGCGCCTTGGCTACCGGCGCCTTCGTCGCGCCGATGGCCTCGATCTCGATCCGCGTCAGCCGGCTGCGATACCCGTTGTGGCGGCGGTACCCGGTCCGCTTCTTGTATTTGCCGATTCGGATCTTCTCGCCGAGCACATGGCCCACGACGCGCGCAGTCACCGTCGTCGTCGGCGAGAGGTCGGTCTTGCCGTCACCGCCCACGAGCAGGACGCGCGGGGTGAACGTCTTCCCCTCGTCCTCCTTCAGACGGTCGACGAGCAACCGCTCGCCCGGGCGAACGCGGTACTGCTTGCCGCCGAGTGTGATGATCGCGTAGCTCATTGCTTTAGGCGCTGAAACGCGGGCCAGAGGCCCGCGAAGGCCGCAGTGTAGCGAAATCAGCCATCGATCTCGTCGCCCCACTCGGACATGGGGACGTAGCCCCATTCCTCCTCCTGGGTGGCCGTGACCTCCGCCGCCGGCGCCGGCTGGAGCACGGGCTCGTGCACCTCCGGCTCGGCTTCGGCCTCCGTCGAGGGCTCCGGCTCGGAGCCGTTCTCGGAGACCGTCGTCGCCGTGCCGGCCGGCTTCTTCCGCCGGTTCTTGCCGCCGCGCGAGCCGCGCCGCGTCTTCTTCTTCCTCGGCTCGGCGCCGTTCTCGGACGGCGCCACGGGTGTCTCTCGTGTTTCCGGCGCCTCGATGTCGGACACCGGCTCCGCTTCGGTGGCGGCCGGCTGCGGCTCCTCGGGCGCCTTCGGCGCGCCGAGCTCGTCGGGCGGAAGGTGGATCGTGGTCGGCTTCTTGCGGTTGCGGCCGCCGCGAGAGCCGCGGCGCGTCTTCTTCTTCGCGGCCACGGCTGGCGTGTCCGAGGCGACCGCTTCGTCGTCCTCGTCCTCCGCCTCAACGTCCTCAGCCTCGTCGGCCTCGTCGGGCTCGTCGGCCTCGAGCTCCTCGGCGTCGGTGTCAGACACCGGAGCACCCGCCTCTGCGTCCTTGCGAACCGGCGGCTTGCGCGTCGGCTTCTCCGCCTCCGCCTCGGCGGTGAGCGGCTCGACCACCTTCGCGCGCCGCGTCAGCGATGCGTACGCGGTTCCGTCGAGCACACGCTCGACGCGCACCTTCACGCGCTTGCCAACGAGCTGCGCTGCATCGCCCACGCAGACGTCGACTCCGTCCAGCTTCCCGACGGCGGCCGTCGCGTCGTGCCGGTCGACCTCGACCAGCTCGATCTGGAGCTCCGCGCCCTCCGCCACCGGAGAGGGCGGCGTCAGGTCGGCGAGCTTGCCCTCGGCAAGGACGACGAAGTGGTCGAGGTGCATGTCGGGCTTACCCTCGAGGAAGAAGCGCCGCTTCGTCAGTGCCTCGAGCTCGATCAGCCGCCGCGCGCCGGGTCCGACGAGCGCACTCGCGATCGGCGCAGCGAGCTCGACCTTGAACGCCTGCGAGCGCGAGCCCGCCGTCAGCGCCCGGAGGCGTCGCTCGACGTCGATCGCGGCCGACGCCTCGGAGAGCACGATGCCGTCGCCGCCGCACGTCGGGCACTTGCGCGTCATGATTTCGCGCGGCCCCTCCGTCACGTTCTGCCGCGTCATCTCGACGAGGCCGAGCGGCGAGATCTCGACGACGTACGTCTTCGTCCGGTCGCGCTCGAGCTCTTCGCGCAGAGCGTCCTCGACCGTCTTCCGGTTCTTCGGGTTCGCCATGTCGATGAAGTCGATGACGATGATCCCGCCGACGTCGCGCAGCCGGAGCTGGCGGACGACTTCCTTCACCGCTTCGAGGTTGTTCTTCGTGATCGTGTCCTCGAGACGGCCGCCGGCGGTCTTGCCGCGCGAGCCGACGAAGCGGCCGGTGTTCACGTCGATGACGGTGAACGCCTCCGCGTAGTCGAAGATGAGATAACCGCCGGAGGGAAGGTCGACGCGCCGGTTCAGCGTCGACCTGATCTCGGCGTCGACGCCGAATGCTTCCATCAGCGGCGTCTTCTCCTTGTACCGGATGACGCGCTCGACCATGTGCGGCGACGTCTTCTTCAGGTAGCCGGTGATGCGCTTGAACGCCTGGTCGTTGTCGACGAGCGCGCGCTCGAAGTCGCCGGTGAACAAGTCGCGCGTGACGCGCAGCGGCAGCTCCGCTTCCTGGTAGATGAGCTCCGGCGCCTTGGCGGTCTTCGCCTGAGCCTGGATCGACTTCCACAGCCGTTGCAGGAAAACGAGGTCGCGCTCGATGTCTTCCTCGGACGCACCCTCGGCCGCGGTGCGGACGATGACGCCGCCTTCTTTGACGTTCAGCTTCTTGAGGATGTCCTTCAGGCGACCGCGCTCGTCGTCGTCGAGCCGGCGCGACACGCCGAGCCCTTCGCCCTGCGGGACGAAGACGACGAACCGGCCGGGAAGCGAGATCTGCGTCGTCAGGCGGGCGCCCTTCGTCTTCATCGGGTCCTTCACCGCCTGGACGAGGATCGTCTGGCCGCGGCTGATCAGATCCTGGATGCGGCGGCCGTGGCCGCGCTCGAGCTCCGGGCCGACGATCTCGTCGACGTAGAGGAAGCCGTTCTTCTCCAGGCCGATCTCGACGAATGCTGCCTCCATTCCGGGGAGGACGTTGTCAACCGTGCCGAGGTAGATGTTCCCCGCGATCGAGCGCCGCTCCGGACGCTCGAGATAGACCTCTGCGACGCGGTCGTCCTCGAGGACGGCGACACGCTGTTCGCCGACGTCGACGGAGACGATCAGCTCGCGCTTCGCGGCCGGCAGCGGCGCACGGCGGGGCGCCTGGCGGCGGCGGCTGCCGCTCTCCTGGCGGCGGCGCTCCTGGCGCTGCGACATCTGCGGCTGCTTGCGCTCCGGCTGTTTCCGGTCGCCGCTCCGCGGCTTCGCCTCGGGCTTCGCTTCGCTCGGCTTGTCGCCCGCGGTCGCAGTCCCGGGCTTCTTGCGCCCGCGTCCTCCGCGGCTACCGCGGCGGCGCTTGGGTTTGGTGGGATCGGTTGTACCGGCCGCCGGCTCGGCGGTCGATTCGATTACTTCAGGCTCGCGAGGAGCCTCGGGTGCGGCCGGCTGAGCGGCCGCTGCGTCGGATTCGTTCTTCCGTCGTCGGAACCAGGGCAAGAAAAAACTCCTTCGTTGAAGCGCGCGACAGCGACGCCCGAGGTCTCGGGGCGGCGCGCGCGCTGTGGGTCAGGCATGAAAACCATGTGCACCCAGGGTAGCAGGGGCAACGTCCGACCCCGGACCTACGATCCGGCAATCACGACCCTGGAGGTTCGAAGGTGACCAGGTTGCAGAGCACCGAGGCCGAGGAGCTCCTGCTCATCGAGGAGGCGGACGCCTGGTTCGAGTATGGCGAGGCCATACGGGGCCAGACCGAGGCTCGCTACCTCGAGATCGAGCCCTGGGCCTGGGCCCGCTTGCAGCAGCGCCTCCGGGCGATCAAGGCCCGGCGCGCAAAGCTGCGCCCCGCCGCCGCCTAATGGACCAGCTCGAGGCGCCGGACAGCGGCCTCGCCGAGGGCGCGCGTGCCTGCATACGCAACGCCGCCCTTTACGGCCCACCCCGCTACTGGGACGACGTCCAGCAGTTCGCGCGCGACGGCGCGCAGGCCGAGCCCCGCGCCGACAACGGCGAGAACCTCTGCGCTACGCGCCCTGGTTACCGGGTCGAGCTCCAGCCCGTACGCCTGATCAAGGAGCAGCAGCATCCGCACCTGGTTGAGCGCGAGGACGGGCAGGTCGGCGCCGGGGACGAACACCACCACACCGACGATCCCATTCTTGCGCGCGAACGACGCGACGATCCGGTGGCAGACCGCGCCGCGTAGCACCGGCAGCCGTCCGGCGAGCCGCGCTCCGGCCTCCCCCAGGCGCGCCGCAACCGCGATCGCAATCCGGTCGACGGGAAGGCGCTCGCCCAACGCGACCCGGACGACGTCCGTCGCGAACACGTACGGCAGCGGCTCGTCGTCGAACGCAACGGCGACGATCGGCACGCGTGCACGCCGCGCGGCCCGCAGCGCTCCTTCGTCGTCGCCGGTCGCGATATGGACGTAGACGGCGGCTCCTTGGGGCGCGCCCACGCGCACCGCGGTCGGATCCCCGCCGCGCGTCAGCTCCCGCTCGAGCGTGCGTGCAATCTCGCCGGCACCGCCGAGCGCGAGCGGCTTCCGCTCCTTGCCGGCCGCGTTTAGCTCCTTCATCAGCTTCCGCAGCGCGCCGATCGAGACCGGCGTTCTCATCATCAAGGCTACGGCTCCGAGTTTCAGGCGGGGTGAGCGCGCCAAGTAGGCACTATCTTCGCCTCCTGGCCGCGCGGCCGCGCGCGTAGATCGCGAGCAGCACGCCCATGGCGGCGAGGTTCGCGATCATCGATGAGCCGCCAACGCTGACGAACGGGAGCGGGATGCCGGTGATCGGCGCGATCCCCATCGTCATGCCGACGTTGACGAAGATCTGGAACAGCAGGGCGACGACGATGCCGCCCGCGACGATGGCCGAGTAGTAGTCCCGCGCGATCGACACGATGCGGAGC
>Ga0193751_1001346_pt1 | contig 15960 bp, 12 predicted proteins | sample L1c2metaG_FD_143050 | JGI IMG/M metagenome (GOLD analysis project Ga0193751, IMG submission 143050) | Soil microbial communities from a riparian zone of the East river system, Colorado, United States - L1c2 | ecosystem: Environmental > Terrestrial > Soil > Riparian zone | place: USA: East River... | reverse complement strand
GTTCCGGTGAAAAGCCAAGGGCATATTGAATGTCGGCCAGATTCCCGAATTGGGCATCATCGGCGGTTCCATCGATTCCGTCCGGACCGCGCCGTAGTTGCAAAAATCGATCTACGAAATCATCTCTTATTCCAGGCAGAGCGCGCAACACATCGCGCGAGGCCCAGGCGAGATCAATTGGGCCTGAACTGTCGATCGTAAAATCATCCTCCCAACCCGGTTGTGAAGTAAATTCATCCCAGCCAAAGATTTTTTTAAGTTCGTCCACCGACGTCAGCGGCGCGTGCGATGGACGATAATCAGCTGTTTCCGGAGGTGCGTTCAAGCGATGAAGGCCGGCATTTGGTCCCACCCAATCGAGCAGAGCATCCATCATCCGATCGCGCTCATTGAGATCGACTCCTTTGAGCTCAAGATATTTTCGCAGAATTTCGAGACGAATCGGGTCCTCGCCCGAAGTGAGCCAGTTTAAATTCAAACGGCCACCTTCACCGGTAATGCGAACATCATAACCTTCCCGGGCACCGAGCGCTCGATGCAGGTTTGCGGAGCTCGGTTTAACGCTTGGATGCAACGCAACCTCCGCGCCCGAAGCCGCCATCGCCTCGGCCGCGAGACCGCGGTTTGCATCACCGGAAAGCGTGAGTCGAGAATCAATATCGAGAGCCCAGGAAATTACCATCGCGCTGAGTAAAAACAGAGCCCAAAGCGTTAACATAAGCGCTGCCCCACTGACGAATTTCGAATTTAAAGATGACGTCTTCATAAGCTCGACGTCGTCAGAACGGTGTCCGTCTTAGTGGAATGATCGCTTCCCAGGGCTCCGCCGCATCAGTGCGTCCCACGGTTATCTTCACCAGCCAAGGTCGCCGGAGCGCGTTCGTCCATCGATCGATCCAACTGTTTAACTGAGGATCGAAGTATCGGACTTGAAGGCTGCTAACATTCTTAATCAGAGGCACCCATGTCTCCTGACCGGAATCGTCCTGCGGTGTTCGCAAAAAACCGAGGTCGAGCTGATCACTTTTCTTATTTTCGGGTTGTAACCGTAGCGACACCGTAAACTGGCCTGGTGCATACCGCGTAAGCAATCCCGAACCAGAACCGCTAATCCATTGGATCTGATCGCGCTGTCGATCGTTCAGTTTGAATGGCTCGCCCGTGATCGCGCCCTGCCCCGAGGGCAAGCTTTGCCATTGTGCCGCTAAAAGATCGCGTAAACCGCTATAGGACGCGTCAGCAGCGTTCGCATCAGATGAAGCGCGCAGGGCGGTGAGGTTCGATTGCACGAAGCGATAGATTGCGAGCGACATCGTGGCGAGAATCGCCACTGCCAATGTGATCTCCAGCAGCGTGAAGCCGCCTCGTGGAGGGATCCGCCTACTTGAGTCCAAGGCTGCTTTCTGATTAGCGAACGCGATAAACATAGAATCTAATTTGTTTTGACTGCGTAACGCCTCCCTGCATCCACTGCGCGCTCAAAGTCACAAGAGAGATTCCGCCTAGTTGAATATTGCCGGCTTCGGTTAAATCAGCCGCCGCGCTTTTCTGAATCAATTTTACGATTCCATAACCTGTATCGACCTTAAATTCCTTGGCAGTGTCAGGAAAACCTGGAGCGGTCTGAATTTCCGCCATGCGGTTCGATAATATCTGGCGTACCCTCTCTTCTTCCGCGTTGAGCATGCTCGCGTTCAAACAATTCTCAACCGCACGCCCCAGCGCCAACACGCCAACCGCGAAAATCGCGACCCCAAGAAGCACTTCGTAAAGGGCAAAACCGTTGAAACGATGAAGGGTTGAAGAGTCGCAGCGGCCTGGCTTTCGCCGCTTCAACGCTGCAACGCTTGAACCGTTCAACAAACCAGTTTTTTCCGCGTCATCTTGCCGCATAATTCGTAAGCTCTGGCCGCGCCGTCAACGGCAAGTAATTTGCCGTCCACGAACCAGCCGCGCCTTTGAATTGAACGGTTGCGGGCTCGCATGTTCCGGACGGCCAGAATATCCATTCGGCCGGAGGCTTCTTTGTCAGTGCCGCAGGTAACTTGAGCGTCAACGCCTCCCCGCGATCCAACTTCAGTTCCGCCGTCGCTGCGGCCTCCTGGCCTTTTGCAAAAACTTCCGGTCGCAGCAGGACGCCTTTATCGCGCCAGACAATCAGGTAAGCGCGACGCTCCGCCACGCTTCGCTCCTGCGCCTGGCGCACAAGATTGTTGAATCCATTCAGTGAACGTCGCAACCGATTATTTGCAAGCACGCCGCTCAAGCTCGGCACCGCTAAAAGAAGCAACAACATCAAGATGAAGACCGCGAGAACGATTTCAATCAGGGTAAATGCCAGCCAGCGTTGCACGGGCGAAGTTACCCCCTGCGCGATAAATCACAAGACAGTGACCGGTGTCGATGTAACGGTTCTCGTTTCTCGCATCTCGTCTTGTAATCCGTGAACCGTGATCCGTGTCGTCGCGCGGTCGCAGCTGTAACTCCCGGAACTAGCGTAAGCGTGCTGTCTGCCCGAACGTTCAGGCGCACGATCCAGGTGAGCCAAGTCACGCGGGATCCTACAGTCCTCCTTGGCTAGAATACCAGGTCGCACCGGGTAGTTTTGGCGTGAAAGAGAGAGTCAAATCCTCAGTTTGAGCAGCGCCAAGGCCCGCAAGCAGCCGCTAAAAAAAAGCAATCGAACGGCAGCGGTCGCAAAATCGACGTGATAGATTTCAACTTCAATGAAGCTCGCGTTGCGCATCGGCATCGTCGCAGCCGCGGCTTGCGTTGTCGCTGTAATCGCATGGCAGGGTGTGACCGCGCATGGCGCGCCTGATCCGACGCAGCCGAACACAAGCCCGACGGTCGCTTTCCTCGACATTGGCGTTCTCGTATTCCGGGAAGGACTAGAATGCATCCTCGTTCTCGCCGCAATCACCGCGAGCATGACCGGGAAAAAACGCGCGTATCGTCGCCCTGTCGCGGCAGGCGCAGGCATCGCTTTTGTCGCAACCTTGATTACTTGGCTCATCGCGGTCCGAATCGTCAACTCACTCAGCGACAACATTCCGGCGCTCGATTTGCAAGCCGCAACCGGACTCCTCGCCGTGATTGTGTTGCTCGTGATCATGAATTGGTTCTTTCATAAAATTTATTGGGGCGGTTGGATCCGGGCGCACAATCGTCGCCGAAGAACTCTGCTTGCAGACGCAAGCGCCGATGAAATCTCGCGCTCGCGGCTATGGTGGGGATTGATTCTGCTCGGATTCACGTCGCTTTATCGCGAGGGGTTCGAGGTCATCCTTTTTTTGCAGAGCTATCATCTTCGCCTGGGTGGCGGCGTAGTGCTGAAAGGCGCATTGCTTGGATTGGTTCTTACCGGGATGGTGGCGGTCCTTACTTTTGTTCTTCAGCAGCGTCTTCCCTATCGAAAGATGCTTATCACGACCGGTGTTCTGCTCGGCGTAGTGCTGCTGGTGATGGTGGGCGAGCAGGCACAGGAGATGCAACTCGCCCATTGGATTCCCACGACCGAGATCAGTTCCTTGAAAAACTACATGCCACGTTGGATAGGCTTGTGGTTCGCGATGTTTCCAACGGCTGAAACACTTATCGCTCAATTCATTGCCGCGGTGTTGGTGGTTGGCTCCTATTATGCGGCGCGACACTTTGGCGGCGGTGCACCGCCCGAAAGCACTGAACCGGTGCAAGAAGCACGAGTCGAGGCCAATGCCGCCATCGGCGAGCGACTGGAGATAGTTCCCGCAGTTTCGCACCGGTAATCTCATCGGCTGCGCGTTCCGTGGTGAAAAGCTTTCGTCTACTCTGCATTTTTATCCTGGCGTCTTGGCCATTGATCTGTTTCGGCGGAGTCCGCCATTTCACGTTTTTGTACGAAGCACCCACGTCTGCGCCGGAAAGTCTGGAGTTGGAGACCTGGGCCACATGGAAACGCATGACCGGACCGGACCGCTCGGATGCAGTCGATTTTCGTTACGAGCTCGAGTATGGCGTTACGGATAAACTCCAGCTTGGTGTTTATCTGGCGGACTGGTTTTACGAAAATCAGCGGGAGCATTCCGGTTTTGCGTATTCTGATTCAGCGATCGAGTTGATCTACAACCTGACCAATCCGGTTGACGATCCGATTGGGTTGTCGATCTACGGAGAGAGTAAGGCAGGCGATCGACTCATCGAATTGGAGTCAAAACTGATCGCGCAAAAAAACTTCGGGGCGCTTATCCTCAGTTACAACGCGACGCTTGAAGCAGTATGGGAGGGCCGCAGTTTGCAAGAACGCGAGGGCGAGTTTCAGCAAGCTTTCGGCGCGAGCTATGAATTGTCGCCGCGTTTATCCGCCGGCATCGAGCTACTGCACGAATTTGTCTTTTCTCAGTGGCGCGACGACAAAAAGATAAGAAATCTTTTCGTCGGCCCGAACGTCTCATATCGCCGTGGCGACTGGTTTGTCACGGTCACGGCTCTCGCACAACCGACCAACACAATAGATGAACCTGATTTCCAGGTACGGACAATTTTCGGCATTGGTTTGTGAAATTGAAACATTTGTCGATCTTTGCTGCGCTAGTTTGCATTGCCAATCTTAACAGCTGCCAAACGATAAGCTTTGCACCACCACCTCTGGTGACACCGGAATTGGCGCGAGCGGCAGGACGCCAGCAGGTCGATCTTGCCACGCTTCGCGAGGGCCGCTCGCTTTTTGTTTCGCGCTGCATCGAATGCCACACGCTGCCGACGGCTTCGCGCTTTACGGAGTCAGACTGGCCATGCATCGTACATGAGATGGGAGGCCGCGCCAACCTCAAGCCGGTAGAGCGCGATGCGGTTTTAGCTTACATCCTCGCTGTCCACTCACAGTCGCGTTAAAGATCGCCAAGCGGGAAATTGCAAATCGTTTCGCGATTCTAGTTGAACAGTGACGCAACTCTCCCACCTTAGCCGGATGATTATGTCCAGGTTGCGATTTCGCTTGGCGGCCCAAGCTATTTTAGCCGGTTTTGTTCTCATTTGTTCAGTTTCTTTTGCAATAAGTCCGTCACTTCCCCCCACGCCCGCCGGCGCGATTGATGAAAAACTCTTTAAAGCAATGCAGTGGCGTCAAATTGGTCCCTTCCGTGGCGGTCGCGCGCTGGCCATTGAAGGCGTGCCAGGCGAGCCAGACACATATTATTTTGGTGCAGTTGCAGGCGGCGTGTGGAAAACAACGGATGGCGGCGCGAACTGGACCCCTCTTTTCGACAAGGAAGCGATTTCTTCGATCGGCGCGATTGCGGTCGCCCCGTCGGATCACAATGTCATCTACGCTGGCACAGGCGAAGCAGCCATTCGTGGTAATACGACGTTCGGGACCGGTGTGTTCAAATCGATCGACGGCGGCAAAACGTGGACGAACGTCGGCCTGAAAGATACGCGCCAGATCGGCGCACTGATTGTTGATCCAAGAAATGCAGATGTAGTTTTGGTCGCGGCACTGGGCCACGCATTTGGTCCAAATCAGGAGCGCGGAATTTTTCGCACGGCCGACGGCGGCAAAACGTGGACGAAAGTTTTATCGAAGGACGAAAACACCGGCGGCATCGACACTGTTTTCGATCCGCATAATCCAAACATCATCTTCGCATCGCTCTGGCAGGCGCGTCGACAGCCGTGGTTTTTCTCCAGCGGCGGCCCGGGCAGTGGATTGTATCGCTCCGAGGATAACGGCGTTACCTGGAAACATCTCGAGGGCAATGGCCTTCCCGACGGAATCCTCGGCAAGATCGGGATCGCTGTTTCCGGCGCCGATTCCAACCGTGTTTATGCGATCATAGAAGCGAAAGAGGGCGGCCTTTACCGTTCCGATGATGCCGGTCAGCATTGGACGCGCGTAAACGACGACGGCCGATTTCGCCAGCGCGCCTGGTATTTTAGCAAAGCTTATGCCGATCCGAAATCGGCCGATACCGTTTATCTGCTCAACACCGGTTTATTTAAATCGGTGGATGGCGGAAAAACATTTAACCTGATGCCAGCGCGGCACGGCGATCATCACGGTCTCTGGATCGATCCGACGAATCCAAATCGAATCGGGAATACAAATGACGGCGGCGCAAGCATCTCAACCGATGGCGGAAAAACCTGGACGACGCAAAATAACCAGCCGACCGCACAGTTTTATCATGTCGCAGTGGATAACGCCTTCCCATATCACATTTACGGCGCGCAACAGGACAACTCGAATGTTGGCATCGCCAGCCGCACCGATTGGGGCGCGATCGGGCGACAGAATTGGTTTGAAGCAGGCGGCGGCGAATGCGGCTTCGTTGTGCCTGATCCGCGCGATTGGCACATCATTTATTCAAACAACGAAGGTTACATCACTCGCTACGATAAAAATAAGCAGGAAGTGCAGGACGTAAGCGTCTGGCCACTTGATAACTCGGGACATGGCGCTGCCGATCTGGTCCATCGCTTTCAATGGGTCACGCCGCTCATGCTTTCACCGCACAATCCGGATGTGGTCTACACGGCCGGCGAATGCGTTTTCAAATCGGCCGATCACGGACAAAGCTGGACCCAAATCAGCGGGGATCTCACGCGCAACGATAAATCGAAGCAGCAGCCGAGTGGCGGGCCGCTCACAAACGATATTACTTCAGTCGAATACTACGACACGGTGTTTGCCCTCGCAGAATCTCCGGTAAAAAAGGGAACGCTCTGGGCCGGAACGGACGATGGACTAGTTCAAGTCACGACCGATGACGGCCAGCATTGGTCAAACGTTACGCCAAAAATGCCGGAATGGAGCACTGTCGATCTGATCGATCCATCTCCCCACGACGGCAATACCGCTTACGTCGCCGTTGATCGACATAAACTCGATGATTTCAAGCCATACATTTTCAAGACGAACGATTTGGGGAAAACATGGACCGCGATCACGACTGGAATTCCCGATGGATCATATGTACACGCAGTGCGCGAAGATCCGAAACGGAAGGGTCTGCTTTATGCCGGGACCGAGACCGGCGTTTTCACGTCGTTTGATGATGGCGCGCATTGGCAACGGTTGCAGTTAAATCTCCCCACCTCCCCTATTCACGATCTGGTCGTCAAAGACGACGATCTTGTCGTCGCGACTCACGGACGTTCGTTTTGGGTGCTTGATGATCTGACGCCGGTGCGCCAGGTGAACGCGCAATCGCCACAAGCGGACGTAATTCTGTATCAGCCGCAAACGGCGTTGCGCTTGCATTATCCAACGGAGTTCGATCGCCGCCAGCCGGTCGGTGACAACCCGCCGCCGGGCGCCATTATCGATTATTATTTTAAGACTGCGCCGAAGGACGAAGTGTCGCTCGATATTCTTGATACTTCGGGCAAAGTCGTCAGGCATCTTTCCAGCAAGGAGAAAAAAGAAAACGAGCAGCCACCCGAGTGGCCAGACCGAGTTGAGCACCCAAAGACGATCCCGGTAAACGAAGGGATGAATCGGTTTGCCTGGGACCTCCGCTATGATGATCCGGTACAGATTCCTGGGGCATTTTACACTGGCGAGGGACCGAAAGGACCCCTCGCGCTTCCCGGCGAGTACCAAGTGAAACTTACCATCGGCGGAAAATCGCAAACCGCCCCGCTGCATCTGGCGATCGATCCGCGCACAAAGGGCTCGGAAGCTGCGTTGCAAAAACAATTCACGCTCTCGATGCAAGTGAACGATCGCATTTCGCAACTACATCAAGCAGTCAACGAAATCCGCGATCTCAAGTCACAGATTCAGACGTTGCATAAACGCTTCGGCGACGATCAGCGTCTTAAGCAGGCGCTTGATGCTGCCGATCAGCTCGATCATAAAATGTCGGAAGTCGAGCAGCGGCTTATTCAAGTAAACATGAAAGGCTCGGAAGCAAATCTCGCCTTTCCGAACATGCTGAACGAACGATTTGATACATTCAGCCACACAATTGACGCGGGCGACACCGAGCCGACCAAACCGCAACTCGATGTGTTCCAAATATTGAGCAGTCAATTGGAAGAGCAATTAAAGAAATGGGCGCAGATCAAGAATGACGACGTCCCGAAAGTGAGCGAATTAATCAAACAGGCCAATTTACCCGCGTTAATTATAACGGAAAAGAAAAAAAGCGAATCGTAATTGGTGAATGGTAATGTCGCTGAACCATTCACGGTACCTACGGCGAGCCACCGCAAGTTAATTCATGGCAAGGATAGACAAGGCGGTTGTGCTCGCGGCCGGGCGCGGCACGCGGATGCGCGGGCTCACGAACGATCTTCCCAAACCGATGATCGATGTACGTGGCAAACCGGTTTTGCAACACATCGTCGAGGGATTGCGCGAGGCGAGTGTGCGCGAATTCCTAATTATTGTCGGTTACCGCGCCGATGCCGTGCAAAATTTCTTTGGCGACGGTTCTCGTTACGGCATCGAAATACAATACGCGACGCAAGCTGTACAGGACGGAACGGGACGCGTTGTCGATCTTGCGCGCAATTTCGCTGGCGATTCACCGTTTGTTTTAAGTTACGGCGACATTCTGGTCGAGCCGGAAAACTACAAACGGCTTCTCAATCTTCCCCACGACGTCGAAGCAATTATTAGCGTCACCCGGGGCGAGGACGTGAGTAAGGGCGGCGCAGTTTTTATGAACGAACAAATGGAACTTGTCGATCTTCGCGAAAAATCAAAACCTGGCGAGGCAACCAGCTCCTGGTATAACGCCGGCATTTACACATTTCGGCCGAGCATCTTCGATTTCACGGCAAGGTTGAAACCTTCACCGCGGGACGAATATGAATTAACAGATGCGGTTCGCGAGCTCACGCGCTCGGGTAAAAAAGTAAAAGTACTTGAGTTGACTGGCGAATGGGCCGATGTGCGCGATCCGGAAGTGCTGGCGAAGCTTAATTGGCAGCAACCAAAGTGAATCGCGGTCGTCTGGTGAATCGGCTTTCACCATTCGCTGATCATCTATTCACCTATCACTGTATCGTCAGGCGGTTCTTCGCCGATCTCTTCTTCGATTTCGCGGCGCCATTCGCGCGACAGCCACGGCCGCAGAAATCCGTAGAGCAAATAGGTCAGGAAAAGTACTGCCGGCATCCACTCATAATTCATGACCGTGAAGATGAAGATGAGGCTGATTATAAGAAACCGCGGGATCGATTTTTTCGTTTTCCAATTCAGCGCCTTGAAGCTCGGATACTGGAAACGGCTGAACATCATAAACGAAAGAAAAAGCATGAGCGGCGGAAGAACGAATTTCCAGTCACCGAGGTGATGTTCGCCTTCGGCCAGCCAGAGCAGAAAAAGAGTGATCGATGCGATTAGGCCAGCAGCGGCTGGAATGGGGAAGCCGGTGAAATCTTTTTTGCTATCTGTATCCGCCGTTCCGTGATTGGCAGCCGCTGTGTTGAAGCGTGCCAGCCGCAACGCACCGCACGCTAGATAGATAAACGCGATAATCCAGCAGGCGCGCGGAAATTCCTGCAGAACGATCCGATAAACCATCAGCGCTGGCGCGACACCAAATGAAACAATGTCGGCCAAAGAATCGAATTCGCGACCAAACATGCTCTCGTGTCCGCCGAGGCGCGCAAGCCGGCCATCGAGCAGATCGAAAAAACAGGCGGCGAGGATGAACCAGATGGCGGTATGGAAGAGATCGCCCGCGGCGTCGGCATTGGAACTTTGAAGTAAGGCGCCCTCGAGAATTTTGAGCGTAGCGGTAAACCCGCAAAACAAATTCCCTGCCGTCATTAGATTCGGCAGCAGATAAATCTTGGGATGATTCTGTTCGCTCATTGATTCTAGGGGAAGCTGACAGCTTCCCCTACAGCTTCAGGGAGCCGCGCGATGACTGTCGATCCACCGAGGACGTGATCGCCTACTTTCACGAGTAGTTCGGCATTGAGAGGTAAGTATATTTCTGTTCGCGAACCGAAGCGAATCATTCCGAAGCGCTCGCCTTTTTTTAATTCGTCGCCGCTTTTCGCCCAAGCCACGATGCGTCTCGCAATCGCGCCGGTGAGTTGGCGAACCACGATCGTGACACGCCGGTTCTGAAAAGCCCACGTCATCGATTCGTTCTTCTCAGAGCAATCAGGACGGCGCGCATCGACAAAAAGTCCTTCTCGATGTTGCCGGTAAATGATGCGGCCATCGATCGGTGCGCGATTGATGTGGACATCGAAGATCGACAAGAAGATTCCGACGCGGCGCGTTTTCGCTTTCAGAATTTCATTTTCGTCCAACTCAACAATATCAATGATAGTTCCATCGGCTGCAGCCACGACGAAATTTGGATCGGGCGGTGCGGCGCGATCCGGGTCCCGAAAAAATGCGAGCGTACAAAAAATAGACAGCAGAAAAAGCAGCAATAACCAAAGTGTCAGAAACGAACTAACGATTGCTAGCACCGCGAGAATGGCAAGGATCCAGCGGGCTTCCAGAAGGGTTTGAAGGCGCATTGGCTAACGTATTTTCCGACTCCAAAACGAGTCGGTCAAGCGAACGAAAACTAGGGTTATTATTGGGGCGCGAGGAACCACAATATCATGGGTTTTGGCCGTCGCTCACCTCCAACCGGTAGGGGAAATTAAGTCCTTTAAACTACAAGATTATTAGTTGTTTCTGAGGCATTTTTAGGTATTTTCTTTGTCGGGCCGTTCGAGGCCTGAATATGCTGCAAGCTAAAGACGAAATTCCGGTTGACGAATTGCCTGGAGCCCGCTCGACCGGAATCGGCGCAGCGCAAAAATACGACGCCGCTCAGATCGACAAGTTGGAAGGCTTGGAGGCCGTTCGCAAACGGCCCGGCATGTTCATCGGAGACCCTGATGAGCGGGGTTTGCACCATTTGGTGTTCGAGGTGCTCGATAACTCTATCGACGAACATCTCGCGGGATTTTGCACGAAAGTTGAAGTCACCGTTCATGTTGATGGGTCCGTGTCGGTGCGGGACAATGGCCGCGGTATTCCTGTGGACATTCATCCAAAATGGAAGATGCCGGCAATTGAACTGGTGCTGACGAATTTGCACGCGGGCGGAAAATTCGGGCAAGGCGCTTACAAATATTCTGGTGGCTTACACGGTGTGGGCGCGAAATGCACGAACGCTCTTTCCGAATGGTTCAAGGCGGAAGTGTCGCGCGATGGGAAGGTGTATCACATGGCCTTCGCCAAGGGGAAAACAACCGACAAGCTCACCGTCATCGGTGAAGTCAAAAGCAAGAAAACCACCGGAACGCTCATCACGTTTTTACCCGACCCGACAATCTTCACGATCACGACTGAATTTAAATTTGAGCGGCTCGCGACGCGACTACGCGAACTCGCATTTCTCAATCCCGGTCTCGAGATCACACTAACCGACGAGCGCAGCGATCCGGCGAAAAAGGAAACATTTCTCTATAAGCATGGCATCGAAGAGTTCGTAAAGCAGCTTGGTGAGAACAAACAGGTTCTGCATCCCAAACCGATCGTGATCTCGCGACAGCGCGATGAAGTATTTGTCGACGTTGTGCTGCAATACAATGATAGCTACAACGATCAGATTTTGCCGTTTGCAAATTCAATCCCGAATCCGGATGGCGGCACTCACTTAACCGGCTTCCGCACCGCACTCACCAAAGCGGTCAATCAGTACGCGAAATCGAGTAATCTTCTCAAAGAAAAAGATCCATCGATTTCCGGCGACGATGTCCGCGAAGGTTTGATTTGCGTGCTCAGCATCAAGCTGCCAAACCCCCGTTTCGAATCGCAGACCAAGGTGAAGCTCGTCAATACCGAGATCGACGGGATTGTGAACTCGGTCGTTTACGAGGGATTAATGACGTATTTCGACCAAAATCCGCCCATCGCACGGCGCATTTTTGATAAAGTGCTCACGGCGGCGCGCGCGCGTGAAGCCGCCCGAAAAGCGCGTGAGACAATTCGCAAAGGCGCTCTCACGGGCGGCGGATTGCCGGGAAAATTGGCGGATTGTTCCGAGCGCGATCCGGAATTAACCGAACTTTATATTGTCGAAGGTGATTCGGCAGGCGGCTCCGCCAAGCAGGGGCGCGATCGGCGTTTTCAGGCGATTCTTCCGATCCGCGGCAAGCTGATCAATGTCGAGAAAGCGCGCGAGGACCAGTTTCTCAAAAACAACGAGATTCGGTCGATGATCACCGCCATCGGCGCGGGCATCGGCAAACCGAAAGAGGATGGCAATGGTAAGGACGAAGGGCGATTTGATATCACCAAGCTGCGTTACGGCCGGATCATCATCATGACGGACGCAGACGTGGACGGTTCGCATATTCGCACCTTGTTGCTCACTTTCTTCTTTCGGCAGATGACCGAACTGGTGCGCGCCGGGAAGATTTATATCGCCCAACCGCCGCTTTATCAAATCAAACGAAAAAAGCGCGAGGAATATGTCGATGATGATGTTCAGTTAAACAAAATCCTGATCTCGCTCGGGGCGGAGGATGTGCGCTTGAAAAATCTCGCGGATGACAAGGAAGTCACAGCCGCTCAATTGAAGGACATTCTCGAATCGCTCGAGAAACTGGCCAAGCTAAGCGAAGCAGTCCGTCGTCACGGCGGGGATTTTGAAACTTATCTCGGCGAACGGAATTCCAAGTCGGGCAAACTCCCGACGTATCTCGTCAAAGTCCGCGATGGAAACGAGGAGACCGTGCATTATTTTCACGACGAGAAGGCGGTTCGCCAGTTCCATCAGGACAATCTCGATCTAAATTTGTTCGACGCCGAGCTTGGCCAGGAATTGTTGCCGCTCGGGGAAGCGCCAGTTCGCTCGAATGGGAGCCGGAGGCGCGGAAAGCTCGTTGAGTTGCATGAGTCGGCCGCGATTCAAAAACTCATTGCCGAGTTAGCGCGCAAAGGTTTGAAAGTAGGTCATTACGCGGCCAGCGATCGACCAATATTCGAATTGATCGAGGGCGAAGGCGAGAAGGCCGTCTCCCATCCGCTCTTTTCGATTCCCGAGATTCTTCAGAAGATTTTGGAAATTGGCCGCCGCGGCGTGCAGATCAAGCGATTCAAAGGCCTTGGCGAAATGAACGCGAAGGAGTTGTTCGAGACCACGATGAATCCGGAGAAACGCAAACTTCTGAAGGTGGATTTGAACGACGATAACGCCGTCGATGCCGACAAAATGTTCACGATTCTAATGGGAGATGTCGTCGAACCGCGCCGCCAATTTATCGAGGACAACGCGCTGAACGTGCGCAACCTCGATGTCTAACATTCACGATGGGAGGTCTGTTTCATAAACTGCGCCATCCGCGTCGCTGTTATGTCGTCTGCGCAATTCCGCGCTCGGGCAGTAATTTGTTGACGGATGGTTTGCATGCGACGCGCCGGGCGGGCAGGCCGAAGCAGTTTTTCCTGCGCAAATCGGAATCGGATTTCGCGGCCGCTCACAACCTGGATTTGAGCGTGGGCTTTGCAGCTTACATTCGAGACATAAGCGCAGCCACGGCAACCTCAAATGAGGTTTTTGGCTTCAAATTAATGAGCTGGTATTTGAATGATTTTCTCGGACGGTTACGCGAAACCGGCGCGTTCGGTGACGCGGGAACAACTGATCTCGATCTTTTGCGAAATGCTTTTCCGCGTCTCAAGTTTGTGCACGTCATCCGGCGTCACAAGCTCAGGCAGGCGCTGTCGAAAGCGCGTGCACATCAGACTGGTCTCTGGAAAGTACAGGAAGGCAAAGCTGTCCAGCGCGAACCGCAGTTCGACGCCAAATTGATTGAACAATGTCTCTGGGAGAGCGAGGAGCAAGAAAAGCTCTGGGAGCGATTTTTTCAACGGATCGGGATCGATCCTCTTCGTATCGAATACGAAAATCTTTGTGAAGATTACGAAGGAAACATTCGTCGCGTTTTGGATTTTCTACAAATTTCACTGCCGCGCCGCGCTCGAATTGGTCCTCCTGTTACAGTGAGGCAAGCCGATGACATTTCCCGTGTCTGGGAAAAACGCTTCCTGGCCAAGCATTCAGCACCGCAATCGCTAGTACGAATTTAGTGCATGTATAATCAAAACGAAACGGTCGAGCCAATTAACGTGGCCGAAGAGGTATCGAGGTCATTCCTCGATTACTCGATGTCAGTCATCATTTCGCGCGCGTTACCGGATGCGCGTGACGGGCTCAAGCCATCGCAGAGAAGAATTCTCTATGCGATGCATGACTTGTCGTTGTTTCCAAACAGGCAACATCGCAAATGCGCGAAGATCTGCGGCGACACGAGCGGTAACTATCATCCGCACGGTGAAGCGGTGATCTACCCCACTCTCGTCCACATGGCCCAGCCGTGGGCGATGCGCGAACGACTTGTCGATGGTCAGGGAAACTTCGGCTCAGTCGAAGGCGATCCACCCGCGGCCATGCGGTACACCGAAGCGCGCATGACGCATCTCGGCGCCGCGCTCATGACCGACATGGACAAGGACACCGTGGACTTTGTCCCGAATTATGACGAAACGCGCACTGAGCCGACGGTTTTTCCATCTGCGTTTCCCAATCTTCTCGTAAACGGCGGCACCGGCATCGCCGTCGGCATGGCGACGAACATTCCGCCGCACAATCTCAGGGAAGTCGTGGATGGTATCTGCGCCCAAATCGACGACCCGGACATCACGCTCGACGAGCTGATGAAGCACGTGAAGGGACCGGATTTTCCGACCGGTTGCGCGATCTGCGGCGTGAGCGGTGTTAAACAATACCTCGAGACCGGTCGTGGCAGCATGAAAGTGCGCGGCAAAGCCGGCGTCGAGGAGATCAAAGGCGGCAAGGAACAGATCGTCATCACCGAGATTCCTTACAATGTGAATCGCGCAACGCTGGTCGAGCGGATCGCAGAATTGGTGAACGAAAAAGTGCTGACCGATATCAGCGCGATCCGTGATGAGTCCGACGAAAACACGCGCGTCGTCATTGAGTTGAAGCGGGACGGCAATCCGAAGGTCGTCATCAACAATCTTTACAAGCACACCACGCTGGAAAGTTCGTTCGCGGTCAACATGCTGGCGATCGATCACGGGCGGCCCAAGTTGCTCCCGCTAAAGGTAGCGAATCAGGCTTACATCGATCATCGCCGCGAAGTGATTCTGCGCCGGACGCGCTATGAATTACGCAAAGCGGAGGAGCGCTCCGAAACCCTCGAAGGATATCTGATTGCGCTGGCTAATCTCGATGAATTCATTCGCATCATTCGCGGATCGGCCAATCGCGACGAAGCGCGAGTGAAATTGCTCGCCTTCGAATTCACCCGAAAACAGGTCGAACAAATCGGCATCCTGATTCGCAACGAAACGCGGCTGGTCGAAGGCCGTTACGCCTTCAGCGAACACCAAGCGAATCAAATCCTCGATCTCCGCCTGTATCAGCTGACCGGACTCGAGCGGGACAAGATCGACAAAGAATACAAGGAATTGATCAGCACAATCAAGGACCTGCGCGACATCCTCGCGAAAGAGTCGCGCGTTTTCACCATCATCAAGAAGGAGCTGCGCGAAGTTCGCGACAAACACGGCTCGGCGCGCCTAACTGAATTCATCACTGACGAAGGGGAGATCAACATGGAGGACCTCATTGCGAACGAGGGCTGCATCATCAGTATTACCCATGGCGGCTTCATCAAGCGCACGGCTGTGAGCGCGTTTCGCGCACAGCGACGCGGCGGCAAGGGCGTGATTGGCATGTCGACCCGTGAAGGCGCCACCGAAGAAGACGAAGGCGATTTCATCGAGCACCTCTTCACTGCCACGACGCATGATTACCTGATGTTTTTCACCCAATCCGGACGCGCCTATATTGAAAAAGTCTACGAAATTCCCGAAATGGGACGCTCGGCGAAAGGTCGATCCATCGCGAACATCCTTGAGTTGCGCCCAGATGAGAAAATTGCGGCGACGATACGAGTTCAATCAAAGAAATCCGG
>Ga0193751_1001345_pt1 | contig 15967 bp, 17 predicted proteins | sample L1c2metaG_FD_143050 | JGI IMG/M metagenome (GOLD analysis project Ga0193751, IMG submission 143050) | Soil microbial communities from a riparian zone of the East river system, Colorado, United States - L1c2 | ecosystem: Environmental > Terrestrial > Soil > Riparian zone | place: USA: East River... | reverse complement strand
GCTTCAGGTGGGCGGAAGCGATCAGTGGGGCAACATCACCGCGGGCATGGAGCTGATCCGGCGAACTGAAGGTGGAGACGCGCACGCTCTCACGTTTCCTCTTGTCACGAACGCGAGCGGCAGCAAGTTCGGCAAAACCGAGTCCGGAAATGTGTGGCTCGATCCGGAGCGGACATCGCCGTACCAGTTCTATCAGTTCTGGATCAACGTCGACGACCGGGATGTTGGTCGGTATCTACGGTATTTCACGCTGTTGTCGCGCGACGAAATCGAGGCGCTCGAACGTGAAGTTGGCGAGCATCCCGAGACCCGAAAGGCGCAGCACGCGCTCGCGACGGAGGTCACGACACGAGTGCATGGAGCCGACGTCTCTCGCATAGCGGAAGATGTGTCGCGTCTTCTCTTCCAGAAGGGCGATCCCCGTTCGCTTTCGCCGGCGGGACTGGCCGCTTTGAGTCGCGAAGTTCCGTTCGCTGAAATGTCCGGCGACGTGTCGGCTGTCGATGCGCTAGTTGAGCTCAAGCTCGCTGCGTCGAAGAGCGCCGCACGGCGGTTGATCGAACAGGGCGGCGTCGCGGTTAATGGTCAACGCGTATCGAATGCGGCTGATCCGATCGGCGAGCCGCTACCGGGCGGTTACTACCTCATCAAGAAGGGCGCTCGAGATTTTGGGTTAGTGAGAACGGCGCAACGGCAACAAATGGGAACGGATTGAACGGAATTGACGGAATGGACGGATTAGAAACGGGGCTACAAAGACTTTTTGCAGCCCCGTTTCTAATCCGTCCATTCCGTCAATTCCGTTCAATCCGTTCCCATTTGTTGCCGTTGCGTTGTTCTCAACTAACCCCCGCGAACCGATAGATCTTTCCATTCTCGGCGACGATATAGAGTTCGCCGGAAGAATCCTCTCCGAATGACACAACGTTGCCGATGTTCTCCATAGTCCACGAGCGTAATTCGGTCGCCGCACCATTCTCGTATCGAAAGCTGCGCAGCCATCCGGTACAGTAGTCCGAGTAGAAGTACGTACCGACGATCTGTGGAATTCGATGACCTCGATACACGTACCCACCGATCACCGAGCAGACTCCAACGCCGTGATCGTAAGCAACGGACGGCGGCTCGAGCCCCGCACTATTGCAACCCGGTCTGCGATAACACCGTCCGCCTTCCATCACGTTCCACCCATAGTTGATCCCGGCCTTGTTTGCGGGCACGACGTCGATTTCCTCCGTACGATCCTGACCGACGTCGGCGATGTAGAGCTTGCCCAGAGAGCGATCGAATGCAAAGCGCCACGGATTCCTGAGACCGGTCGCCCAAACCTCCGGTGCACCGCCCGCACCATTCGCGAACGGATTTCCCACCGGAATAGTGTACGGCTCGGCTCTGCTGACATTTATCCTCAGCATTTTTCCGAGTAACGCGCGAGTGTTCTGGCCGTTGCCGTGCGGATCGCCGCCGCTTCCGCCGTCGCCCATGCCGATGTAAAGCATTCCGTCCGGCCCAAACATCACGAGCCCGCCGTTGTGATTCGCGTAAGGCTGATCGACTTTGAGGATCAGACGTGCGGTCGTAGCGTCGGCGACATCGGGATTCGCGCTCACCTTGAACCGCTCGACGTGCGTGTCGCCGTTTCGATCGGTGTAGTTGACGAAAAACCAGCCGTTCGTGTTGTACTCGGGATGAAATGCCATGCTCAGCATTCCACGTTCTCCCCCGCTGCTCACGCTCGACGCGATGTCGAGAAACGGGACAGGCAACGTATGTCCGTTCTTCATCACACGAATTCGTCCGGCCTGCTCGACGACGAACAGTCTGCTGTCGCCGGGTGGAGAAGTTACGTAAACAGGACTCTTGAAACCCTCGCCGACTTTTTCCAGGTGGATGGTCGTAAGGCCGGCCGCCGCGAGGAAAAAAATCAGATTCATGCCGTTTCGGTGGGCGCCTTGCGATACTGCTTCGGGTCGAGCGCATCGCGAAGCGCGTCACCCAGGAGATTGAAGCCAAGCACAGCAGCTCCAATCGCGAGTCCCGGAAAAACCGAAGTCCAGGGCGCGTTACGAAGTTGCGAGAGGTCGCGACCATCGGCGATCATTGAGCCCCAGCTCGGCGCCGGAGGAGGAACACCCAGCCCGAGAAACGAAAGCGCAGCCTCGGCCATGATTGCGCCGGCGACGCCAAGTGTGGCAGCGATTACAACCGGCGCAATGACATTCGGAAGAACATGTCGCAGCATGATTCGCCAGTCGCGCGCGCCTAGTGCGCGAATGGCCTGGATGTATTCCAGCTGCCTGACCACCAGCACCTGCCCGCGAACGAGTCGAGCAATCCCCGCCCAGCCGACGACTCCAATCGTCGCGAAGACGACTGCCATCGATGGCTGAAATGCGGCGACCATTGCGATCAAAAGAAGAAGAGTCGGAAACGCCAGCGTGACGTCGGCGAGTCGCATCACGAGTTCTTCGACCCATCCGCCATAAAAACCCGCGATGAGTCCAAGTGTAACACCGAGTGTGAGCGCTATTCCCTGAGAGATCAGGCCGACCGTTAGAGACACTCGTGAGCCATAGACCAAACGCGCCCAGATGTCGCGGCCCTGAAAATCGGTGCCGAGCCAGTGGGCGGGCGACGGGCGCTGGAGCATCTGCGCAAGATCTATGTGTAGCGGATCCTGATGGGTGATCAGCGGAGCGGCGATTGCCCCCAACGTCATGATGACCACGACCGCGATTCCAAAGCGCGCGCGGTTATCACTGAGCAGCCGCCGCCGCTGTGCCTGGTCTAGCAACGTTCACCCATGGCTGGATTCAATCGTCGAGAGTTGGGTCTCTCAACTCGCGCGGGGTGTCTGGAGGCTGTCGCCGCCACCGCCGGTGCTGCCAGAAATACTGCTCGGGAAATTCCCTCACCCATTTTTCAAGGAGCTCCGTGAAGCGAATGACGATTGCATCTACGTCGGTCTCCCGATCGCCCGTTGGGGCAACCTCGACCGGCTCGATGATCACCCGGTACTTGCCGTTCGGCAGCCGGATGCCGTCAACAAAGAATACGGGTGCGTTGAATCGCAAGGCGAATACCGCGGCGCCGCGGGGCGTCTTGGCGGGCCTGCCCAGGAACGTGACATACGTCGAGGCGAGTCCTTTTACCCCCTGATCCGAGAGGAAACCGACGGCCCGCCCTGCCCGGAGCGCCCGGGGTGTTCGCTTCACGGCGTCCGAGTCGTGCATCACGACCATTCCGAGGGAGGTCCGGATCTTGTTGACGTAGTCGCCGAACAAGGGATTGCCCATACCGCGTGCGATCACCTCGAACGGAATCCCGCGCGCTGCGATATATGCGCCGAGCAGCTCCCAGTTTCCGTGGTGTCCAGCGACGAAAATCATTCCCTTCCCTTCGGCTCGCGCTTGCTCGACGCGATCCCATCCGTCCACACGTTCGACCAGACTGAGCACGCCGCCTTCGCGCTGTGGCAGAAGCGCTGTCTCGATTGCCGTGCGACCCAGATGCTCGAATGACGCGCGGGCGATCCTCTGCACCTCTTCAGGACTTTTTTCCGGGAAGGCTCCGGCGATTTGTTTTTCTACGACGTCCTTTCGGATGCGAAGCGGACTGTACCCTGCCGCGCCCAGGCTGGCGCCGATGCGACATGCAGTCTCCCAGCTGAGCAGACCGAGCGCGCCGAGCATTCCGCGCATCGAATAGAATTCGGCTCGCTGCGCGAGCGTCGGCTTCATTGCTTCTTCGACAGCTGGCTGACGACGCCGTCGGTGAACTCGCGAGTGTCGCGCGCAACGCGATCCCAGTTGTAGTGAGTCTCCACCGCGAGACGTGCGGCGCGCCCCATCGCTACGCCACGCGGCCAGTTGCGAAGGAGCGACCCGATAGCTGCGGTTATTGATGGGATATCGGTCGGCGACACAACGATTCCCGTCTCGCCGTCTCGTACTGCCGAGCGCACTCCGCCGGAATCACCCGCAATGCTCGGTATTCCCGACGCCGCCGCTTCGAGAAAAGAAATTCCGAAGCCTTCGACATTGATCTCGCGGTCGATTCGTGATAGCCCCACATACAGCATCGACGTGGCGTAGGCCTCCGCAAGGTCGTCATCGGACAGCAGCCCGGCGAAGATCACACGATCGGCCACGCCGAGCTCGCGAGCGAGATCGCGAAGGTGTTGTTCGTAATGTCCTTCGCCCACCATTACATAACGGAGCGTGGGAAACTCATTTTGCAAAGCGGCGAACGCCCGGATGGTCGAGTCCTGTCCCTTGTGGGGAACGAGGCGCGCCACCGTGATGAGTAGCGGCGCATCATCCGTCACTCCCCATTTTGCGCGAAGCGTTCCCGTATCCCGCGACGGATGAAATTTCACCGGATCAGTCCCAAGGTCGAACGCGCCCACCGGCGGCTTGTTCGCGATTCCGACCTTGTCCATCACCTCGCCCGCGAGGTCGGCAACCCATTTAGACGTCGCGACGATTCCCGCCGCACTTCCCAGCATTTGCCGAGCACCCGCGCGTTTCACTTTGGCCTCGCTCTTCACTTTCTCTCGCAGCAGGTCTCCGCCATTCACGTATATCAGGTAAGGTAGTCCGAGCTTCTTGTGAGGCCACGTCACCGCGTATCCGACCGGGCGGATATTGCCGCAATGGATTACGTCTACGCGACCTCGTGAGTGGCCGCTGAGCCAGTATCCCCATCTGAGCTGGTTGCCGAAGCGGTTCGCCTCATCGAACGAAAAGGGCTGACGGTGAATCGGATAATTCTCTCCTGCGTCGAAGACACCGCCGTCGCTGCCCGAGACCGTTGAGACTTCCATCGTTGTTTCTCTGCCGTCGCCGAAGCGGCGGCAGAGCTCGACGTGCCGCCGGGACATTCCGCCGCCCACCGGAGGATAGTCCTGAGTGACGAAGATGTGCTTCAACGCGCTGCGAGCGGGTTCACCCACTCGCGATCCTCGAGAAGAAACGGGACACGCTGATCATACGTGTGGTTTGCACGCACGAATTTCTCGCCGCGCGAGCGAATCGCCCGGCGCTCCTCATCGCCGGCGAGGTAATGAAGCGAGCGCTGGACGCACGAATCGAGACCATCATACCAGGCGCAGTGAACCCCATCCTCGAGCATGGCCGCCATTCCTGCAGAATATTCGCCGAGGTAGAATCCTCCGCCGAGAATCACCATCCATGTTCGGTCGGACGTATAGTGGGTGCCCCCCGCGGCGCGCTCGGGATTGATTCCGAGCACGATTCGGCTGCTCGAGCACACCTTGGCGAATTCGTCGCCCTCGACCGGGCGACCACTCCACTTGAGCTTGTCCTTCCAGGGCTCCCATCCGAGTCCCCAGACCGAAACGTTCAGGTGTCCGGCGAGTGACACGAGAAATTCAGCGCGTTTCGGGTCGTACCCGGTGCCGATGAATGTCACGTCGGCATTGTCAGCCGGATCTTCGGGAAGAGGATGAATCGCGGCGTCTCCTGCTGCGGGAAGAAACTTTGCGGGCAATCCATTCGCTCGCCATTCCGAGTCGAAGCCGGTGACGAAGAAAGTTCGAGCCAGTCTCCCGATTGCGGCGATGTGTGCGATGTCGGGCCGCTCGAGATCGGCGTACCATTGCGGATCGTGGTACCACATCGCGTTGGGGAGATCGCGAATTATCTCCGCGACCGTTTCCGGCTCGAGCGCAAGGCATTTCGAGAGAAACACGAAGTCGGGGCGAAAACTCTTCGCGTGTTTGCGCACCCACCACTGGGTGACCGGTTTTCCGATGGCGCGTTTCAGGCGGCGGTCGTCGATCAGCAGTGTCTCATGACCGGCTCGGCGAAATGCGCGCTCGAGCGCGGCTTCCATGCGCCACGGGTTGTTGCTGCCGACCATCAAAATGCGCATCGAGGCGCAGCCTATTTGTCGTCGTACGCGAGCTTGTCCATTAGTTCGGCAAATCGCGTCCAGCGAATTCGCTTCCGTCCGTGCCGCTTGCCACCTCTCCAGAAGAGCGAGCCCCGCCCGATCTCCAGCTCACCGATCTTCTCACCGCGCTCGAGAACTTCGAGAAGAAGACTCGTGCCTGCCTTCGATAGCTCGTGCACTTTGAGGATGGCGCGCACGGCGTGCACACGAGCGACAGTTTTGGGTCTGGCGCGTTTGCGGATTTTTCGGGGTGCCATCGTTTTCCCTCGAGCCTAGTCTGGTAATTCCCATTGCGGGTTCCAGGCCACTTCCCACAAGTGACCGTCCGGGTCCTGGAAGACCCCCGCATAGCCGCCCCAGAAAGTCTCTTGCGCGGGTTTTGTTATGGTTGCGCCTGCCTTTCGTGCCTGCTCCATCACCACGTCAACTTCGTCTTTGCTGCTGACGTTGTGGCCAATCGCGAATTCAGTGGCGCTTCGCGCACCCTCGGAAATGCCCGCGTCGTGAGCCACGTCGCGCCGCGGCCAGAGGGCGAGTTTCAACCCGGACTGCAGGTCGAAGAAGGCCACAGCGCCGTGCTCGAATTCGGTTCCGACGATTCCTTTCGTTGGCAACCCGAGGCCATCTCGATAGAACGAGAGCGATGTTTCCAAGTTGTCGACGCCAAGCGTGATAAGGGTGATTCGTGGCTTCATGATCTCGCCCAGAGGCGCGCGTACTTAGCCATGACGCTCGCTGCTGCCAGCGAACAAAGCACCGCGCCGGCGGCGCCGTCCATCCATCCTCCGCGAAGCAGATACATGCTCACGAACCGTGCGGGAGGACGAAACACAACCGACAACGGTCCCGCGCGACGCCCGCGTTCATAACGATCCTCCGCCCACCATTTGCTGTACCGGTCGAGCTTCTCGAAATAATTGTCGAGCGACGTGTACGTCGAATGCGTCAGCGACTCGGTCAGCTGACCGACTTCGCCCCTCACGTCAACGTGCTCGTGAACGCGACTGGCATTGTACCGTAAAGTCGAGCGAAAAAGACGAATCGGACGATCGCTCGCCCAGCCACCATGCTTTACTTCACGTCCGAGAAAAAAATTGCGGCGCGGAACCTTGAAAGCCTCGCGACCCCCGGGCGCAGCGACAACACGAGCGATCTCTTCACCCAAAGCGGGCGATCCCCGCTCATCAGCATCCACAACAAGAATCCAATCAGAGACGGCACGCTCGATCGCCGCATTTCTCTGCGCACCAATCGTCGTGAACGTGTGCGACATCACCGTCGCCCCAGCGCGCTTTGCAATCTCGATCGTGTCGTCGGTCGAATCGTTCTCCACCACGATCACTTCGCGAGCCCACCGCACACTCGCCACGCACGCCTCGATGTTCGCGGCCTCGTTCCGCGCCGCGATCACTACCGATACCGGAACTGACCCGCTCTCGCTCAATCCTCTTGTCAGTGACGGCCGCTTGCTGCGTTCGCTGCCTTCTCGAAACCCTCCACCATCGCCTGCTCCGGAAATTCGCGCGTCACGCGCGCTCTGCCCGCAGCACCGATCGCCTGCCGTTGCTCCTCATTCGTCAGCAGCGTCACGACCGCCGCCGCAGTCGTTGCCGGATCATCAGGAGGTATCAGAGTTCCCGTAATGAGATTCGCCACGTACTCCTCGGCAATCGATCCCTCGGGCGCAATCACCGGAACTCCGAGCGCCATCAAATCAAGAATCCCATACGCAGCAGTGTCGCCCTCGGCCACAACCCATCCGAGATCGGCATCACGCATCAACAGCAGATGATCGTCGCGCTCACCAAGGAAACTCACCAGGTCGAGTACGCCGAGTGCGGCGGCCTGCATGCGAAGATCTTCACTGTCGGAGCCGGCGCCGAAAATCATCAGGCGCAGATACGGATGCCGCGGCGACAGCATCGATACAGTTCGAATCGCAGTTGCTGCCCGACCTCGCGAATTCGGATCGTACACGCAGATGATGTATCGAATCCCGAGCCCCTCAGCCGGTTCTGGAGTCGCGCCATTCGCGCGCTCAGGATATCGGGTGGTGTCGACGCCAAGTTTAGCGACAGTGGGTTGTCCCGCTCTTCGGGGTAGCTTCGATGCAGCGACGGATTTGTCGTCGGCGAACAGATAAGTCGTCTTGGTGAGCCACGCCGCGAAGCCGCCGGCGCGCCCCAGCGCGGTTCCGGCGGGACTTCGCTTGACGATCGATCCGCGCCTCCCCAACCAGCAGGCGAACGAGGCAATGAGATGCTCTTGTTCCGTGGTCACGAATACCACGTCGGCGTCCCAGCGCCTGAACGAATGCCGGAGACGCCACGCAGCTCCGAGCCATCCACCGTCGCACCGGTACTGCACGACCTCGAACGGAGCGATTTCCTGCTTTGCCTCCAGGTCCTGGCCAGCAATCTTCGACGCGACCGTCGCCATTCGTGTCACCGATTGCTCGGCGCTCGAATCCGGTTCGACGAGAATCCGCACGGTGTGTCCGCGCGCCGCGAGTCCGCGCGCGGCCACGGCGAACGCACGCGTCGTCCCCGAGAATTCCTTCGCGCAATGAAGAAAGAGAATGTGCACGCTAGACTGTAGCCAGAGAGCTGTCCATCTGTGGAAGATTTCCGAACTGCATTGAATAAAGCCGGTGATAGGGACCGCGCGCGGCGAGCAGCTCGGCGTGCGTTCCGCGCTCCACTATCTCGCCGCGCTCGAGGAAGAGAATCTGGTCTGCGTGAACGATTGTGGACAGCCGGTGCGCAATTACGAACACTGTTCTCCCGCGAAGTAGTCGGTCGACCGCTTCCTGCACCAGGCGCTCAGACTCGGTATCCAGAGCAGAGGTGGCCTCGTCAAGAATCAGAATCGGGGGATCACAGAGCAAGGCCCGTGCAATCGCGAGCCGTTGGCGCTGTCCGCCAGACAAACGAGTGCCCCTTTCGCCCAGGATGGTGTCGTAACCTTGCGGCAGCTCCGAAATGAATGCGTGGGCGTTTGCTGCCTGGGCGGCGGCTTTGATCTGGGGCTCGCTGAAACGACCTTCGGCGCCGTAAGCGATGTTGTTTCGGACCGTGTCGTTGAACAAGACGGTATCCTGGCTCACGATACCGGTGAGACGCCGAAGCGCCGTCAGCCTGATCCCTTTCGTATCGACTCCGTCGAGCGTGATGCGCCCCGACGTCACCTGATAGAATCGGGGAATGAGATCCACCAGTGTGGACTTCCCTGCTCCGCTCGGCCCGACCAGCGCAGTCACTTCGCCTTTTCTCGCGACGAAGCTGATGTGTGAGAGAACGGGGTCGCCGTCGTACGCGAAAGTGACGTCATCGAACCGAACTTCGCGCTCGAACGCCGCCTGATCCAGCGTCCCTGTATCCGTCTGCCGTTCCGAAGGCGAATCGAGCACCTCGAAGAGACGCTCGGCAGCAGCCAGTGACGACTGAGCAGTGGTGGGCATTTGGGAAAGCTGCTTGAGTGGCTGCAGCAGTCGAAGCGCATAAAGCAGGAACGCGATGAGATCCGCGCCCGACATGGCGTTGTCCACGAGGACTTGTCGCGCGCCGATCCACAGGAGAAGCACCGCCATGCAGGTTCCGACAATCTCGGTTATCGGCGGCGCGAGGAATGAAAGGCGAGTGAGTCGCACAGTGCTCGAGGCGTAACGATCGCTCGCCTCGCGAAAACGCTTCTCCTCATATGCCTCCGCCCCGAACGATTTCACCAGTCGAATACCGCTGACGGTCTCCTGCACCACGCTCGTCATCTCGCCATGCTGATTGCCGCGGCGTCTATTCCCGGCGCGCAGCTTCTTGAGCATCGGTTGCAGGGCGGCGCCGAGCAGGGGAAGCAGCAGCAGCGCCAGGAGGGTCATCTTCCACGAAATGAGGAAGAGGAAGACGAGATAACTCAGAACCAGCGCGCCACTTTGTAGCGACTGGGTGACCAGCTGAGTGAGAATGAGACGCGTCTCTGCCGTGTCGGTAATGACACGCGACAGAATCTGCCCTGTCTTGGTTCGCGTGAAGTACGAAAGCGGGAGCTGCTCGAGATGCGCGTAAAGCGCATTCCGCAAATCGCGCGTGACGTATTCCTGGAGACTCGCGCCCAGCTGCCCGGCAAACCACACCAGAAGATTCTTGGTGATCACGAGCACGAGCACAATGAAGATCACGTTGCGGAGCGATCCCATCTTGTCCGCCGGATCGAGCAGCATTCCAACGGTGTGGCGAAGAAGTGCGGACAGGCCGCCCGCTTTCAGTGAAATCGGCGGCTGGTCGAACAGCGTGTTGAGAAACGGTATCAGGAGCGCCAGCGAAAACGCGTCGAGGACCGCAGCGACAACGTTTCCCACGATGGCGCCTGCCATGCGCCACCCGTGCGGCTTGACGAACGGTGCGAGCCGCCGGTAAACCGACATCTACGCCTTTGGTGTCAACAGCGCGAGCGGAAGAATCACTTCCTCGGGGGTCACGCCTCCGTGCAGGAACGACCCGCGGTAACGGCTCTGATATTCGCGCAGCTTCGTCGGATAGACGAAGAAGCAATCGTTCGTGGCGAGGAGCGTATTTCCGCCAAGTCCCCGGCGCGGAAGGCGCAGGTCATCCTCGTTTGTGAAGAGAAGCGCCTGCTCGGGACGCTCCGCTCGTAGATCTTCACCGAATTTGTATCTGAGATTCGAGGTCGCGTCGCGCTTGGCAAAAACCGTCGCTGGCGTATTGCAATGGATCGAGCCGTGATCGGTGGTGAGCAATACCGAAATCTTTCGTCGCGATGCTTCCTTCAAGACGCTGAACAACGCCGATCGCTGGAACCACTGACGCGTGATCTGTCGAAGCGCGATCTCGTCGCGCGCGACTTCGTAAAGAATCTGCGATTCACTTCGACCATGAGTCAGCAGGTCGACGAAGTTGAAAACGAACGCGCTCACTCCTTCCTGACCTATCGCGGTACCGAGGTGTCGCTCGAGCTCGTCGGAGTTCTGCGACGTAGAGATTTTCTGGTAGCGAACCGGCGTCGGGCCGCAGAGCTCGTTCAGGTGATTCTCGAGAAGCTCGCGCTCGTGCGCGTTGAGCGATTCATCCTCGCGGTCGGAATTCCCCCACCAATCGGGAAGACGCGCTGCGATCTCGCCCGGAAAGAGCCCGCTGAACAGCGCGTTTCGCGAATACGGAGTCGCCGTGGGAAGTACGGCAAAGTAGTGCGTTGTCTCGACCTCGAAGAATGGAGCGAGAAGCGGCTCGAGCACCCGCCACTGGTCGAGGCGCAGACAATCCACGACGATGAACACGGCGGCGCGGTCGCGCTGCAGAATTGGAAGAAGAAATTCGCCGATGATGTCGATCGAAAGCGGCGGGCGATTTCCTTCGAGATTCTTGAGCCATGCCGGATAGTGCTCCTGCATGTACGCCGCGAATTCGCGGTGCATGTCGGGGTAGAGTCCGCGAAGCGAATCGTAGAGTCCCGTTTCGCCGGCTGCCGCGAGCTCGACGTCCCAGCGCATCAGCTCGTCGAACCGTTCGATCCATCCACGCCAGTCGAGGTCGCGATCGCGCTCGAGCTCGATTGCGCGAAACCGCTCGACAAATCGCCGAGCGATTGCCTGCTGCCGGATGCGCGGTCCTTCGAGAATCTGGGTGACTATGCTCAGGACCTGTCGCGGGTTGATCGGCTTGACGAGGTAGTCCCGAATGTTGGCGCCAATCGCTTCCTTGAGCGTCGCGTCTTCTTCGCTCTTGGTGACCATCACGACTGGAAGGTTGGGGGCTAGCTCGCGAACATCGCGATAGGCCTCGAGCCCGCGCTTTCCGGGCATCTGCTCGTCGAGAAGCATGATGTCGAAGGGGCGGCGTCGGAGCATCTCGACTGCGTCGTCGGCGTTGGACGCCCACTCCACTTCGTAACCCTTGGAGCGCAGGAAGATGCGGTGAGACTCGAGGAGCTCACCTTCGTCGTCCACCCAGAGGATGGATTTTACTGGCGGTGGCATGGCTTTGGTCAATGTAGCCGGGGGTCTAATGAATGCCTAGATTCGAGAGTGTGATCGCACCGCAGCCTCGCTTTGCCCTCGCTACGCCGCACTTCCGCTTCCGTGCACTGGCCGCGTTCGCCGGTCGCGCCTCGCTTGGCGGCGATCGCGAGGTTGCAATGGCATGTCTTGTTGCGGGCCGGCTTGCGTCGGGAATGCTGCCGCCGTTGACGATTCCTCATGCGGAGGCAAAGAGCCGTTCGGCGGCGGCCAAGCAATGGTTGTCATCGCTATCGCTACCGGCCGCGATTCGGACTCCGCTCGCGCAGGTTGCCGATGCCGTCGCTTCCGGCAATCCAATCACTGCAGCTTCGGCAATCGAGAGGATGCTCGTCGCTGTTTCACGAAATATCGACGAAGCATCGGCGGCCGAGCTTCGTGCTTTGGTCGCGGAGCTTTCGCCTTTGCCCGTCACCGCCAGCTGAAAGGGAAGCGACCACGAAGCACACGAAGAGCATCGCGCGCCTTCAGCCACGATCGCCTAGCTTTTCTTTGAGGTTAAACTCACCTCGTGGCTCAAGTACGTCACCGCGCTCGCTGTTCACCCTGAAAATGCAGTTCTTCGTGCGCTTCGTGTGCTTCGTGGTCGCTTCCCTTTCATATATTTAGGTCATGGCCGGTCACAGCAAGTGGAAGCAGATCAAGCATTACAAAGCGGCGACCGACGCCAAGCGTGGTGCGCACTTCACCAAGCTCATCCGCGAGATCACGATGGCGGCGAAGCTCGGTGGCGGCGACCCAACCGGTAATCCGCGACTCCGCACGGCAATCGAAGCAGCTAAAGCAGCCTCGATGCCCAAGGACAACATCGAGCGTGCCGTAAAAAAAGGAACGGGCGAGCTCGAAGGCGTCGAGTACGTTGAGATTACGTACGAAGGGTACGGTCCCGGCGGCGTTGCAATTCTGATTTTCGCGCTCACCGACAACGCCAATCGCACAGTGGCCGAGATTCGGCACAAACTTTCGCGCGCGGGCGGCAACCTCGGCGCGGCGAATTCCGTTTCGTGGATGTTCGAGCGGAAGGGCCAGATTTACCTCGATGCATCGAAGTTCAGCGAAGACGCAGCACTCGAGGCGGCACTCGACGCCGGCGCGCAGGACTTCAGCGCCGAAGGCGAGCAGTATGTCGTCACCACCGAGCCGGCCGACATGCACACCGTGAAAACGGCGCTCGAGGAGAAAGGCTTCACCGCGTTGGAAGCCGAGATTGCTTCCGTCCCGAAGAACATGGTTCACGTCGAGGGCAAAACGGCCGAATCGCTGGTGAGGCTGCTCGAGGAGCTGGAAGAGCTCGACGACGTCCAGAAAGTCGCCGCGAATTGCGACGTGGAGCTGGAAGAAGCAAGGTGATCGCCGCATGATCGTACTCGGTATCGACCCTGGAACTGCGGTCACCGGGTACGGCGTGGTGAAAGGAGATCGCTCGCTGCCGCCGCGACTAATCGAATGCGGCGTAATTCGCACCCGGGCTCGCGACACACTTCCGCAGAGATTGCGGGAGATTCACGCGGGCGTCGTCGAGCTCATCGAGCGCCATCATCCCGACGCGATGTCGATCGAAGACGTCTTCTACGCGCGCAACGTGCGCACGACAATCGTGCTCGGTCACGCGCGCGGCGTGATTCTTCTCGCCGGCGAACAGTCGCGCATCGAGATCTTCGAGTATCCGCCCGCAGAAATAAAGAAAGCGATCGTCGGAAACGGCGGAGCGACAAAACTTCAGGTGCAGTTCATGGTGACGCGATTGCTGCGGCTCAAGACTGCGCCCGAACCCGCCGATGCTGCCGACGGTGTAGCCGCCGCCCTGACTCACATCATGGCTGCGCGTCTGCCGAAGATCTCCGACGAGCTCGCACTGATTACTGCGCGCAGATGATCGCACGAGTCGCGGGAAAACTCATTCTGAAAGACATCGATCGCGTCGAAGTGATGACCGAAGGCGGAATCGGATACGAGCTTCAGATACCGCTCGGGGTTTTTGAGACGCTGCCGAAGCAAGGTGAGAACGTTTCGCTCCATACGTGGCTCGTCGTAAAGGAAGATTCATGGCAGCTGTTCGGATTCTCGTCGCTGTACGAGCGCCGGCTTTTTCAAAAGCTGCTGACCGCAAACGGAGTGGGGCCTGCTTTGGCGATTGGAATGCTCTCGGCGCTGTCGGCCGAGCGTCTCGTGCGGGCGATTCAGGAGAAAGACATCGCGGTATTGCAGGGAGTGCCGAGAGTTGGGCGCAAGAAAGCTGAGCGGTTGGTTCTCGACCTGGCGGACAAACTCGATGCACTCGGCGGTGACGAAGAGGCTGGCACACGACGGCCTGCCGCCGGTGGATCAGAGGATGCGCTTCGTGCACTGGTCTCGCTCGGCTACAGTATGAGCGACGCCGAGAAGGGAGTGCGGGCGGCACTCGATGAGGGAGGGAGTGGACTTTCGGCTGCGGAGTTGATCAGGTCGGCCCTCGTAAAGCTCGCAGATAAGTAGATCCCAAACAGCTATTGTAGCCAGTCTTCGATCAAGAGCGTCGGCACGCGTGAAAACTCACGCGTGTTGTTGGTTACGAGGATGGCATTCTCCGCAATTGCGTGAGCGGCGATGAGAAGATCGAACTGACCGATTGTCTCGCCGCGCCGCTCCAGGTGTCTCCGCAAGACGCCGAAAGCCTCTGCGGCTTTGGCGCCGAATGGGATGATGTCAACAGACCCAAACAGATTGTCCAGGTTGCGCCGCTCCCGCGTTGGATCGCTGGATCGCGCGAGACCATAATGGAGCTCGGCGGCCGTTATGGAGGAGACGGCGACCCCCGAGGCTATCGCCGCGCGAAACCGGGGAGGGACGCGGGGCGAGATGCCTCGAAGGACGGCGACACAGATACTTGTGTCAATCAGTCGCATTGAACAGTGTGTCCAGCTCGGGCCGTTTTTGCGGCAAGCCTTGATCCCGATCGGGGAAATCCGGGCTCGAGCCGAAGGCAGCTAGAAAGCTTTCCCACCGCCCATCTACGGGACTCAGGATTACCCTGTCGCCCTCTTTTCTTGCGTACACGTGACTACCCTCGAAGCGAAATTCCTTGGGCAGCCGCACCGCCTGGCTACGCCCATTCATGAATAGCGACGCCTTCTTCAGCCCAGTCTCCGTCGCTGTCGGCGGCGCGGCATCGCGTCCCTTCCCGGCCGACCGCTTTGGTCGAACAACCAACGTCATCGGATTGCGTTTCCTTCGCGATTTCTTTTCCATCAAGCCCTGTGCGATGTTGGTATATATCATAATATATATGGAGGATTGCCTTGAAGCAAGTTCCTTCATCCTAATCGACACGGTATCTTCCCCGTGATCATTTCAAGACGAGCATGATCACAACCGCACAACGTGCCTCGACATTCCAGGAATCCGTCATCCGCGAGATGACCCGCGTCGCCAATCAGCACGGCGCGATCAATCTCGCTCAGGGATTTCCCGATTTTCCGATGCCCGCGCCGATGAAGGACGCGGCGTGCGCAGCGATACAGGGCGACATCAATCAGTACGCGATCACGTGGGGAACGCCCGCGCTTCGACTCGCCATCTCCGCGAAATATCGAAAGTGGTACGGCATGGAAGTGGATTCCGAGCGCGAGATCACGGTCACTTGTGGCGCAACGGAAGCGATGGCGGCAGTGTTTCTCGCACTCGTAGATCCGGGCGAAGAGGTAATTGTCTTCGAGCCCTACTACGAGAACTACGGACCCGATGCGATTCTCGCCGGTGCAACGCCGGTGTACGTTCCGCTCGAAGGACTCGACTGGAAGCTCGATCCGGAAAAGCTGCGCGCCGCATTTTCGGATAAGACGCGCGCGATTGTCGTCAACACGCCGCACAATCCTACGGGGCGCGTGTTCACACGCGAAGAGATTTCACTCATCGCCGAGCTGTGCATCAAGCACGATGCGATCGCGATAACTGACGAGATCTACGAGCACATCAGGTACGCCGGCAGTCATCATGTGCTCGCGACGTGGCCGGGAATGCGCGAGCGAACGGTGACGATCTCTG
>Ga0193751_1001344_pt1 | contig 15978 bp, 15 predicted proteins | sample L1c2metaG_FD_143050 | JGI IMG/M metagenome (GOLD analysis project Ga0193751, IMG submission 143050) | Soil microbial communities from a riparian zone of the East river system, Colorado, United States - L1c2 | ecosystem: Environmental > Terrestrial > Soil > Riparian zone | place: USA: East River... | reverse complement strand
GGTTGATTACTGGAAACAAAATCGCTGGCCGGACCTCTGTCAGCCCACCCCGGAACGCGGTCCGGACGCTTTCACCTGCCAATGAACTTCTTCTCCGAACTGAAGCGGCGCAACGTTTACAAAGTTGCGATCGCCTACATCGTGGCCGGCTGGGCCCTCGCCCAAGGAATCGCGCAAGTTTTCCCCGTTTTCGATGTTCCAAATTGGGCAATTCGCCTGATCGTTCTGCTGATCATCATCGGTTTTCCGATCGCGCTTGTTCTCGCGTGGGCGTTTGAACTGACGCCTGAAGGTCTCAAGCGGACGGAAGATGCCGATCTTGTCGCGCAACCGCGCGCGAAATCTCGCGTTTGGATTTATATCGTGATTGCCGGGGCGCTGTTTTCGATCGGTTTGTTCATGCTTGGTCGCTACGGTTTTCGCGAGAAAGCTTCGTCGTCCAACGAACCGCTGGCGAAATCCATTGCTGTCCTGCCGTTTGGCAATCTCAGCCGCGATCCGGACAATGAGTACTTCGCAGCCGGCATTCAAGACGAAATTATTACGCGACTCGCGCAGATTTCGGACCTGAAAGTAATTTCGTGCAGCTCGACTCAACGCTACAAAGGCAGAGTCGAAAACTTGCGTCAGATCGCGAGTGAGCTTGGAGTTACCAATATTCTCGAAGGCAGCGTCCAGAAAGCCAACGATCAAGTGCATGTGAACGTGCAATTACTCAACGCTTTGACCGATAGCCACCTGTGGGCCGACACTTTCGATCGAAAACTGACTGATGTTTTCGGCGTTGAAAGCGAAATCGCGAAAACGATCGCCGATACTTTACGCGCAAAACTCACCGGCCGGGAGGCGGCAACGCTCAGCGCGCGTCCGACGGAAAACAGTGCGGCCCACGAACTCTATTTAAAAGGCCGATTTTTCTGGAACAAACGCGACACGAACGATCTGGAGAAAGCCCTCGTGTATTTCCAACAAGCCGCCAAAGAAGATCCGAATTACGCGCTGGCCTGGTCCGGTATCGCCGACGTCTACGTCTTGTTGCCTCTTTTTGGCGGCGCCAACCCGGCGGAGGCCTACCCGAAAGCAAAGGAAGCCAGCAACAAAGCGATCACGCTCGATTCGAATCTGGCGGAGCCACACGCCGCCCTCGGACTGATTGCCAATATATTCGATTTCGATTTCACGCTTTCAATGCGTGAGTTCGAGAAGGCGATTGCCCTCAACCCAAACTACGCCACCGCCCATCATTGGTTCGGTAACTCGCTCCTGGAATGCATCGGAGAGTTAGACCGCTCCATTGCAGAAGTTAAACGTGCTCTCGAACTCGATCCCCTCTCCATCGCCATCAATGTCGATCTCGGTTATTCCTATTATTATGACGGCCGATACCAGGAAGGCATCGCCCAACTTCGGAAAGCGCTCGATCTCGACCCGAATTCTTATTACGCCCATTACAATCTAGGTCAGCTTCTGGAAGTAAGCGGAGATTTGCCCGGCGCGATTTCCGAATACGAAAAATCAGTCGCGTTAGACAACGATCCCTACCCGCTCGCGCTTCTTGGTCACGCGCAGGCGCTCAATGGAAATGGCGGCGCCGCGCGAAAGATTCTGCAACAATTGGCCGCCTCTTCTCGTTACGCTCCGGATTACTCTGTCGGTCTGGTTTATCTCGGACTCGGCGACAAGAACCGGGCGATGGATTGGTTCGAGAAATCTTTCGCTAAACGCCAGCCCGACATGAACACGATCCGTTTCGATCCGTTGCTCAAACCACTCCACGGCGATCCCCGCTTCGAACAACTGGCCGAGAAAATTCTGCCCGCGCGCGAACTAGCGTCGTTAAAAACGAAGTGACGCAATTCGCATTCTGCGAAATTGCCTGCATTTGGATCGGCGAATTCAAATCGTCTTCGACCGTTTCGATGTAACCGGCTAACGCCAGTCCGCCTCGGACTGGCAGAAATTTGATGACCATTGTCATCGCGCCAGTCCCCTGCTCCGCCAGGGTACCGTCATGAATGCACAAACAAACACCACAGACCAATTAGAGAACCAACCCAAAGAGTCCACTTACGCGCTTCTGATTCGCTCGGAGGAAAAGAGCCGCAACGCGCTCGAGGTGGCAATCTATCCACTTTTGATTCTCGGCCCGCTGATCGCGATCTGGCAGTTCGCACGGCAACCGATCAATATTCCGCCAGCTGGATTGGACGGAGGCGGCTGCATTGCTTGCGTCGACGAACTTCAGACGCTGCGGCAAGTTCGACAACCGGAAATCAAAGGATAAAGAAAAGTAGCCACTTGGCAGAAACGTGGTGATTATTGGCATTGCTGCCAATCGCAGCTGCGAGAGGATAACTGTCATGAATGCACCAACAAGTTCCATCAATCGAAAAGATCTAGTCAATGCCGCGGCCAGATTCGGTTTGAGCGCCGCGCTTGCGCTCTTCGTTATCGGTCAGCTTTCGGCGAACGCAGCTCCGGTCGAAACCAAGGGCAGTTCCGGCGATAACAAACAACCGGGCAAAGCAAACCCGCTTAAACCTCCAGCCCAAGGCCAGATCCCGGTTGCCTTCGTCATTTCGGAAGGCGCAGTGATCATCGACTTCTGCGGGCCATGGGAAGTTTTCCGTGACGTCAACATTCCCGGCCGCCAGGACGGTCCGTTCCGCCTTTACACCGTCTCCGACACGACTTCCCCCATTCACGCGGGCGGAGGGATGCAGATCATACCCGATTACACCTTTGGCAACGCGCCAGCGGCAAAGGTCGTCGTTATCCCGGCTCAAAGTAGACCGAGCGAGGCGATGCTGAAATGGATTCGAGAATCGACCAAAAGCACTGACGTGACCATGTCGGTTTGCACCGGCGCATTTGTTTTGGCCAAGACCGGACTCTTGTCCGGCAAATCCGCCACTACATTTCATATGGCGTTTGGAAATTTTGCGATGCAATTCCCAGACATCAATCTCAAGCGCGGCGCTCGCTTCGTCGAAGATGGCAATCTCGCCAGCGCCGGCGGACTTTCGTCCGGCATCGATCTCGCGCTCCGGGTGGTCGAGCGCTACTACGGCCGCGACGTTGCCCAAAAAACTGCCTACAACATGGAGTACCAAGGGCAAGGCTGGATGAACGCCGATTCCAATCAGATTTACGCCAAAATGCCCGTGTCGACGGCGGAACATCCACTCTGTCCGGTGTGCGGAATGGATGTCGACGTGGCAACCGCTCCAAAGTCTCTCTACAAAGGCACGACTTATTACTTCTGCTCCGACGACGATAAGAAAACTTTCGACTCGGCCCCGGACAAGTTCGCGACCGCAACGTTGAGAAGATGAGGACAGGATGAACAAAATTGTCCGAATCAAAGAAATCCATTCTGCCGATTCTGTAAATTCTGTCTAAAGAGGATAGTGACGAAAGATCGAAATAACGGCAGTCCGCCTCGGACACCTCGGATCCGCCGGATCGTGTTCGTAGCCGCGCCGGGAACCGAGATTCTCGATCTGGTCGGGCCGCTGCAAGTCTTCGCCCGCGCCGCGGAAATGTTCGACAAACAAAATCCCGGATCGCCGCCAATCTATTCCGTCGAAGTCATCAGCGCTTCGTCTCAACGATCGCTTGTGACGAACTGCGGGTTGCGAATCACCGCCCACAAAACTTTTCGGGAAGTTCGTGGAAAGATCGACACTCTTCTTATCGCCGGTGGCAGCGCGATTGAGCAGGATGAAATAAACGCGGACGTCGTTCGCTGGTTGAAAAAGATTGCCGGACGAATCCGGCGAATCGGCTCGGTCTGCACCGGGGCAATGCTGCTCGCTCGCGCCGGTTTGCTCGATGGCCGCCGCGCAACGACACATTGGAACTGGTGTCACATCCTCATCAAACGGGCCCCGCGTGCGAACGTCGATCCCAACCCAATCTTTATTCGTGACGAGAATGTTTATACGTCCGCCGGAGTCACCGCGGGAATGGACCTCGCACTGGCGCTGGTCGAAGAAGATTACGGTTCGCGGTTGGCGCTGCAGGTCGCGCGCAACCTCGTGCTTTATCTGCGCCGGCCAGGCGGACAATCGCAATTCAGCGCCGCGCTCTCTTTGCAACTGACCGATCGCAAGCCATTACGCGAACTGGAGTCATGGGTGCTCGATAACTTGAACAAACCGCTCACTGTTCCCGTGCTGGCGCACCGGGTCGCGATGAGTCCGCGCAATTTCGCGCGAGTCTTCACCAAAGAAATGAAGGCCACACCCGCGAAATTTGTGGAACGCCTGCGGGTGGAAGCCGCGCGACGCCGGCTGGAAGAAAGCCAAAACAGCATGGAAACGATCGCCGGCGAGTGCGGCTTCGGAAACGTCAATTCGATGCGCAATGTTTTTCAGCGCGCGCTAAAAATTGCGCCAGGCCAATACCGCCGCCACTTCCGCCACATGAAACGTCCAGCGCGAAAGCGTACATCGCCGATCTAAAATCTATCCCTTGCCCTCTGATCTCGGTCTTCTACTTCCTTCTTTATCCTTTATACTTCTCCTCTCGCGTTTTCCCCACCGCGAGCAAAACAGCCGTTGCCGACGCTCTGAGCAAAGCGAGCAGCGTTTCGAGTTTCGTTTTCTAATTCCTACTTTCTACTTCTTACTTTCCCTGCAATGGTGACTGATGAGGTCGCGAAAGAGAATTTTGTGCGCGCTGATTAGCGTGGTCTGCCTGAGCTCGGGCTGGATGACAGCGGCCGAGCCAAGCGCGTCGCCGTCACCTTCGCCGATTGAGTCCGAATCTCCGCCCGCCACAATCGCGCAGTCGGTCTCGGAATTATCGGCGCAACGCGCGGCGGCCGAGCGCTCGAAGATTTACCGGTCCGGTGCGACTTACAGCCGATGGCTGGACCAAGTCGCGAAAAACTCGGGTAATGCCTTTCTTCAACGACCGGTTTTCGATCGCGTCACGTGGATGCGACTGCTGAGTTGCACCGCAGCACTCGCCCTGCTCGCCGTCATCGCAAGCTGGTTCGTTTGGATCATTAGGCGACGCGCCGGCGAGATCCAATCGAAACGATACCAATCATGGCTGGCAGTTAGCGCGTCCGCGATGCGTAAACCTGTAGCTCTTTTCCTTTTAATGTGCGGCGGCGGCTTTGCCCTGATGCCGATCGTCACCGGCATTGTTTCCCGTCCGACTCGCGTGTTTTGGGCGGGCACCCTCACCGCCGTTCTCTACGCCGGCTGGATTATCTCTTCGCTCTGGCTGATTTTCCGCGCGATCCGCGCAGTCGAAAAACGGATGTATCTGCGAGCGGAGCGCACTGACAGTCTGCTGGGAAAAGTGATCGTGCCGATCCTTGGTCACACCTTGCGATTGGCGGTGCCGTTACTCGGCGTTATTCTTTTGCTGCCTTTGCTGAGGTTGCCGGAAAACTGGACATGGGTAACGCAAAAGGCTTTCGGCAGTTTGCTAATCGTTGCGTTGTCGATCCTGATCGTTCGCGGCGTCAACGCCGTGCAGCAGGCGCTGTTAGGCCGGCACCGAATGGATGTGCCGGATAATCTTCCCGCGCGGCGGATTTACACGCAGGTATCGGTGATTCGCAAAATAATTGTCACCGCCGTGGTGATTATCGCCACCGGTTCCGTCCTGATGCTCTTCGATCCGGTGCGGCAATTCGGCACCAGCATTCTGGCGTCGGCCGGAATCGCAGGTGTCGTTCTCGGGTTCGCGGCGCAGAAGACGCTCGGCAACGTGCTCGCCGGTATTCAAATCGCGCTGACCCAACCGCTCCTGATCGACGACATCGTGGTGGTCGAAGGCGAATTCGGCCAGATCGAAGAGATCACACTCACATATGTAACGGTGAGAACCTGGGACCTGCGGCGGTTGGTATTGCCCATCACCTACTTCATCGAGAAACCTTTTCAGAATTGGAGCCGCGTCTCGACCGAGTTGTTGGGAACGGTGATTCTCTATCTCGATTATCAGGTGCCGTTGGGCGAACTGCGCAAAGAATTAAAACGGCTGGTCGAGAACAATCCGAAGTGGGACCGAAGAGTATGCGGATTACAGGTAACCGACACCAAGCAAAGCACGATCGAAGTGCGCGCTTTGGTCAGCGGCACCGATCCGGGCAAGACATTCGATCTCCGTTGCGAAGTCCGCGAAGGGTTGATCGAATTTCTACGACGCGACTATCCGGAAAGTCTGCCGCGCGTGCGCAACGTTGACGTCGCCGAACCTTCCGAAACTCAGCGGCGCAAAAGAAAAGACGGCGTGACCACTCCTGGAAGAGAACACGAGATGGGCGACAAGAGCCCCGGATTGCATCCGGAATCAAAGACCGATGGCGAGACATCAGACCTCTGACCTCCGGCTTCTGATCTCCTAGCTCCTAGCTCCGAGCTTTGTTTTACTGCTTGTCGTAAACGGCCTTATTCTTGAACTTCTTCCCGTCCATTGTGCCACTCATCGTGACGGTGCGAGTTTTGCCATCCGCGGAAATCGTGCTCTTACCGCTGGAGATTACTTTCCCACCCTTCATCGCCGTGAGCTCGTAAGTATGATCGTTCACGACTTTGTAAGCCATGGAGTCCCACGACATGTTCCCTTCTGTCTTGTAGGCTTTGCCGTCAGTCTTTCCCTCCCAAACCCCGTGCCTTGGTTTTCCATCCTTGTCTACGCCATCCACCGTCACCTTCATTTTATCCTTCATCTCGGTGTAGACGACGGTTTGATTCTTCCCGGTCTCCGGCGCGATCTTCGACTTCCCCTCATTTAGCTTCCACGTGCCCAGGTGCGGGTTGGCCGCAAAACAAGCTGCTGCCGCGACAAACGAAAAGGCCACAGCCACTGCTGTAATTCGAGTTTTCATGAAACGATTCCGTCAGAAACGTCGCTAGACGTCAATACCAATGCGAGCGCGCGGCGTCCGCACTCGCCGCCGCGCGTTAATTGTTATCTGTTATTCGTTCTCTGTTTTCCGTTTTCTCCCAATAACCATTAACCGATAATGCCGTTTCCCTGCCCTGCTCGTCACTAGTCACATGTCACTCGTCACTTTCTTGGACGCAGGCTGACAGAGTTTGATCTCATAATCGAAACGCACGCCTCGCGTGCTGGCAGGCAAAGATCGACATCTTCTGGTTTACGGCCAAAATAAGGCCGCAATGTTCATCAGAGATGAACCTGGAAAAATTCTTCACTGAGCTGAAGCGGCGCAACGTTTACAAAGTTGCCGTCGCTTACGCGGTCGTTGCGTGGCTGTTGATTCAAGTTGCAACGCAGGTTTTCCCATTCTTTGAAATTCCTAATTGGACGGTGCGGCTCGTCGTGTTGCTGATCATCATCGGTTTTCCAATCGCGCTCGTGATCGCGTGGGCGTTTGAGCTGACACCGGAAGGTCTGAAGCGAACTGAAGTTGCCGATGCGGCTCCCGCGCCACGATCACGAAATCGCGCGTGGATTTACGTGGTCTTGATCGCGGGAGCGCTGTCGGCCGGCCTCTTCTTCCTTGGCCGCTTCACCGCTTCGACGAAGCAAAGCGTGTCGGCTGAGGTTTCCTCAAAATCGATTGCCGTGCTGCCGTTCGACAACCTGAGCCGCGATCCGGACAACGCGTATTTCGCGTCAGGTATTCAGGACGAGATTATCACGCGGCTGGCGAAGATTGCTGATTTGAAGGTGATCTCGCGCACCTCAACCCAGCAATATCAGAGCAAGCCAGGCAATCTCTCCGAGATCGCGAAGCAGCTTGGCGTTGCGAACATTCTGGAGGGCAGCGTCCAGAAAGCCGCCGATCAGGTGCGGGTCAACGTCCAACTCATTCAGGTGGCCAGCGATTCGCATCTCTGGGCCGATACTTACGACCGCAAGCTCGTCGATATCTTTGCGGTCGAGAGCGAAATGGCCAAAGCGATTGCCGAGTCGTTGCAGGCCAAGCTGACTGGCGGCGAGCAACAAGCCCTGGCGGTTAAGCCGACAAACAATTCAGAGGCTTACGACGCCTACCTCCGGGGGTTGGCTCTTGAAGCGCGCGCGGCCTCGCCCACCGATTCAGAGAAGGTCGTCGGCTTTTACGAGCGGTCGGTGCAACTGGATCCAGCTTTTGCGCTCGCCTGGGCGAGACTCTCTCGTGCGAACTCTCAGGTGTATTTCGGCGGTCTGGATAGAACTACCGCACGCCGTGACGCCGCGGAGCGGGCCTTAGCCACCGCGCAAAAACTCCAACCGAACGCGTCCGAAACCGTGCTTGCGCAGGCTTACTATCAGTACTGGGTGCTGCGGGATTACGAGCTTGCCAAAACGACGTTTGGCCGCGTCCGGGAACTTTTGCCGGGAAGCAGCGAAGTCCCTGGTGCTCTCGCCCTGATCGCACGACGACAAGGACGCTGGGATCAAAGCGTCGCCTACTGGGACCAAACTCTTGCGCTCGATCCGCGCAACACTCAATGGCTGGCGAACGCCGCAGAGACTTATGCATGGCTTCGGCAATTCCCGGCCGCGCTAAAAACGTACGACAGGGTATTGGACATTCTACCGAGCGACCCCGGCACCGTCGCGTCCGAGGCAAGAGTTTATCAGGCCGAGGGCAATCTGGAACAAGCCGGGAAATTGCTGGCTGGCATAAACCAACAGACCCATTCATTTCCTGTCCTCGGGACGAAGATTAACCAATTGATTCTAGAGCGCCATTGCGATGAGGCCATTCGATGGATTCATAGTCGACTCACTGAATCTCGCGACATGCCGGACATCGAAAAGCTCTTTAATCAAGGGTCTCTGGTCGTCGCCCAGGAATGTGCCGGCGACATTGCCGGCGCGCGGGCCACTGCTCAACAAATGCTGCCTCCGATAGAAAAGTTCTCCCAGAAGGCCCCGAATAGCCCGCCTATTGCGGCAGGGCTTTCACTAGTTCATGCCTTCCTTGGCGAGAAGGATGCAGCGATAAAAGAAGCTGAGCGTGCGATCACGCTCCTGCCAAGTGTGAAGGATGCAGTGGATGGGCCTTCGTTCGAGGAGCAGCTGGCGTTTGTCGAGGCCAGGGTCGGCGACAAAAGCCGCGCGATTTCAACGCTGCAGCATCTTTTGGAGATTCCGTACAGTGACTGCGTTACGCCCGCGCTTCTAAGGCTCGATCCGAAATGGGACCCGTTGCGTGGCGATCCCCGCTTCCAGAAACTCTGCGAGGAAAAGAAACAATGACGAATCGATTGCCGTCGTCACGAACAGTCATCTTCCTGGCTGGCCTTGTTGCACTGACGTCTGTGCGCATGACGGCCGCCGCGGTGGAATTGGAATTCGATCATGTCTGGATTGTCGTTAGTCGCGACGCATCCGAACGTGCGGCGCTCGAACGCGCGGGTTTAAAGATTTCGCCGAACGTAAATCGCAATGACGGACAGGGAACCGCGTCGGTAAGCGCAGAGTTTCTAAACGCCTACATTGAACTGATGTGGCCGGACCCCACCGTGTCGGTTGCACAAGGCGCCGAACGCGGCGTCGAGAAATTCAAGAACCGGATGAACTGGCGTACGAGCGGTTGGTGTCCGATCGGCATCGCGCTTCATCGCACCGGCCCGGCCACGACCCTGCCGTTTCCAACGTGCTCAATCGCACCCGACTGGATGCCTAAGGGAACTGCATCGAAATTCTGACTGCGCGCGACGACACGAAGAGCCCATCATTTTTCATCGAACCGTCTGTGCTCGCGGTAGAAGAAGAAGCCAATCGCAAACTTGCGGAGAACGATCCGAAACGCGCCTTGTTTCAACATCCCATCGGCGTGGAACGAATCACTGCGATTCAAATTATCAGGCCGAAGGAATATCAGCCTGTTCCTGCGTTCACTTACATTGAAAAAGCCGGGGTTTTCAAAAGCAGCGAGGGAAAAGACTGGGCGGTTGAAATAACGTTCGATGCCGGAAGGAAAGACCAAACAAAAGATCTACGGCCCGATCTTCCGCTGGTGATTCATTATTAGAAACAGTTATGCCTTGCTCGCTACCAAAGCGCCGGCTTCGAATGTCAAGAGTATAGATCTGACCCCCGTTTCTTTTCACGCACCCGCTCACTCACCGCTTGCCTACAACGGTTTGACCATCTACCCCCGCGGCATCCTTGCTCGCCGTGTTCCTGATTTGAATCTCACGGTGTCAGGAGTGAACGATTAATATCGCCGAGCGTGGTGCAACCGCAGAGCAGCATCGCTTCGTCCAGTTCGCGGCGCAGAATTTCCAGCACACCGAGCCCGCCTTGTTCTCCGCCAACGCATAATCCCCACAGAATCGGCCGGCCCACTAACACCGCACGCGCGCCGAATGCGATCGCTTTCAACACGTCGCTCCCGCGCCGAATTCCGCCATCGACATAAATCTCAGAAAGATCGCCGGCAGCGTCGACGACATGCGGCAATACTTCGCACGTGGCCGGCGCAGTATCGAGTTGGCGCCCGCCGTGATTCGAAACGACGACTGCTTTCGCGCCATGCTCGGCCGCGCGGCGCGCGTCGTCGCCACGGCAAACGCCTTTGACCACGATTGGCAAATGCGTTGAGCCGCACAACCAATCGAGATCATCGAAGCTGAGATCGGATTTGAAATTATCGCGCACATACGCGGCCAGACCTGATCCCAACGTGACGTTGGATCCAGTTGCGCCCTTGGCACGCGGTAAATTCCCCTTTCCTAACGGGGTCAGGTTTTCGACTGTCAGCGCCTCGGGCAATGTGAAGCTGTTGCGCACGTCGCGTTCGCGTGTGCCGAGCCCAGGCGCATCGACCGTGAGAACGATCGCTTCCGCGCCGGCGGCTTCGGCCCGTTTGACCAACTCGAGCGTGATCCCGCGGTCCTTGTATATATAGAGCTGGAACCAGCGCGGGCTGGCGGCTTCGGCCAAAACCGGTTCCATCGCCGTGTTCGAGAGCGAACTGAGAATGAACAGTGTGCCCGCGGCCTTCGCGGCCTTGGCGGCGGCAATCTCTCCCTCCGTGCAGGCGAGTTTGTGAAAAGCCGTCGGCGCGACCGCGATCGGCATTGAGATTTTCTCGCCAAGCACGGTCGTGGTCAGGTCGCGGTCGCCAACGCCGGCAAGGACATGGTAATGAAGCTTCAGCCGTTCCCAGCCGGCGGTGTTCTCCCGGAGCGTGATCTCGTCGAGGGCGCCACCTTCGTAGTAATCGCAAACCTGTTGGGGAAGTTTTGCGCGCGCTGCTCTGGCGTAATCGGCAATATTGAGAAACAAATCCTGCATTGGGTCGCGGACTCCAAACTAACCAAGAAGGCACACGAATCAGCACGAATATTTGTTTGAACAGAATGGAGCGAGTGGGTCGAGCGCCATAGAAGGTAAAGCTGCGAGGGTAGCGGCGAACAAGCGTGGGGAGCGAGTGAGTTTCAACGCAACGAAGAGAACGAAGGCGGAATGTGAACTGCAAAACCTTTGTTATCTTTTGTAAGACCGCTCTGAATTGGTGTTTATTGGTGTCAATTCGTGATTGAATTCTCGCAACTCCGAGCTCGCCACGGGACGAGTCCGTCCGACTGGCGGGCCGGACTGGCATTAACGCAGCCGAGTAACCACGAATCGGCACGAATAAACACGAACGTTTTCTCTTAAACAGAAGGCAACGAAGAGAACGAAGGCGGACTTTTGAGCTGCAAAAACCTTTGTTCTCTTTGTTTCCTTTTGTAAGACAGCTTTCAATTAGTGAGAATTGGTGTGCATTTGTGGTTGATCGATGAGATTTGCGGCAGTGTTCGCTTTGGCGTGTGCAGGCGCATGTTCTGCGCTCGCGCTGTCGCTATCATTATCGCCGGCTGATGAAGCGGCGCGGGACGTTGCGCTCCAGTGGCTGGGAGTTGTTGATTCCGGCAATTACAAAGACGCCACGCTCCTAATCTCGGAGCAAGTCCGCGGGTCGCGGGATTGGACGAAGTATTTCGCCGCGCATCGTGCGCCTTTGGGACGGGTGAACAATCGCAAGATTGCAGAGGTGAAACACGCGTCGACGGTTCCCGGCGATCCCGAATTCCGACGGCACGCGATCGTGCGATTCAAAACTTCTTTTGAGCACCCGCCTTCGTCCACCTACGGCGTGGCAAGCAAGGCGGCGGCGACGGAAGAAATAGTGCTGACGAAAATGGGCTGTTGTTGGGAAGTGATGGGATACGAAATAAATTAAAAGTAGGAATTAGGAATTAGAAAACCCAGCCGATACGGCCTGTCACGATATCAAATAACCGATAACCAATAACAGAGAACCCGCGTCACTCTTTGATTAAAGTGACGCGATCCGCCACGTTTTCGCCGGCGGTTTTCATGTAATGGACACGGACTTTCTGGTTCGTCGTCAATCCCGGCGCTTCGAGCGTCTTTCCATCGGCGTCGGCGTAAACGACGCTCTTGCTCAGTTTGAACTGGGTCGGTTCGTTCGGCGCGAGCGTGTCCAGGATCAAGATTGAACCCGGCGTGTAGGTTTTGACGGTGCCGGTGGTTTCGGCGCCGGCCTTGGGATCGGGACTGCTGCTGGTCGGTTGCGCGTAAACGAGTGCGCCGATGGCTAAAAAAGCCACCGCACAGAGAGAAATTGTCCGAGGTGCGAGCAGCACCGGCATTAGACTGGCGATGTTTTTGATCATATTCATTCTGGCAGCGTTTCGCATGCCGAGACGGCTTCAGACGTGAAATTCGAGTGGCGAATTGATCAGACCTAACCACAAATTCACACGAACTTCTCCGGACCCTTCTAAATTAGTGCTTATTAGTGTCGATTAGTGGTTAAATAGTTTCTGGAGCTCGTCGTAGGGGGTCGCGTTCTTCAGCTCGTCGAAGGTCCCCTTTTCGACCAGTTCTTTGGCTGAGCGAATAAATCCGCCCCACGCCGCCCGCGCGAACGCGCCGCCAACACTCACCCGCCGCGCGCCTAACGATTCCGCATCGCGCATGGTCAGGCCGATGGGGCCGCCGATCAGAATGTTCGACGGCTTCGGCGCGACGCATTCGACGATCGCTTTGATGTGATCGCGTTCCTTGAACCCCGGCGCGTACAAACAATCCGCGCCCGCTTCCGAATAAGCGACGAGTCGCTTGATCACCTGATCGATGTTTTCTTTGCCGACGAGAAATCCCTCCGCGCGTCCGACCAGCAAAACGCCAGTGTCGTGAAGCGCTTCCCGCACAGCGTGGATTCTCTCCACTGCGAGATCGACATCGTAGAGCGGACTTTCCTTTCGATCGGCTGCATCTTCGATCGAGAGACCAGCGACTCCAGTGTCAGCGCAAAGGCGCGCGTTTTCGGCGACCCAGTTTGGATCATCAGCATAACCGTTCTCGAAATCTGCGTTTACCGGAATGTCGACGGCTTCGACCAGCTCGCGGATATGCGCGATCATGTCATCGCGTTTCACCGAACCGTCAGGCAATCCCCGCGAAAATGCGAAACCGGCGGACGTGGTGGCGATGGCTTTGAATCCGAGATGCTGCAAATACTTCGCAGTACCGATGTCCCACGGGTTCGGGATCGCGAAGCAACCGGTTTCGTGAAGTTTTTGAAACTCCGCGCGTTTCTGTTCGGTTGACTTCATAACGGAATTAACCACGAATCATGCGGCGCTACTGCAAGTATAAACAGGGAACAAATTGGATGCACTAGCGGGAGCGTAATACACACGAATAGACACGAAGGTTTGTTTAGAGAGAGATGAATTCGTGCTGATTGGTGTCCATTAGTGGTTAGAAAAAAGATTGACGACAATTCGAAATCTGGACTCGATGGCCTATGCCGATCACTGCCTTCAGCAATTTCACCGACGGCCTCGATCCGAATCGAAGGAGTCGCGAACACTTCATTACCAACATCAATCTCGAAGATGACCGTCTCTGGGTGCCTTATGCCAACGGTGTTTGGTTCCAGCCATGCTCCTTTAATGTCACATCGGGAGGGTTCAGCGTGATTCTGAAAGGTCTGCCCGGTTCGATGGTGGGAACCCACTACCACGTTGGCACCGTTCATGGCTATACGATGCGCGGTCATTGGCGATACCTGGAGCATGATTGGATTGCGAAGCCCGGAACTTATATTTATGAACCCGCCGGCGAAGCTCACACGCTGGTGATCACCGAGGATTCACCTGAGCCCATGATGACGCTGTTCGTAGTTGGTGGCGGCCTCATCTATCTGGACAAGGCAGTGAATGGTGGCTTTGCCGCCTACGAGGATGGATTTACTCTTCTCGAGCTGACGCGGAAGTACTATCGCGAAATCGGTCTGGACGTGAAAAAGCTGGACGAACTCGTTCGTTGAGTTCGACATTCTAACGATGGCTCGAGCCGATTTTGATACGGTTCGAAAAATTGGACTCGCGTTTCCACGCGCGCAGGAAGATCGCTACTACGGAATGCCTGCGCTCAAAATCGCGGGCGAAGTTTTCGTCGTTCAAACCAGTCATCGCAGCGCGGAGCCGAATTCGATCAGCGTTCCAGTTGGATTTGAAAGACGCGATCAGCTCATCGCGGCTGATCCGGGCGTCTTTTACTTGAAGCGACACTACGAACTGTATCCGGTTGTGCTCGCGCGACTCGACCGTATCACGCGCGAAGATTTGCAGAGCTTGCTGCACTTCGCTTATGACGCGGTTTCGAGCGGGAGCGTCAGCGCCGGTCAGCAGCGCGGCGCGCGCCGGCAAAAATCTTCCACGAAAATAATCAGACGGAAGCGAAGTCGATGAGGGCTGTCCGATTGGTGCAGATCGGGAAGCCGCTTCAAGATGCAAACGTTGCAATTCCCGAGATCGGTCCGTCTGACGTTTTGATTCGAGTTGCGGCGGCCGGGATCTGCCATTCGGACGCTCATTATCGCGCGGGCGTTTCTAAGATCGACAATCTGCCACTGACTCTCGGGCACGAGGTGGCGGGCACCGTCGAAAAGATCGGTAACGCCGTTACCAACGTTGCACCGGGTGACCGCGTTTGCGTCCATTATTTAGTACACTGCGGCTCCTGTGAGTTCTGCGTGCGCGGGTTGGAACAGTTTTGTCCGAAAGGTCAAATGATCGGGAAACATCGCGATGGCGGATACGCCAAGTTTATCAAAGTTCCGGCCAGGAATGCAATCGTGCTCCCGGATGAAATTCCCTTCGAGATCGGTGCGATCATGATGTGTTCGTCAGCCACCGCGCTGCATGCTTTGAACAAGGCGCGGCTGAAACCTGGAGAGTCGGTCGCGATTTTCGGATTCGGAGGGTTGGGATTCTCGGCCCTGCAATTAGCGCGAGCTGTTGGTTGTGGCCACATCTACGTCGTTGAAATCAATCCAACCAAGCTGGCTTCAATCGAAACGCTTGGAGCTGTCGCGATCGATGCGAAATCAGGTGATCCGGTTGAACAGATCAAAGAAGCAACCGCCGGAGAAGGCGTCGATGTCTCGCTGGAGTTAGTCGGATCCGGCATAACCATGCGGCAAGCGGTCCAATGTTTGGGCGTGCTCGGCCGCGCGGCGCTCGTCGGATTAACCGCAGAGTCGATGTCGATCTTTCCCTACGCCGACCTGATTAATAAAGAGGTCGAGATCATCGGCGTGTCGGATCATCTGGCAACGGAACTTTCGACGCTCATAGAATTAGCACGGAGCGGCAAACTTCGTTTTCCGCCAGAGACGCTACGCGTTGTCGATCTTGCCGCCGGACAAATCAATGCGGCGCTCGACGCACTTCAGCATTCCATTGATCACGTGCGAACCGTTATTGTTCCAAAAACATGAACTGGGAAATGCTGGCAGCGATCGGGCAACTAGCGGCCGTGTTTGTCGGGATCCCTTCCCTCATTTATCTCGCTGTCCAAATCAGAGAACAAACGAAGGAACGACGACAGTCGGCAGTGAATGTTCTCACTGCGCAGTGGGGCGATCTGACATGCGCTCTGCACGATAGCGCGGAGCTCAGCGCAATTTTTCTTCGAGGCGTACAATCTTTCGCCGATCTCGATCCTGTCTCGAAACTCAGG
>Ga0193751_1001343_pt1 | contig 15980 bp, 9 predicted proteins | sample L1c2metaG_FD_143050 | JGI IMG/M metagenome (GOLD analysis project Ga0193751, IMG submission 143050) | Soil microbial communities from a riparian zone of the East river system, Colorado, United States - L1c2 | ecosystem: Environmental > Terrestrial > Soil > Riparian zone | place: USA: East River... | reverse complement strand
GAGCGCAGTTACTGGGCAGCGGCACCATCATGTTTGAGGTACTCAAGGCGCAGGCGATTCTGGAGAAGGACTACGGCGTCGCGGTGGATGTGTGGAGCGTGACTAGTTACAAGGAGCTCTATCGCGAGGCGAACGACTGCGCGCGCTGGAACATGCTGCACCCGACGCAGAAGCCCAAGGTGCCATATGTCACGCAGACGCTGAAGGGCGCGAGCGGCCCCGGCCCTTTTATTGCGGCGTCGGATTACATGAAGGTTCTGCCGGAGAGTCTGGCGCAGTGGGTTCCGGGAAAGCTGGTGTCGCTTGGCACGGACGGTTTCGGGCGCAGCGAGAATCGGGCGTCGCTGCGAGATTTTTTTGAAGTGGACGCGAAACATATTGTGCTGGCCACGCTGCATGCGCTGGCGGGGGAGAAGTCCGCCGAGAAGAAGGATGGCGGCGAAGGCGTTAGCGCGAAACTGTTGGAGAAGGCAATTCGCGATCTTGGAATTGATCCGGAGAAACGTAATCCCGCCGTCAGCTAGAGCGAAAGGGCTGACAGCCCCTGAAGGGGCGGTCGATTTCGAGGAACTTACGGCATCGCTAAAGCGATGCCCTGATACGAACCACCACCACTTTTTCAGCGGCAGATAAAGGGACAACGAAAGAATGGCGACGGAATTTAAACTGCCCGAGTTGGGCGAGAATATCGAGAGCGGAGATCTGGTCCGTTTGATGATCAAGCCGGGCGCGAGTATCAGCGAAGGCGAGCCGGTGATGGAGCTCGAGACCGACAAAGCGGTTGTGGAAGTGCCTTCGTCGGTGACTGGGACAATCGGGGAAGTTCGAGTAAAAGAGGGCGACAAGCTGCGGGTGGGGCAAGTCATCTTCACCGTAGAAAACGGAAGCGGAGCTGGGACAACTTCTGCATCGAAAGCGGAAAAAACTGCAGCGCCGCCTAGCCCAACTCCCGCAGTACCGTCTGCCGCGGCAGCGGCTGCTGCAAACCGAACTCCCGCCGTACAAGCTCCTGCAAAACCAGCTCCCGCAGATCCAGCTCCCGCGGCATCAGCTCCCGAATCCCCAGCCAAGCCGGCCCCGGCGGCCGCGCCTCAGCGGGAGCGACGGGCAACGGCTACAGCTTCGGTCGCAACGGCCAGCGAGTTCAGGCTGCCGGAACTGGGAGAGAACATCGACTCGGGCGATCTGGTGCGGCTGATGATCTCGCCGGGAGCGAGCGTTGCTGAAGGCCAGCCGGTCATGGAACTCGAAACCGACAAAGCGGTCGTCGAAGTTCCTTCGACGGTCAGCGGCGTCGTGCGCGAAGTCAAGGTCAAAGAGGGTCAGAAAGTCAAGGTTGGCGAGGTCATCTTTACGCTGGAGGGTGGTGCAGTCGCGCCGGCGGAACCTGCTCGCAAGCACGAACCGGTGGAACACGTCTCCGGACAGCAAGCGGCACGGCTCGCATTCCAGTTGGCAATGCGCGCCGAGGGCAAAACTGAAGAACAGGCGCTGCCACCGGATCAACCACAAGCCACGGCGCCAGATTTCACCATGCCCGTGCAACTGGCGAAAGTTGCAGGCACGGAACACCGCGATCCGGCGCCAGCGGCGCCGCATGTGCGTCGTCTGGCGCGCGAAATTGGTGTGGATATTCACAGCGTGCCGGGCAGCGGTCCGGGCGGGCGCATCAGTGAAGACGATGTGAAACTGTGCGCCAAGAATGCTCTGGCGGCGGCCGCCGCTGCGGCACGGACTCCAGGCGGAAGCTTCGCCGAGCCCGAACTTCCCGACTTCGCGAAGTGGGGCAAGACGGAGCGGGTTTCGATGCGCGGGGTGCGGCGCAAAACCGCTCAGCACCTTCGTCAAGCATGGAACACGATTCCGCATGTCACCCAGCAGGATCGCGCCGACATCACCGAACTCGAACAGTTGCGCGCTAAGTTCGCGCCGCGAGCGGAAGAAGCGGGCGGCAAGATGACAGTGACGGCGATCGCGCTGAAAGTCTGCGCGTCGGCTCTGAAAGTCTTTCCCCAGTTCAATGCATCTATTGATATGGCGAAGGAAGAAATCATTTACAAGCAGTACATCAGCATCGGCGTTGCGGTGGACACCGATCGCGGACTGCTGGTGCCGGTGATTCGCGACGTGGACAAGAAAAATATTGTCGAGCTGGCGGCGGAGATGACGCAGCTGTCGAAGAAAGCGCGCGACCGCAAGCTCACTCCGGAGGAGATGGAAGGCGGCACATTCACCATCACCAATCTTGGTGGAATCGGCGGCACTGGTTTCTCTCCCATTGTGAATCATCCCGAAGTCGCGATTCTTGGCCTGTCGCGGTCGCGGATGGAGCCGGAGTGGGTGAGCAACAAATTCGAGCCGCGCTTGATTCTGCCGCTCTCGCTCTCGTACGATCACCGGTTGATCGATGGCGCCGATGCCGCGCGTTTTCTGCGCTGGATCGCGGAGGCGTTTGAGCAGCCGTTTTTGCTTTCGGTGCAGGGATAGGGCTCTTCACCGCCGAGACGCAGAGTCCGCGGAGAAATTCTTGTTTTGTAAGATGCCGGATGGAGAAGATCGAAAACAAAATACCGGTTAAGGGTGTCGTTTCCGTAGATCAAATGGTCGGGGGAGACGATGAGGACACTAAACTCTTGCGAGTGATGGCGTCTGGCGCCGAGAACTATGTTCGCTCGTTTTCCTGGTGCAAAAAGATTCGAGAAGTCTACTTCGGTGATGGTTATGGCGGGGTTGTAGCGGTGTTCCTCTTCCACATTGAACCCGCGCAACCGGATGTGGACGAGTGGCTGTGGGTAATCTCCTGCGATGTGTCCCCCGCATATCTGGTGACGGACTCGTGTAAGACCCCATCGCAGGCATTAGAGGGGTATATAGAGGAAGTAGTCAAGTGGATACAGTTAGCAAAGCAAGGGCGCTCGTCGAAGGATGTGATTCCCGTGTACATGCCAGCGACACCCGAAAATGCTGCCGACGTTGAGAAGAGGATCAAGTTGCTGCGTGAGGTCATTGTGCCAGCTTTTCGCGAGGCTGAGACGGTACGGGCCTGAGGACTGCCTGGCTGGCGTTGTCGCTTTCAGCAACTCATGCGTAAAACTTTTTGATTGGGACGACCAAAGTTTGGCGAATTGAGGAATAAATAAAAGAAATGGCGAACACTTCGAATCTCCGTGTGGCTGTAATCGGCGGCGGTCCTGGCGGATATGCCGCCGCATTTCTTGCCGCCGACCTGGGCATGAAAGTTACGTTGATCGATCCGGAAATAAACCCAGGCGGCGTCTGCCTTTATCGCGGCTGCATTCCGTCCAAGGCCCTGCTGCACGTAGCCAAGTTGCTCGAAGAAGCGGAGCAGGCTAAGAACTGGGGCATCGAGTTCGGCGAGCCCAAAGTTGACCTGAACAAGCTCCGGGGATGGAAAGAGAGTGTCGTCAAAAAGCTGACTGGCGGACTCGGGCAGTTATCCAAGCAGCGCTCGGTACAGTTCGTGCAGGGCAAAGCGGCGTTCGTGAATTCCACCACCGTGAAAGTTACGAAGACTGCGGGTGGCGAAGAGAACCTGACGTTTGACCGCATCATCATTGCCACCGGATCGCGTCCGACCGTTGTGCCGAGCTTGAAGCTTGACAGCCCGCGCCTTATGGATTCGACCAGCGCTCTCGACCTGCCCGATGTTCCGAAGACGCTCCTCGTCATCGGCGGCGGCTACATCGGATTGGAACTGGGATCGGTTTACGCCACGCTCGGCACCAAGGTGACCTGCGTCGAAATGATGCCTGGCTTGCTTCCCGGCGCCGACCGCGACCTGGTGCTGCCTCTGCATAAGCGCCTGGAAAAACTTTTCGCTGCGATCCTGTTGAACACTACCGTCAAGTCGCTCAAGGACGAGAAGACTGGCATTCGCGTCACGCTCGAAGGTCCAAATGTAAAAGAGAAAGAGCAGGTATTCGACCGCGTGCTGATGTCGGTTGGACGGCGGCCGAATTCCGAGATCCCCGGCCTCGACAAAACAAAAGTCAAAGTCAACCAGAAAGGATTCATCGAAATTAACGAGCAGCGCCAGACTGCCGATCCCTCGATCTACGCCGTCGGCGATGTCGCCGGCGAACCGATGCTGGCGCATAAGGCGATGCATGAGGGCCGGACCGCGGTTGAGGCCATCGCCGGCCACAAGGTTGCCTTCGAACCGAATGCGATTCCCGCAGTCGTGTTCACCGATCCTGAAATCGCGTGGGCTGGACTAACGGAAACCCAAGCCAAGGAACAAGGACGCGAGATCACGATCGCCAAATTTCCATGGGCCGCTTCGGGGCGTGCCATCACGCTCGACCGGCCCGACGGTTTGACCAAGCTGCTTATTGATCCGAAGACGGAACGCGTGCTCGGTGTCGGCATCGTGGGCGCGGGGGCGGGCGAACTGATTGCCGAAGGCGTGCTTGCCATCGAAATGTGCGCGCTGGCGGCCGATGTGGGGATGACCATCCATCCGCACCCAACGCTGTCGGAGACGGTGATGGAATCGGCGGAAGTTTTTTACGGACAGGCCACCGACATCTATCGCCCGAAGAGGTAGCGCGTGATGTTCGATGGAGCGACGGGCGTCTCGAGAATGTGTCGCAACTACTGTGCCGTCCCTCCGGGACTCGATTTTGTTCCACCTTTGCTACCCGGCACTAACGTGCCGGGCTTTCCTGTGTCGCCGCTTCGCGGCTGGAGAAATCGCGCGGTCCACTTTTTTGCGGCCCTCGGGGTTGCGACACAGACTCGTCTTGCCAGTCCGGACCGGTTTGGCCGTAACTGTGAGCATCGTGGCCGGGCGGGGACGCCCGGCGCTCCACTTACTGGGACATCGATGAAAAAATTGGCGCTGTTGGTTCTTGTCGTTGCTTTTTCTCTTCCCGGACTCATGGCCCAGTCTGTGACCAGCCTGCTGCAGGGTCGGGCCCAGGCTCAGGAACCGACTCCCGCGTCCGCCGATGCGCTGGGACGTGAGACGCCTTCGGGAACCGTGCTTGGATTCCTGCAAGCCGCGCAAGCCGGAAACTACAAGGCCGCCGCCGATTACCTCCAGATGGCCGCCGCCCGCCGCCAATCGCAGGGCGCAGACCTGGCCGAGAAGCTGAAATATCTGATGGACCGCTCCTTCGTGGGGGGCTTGCGCCGGCTCAGCACCCGTCCCGATGGCAATCCGGAATACGGTACGCCCAACGATCAAACCATTGGCATTTTTTCCTATGGCGATGGGGAGGTTCCCGTCGTCCTCGTCCGGGTTGGGGATACGAACTCCGGAAAAATCTGGCTCTTCTCTTCGGAGACGCTCAGCAAGGTCCCCGAGTTGTATGACAACGTGCATGCTCACCGGGTCGAAAAAAAACTTCCTCAAAGCCTGGTGCGAAACGTGTTTCTCGGAATGCCGCTTTGGCAATGGCTGGCGCTGCTCGTCGCGATTCCATTTGCGTTCGCGATCGGTTGGCTAGTGGTTCTGCTGCTGGCGATTCCGCGCCGGCTCTGGCTAAAATTCAGAAATCGTCCCAACCTGCACTCGTATAGCCGCATGTCCACGCCGCTGCTGATCTCATTCAGCGCGCTTGCTCACCGCATAATTGCCGGCTATCTCGGCCTGCCGCTGCTGACACGTCTTTATTACTACCGGATCGTCGGCGTTCTGATCAGCATCGGCTTCTTCTGGTTTCTGCTCCGTGCCAGCAACCTCACGATGCAGCGCCTGCGCATCCATGCCATTAGCTCGGGCCGCACCGGCACAGGAACCCTCATCGTGCTGGGCGAGCGGTTGCTCACGGCGCTGGTGGTGATCGTCGCGGTCCTGGCGACGCTCGGCATACTCGGCTTCAACCTGACCACTGTGCTCGCCGGCCTTGGCATCGGCGGCATCGCCATCGCCTTCGCCGCACAGAAGACGCTCGAAAATCTTTTTGGCGGAGTTTCAGTGCTGGCCGACGAAGTCATCCTCGTCGGCGACTACTGCCGCTTCGGCGACCGCACTGGAACCGTGGAAGACATCAGCCTGCGCTCCACCCGCGTTCGCACCGACGCGCGTACCCAGCTTTCGATTCCGAATGGCGCCCTCGCCATCATGAACATCGAAAACTTCACCCGGCGCGACAAAATTCAGTTCAATCCGGTGCTCGCGATCAGGTACGAGACCACGGCGGACCAGTTGCGCTATCTGCTCGCGGAGGTTCGCCGAATGTTGTACGAACACGCGAAGGTCGAAAGTGACAGCGCAAGCATCCGCTTCGCGAATTTCGATAACAGCGCTCTGCGCCTTGAGATCGCCAGCTATGTGCTCACCCGCGACGCCAACGAATTCAATGCTATCCGCGAAGATCTTTTGCTGCGCATCATGGATATCGTCGAGAAATCGGGCAGCAGCTTCGCCTTCCCGTCGCAGACCTTATACTTCTCGCGCGATTCCGGGATCGACAAGGAGAAGGCCAGCGCCGCCGAGCAGCAGGTGCAGCAATGGCGGGATCAACACCAGTTGCCCTTCCCCGATTTTGCGCCCGAGGACAAATCAGCCTTTCGCGGTTCGATCGTCTATCCTCCGGCGGAGTCGGCGATCAAAAACCAGCGCCTTCCCTAAACTATAGGGAGCGGCCCACTTACCCCGGTAACTTGCGGCTTTCGGCGGCGGTTCCTAGCATGGGAGAGCTATGCCCCATGCTTTGCTGTTGTCGCCGGATGACCAGGCAGTCAGCGCAATTACTGGCGTTTTAGAAGAAATGTCAGTAACTTGCGAGCGTCCCCTGGACGGCGTATCCGCTGCCCAAAAACTCAATTCGCAAACTTTCGACCTGGTGTTGGTCGATTGCGAAAATCTACCCGCAGCCAAGCTGATCTTTGACGTTTGCCGCCGTGGAAAAAACGGCAACAACCCGGTCCCGATCGCCATTGTCGATGGCCGCGCCGGACTGCCAACCGCTTTTCGCCTGGGCGCGGAACTGATTCTGACGAAGCCGGTCGCGAAAGATCAAGCTCGCACTACCATCCGCACCGCAGTCAGCCGAGTGCGAAAAGACGCTCAGACTAACGAGAGTGTTCCCGCGCAGCTTGCGGGCGCGGACGCGCACAGTGCGGTCGTTCCCAGTTCGGTGATGCCCAGCGCGGGCATGAGCGAAGAACGCGCGCAGGCGGCGGCCGCCGGATCCGTTTCATCGCAACTGACAAGCTTTGCTGAGCCTGCTCCAAGCTTCGTTCCAACTCTCGGTCCCGCCGCTGCCGTAACCGCGACGCTCTCCGCGCCGGCTCTCACGACTGAGATGCGTTCGGCCATCGACGAAATCGATACCACACCAGCTCCTCCAAAGTCGAATCTTCAGTCCGGATCTTCTTCAGCGTCGTCTTTGTCAGAGTCATCTCCAGATCGAGCTGTTGCGTCAAAGGCAAAATTCGCGCGCCCGACGAAACCTTCCGACGATCCGGTGCTTGCGGAACTGGAGAGAACGGAACTGGAAGAATCCGCCCTGCCGGAATCGCAGTCGGAAAGTTCGAAACTAGAAAGCTCGGGACTGAGAAAAGCTGCGCCGAATCAGCCCGCAGCCAAATCAGGGGCCCCGGTGTTTTCGTCCTACCAGCAAGGGCAGCAGAAAAGACGCGGTCCGCTGGTCGCGTTGTTAATGCTCGTGCTCGCCGGCGGCGGCTTCTATGCCGTGTGGACGTATCAGCCCGGATTCCGAGACTTCGCCCAACCGCAAATTGATCGCGTGCTGGCCCTCGCTGGAATGGCGCTACCCCCCACTCCGGCGCCGAATCCCGTGAAACCTTCGACTCAACTGGCTCCGGCCACAACCTCGGCGCCCGCGCAGGAATCGCCAGCCAATCCGAATCAAACACCATCAAAGGCGCCGGATTCCGCAACAAGTTCAGCAGTTGGTTCGGCAGCAGGTTCACCAAGGGTATCGGCCACTGCGACTGCAACTGTCCCTCCGGCGGCGACGCCGGGCACGGCAGTTGCGCCACCGGCTTCTGCGGCCACAGCCCCAACGGCACCGGTCGCGACGAAGCCTGAGGCTAACAAGGCCAGCGACAAGCTCGTCAACAGCAAGAAAGACGCGGCCGCTGCAACTCCTTCTGACGCTCCACTGCCCGGGGAGAACAGCGCAATCATTCTCTCTTCCAAGGGCGCGGAAAAACGGCTGGCCCACAGCGTTCCGCCGAAATACCCCGTCGGAGCCCGCTCGGGCGCGTCCCAAGGAACGGTCGTCCTCAAGGCAGTCGTTGATGAGACTGGCAAGGTTGAGGGCCTGCGACTGGTCGAGGGAAACGCTACGCTGGCAACCGCCGCCATCCAGGCTGTGAAGCAGTGGCGCTATCGGCCCTACGTCCGCGACGGAAAGGCCCAGGCCTTCCAGACGGTCGTGATCGTCGACTTTCAGCGGCCTTGACGGCAGACGAGTCAGAACAGTCGCTAGTCGTTAGTCGTTAGTCGTTTGCACGCCAGTTCCCCGCTATCCGGGTAATCGTCAAGCTTGCGAACGACCAACGACCATCGACCACCGACTCCTCTCAATTACTCCCGTAACTTGCTGGTACCCACTCGATTACCTAGGATGACCTCATCATGGGTTACCAAGCTTTACTCTTCTGTCCCGACGAAAAACTGGCCCGCGTCGTCAGTCAGGTGTTCAGTGAACTGGACTTCACCGTAGAGCCGGTTCATGAGCCGTTTGCCGCGGTCAAGAAGTTGATGTCGCAGCGTTACGACGCCATCGTCGTGGACTGTGAGAACGAACAGAACGCTTCCCTGCTCTTCAAGAGCGCCAGAAATTCCAGCTCCAATCAGAGCTCGCTGGCAATCGCTTTGGTCTTAGGACAAGCGGGCGTGGCCAAGGCCTACCGCATCGGCGCCAACCTTGTGCTCACCAAGCCGATCAACGTCGAGCAGGCAAAGGGAACGCTTCGAGTCGCGCGAGGGCTTCTGCGGAAAAATTCCGATGCCGCCAGCGCCAGTGCAGCCAGCGCGGCCAGCGCCGCAGCTCCCGTAATACCCGCGAAAACGGCGCCTCCATCCGCCAGCAGTTCATTTCAACCGCCGAGTCGAGACACGGCAGCGAGTGCTCCACCGCCAAGCCGTCAAGAGCTTCCTGAATTTGAGGACACGCTTCCGGAGATGATTCCGGAGACGCATCCGGCGGCGACTCCCGCAATTTTAGCGTCGGCAAAAGTTGAGGATAAGCCAACGGCTGTTCCTGCGTCCGCTTCGCAAAACACGATGAAGCCAACGACGGCGGTCGAGCTCGCCGTGGGAGCGTCGCAGCCCGCTTCCTTTTGGGCAGTTAGTAACGACACAGCCAAGAATGCTGCAGTCAAGAACGAAGCAAAAATCGCCCAAGCGTCCGTATCAGCCCAAAATCCGAGTCCCGCTTTCGCGTCGTCCACGGGTTCGGCGGCGGCACCAGCTCAGGCGAAAGAAGTAACGGCTCCGCCAGCGCCAGCGAAAGAAAAAGAAATCAAGACGGTTGAATCGGAGCTCGCCAGTCCGTCTCACGTCAATCCGTCTCTGGTCAATCCGTCGCACGAGGCGGCTCCCGCTCCCATTCCAAGGTTCAGTATGGTGAGCGCCATCGATGCCCCATCTTTTGCCGCATTGGGCGAAGAAGAATCCGGCGGATCGGGCGGCAAGAAAAAAATCCTGATCGCAGCCGTGGCTGTCCTGGCTCTGGCCGCGCTCGGCTACCTTGGCTACAGCAAGCACGGCAAGTCGAGCACGGAACCGGTGGGCGCGCCCCAGGACTCGGGACAGACCGCTCCCTCTCCGGCGCCTATGTCTTCTCCGGTGGCGCCTTCGGTGAGCACACCCGGCCGGGCAAGTTCGTCAACCCAAGGCTTAGCTTCTAAAACAGCAACCGCGGCACGGCTCGACAAACCCTCGGCTGGCGTTGGTGATTCACCGGTGACACGGATCGCCGCGATCATCGCCGCAAACTCTGAACCGGAAATGAAGCAACCCGATTCAGCGCCCATACGCGTGAAGTCGACCGCGCGAGCCAAAACGCACGCCCAAGCCGAGGAGTCCGCTCCTCCGCTTCCCAGTTCGCTCGCCGTTGCTTCCGCAAACGACCACAACTTGAGCAGCTTGATGGCTTCGGCATCTACAAATGTTCCCAAGCCCACGCTGGCAACAGTAAGAATTTCGCAGGGCGTATCTCAGGGACTTCTGATTAAGCGGGTGCAACCAAAATATCCGCCAGCCGCGTTGGCGGTTCGTGCCCAGGGCGCAGTGCAGATCGAAGCAACCATCAACAAAGAGGGCAACGTCACCAATCTGAAAGTGCTGAGTGGAGACCCCGTTCTCGCGCGCGCCGCGCTGGAAGCTGTCCGCCAATGGAGATACAAGCCGTACTACCTTGATGGCGCACCAGTCGAAATCGAGACGCAGATCACGGTCAATTTCAAGGCAAACTAGCTGTCAGCCGTCAGCATTCAGCACTCAGCATTCAGCACTCAGCACTCAGCACTTTTGGAGATTTTCCCAAGAAGTGCAAAGGCAGCAGCAAGAGGCAAGTGGGTTCGTTTGAATGAAGCCAGTAGCGAGCGTGTAGTAACCGAAAGCTGAAAGCTGAGAGCTGAGGGCTGACGGCTGAAGGCTAATTTAGCTGCTCGTCCAGAGGACGGTTCCGCGGACGCCCCGGATGGGCGCTGATGCTGCGGAATTTGTGGTAAAGTGCGTGCAAGTCTGCGCTCAAGAGCCGCACCACCTCCATGCAGAAATCGCCGTGTTCGCGCAGAAACTCCAGGAACTGCTCGCGGGGAACGAAGGCTGCCGTCGTTTGCTCGCCCGCCTCAGCGGTGATCCGATACCTTTCGCCGTTCATGCTTTCGCTCAGTCCGAGCATCGTTCCAGGACCGACAACCTCCAGAAGCTGCTTTTGGCTCTGACCGGCCGGCAGCAGGACGCGCACCTCGCCGCTCTCCACCAGGTAAACGCCCGTTGCCGCGACGCCCTGCTGAAAGAGCTTGGCGCCTTTGGGGAACAACCGGACCGATTTGATCCCGTGAAGAGCCTGCAACAGATCGGGACTCAACTTGCCCGGCGTAGGCTGCGACGACACAATGCCACTCCCTCCTGCCTCAGTTTATCTTAGTCAAACAAACACCCGGAACCGCGGGCTGTGTTTCATCATGGCTCCGAGCGACAGGCGACCACGAGCCACTGGCTCCAGATTACACCAATGAGGGCCGCCTGGCGGCTCATTCCCGATTAAAGTCATGTAGCTTCTGCAATTGAGTCTCGCGAGGGAAGCCCGAAGGGACGGTCCACGCCCGACCAGAAGTGTGACCAGAGCCTCGTCGGATCGCAGCTACTGCCGCTCGAGAATCTCGTCGATTGCGGATTTGCCGCCTCTGTCGACGTTGACAACTTTGCGGACCGGCTTGAAACCGGTCAGCGTGATATCCACGACGTAGTTCCCCGGTCCCAGCATGACGTCAACCGGCGAAATCTTATCAAGGACGCGCTGGTTGATCGCAACCTGTGCGCCTTTCGGCTGGGTATGAATGCTGATGGCACCCATGCCTGCCGTGCTGTCTCCGCCGTGTTGTCCGAACAGCTTGTTGAACTTGCCGACGGTCCGCATGTCGTCAGCATTGCCCAGCGCTCTAAGCACGGGGGAGTACTGGAAATTCTGAGCGGGACCGAGATCGGCGGTGACGGTCTCGTCGAGGTATCCCGGTTTGCGCAATAGAATTGTATGGCTTCCTTTTTCCACGGCGAACTGCGCCGGAGTCACTCGTCCGCTAGGCTTGCCGTCTAACATGACGGTGGCGCCGGGCGGCGTGCTATTCAGCACCATCAGCGCATTGACCGGCGACAGGTGAAGCGTCAGAGATGACTTGCCGCCGGCGGCGATATCGACTGACCGTATCTCGGACGAATAGCCGGACTTGCTCGCGGATATGATGTGCTTACCGGGGCCCAGGCCCGCCACATTGAAAGGTGTAACCCACGACGGATCGCTTTTTCCATCGACCTGAAACTGTGCGCCCTGCGGGCTGGAGTCGATCAGCGCCTGGCCGGGGATGGCGACCGGCACCGGGGCATGCGCCCGTCGACCGCCGTTCGAGCTGCGCTTTTCGACCTGGCGTACCGTCAGGTTCGGTTGAGCTTCCGCCATCGGCGTAGCTGCCTTCTCGATTGGTGGCGCCACCGGAGTCTGCGCCACCGGCTGGGTTGAGGACGAGATTGGCTTCGCCGCTTTGGTCGGCCGCGGAGCCGCCGTGGAACCATCGTCTTCCGAGCGGACGTGAAAAAAGATCGCGATCGCAACCACAAGGATCAATCCGACCGCGCCCAGGATCGAATAGAGCATCAGCCGTGGCGGAACAGTGGCGATTTCCTTGATTGCCTTTTGCGCAACCTCCCGCGGCTGAACTTTAGGTTTCTCGTCTTTCCGCGGGTAGATCTGGGCCATCGGGCGCGACGGCTCGGCCGGTTCGGGAACTGGAGGCGCGAAAACGGGTTCCTTAAGTGGAGGCATCTCGGCCAGGTCAGAGAAACTCGTGCCGGATGAACTCGCCTCGGGTTCTGCCATCATTGGATCAACGGCCACGCGGGGCGACTGGTGCTGCAATTCTTCCTCCTCCGCAGCCGCAGATAAAACCGGGGCGTGCGCCGCCTGCGATTCGGAAGCGCTTACTTCAAATTCGCCTGCACCCTCGTCGATAAGTCGCGCGCCAGAGTTCGAATTAGAGTTCGCATTGGATACGCGCGCAGGACTCCCTCCGGTAACCGCGCCCGCAGCGGCCGCTGCGGCCTTGGTGGTCTGCGCACGCACTGGCGCTTTACCTCCATGCGAAGCAGGTTTGGCCGCGCTTGAGCCTGCCGAGACAAACTTGCTGGCCGCCGCTGCTCGGGCTGCGGAATTCACGGCAACATTCGGCGCCTGCGTCGTCTTTTTGGAATCGGTCGCAGCTTTCTTGCCATTTTCCTTGCACTTCTCCAGGTCATCCACCAGTTCGCGCGCGCTCTGATAACGCTCAGCAGGATCCTTCGCAAGCGCTTTCATAATCAGCGCGCTCACCGCCGGTTGAATCCTGGAATTCACCGAAGACGGGTTGGCTGGAATCTGACTTTCAATCTGGCTTACTAACGTAACCGGATCTGCGGCGTCGAAAGCTTTGCGGCCGACCACCATCTCGTAGAGAATCGCCCCCAAGGTAAACACATTCGAACGCAGGTCGATGGCTTCTCCACGGATTTGTTCGGGAGAGCAGTAGGGCATCAGCCGGCCCAAACCTTTTCCCGAGTCCGCTCCAATCAGGCTCATGTTGGAGATGCCATAGCCGATGATCTTGACCATTCCGTCCCATTGCACCATGATCTTGGCGGGCTCCAATGAATGGTGAGCCACACCCTTTGTGGCAGCGTGCTCCAGGGCGGCGCAAACCTGGCGTGTTATATCCAGCAGATCCCAGATGGAGAAGCCTTCTTTGCGCGCCAGCATGGTGGCAACGCTGTTGCCCTGGATGTACTCCATCGCGGCGCAGAACTGGCCGTCGATCTCGCCAGCGCCGTAGAGAAGGACAATGTTCTGGCTGGCGAGATCACGCGAACTCTCGCCTTCGGCGATCAGCGTGTCCACAAACGCGTCCGCGCGGTCGCCAAGCGGCTCCAGACTCTGCGTCTTGAGCGCCACGACCTGGTTGGTTTCCGCGTCGATCGCCTTATAAATCACGGCTGTATCTGACTGGGAAAGTTCACTCTGGATATCGAACCGGCCAAACATGAGTGCCATTACAGTTGTCCTCGCGGTCGCAAGCCGCACTACACCCTGAATGTGTAATCGGCTAAAAACAGGGGGAGAATCGAACCTAGAATACCGCCTTCAAGTGCCCGACTGAGAGTTACGAAAGTACTTTTTTGCCCCAAGGGTTTCCCGCAAGTTGCAGATTCAACAGGTTTGAAAAATCGCGGGAATGCTCGACTACCCGCGTGACTAAGCGCTCTTCAAGAAACTGGTTTGGGGACTCGCGTAGGCTCCGATCTGCTTCAACATTCCCAACTGATCCCAATTGTCCCATCCCTCGATAATTTGTTTGTCGCGAATGCGAGCGATGGTCATCCCTGATATTTGCACAGGCTTGCCGCTGGCGGGCATTCCCAGATGATCTCCGCGATGCGTCATCGTAGCCGACCAGCGCAAGACGACCCTATCCTCTGCCCCGAAGGCATCCTCCACCACCACGTTGATGTCGGGAAAGGCACCGCGAATGCGCTCTACAAATGGCACGAACTCCGATGGTCCACGGAGCGGCCTGCCGTCCTCATGTTCGCCGATTCCGATGCCGTCAGGAGCAAAGAGATCGTGAATCGTCTGCGTTCTACCTTCATTCCAAACCTCTTTGAACCAGCGCCGCATTAACTCCACATTTTCTTCGACTGACATAAACATCTCCCTCCTTATTTGTGGGATACTTTCCTGGAGAACTTCCAAGGCAGGCCAAACATTATCTCCATGGCGCAACCGGCTGCAAGGTCTAATTTGTGATTGGTGGCCCGACGCATTTCCGGACAAGCCAACACTTTCAAAAAAGATACTGAGCCTGTCGATTTAGCGCCTGCTCATTCGTCGTATAAGTAGAGCGGATTTAGCGGGACGAAACCGTCTGGGTCGCCGCTCCACAACAATAGACACCTTGAGAGTGTCTGACCCGATCTTTGGCGGTGGATGCGCGCAATTAGGGCCGGAATTTTCGACACGGGCTCAACACCGCGTGGAATGTCCGATTGTCGCGAGTGCGCGGTTGCTTTATGCTTGAGGCTCTGATTGCACGCGGTTGCAGTTCGTCTTCCGCTGTTGGGCCCTCCGGAGTTCTATGCCATGACCTTGACTCGTTTTGTTAGCAAGAGCGCGTTCCGCAACAAGCGGCGGAGCATCCTGACCGTGTTGAGCATCACGTTCTCGCTCCTGCTGCTGACGGTCATGATGACTGTCTGGCACCGCTTCTACGTTGACAAGGGCGACGCACAGTCGGCGCAGCGGCTGATTACTCGCCATCGCGTTTCCTTGACCCAGAATATGCCGGTGTATTACCGGGAAAAAATGCGCACCGTGCCCGGAGTTGTGGCGGTAGCTCCAACGCAGTGGTTTGGCGGCCTGTACAAAGACGAGGGAAAGCCCGAGAACTTCTTCGCACAATTTGGAACTGACCCGGCTGAAATCTTTACGGTGATGACGGACTTCAAGATCCCCGACGACCAACTGGCCGCCTGGCAGCACGATCAAGCTGGGTGCGTTGTAGACAGCGAACTGGCCAAGAAGTTTGGCTGGAAGATCGGAGATCGCATCGTTCTCAGAGGAACCATCTTCCCGGTGAATTTGGAACTCACGATTCGCGGAATCTTCGTTGCGCCGCAGCCCAGCATCACGGTTTATTTCAACCAGAAGTATGTCGAGGAAGCAGTTTCCTTTGCCAAGGGCCGCTCAGGGACTTTTAACATTCTGGCCGATTCTCCCGAGGACGTTCCGAAGGTCGCGGCCAGCGTGGATGCCATGTTCCACAACTCTCCCGAGCCCACGAAAACGGAGAGCGAGAAGGCGTTTCAGCTCAGCTTTATCAACAGCATGGGTAACGTGAAGGCGTTCATCCTTAGTATTTGCTTCGCGGTTGTGTTCGCGACTCTGCTCGTCTCCGCTAACACCATGGCCATGTCGATCCGCGAACGCACTCGCGAAGTGGCTGTGCTGAAGACGCTCGGATTTACCCGGCAATCGATCCTGAGGCTCTACATCGGCGAAGCCGTGCTGGTGGCTTTGACCGGCGGCGCGCTCGGCTGTCTGCTGGCGGCCGGAGTGGTGATAGCTCTGGCGAATGCGCCCGGCATGGGATTCTTCTTCCTCGGAATGAGAGTAACCACACCCACTTTTCTGCTCGCCATTTTCGTATCTGCTATGGTGGGATTACTCAGCGCGATCGTGCCTGCCTATCACGCGGCGAAGTTGGATATTGTGGAGGGTCTGCGCTAC
>Ga0193751_1001342_pt1 | contig 15980 bp, 17 predicted proteins | sample L1c2metaG_FD_143050 | JGI IMG/M metagenome (GOLD analysis project Ga0193751, IMG submission 143050) | Soil microbial communities from a riparian zone of the East river system, Colorado, United States - L1c2 | ecosystem: Environmental > Terrestrial > Soil > Riparian zone | place: USA: East River... | reverse complement strand
CGTCGACATAGGCGGCAAGTTCCAGCAATCCTCCTGTAAGGGAGAGCTGATGCAGTTTCGCTGGAATACGCCGAAGACTTTCCAGCTGAATCAAGGCTGCAACATTTCCCCGTAGACTGACGCGCGGAGCGCGCGTTCGGGAGCGTGGTTGGGGGGAGTAAGTCATCAACGGTTCGAATGATTATTAGTTCGAATCCTCAGGGACGCACACCACGGGCATGGGCGCAACTATCGCCTTCCAACCCACGGTGAATCACTGCTGTGAGCAGCCGATCTGTCCGCCGCATTCCTTGCCAGTCATACTCATAAGCCGTTCCACAACCCAGACATATCTGGTAGTGACGGCCTTCATGGTCGATGCGCGGCCACGAGAACCGATGCGTACAGCCTGCTCGTAGAAGCTGCTTTAAGAAGTTCAATGGGTCACCACTTGGTTTCGGTTTCTCCAGTGCTCAAGCCAACGCGAGAAAAACGGTTTCGGGCGATGGTCCAGCAACTCGTGGACCGCAGATAAGAGAACGTTTGGAGATTGAGATTTAGATAGAAATGAATCCACAGACTTCAATTTGTTTTTCGGCAACGGTTCGTAGGCAGATAACAGCAGGATGGGAACCTGCGACTTAATGCTCTTCATCTTCGAGGCAACTACGTCGCCGTTCATGCCCGGCATTTGGTAGTCGAGCAGCACTGCATCCACCGCGTGGGTTCGAAACAACTTCAAACCCTCGTCCCCGCCGCTAGCCTCTAAAACGCGGTACCCGCTCTCTTCGAGCAGGATTTTGCGCCCAATGAGTCCGTTCCAGTGATCGTCAATACAAAGAATGGTTGCCTTCGCGCGGCTCATACTTCTAGTTCCGTTCCGGCCAGATCGGATTCGGCCCAGCGCCGCAACACTAGAGTTGCGGTACCGGACTTTGAAGTGGTGGGCAGATTGATTCTGCCCACAACATGACGCACTTTCAAATTACGAATGGGCACTTCTGCTAGGGTTACCCCACTGGAACAACCAAACAAAAGGCGAGTCCTCGTGGACTCGCCCAAACTCTCGTGGACACGTAACTTGTCACGTCTCCGCTAGCAGCTTGCAGAACTTTCAGTGCTGTACAGGCCCCACCAGATCATTCTTCATTATATTAATTTCGACTCGTCCGCCAGCGCCGTGGCTCGCCACAGTCCCATCCGCGCTTTGGGCAGGTGCATTTCCCATGCTCATCACGTAAACGCGGTACACCGGGATCTCATGATTGAGCACCAGGTACCGCACTACCGAATCCGCCATCTTCCGCGAACTGGCGATAGCGGCCGCGCCGCGACCTGGGGCGAATCCACGCACCTCGATAATGTAACTCCGCTGATCCTTCAGGGATGCAGCCATTTCATCCAGCGCATCTTTAGCCGACTTACTCAGAACGGTTTGCCCGGGACGGAATCGAATCTCGGTTTGCGCACCGGCTTTATATTGATCGATGTTACCCACCATCTGTTCGACGCTCGCGACGCGAGTCGAGGCTTGCGTGGCACTGGTTTGCGCCGTCTGCGCCTTGCTGTTCGCATCCGTGGCATGCTCGTCCGCCAGGTTGACCTTTTCCGATGCCAGCTGGATGCCTTGTTGGGCGCGGGTATCTACGTCCTTAATGGTGTTGCCGTTTTCTGACGTTAACTGGTCCAGTTCATTCAGCCGGTCCCGAATAGGCCGCACTTGCCGCTGCACATATTTCTTGTTGGCAAATGGATGGGTCACCAGGTTCACCAGATTGGGATCGTCCCCGTCCCAGAAGTTCGCGGAAGTGGGGGGCGGGATCGGTTCTCTGTCGCGGGTGCCGGCGGTTTGAGACGCCGGAGCCGGCTGATCTGCAGTGATTGCCGGCTGGCCGCCGGAGGTAGCGTTGGTTTGCTGTGCCAGCCCCGATAGTGCAAATGCTGCGAACCACAGCGTTAGGAACAACATATAGCGTTTCATTGTTCGACCTTCTTCTTAGGAGCGCATTCCAGAGCATTTCCGCTGGACGCGAGTATTCCACCGTTCTCGATTGTGCACTTAGGGGGCCAAAGCTGCAAGCGCTACATCAACAAAATACGCGTCTCTACGTCCAGTAAATGCAACATGTGTGCAGAACTATTCATCTGGGAGTACATTTCGATCCGCCGGTCACGCTGAGGAGACGGTCCAGCCTGGTTGAGCGAACAACCCCAGCCTGGAACCTGATCGATTCAGCAAGGGCGGCAGCCCAGTTCGGCAAGGCACCGCCCGCCCCACGGTTTAGGTTTAAGTCTAGGATCCGGTTCCTACAGTAAATACCGTAAGGCTTTCTTACCCCAAGCCATGATAAAAACCCGATCAGTCTGCTCCCCTTCGGTTTTGTGCCTGTTTGAACGAAGCTTCGAGATCAGCAGTATTGAATGCGGAGACCCGAAAGCTACGACCGACAGGCTCTAAAACCGAGTCCGAGTGTCGCCACCACCGGAGATTGGAGAACTACGGAATGCGCGCCAAAGAGAAAGTTAACGTGCTGATGGTCGATGATCAGCCCGCAAAGTTGTTGACGTACGAAGCCATCCTGGGCGAGTTGGGCGAAAATCTCATCTCAGCCACTTCCGGCAACGAAGCGCTGGAAGTTCTCTTGAAAACTGATGTCGCTGTCGTCCTGACCGACGTAAGCATGCCCGGAATGGATGGTTTCGAGCTAGCCGACACGATTCGGCAGCACCCGCGCTTCCAACAAATGGCCATCATCTTCGTCTCGGCTGTCTGCATGAGCGATGTAGATCGCCTGAAAGGGTATCGAACCGGCGCGGTGGATTATATTTCCGTGCCCATCATTCCTGAAGTATTGCGCGCCAAGGTTTCGGTGTTTGCTGAGTTGCACCGTCGCGCCCTGCAGCTGGAAAGACTGAATGGCGAACTGCGTCGTCTTTCCAACAGCCTGCTTGCAGCCCAGGACGATGAACGCCGCCGTATCGCCCGTGCCATGCACGATGGCCTGGGCCAGGAACTCACCGCCGCAAAGATGGTTCTGGACGGATTTCTTCTGCAAGGCGACTGCGCGGACTCAAAGAAATCGCTGGCCGCCGCAGACGCCAGTGCGATGATCGAACGCGCCCTCCTTCAGGTCCGCAGCATTTCCCATCTCCTGCATCCTCCTCTGCTGGATGAGGTCGGCCTCAGTTCCGCCATCGCCTGGTTCCTTGAGGGAATCACCAAACGAAGTGGCATTGGGACCTCATTGGATATTCAACCTCGCGAATTCCCCAGGTTTCCCAGGGAGTTGGAAACAGCAGTATTTCGCATCGTCCAGGAGGCGCTGAATAATGTGTTCCGCCACTCCGGCGCGCGCAACACCTGGGTAGCGCTGAAGCTGCGCGATAGCCAGTTGATGGTCACTGTCCGCGACGACGGAAAGGGCATCAGTTCCAGTGTGGCGGAGTGTCGGCCCGACTGCATTGGTGTGGGAGTTGGCGGCATGCGCCAACGCGCCAAAGAATTGGGTGGAGAATTACGTTTGGAAAATTGCAACCCCGGGACGCTGGTTATGGTCACGATCCCGACGAACAATTGTGTTCAGGGAGTGGATCCCTCGTCCCTGAAACACGACTCGCTTGCGGAGCCGGCGGCGCCTTCCATGCGGTCTGCAACTTCACCCACAGCCACCGTTGCGCGGGTACCAGTTTCCGTGGCGGTCACGAAGGATGCGTCGAATAGCACAGGCGGATCCCACCTACCACTGTAAAAACTGAAATGTCGCGAGTGTCTCGTAGGGCCCTGCCTCAGCCCTGAGGCTCTCAGTTTCTCGTGAGCACCGCTGAAACTACTTCCCTTCCAGATGGATATCTCCCACCCCGACGTGCGCCCGCAGTTCGTACTTCCCATCGCCGTGGTACTTCAAAGTCTTGCCTAGCCAGCCGCTGGTCTCGCCATAGCCATCGCCATGCACATCGCCGATGCCGGCACTCGCGTTCACCAGCCGATATCCCACGCGAGCATTCGACACACGGATATCGCCGACACCTAGAGTGAGGACTTTATCGCCCTCAACGTTTTCCACGGTGACGTCGCCGACTTTGTCATGCACATCGAGAGTCGTTTTCTGCGGTACTTCGAGCTCGACATCAAACTGCGTATTCCCTCCGGAAGGCGCGTGAAACTCAATGGTGGCATCGGAGCCATGAACGTCGAAGTCCACATGCGCGTCTTTGACGTTCCTCTCGTGACTCGACTTGACGGTATAGCGCAGGCTGATCTTGTTGGAATCGCCGCGCCGGATGTGCATGTCGCCCACAGTCGAACGCACATGTACAAAGCCACCAGCGACAAAATCGCGAGCGTCGCTATGGGTCTCTTGGTAGTTCCAGTCGTTGGCGGCGCACAAGGGTGCGGCACAGAAGGGAGCCAGAAATAGACACGACAAAATGATCTTGTGAAGCGGAGTCGAATGCACAAGGAACCTTCGGGGCATAAAGCACCTCTTGGGCGCGAAAAGGACTAATGATGGTACGGCGATGAAAGAGCCAAAGTTCCCGGAAATTTCTAGGGCAAAGTCAATTCCCGAAGTCGGCCACCCCATCCCATACCAATTGGACGGCGATGGCCAGGATGAGAAAGCCAAAAATCTTGTTGATCGCGCCCACCGCACTGGGACCGAGCCGCCGCACCATCGGTCCTCCCAGGATGAAAAACAGAGCGACACTCAGCGCGATCCCCGCAATCCCAATGACCATCCCCAGATAGGCCGCCGCATTGTCCACGTGTGCCGCCAGCGCCATAACGACCCCGATCGCGCCCGGTCCCGACATCAGCGGCATAGCCAGTGGAGTGAGCGAAATGTCCTCTTTGCTTTCGGCTTCGTGACTCTCTGCCGGAGTGATGCGGGCAGTCGATGTCACCATTCCCCAGGCAGTATTGGCCACGATCAGTCCTCCGGCAATTTTCAGCACTGGCAGCGAGATGCCGAAAAAGTGCAAAACAAATCGTCCGAAAAAAAGAAACGTCACCAATATGATGAACACCCACAGTCCGGTCTTGCACGCGGTGCGACGCCTCTCCTGCGCGCTCCAGTTTGAAGTCATTGTGAAAAAAATGGGAATGCCGCCGAAGGGGTCGACAATCGGAAAGAGCGCAAGAAAAGTGGCAGCCGCTGAGGACGGCAGCGTGCGCAGGAATTGTCCCAGGGCGTGAGCGGAAGTCATGTCGAAGTTAGCTCGCTTTGAACGGGTTGAGTATCTCCACGCCCAAATGTCTGAAATCTTTTTCGTTTCGTGTAACCACTGTGAGCCCGTAGAGACGCGCGGTCGCTGCGATCATCACGTCATAGAACAAATGATCTTGCTTACCCACCATCATACGGGCCATCTCACGAAATGAGCGGCCACCCATGGGCAGTACGTTCGACGACTTTTCTAACTCGTCGACCCAGACTTCCAAAGCTCGCGCCTTAGCTGAGTCTTGTCTCCGAGTGCGCTCAATCCCCTCCTGCAGTTCGCCGAGCGTAAGGGCCGAAAGGCAAATCTGTTCATCTCGGAGACCGGCGAACCATGCAATCACGGCTCCGTGGGGCTTCGGTTTATGAATTTCGGAGATGATGTTTGTGTCCAGCAGATACCGTATCACTCAAACTCCACCGGGGGCCTGCGCTTCAACTTTCTGCGCGGGGAAAGAAGGTTTCGGAAGCGAGGGCCGGACAGCAGCAACTCCTTAATCCCGGACTGACGTGTCCTCTGCAGGCGCCGCCACTCCTCGATAGGAACGAGTACGGCCGCCTCGACGCCTCGGCGGGTCACTACCTGAGGACCTTTTTCAATGGCTGCATTCAAAAAGTCGCTAAATCGAGCTTTCGCGTCTTGCAACTGCCAGGAAGTCGTTGGAGGACTCATAAACCATATTCTATTGACTAGTCATCTGACTAGTCAATTCATTCTCGTGTACCTACCGATATCCTTCCAGCGCCTTCGCAGCTCGATCCAGCGCGGAAGCGAGCGTGGCCAGCTGCTGCCGCGCTCGTTCGCTGTCCCCCTTGTCCAGGGCCTCGTTGACTCCCGGAATCACCACCGCTGCATAACCTGTATACTCCCCTGGCGCGTAAATCATATGGCGAAACCACGGACGATGCGGTAATCCTTGTGGCTCCAGCATCGCCCGCTCAGCCCCGCGCAAGGCTTGGTTCAACCGCGCGGCATCCTGCGGCGGACTTTTCTGTTTCCCGAGAATCTTCACGCCCGCCGCCTCGAAGCGCCGAGCAGCCGCGTCCACGGCGCGGAAATCAAGCGCGTGGTCGCCGAACTTGTCCCCCGCCCGCTTACGCGCTGCGTCGATGTATGCTTCGAGCTCTTTCCCGTATTCTTCATAGTCATACGGCAGAACGTCGGCATCGGCCATACGAACAGCTTCCAGTCCAAAGACGCGGGCCATCTGCTGTTCGTAAACAAAGTCCGGATCGCCGAATTTCTTGAACCACGCGAAGTTGTCGAATACAGAGTGGTACACGCCATAAGGGCCGGTCGAACTCACGTCGCTCGATGGAATTCCCAGATGCTGCAGGAAAGCGGTGTAATCGGATCCGCTGCCCAAATCTCCGACTGGAACATCGCCTTTCACCTGCGCCGCCGGAAGCCGACGACTATCTCCAATCGCTTCGGTAGGAGACTGGGTCGAAGGCGCGTCGGCCTGTGCCGCCTTCTGCCATGCTTGATAAACTGTGCCACCTTTAGGACTGGGCACGGTCTTCGTGACATCGCGCAGAAATTGTTTGAGACTGGGAACCGCCGACGCGCCAAACTTCGGCCCGGAAACTGCAACGTCCATATTGAAATATGCCGCCGCATTCGCCAGATCCGACTCGTGCTGTTCTACCCACTCGGTAGACCCGATCAAACCTTCTTCTTCGCCATCCCAACTTCCGAAGATGAGAGTGCGCTTCGGCCGCCAGCCTGACTTGAGCAGGTCTCCCACAGCGTGCACGGCCTCCAGCATCGCTGCGGTGCCGCTGTTGGGATCGACCGCACCGTACACCCACGCATCGCGATGGTTGCCCGCAACCACCCACTCATCCGGCAATTCGCGCCCTGGAACCCGGCCAATCACATCCCAGAGCGAACGGAATTGATAATCCTGCCGCAGATGCATTCTCAACTTCGCCGGTCCCGGACCCACGTGATACGTGAATGGGAGCGCGCCCTGCCAATCGCGCGGCGAGTCCGGTCCGCCTAGATGTTGCAGCACCGGCCAGGCATCGTGATACGACAGCGGAGTAACCGGGATCGTCGGCATCTGCGCCGATTGTTGTGGCGAAATGCGCTGCGACTGGAGTAACGACGGAACCGATGCGACCCCAGGAGTGGTCGGATCTCCAGGAAATTCGAACATGTATCCCACGGACCCACGCTGCACGCCAGTATCCGGCCGCCACGGTCCTTCGGGATACTTGTCCCCTTTCCGCCAGCCGTCATCGGCTGGATCGGAGTAGATGATCACGCCTGCGGCGCCGCGTTCCTGCGCAACGAAAACCTTGACGCCACGAAAATTCTGGCCATACCGTACCAGCACTATCTTGCCGCGCACGTCGACTTTCAGCTTGTCGAGTTTGTCAAAATCCTCGGGTGTTCCGTAGTTGGCGTAGACCACGTCGGCCTCGGCGTCGCCAGAGGGCGACATACCGTTGAAGGGCATCACTACGCGGGGATCGTCTTGATAAGGATCGCCCTCGACGCGCTCCCGCGTGGGCCCATGCATCTCAACGCCCGCGGGCGCTGTCATGTCTACCCGAATTTCCGCCGGATAGTTCATCCAGACTTTGTATTCGACAATCTCCGTTTCGAGCCCGGCATCGCGGAATTTTCGAGCAACGTAGTCAGCGGTGGCCTTGTCCTCGATAGTGCCCGCCATGTGGGGAACTTTTGTGAGAATCCGCAGATGCTCTTCAGCCAGCTTGGAATCGGGCACAGCCAGAAAACGCGACTCGGTAGCTTGCTCTGCGCCCGTGTCGCGAAAACCGAAGATGGGCGGGGCCGAAGATGCCGCTGAATTTCCAGCGGTACTTGTAGACCAACCGGCAAGGAGAAGTGCGAAAGAAAGAACTGCTGAAGCAAAGGGTCTCATAGGCTCCGAGTGAAAGTTAGTAAGGTAGCACACGGGCTATCGACTGTCGTTGTGGCGCCCTAATGTTCGCCAGTTGTTCGCTATTGGCACCAACTTCACCATCTTCACCAATCGGTGCTCTCAGGTGATATACTGGCTTTCATGAAGCGAGCCACGATGACACTGCCCAGCGATCTTGCCAAGGCCGTGGACGACTACATACAGGCCCAGGAGGCTCCTCCTGCGCTAACCACTGTCGTCCAGGCCGCCCTGCGAGAATACCTTCGCGAACGAGGGTTTCTGCGCACCTATCGTCCTCTGAAAATCAGGCCCGTCGGACGCAGCGGCTGCAGTGACGTAAGCGTAAACCACGATGCATATTTGGCAGGGATCAAGAAATGACACGTGGCGTGCTAGCGGATGCGGGGCCGCTCTACGCAGCCGCCGACGCGAGCGACGGATATCACCAACAAGCCCGTGAAGAACTGCAGACACTGCACAACGACCGTGTGCAGATCGTGGTAGCTTATCCGACTCTGCTTGAGACGCATGCCTTGGTGCTGTCACGCATGGGGACGAGAGCAGGTCTCCTTTGGCTGAAGTACATGTTCGACGCCGCTAGGGTGAATCCTACCCCCGAGGACTACCGCCAGGCGATCGCGAAGGTTCACGCACTGCCCGATCAGCAAATCTCACTTTTTGACGCCACACTTGCGTCGCTAGCGGGGCGCCTGGAATTGAAGGTCTGGACCTACGATCATCATTTTGACGTGATGCGCGTTCCCGTCTGGCGCTGAAGTGGACTACCTCACTTGCCCTGTCCCAATAACTTCATACTTCGACGACGTCAACTCCGCCAGCGCGAATGGGCCGCGACAGTGAAGTTTCTGCGTGCTGATGCCCATTTCTGCGCCGAAGCCGAATTCTGCGCCGTCGGTGAAACGGGTGGAAGCATTCCAGTAGACCGCGGCCGAATCTACGCCGCGCATGAATTTCCGCGCGTTCGCTTCATCGTGAGTAACGATGGAATCACTGTGCTTGGTGGAATAACGGTTAATGTGACTGATGGCGTCCTCGACGCTTTCGACTACGGCAACAGCCATGCACAGCCGCAAATACTCTTCGTACCAGTCCTGCTCGGTCGCGGAACCCACGTGCAATCCCGCAGCTAGGGTCTGGGATTTGTTATCGCCGCGCACTTCGACACCCGCTTCGACTAACTTCTTCACAATTCGCGGCACATACTCGGCTGCGATGCGCTCATGCACCAGCAACTTTTCGGCGGCGTTGCACACCGACGGACGCTGCGTTTTGGCATTGATGACGATGCGGTCCGCCATGTCGAAGTCGGCCGATTCGTCCACGAAGATATGGCAATTTCCAGCACCGGTCTCGATGACCGGCACTGCGGAATTTTCCGTTACGAAGGTGATGAGTCCAGCGCCGCCGCGCGGAATGATGACGTCAACCAACCCGCGCGCTTTGATCAGTTCGTGCACTGAAAGCCTCGTGCTCGAATCGAGCAATTCGATCGCACCCTCGGGCAATCCGGGGACGGCAGTCATAATCTCAACCAGGCGCTGGCTGCTCCGCGCCGCTTCTTTACCGCCTCGCAGGACTATGGCGTTGCCGCTTTTGAGGGCCAGCACAGCCGTATCCACGGTCACGTTCGGACGCGACTCGTAGATAATCCCCACCACTCCGAGGGGAACACGCACTTTGCGGATGCGCAGCTCGTTCGACTTGGTCCACTCTGCCAGAGTCTCGCCAATAGGATCGGGCAGGGCCGCAACCTCGCGGACGCCGCGGGCCATTTCCTCGATTCGCAAAGGAGTCAGCAGCAGGCGGTCGCGCATGGCGCCTTCAAGGCCAGAATTCTCCACGTCCTCGCGATTCGCGTCCAGAATGCTTTTCTCGTTCGCTTCGATCGCACCGGAGATCGCCAGCAGCAGCGCGTTCTTTTCTTCGGTGGACATCAACGCCAGCTCGGCGGACGCAGCCCGGGCCCTCAGCAATTTGTGCTGAGTCGAAGCGGCGTTAATGGGAGTGGCAGCCATTTTCCTTTTTTACTTGTCCTTGTGCGCCGGAAAATAGGTTCCGATCCTGCGTTCCAGGCCCAATGTGATGGCCTGAGGATGCCGCCCATTCACGATGGCCACATGCACTCCGCCCTCGCTCGCCAGTTTGGCAGCGCGCAGTTTAGAAATCATCCCACCGCGTCCCAGTGAACTCTTGCCATTGCATTGTGCTTCGAGCGCCGGAGTAAGTTTGCGAATCATCCGCTGCAGGCGTGGCTTCTTGCGGCCATTGGGAATCAGAAATCCGTCGACATTGGTCAGCAACAGCAGCCAATCCGCTTTCACGGCCCTGGCCAACAGGGAACTCAATTCGTCGTTGTCCCCAAAAGCGCCTTCCAGTTCCCGGACGGAGACACTATCGTTCTCGTTCACGATAGGCACAACCCCCAAGGTGAGCAATTCGGCTACTGCATTCTGCAGATTACGGTAGCGCAACGGGGACGTGAAATCGTCGCTCGACAGCAGCAATTGCGCGACCACCTTCTTGCCGAAGAAAAGGCGCTCGTAGGTGTGCATCAGTTTGCTCTGGCCGACTGCGGCGCAGGCCTGCATGCGAGGAACATTGCCGGGACGTTTCTGCAGCGACAGGCCAGACATCCCTGCGGCGATTGCCCCCGAAGTCACAATGAGGTACTCATTCGTCGCGAGGTCGAACTGATCGATCATCCCGCGCAGCAGGTGGATGTCGATCTTACCGCCGGGAGCAATCAGACTGGTACCGACTTTGATCACGACTCGCATGGTTAGATTGGCCTGATCTTCTGCTCTGTCGCCACAACCCGGCTCGGAGAACCCGGTTACCCCAGCGTGTGGGGACAACCTCTCTATCCTGCCGTTAGAATGGCTTTCTTGGCAAGGCGATATATCTTGCCAGACTGCATCTTTATGCCAGCTTCCAACGCCACCAGCCGCTTTTCCGATCGCGTTGAAAATTACGTTCGTTATCGGCCGGGATATCCCGCGGATGTTTTGCGAAGGCTGCAACGCGAATGCGAGCTTGCGCCCCGCCACGTGGTCGCGGACATTGCCTCGGGAACGGGGATTTGGTCTCAGAAGCTGCTGGAGAATGGGAATAAAGTTCTCGGCATCGAGCCCAACGCCGAAATGCGCCAGACTGGCGAGCGGCTGCTCGCAGGCTTTCCGAAGTTCGTCAGTGTGGCCGGAACGGCTGAAGCGACTACATTGCCGGATGCCGCAGTCGAATTCGTCACCGCCGCTCAAGCAGCGCACTGGTTTGATCGTGCGCGGGCCCACCATGAGTTTCTGCGCATCCTGAAGTCCGAGGGATGGCTGGTGCTCATGTGGAACGAGCGGCTCACCGATTCGACGGCCTTCCTGCGTGACTACGAGCGACTGCTGCTGTCTTTCGGCACCGACTACGAAGATGTCCGGCACGAGCGGACCACCGCCGCTGTGAACGAGTTCTTCGATCCGGCGCCTTTTCAAGAGCGCGTGTTTGAGATGCGGCAGGAATTCGACTATGCCGGGCTCGAAGGCCGGCTGTTATCTTCATCTTATGCGCCGGGCCCGGACGATGCGACACATGCGCTAATGCTTCGCGACTTGCGACGGATCTTCAAAACGCACGCCATCGGCGGACGCGTGACATTCGAATACAAAACGCGAGTGTATTTTGGACGTCTGAAGTGACGCGACACCTGGAGAGAACGTGTCCGACGAGAAATCCTTTCACATGACTCCCGACGAATTCCGCCGCCACGGCCATGCCGTGGTGGACTGGATCGCCGATTATCACGCGCGCATCGAATCGTTTCCCGTGCTTTCACGGGTCAAGCCGGGTGAGATTCGCGCGTCCCTTCCCGGGAATCCTCCGCAGCACGGCGAACCGTTTGACGCGCTCCTAAAAGACGTCGAGCAATTGATCCTCCCCGGCGTCACCCACTGGCAGTCCCCGAATTTTTTCGCGTACTTCCCATGCAACGCATCGGGGCCTGGGATGCTGGGCGATCTGGTCTCTTCGGGTCTGGGCGTACAGGGGATGCTGTGGTCGACCAGCCCGGCCTGCACCGAGCTCGAAACGCACGTGATGGATTGGCTCGTCGCCATGCTCGGTTTGCCGGAAAAATTTCTATCCTCGAACACAGGCGGCGGCGTCATCCAAGATACGGCTTCGAGTGCCGCGCTCTGTGCCCTGCTGGCCGCTCGCGAGAGAGCGACCGACTATGTGAGCAATAAAAAGGGCTGTGACGGACGGCTGGTCGCATACGTTTCCGCGCAGGCGCATTCTTCCCTGGAAAAAGGTGCAATGATCGCCGGCATCGGCGCGGAAAACCTGCGGCTGATCGAAGTTGACGAGAAGCTTGCGATGCGACCGGAAGCGCTGGCGCGACAGATCGACGCGGACTGCCGCGCCGGTCTCACTCCGTTCTTTGTGTGCGCCACGGTAGGAACCACTTCTTCGAACGCGATGGATCCGATCAGAGCGATCGGCGAAGTCTGCCGCCAGTACAATCTTTGGCTGCATGTGGATGCCGCCATGTCAGGCACGGCAATGCTCTGCCCAGAGTTCCGGCATTTGCAGAACGGAATTGAATTCGCCGACAGCTACAATTTCAATCCGCACAAATGGATGTTCACTAACTTCGATTGCAGTTGCTTCTGGGTCGCCGACAGGAAGGCGCTGATCAAGACGCTGAGCATTCTGCCGGAATACCTGCGAAATCAAGCGACGGAATCGGGCGCGGTCATCGACTATCGCGACTGGCACATTCAGCTCGGACGGCGCTTCCGCTCGCTGAAACTGTGGTTCGTGATTCGCCACTACGGAGTGGAAGGCCTGCAGCATCACATTCGTCAGCATGTGAAGCTGGCGCAGCAATTCGCCGGCTGGGTGCGGAACGACGATCGCTTCGAACTAGCCGCGCCCGTGCCGCTGAATCTGGTTTGCTTCCGCCACAAGGCGGGAGACGCGGCGAATCAGACGATGCTGGATCGGCTGAACCACAGCGGTGATTTGTTCCTAACGCACACAAAACTGCATGGGAAGCTAACGCTACGGCTTTGCGTGGGACAGACCAACACGCAGGAGCGGCACGTGCAGAATGCGTGGAAGCGTATTCTCGATGAGGCGAAAAAAGTGACGGTTACGGGTTAAACGATCACACTTCCCAAGGGTTCAGAGTCGGTATTTGAGTGTTTGCGAAGTCGCTGATATTGCGCGAAACGATCGTCAGATTGTGATGCAGCGCGGTTGATGCCAGTAAACCACCAATGGCTGACAGGGCCCGCCCCTTTCGCTTCGCCTCGGCCGCCATCAGGCCCCATCGGTCGGCGATGGGCGCATCGACAGACAGAATCCTGCCAGAAAAACGGGCTTGCAGATCTACTTCTAGCCACATCTCCAATCGCGTCTGGCGTTTGCTCTGCGGCAGCGCGGCCACCCCTTTGCGAATCTCCCCCAGCGTCAGAACGCTGAGGTAGAGCAGGCTTTCATCCGCGGCCTCCATCCATTCCAGCACGCGCGGTTCAGGCTTGCTGCGGACAAGTTCCGAGATGCAATTCGTGTCTAGCAGGAATCCGCTCATAACTCAATGTCGCGCCCCGCGTCTCGGTCGCGCTCCAAGTCAAGATTGACCCCTACCAACGGGGATTGGCGGAAAAACTCGACAAGACTCTTGGGCTGATGAGACTTGCCCATAAGCCGTTCATATTGTTCCTCCGCGATCATCACGACGCCTTCCTTGCCCTGCCGAGTTATCCGTTGCGGTCCCTCGCTTCGGGCCCGGCGGAAAACCTCGCTGAACTGAGCCTTCGCACTCTGAATCTGCCACGAGACTCCGCTGGACTTGGTGCGAGATCGAGTCGGTGGGACTCGACGATCGGTCCTCTTCAGAGTGTTTGCCACGATCGTTGCCCTCCACGGTATGACTAGTCTGACTAGACATAATATTGCCACTGACGGTATTGGTTCGTCAAGCTGAGTGTCTGCCGGGCAGTGCCTAAGTTTTCGTAGGCAAGTCGGGGTAATCTTCCAGTCCGTCACGAATGCCAACCACTCGAACTTTGGGGCCGACTTTCATTTATGCCGCTCTTTTGATGCACTACCGTCTGCCGGCTCGATAGGACGCCGAAGATTGGAACTTTACGGATCGAGGTGAATAATGCCTCAGTCCGCCGACATAGACGCGGGCCGCGCCACAGCAGGACTCGCTTTCGTTAGAGCGGAGGTTTCCTCCGGCGTCGCCAGCCATTTGCGCACTTCCGGCAGTGCCTGCCGCATAGCCGCTTCGCCGACGCGAATCAGATCCTTGGCGCGTTTGAAGTCATCATAACCAAATCCAGCGACGTCCGGTTCGATGACCAGGTCCGCAGCCTCGCGCCACAGGCAGGACATTGCATCCTGAGCAATCGCGAACGACTGTCCGATGACGTCGAAAAGATTGCGCGGTGGCCCGCCATTGGCCCACGTGCCTTTCAAATGCACCGCCAGCACACGGTCGGCACCCATTTCGCGCACAGGCCTCGTAGGTACCGGATGGGAGAGCATTCCATCGACCAGATACCGGCCGCGAATCTGCACCGGCAGAAACATTCCGGGATAGGCACAACTTGCCCGAACCGGATCGATGATCGAACCGGAATGAAACACCACGCCTTCGCCGGTATTAAAGTCGGTTGCAGTCACGCCGAGAGGAATGCGCAGCTCTTCGAAAGTCTTCACTTTCAAGATGCGGGTCAAAAATGAAATCATGCGGTCGTTGGAGGCGAAGCCGCAGCGCGAAAGCGTCCAGCGGGCGAAGGACGTAAAGCGGACGCTCGCCGCCATGTCTTCGAGTTCCTGAAGGGAAACGCCGCTGCAATAAGCTGCGCCGATAAGTGCGCCAACACTCGTACCCGCGACCACCCGGACAGGAATGCCTTCTTGTTCGAGGACTTTGAGAACTCCAACATGAGCGATACCGCGAGCAAATCCGCCGCCTAGAGCGACGCCAATCGCCGGAACTTTGGACGGCATGCGCGAGGGCAAAATTGGGGCAGCCTGGCGGGAAAGTTCCCGCCCGAAGGCTTGTACTGATCGAATAATCTTGTCCAGACTATTCACGGCAACCCCACATTTCCGGCCGCTCGAACCAGGTACTAAAGAACCCAGGTACTAAAACTGTACCCAGCATGTAAGATGCCACATTTGCATAGATGTTTGTAAGGGCCCAACGGTGCCACTATTTATTACCTTAGGCAGTCCCGCGGCGAGGTAACTGTTACCGTTGGAGCAGCAGGCGCGTGACGAAATCCCTGTAGACCTGCTAAGTTGCGACAGTATGCTTCGCGAGATTTCAGCGGGTGGCGTCGTTATCCGGAACGAGGAAGGCGCCTGGTGGATGGCCGCCATTGAGCCTCCCCTGGCTTCGGACATTGTTCCTGACCCTGCCAAACCACCAGTTCGCTCAAAACCGAAGTCAGTTCTGTGTCTTCCCAAAGGCTTGATTGATCCCGGCGAGAAAGCGCTCGAAGCCGCCCTGCGCGAGGTTCGGGAAGAAACCGGAATCATCGCGGTTCCGATCGCCAAGCTCGGGGACATCAAGTACGTTTACGCACGATCCTGGGGCGATGGCGAACGCGTCTTCAAAATTGTCAGCTTCTACCTACTGCGTTATGAATCTGGTGAGATCGACGATATTGCCCAAGAGATGCGGATCGAAGTGGGACGCGCAAAATGGGTGCCGCTGAAAGATGCGCCTCAGCTGTTAGCCTATAGCGGAGAGAAACAAATGGCGCGCCAGGCCCTGGAATATGTCGAAGCCCAAGCGGATCCGGAATCAGGGCGCTAGATAAATTCACCTCCAAGCAATTACCATTGCCAGTTCGCAAGTTCC
>Ga0193751_1001341_pt1 | contig 15990 bp, 15 predicted proteins | sample L1c2metaG_FD_143050 | JGI IMG/M metagenome (GOLD analysis project Ga0193751, IMG submission 143050) | Soil microbial communities from a riparian zone of the East river system, Colorado, United States - L1c2 | ecosystem: Environmental > Terrestrial > Soil > Riparian zone | place: USA: East River... | reverse complement strand
CCACCTGCCACCTGCCCACGCTCACGACCGCCAAGGCCGGGACCAAGGTGAATGGAGGCCAATTCACGATTCCCGATGCCCTGGGAGAGAAGACCTTTCACCCGTACAGCGATTTCCTGCTCCACAGTGTTGGCACCGGGGATGGCATCGCCATTGCCGTCGTCGAGCACTATGCAGTGCCGGCGGCGTCAGTCCAGGCGCTATACAAGTCAAAGCAATCTGCGCAAGTTTCCTTTGATGATGTAGACAAGATCATGAACCGCCGCGGTTTTTCCTATAAGGCGGTCCATGAAGGAAGGAACAAGATCAGAACTGCTCCACTCTGGGGACTTAGAACGCACTCCCGCCTCATGCACGACGGGGATTCAGTTCGCTTGGAGGACGCGATTGCTCGCCACAAAGGCGAAGCCAGGGAAGTAACGCAAAAATTCCTTCGGCTTACTCCAAGGGAGCAGAAAGACGTGCTTAGCTTCTTGAACTCTCTGTGAGGTTCCGGCTCGTGTGGGGACAGGCGCCTTCGCCCGTCCAAGCCGAGCGCAGCTCGGCAGGTGGCGGGTGGCGGGTGGCGGGTGGCCTCGGGCTTCGGTTCCCTCCTAACTCTGAAGGGTGCTCATCAGCTCTTCCACAAATCCCGTCAGCTAACAGATCGGGCTCACTGCCGCAAATTTCAAGGGCCACCGGTCGGGACCGGGCACGAGGAAGTCGCCTTTAGGTGGTCCCGGGTTCACCAGTACTCGCGCCGGGTTGCCGACAGCGCGGGCATAGGGCGGGATGTCTGTCATTACCACGCTGCGACTGCCGATAATAGCCCCTTCCCCGACGGTGACACCTTTGCAGATAGTGGAGCCCATGCCGATCCACGCATTCCGGCAGATACGAACAGGCTTGATCTCGGATGAAAATGCGGGGGCCCCGGCCAATCGATGCCTGAAATCCAGCGGGTGGCTGTCACTATCCCGGATGGAGCAGTCTGAAGCGATTCGGGCGCCATCTTCGACCACCACTTCCTCGTTTACGACAAATCCTACGTTAGCGCCGATCGTAACGTTGCTCCCAATAACGAGCTTCGGGTGCTCATGCGTGCGACCGCTGGAAATCCCGATTTTGCCGCTGATCGAAACGTCGTCTCCGATTTCGATGTGCGCATGACCGCGAACGTCGGGCAGAGCCCATAGGAAAAGTCTTTGGCCGACCCGATCGCAGCGGCTCCGGAACAGAGGCTCCTCATAGAAGAAAACGCAAAGTCGCCGACAGGCCCGAGCAACCGACCAGTGGCATGCATACATTGATCGCAGCAACGGCTTGGTGAATCGGGGAATGGGAATGTGTATCCGAAGCAGAACGATGATGACGCGCTTCGCCTTCGCGTAGCGTGGGGTCTCGGCACGTCTGATCTTCAAAAGAAGCGCGGCCATAAATTCCTCATTTTCTCCTGCGGAGGGGAAGGCAGGGTTAGTGCTTGGCTGAGTGGTGTAGCACATTTGGTTAGGCTAGTCAACGCAACTTAAGTGCCAGTAGCCCCCGCCCCGACTGATTGCATTTTCACTTTGCAACTCGCCAGCCCCTCCCGCACACTTGGATTCAAAGCCATCCATGCCCGTTGTTGCTGCCAAGCCGGCGATCGCCCTCCAGGAAGCGGGTGGAGTGTTCCGTTCTCCTGTTCAGCGCAAACTGGTGTTGGGTCTATTGCTGGTGGTGGTCACACTGGCCCTTTACAATCCAGTGTCGCGCAACGGCTTTGTGACCTTCGATGATGACCGCTACGTCACCGACAACCCGCAGGTGCGCGCGGGTATCCGATGGAGCACGATTTCTTGGGCGTTCACCTCTTTGGAGCAGGCGAACTGGCACCCGCTAACCTGGCTCTCCCACGCCCTCGACTGCCAGCTCTTTCACCTCAATCCGGCCGGCCATCACTACACCAATCTGTTGTTGCACGCTACCAACGCGCTGCTGTTGTTCCTGATTCTCCAGTGGTTCACCGGATACACCGCCCGCAGCCTGATGGTGGCCGCACTCTTTGCCGTGCATCCCCTCAACGTGGAGTCCGTCGCCTGGGTGGCGGAACGCAAGAACGTGCTCTGCATGCTTTTTTTTCTGCTCGCACTCGCTGGCTACGGATGGTATGTCCGCCGGCCGGGTATCGTGCGCTACCTGGTGTTCGCGATTCTGTTTGCCATGGGTCTCATGTCCAAGCCCATGGTCATCACGCTGCCTTTGGTGCTACTGCTGCTGGATTACTGGCCGCTCGGAAGGCTTTTATGGGGACGGGCCCCCTCGGCTGTCCGGACCGAGCATAGCTCGGCTGCCGCGTGCAGTAACGGAGATTCTAGATTCCCTGTGGCCACCAACCCCCAGCCCCTGACGACTTTGTGCCTCGAGAAGCTTCCGCTGTTGGCGCTCTCCGCCGGCAGCGCCATCATCACTATGATCGCGCAGAGGGCGGGTGGCGCCGTGCTCTGGCGCGCGGCACATGCTCATCTGCTGCGGCTGGAGAACGTGATTGTTTGCTATGTGCTGTATATCAAGAAAGCCATCTGGCCATCTCATCTCGCGGCCCTATATCCATATCCGCATGCGTTGCCGGCATGGCAGGTCGCGGCCTCGGCACTGCTCCTGCTCGTGGTTACGTGCGCCGCGCTGAAATATCGCGAGCGCCGCTATTTCGTGGTCGGATGGTTCTGGTATCTGGGGACGATGGTTCCCATGATTGGCCTGATACAGGTTGGCAACCAAGCCATGGCCGATCGCTACGCCTATCTGCCGTTGATCGGCCTTTTCATAATGATCGTTTGGGCTGCCGCGGAATGGGTCGGCGCGCACCATGTTTCAGAGAAATTTCTGGCCGCCGCCGGAATCGCCATCGTACTCGCCTTGTCCGCCGTCACCCACCGTCAGCTAAGTTATTGGCATGACGATTTCACTCTTTGGGCACACGCACTGGCCGTCGTCCCCAACAATTACGTGGCGGAAAACAACTTTGCCAATGCCTTGGCCAGCCAGGGCAGGTACGACGAAGCCATTGCCCACTTCCGTACCGCTGCTTCCCTGGAGCCGGGAGATTCCGTCAGCCGGCTCAATCTCGGAATCCATGCTCAGGAGCACGGTGACTTGCAGCAGGCCGCGGCGCACTACAGGGTAGCTTTGCAACATACGACTGACACTCAAATTCGTGCCTCTGCCTATGCCAACCTCGGCACCGTCTACTTCGCGCTTCACGATTACGCCCAAGCGCAGCAAAATTTCGACTCCGCCACAAAACTGAAATTTACGTTCCCCGTCGCGCTCCTCGACATGGGCCTGATCGCACAAAAGACGGCGCAGACGACGGCGCAGAAAAATGACTGGAACCGCGCCGCCGATTACTTCGCGCAGTTCGTTGCCGTCGATCCCAGCGACGTCGGATATCTTCTTCTCGCCCATGCCTTCCGTCAGGCCGGGCTCGACGAGGATGCCAACCGGGCTTACCAGCAGGCTCTTCGCTTATCGACCGACATCGACCAGGCCCAACGTAGAGCAGCCCAGTTGGCGGCTCAGTAGCCGCCCCAGCAGACCCTGATCTTCCGTGATCTCGGAACAACGCCCGCCAATTGCTAAGCTCCGAGTGAGTTCCACAGGAGGGCCAGTGCCCGCGACCGCGCATCAATCGACCATCAAGATTCTCTACGGCGAGAGCGACGAAAACACGCTTTCCGCCCAAGCCGCCGAAATCGCCAAAGCCGGCCATCACGTCACGACTGCCCTCAACCGCCATGGTGTTCAGGAAGCCCTGGGCCGCGATGCCTTTGACCTCGTCATCCTCGGCGCCACCTTGTCCAAGGAGGATCGCCATCACCTGCCCTACATGGTCAAGAAGGCTCACCAGGGAACGAAGGTCCTGGTCATGCACGCTGGCTCCCACCATCACGCCGTGGACGCCGCCATCGACTCCAACCTAAGCATGCACCGGATCCTAGAGCGGATTGCAACCTTGCTTCAGCCCGCGACCGTCCGCTAACCGCCAAACACTCTCACAAAAAAAAAGGTCTGGCCGGGTGGAGAGAGTCGCACCCCGCCAGACCACTTCCAGGCGATTCAGAGTTGCTTTTCCGGGTTGGGGCACCTTTGAAAATCTTCCCCGAATCAGCCATCATTTTCACCATCTCCAGTTCACCAATTGTCACACTCGTGTCAACTTGTCGTCATGTTTTTGCACGGCTGATTTTTGTCCAGGAGTGAACCTCGAAGAGTAAACTCCGAAATTTAAAATGGGCCGCCAGCCAAGAAGCGGTGACGTTTCCTTGGCTATCGGCCCATTCGATCCGGACTGGGATCGGAGGTGATATCTACATCGTATTCCCTCCACCTCGATTGTCAAGGATCAACTTCCACTTCCAACATTGTTTCAATTTGGGACAATTCCACCCCAAAATGCGCGTCCATCATTGACACTCTCCTCGCCAAAGTGTTATTTTGGTTGGTTTTAGAAGCGGCTCTTCTTCCACAGAGGCCAGCAGAATCAGCGAGTTATCAGCAACGATTCGGTCGTCGGTGCGACAATCGGTTCGACAATCAGAAAGATCATCAGAAATTAGATCATCCGAAAATGGACCAGACACTCCGACAACTAGGCGAATTACTGCTCGGAGCCGTGCCGACCGTCATCCTTCTGGCGACGCTTTATATCCTCTATACCTTCCTCGTCCATCGCCCCCTTACCGTCGTGCTCGCCGAGCGCCGCAATCGTACCCAGGGCGCGATGGAGAAAGCGCGCGCCGATATCGCAGCTGCTGAGGCCCGCACCGCCGAATATGAGCAGCGGCTGCGCGAAGCGCGCCAGAAAGTCTTCAAGAACCAGGAAGCCCGCCGCCAGCAGGCGACCCAGTCCCGCACCCAGGCCGTCAATCAAGCCCGCACCCGAGCCCAGGAACAAGTCAAACAGGCCCGCGCCGCCATCGAAGTGGATAAGCAGCAAGCCATGTCGAAGCTGCAATCGGATGCGGCCCAACTCGCCACCGATATCGTGCGTACTGTGTTGCGCCCCATGGCATCGCCCAGTCCGGTCGGTGGCCAATGAAAGGGAAGGGAGATCTCGTGTGGGGACGGGTGCCCTCGCCCGTCCGCGTAGGGACAGCCGCCCTCGGCTGTCCAGCCGAGCGCAGCTCGGCAGCTGCTTGTGATCGCGACAACTCCGTATTAGCGATGATGAGGCCGAAGACGATGCCAGTAGCCTTCCGCCCGCTATTGGCGCTTGTGCTCCTCGCATTCTTGCCGATCGTTTCATTACGAGCCTACGCTCAGGAAACCACTGCGCCTCCTCCGTCCCAGCAAACATCCGCGGACCCCGCAAAAAAAGACAACGAGTCCGCCCCCAAACGCAAAGGTGCGGTCGGACAACTAATCGAGGAGCAGCGCGAGTCTACCGGAGAAGAAGAGGAAGACAACGTCAATCTTACGCACGCGGGGCCAATCCGCTGGCTGGCGCGTAAAACCGGGCTCAGCGTGCATCAGGCGCATCTCGTGGTGCTCAGTCTGAACTTCGCCATCGTGGTCGTCGTCGTGTTTTGGGCCGCGCGCAAGTCTTTACCCGCAATGTTCCGCAACCGCAGCCAATCGATTCAACGTGCTTTGGAAGAAGCGCGCGCTGCCAGCCAGGATGCGAATCGCCGCTTAGCGGACATTGAGAATCGCCTTCGCCAGTTGGATGTAGAAATCGGACAAATGCAGGCCGCCGCGGAAAAGGAAGCCGACGCCGAGGAAGCCCGCATCCTGAAAGCCGCCGAAGAGGATATTCGCAAAGTGGTGCTGGCCGCCGAGCAGGAAATCGCCGCAGCCGCCAAGCAGGCCCGCCGCGAACTGACCACCCATACCGCCGGCCTGGCCATCGCCCTGGCACGCCAACAGATTAACGTCGACTCCAATACCGACCAGATACTGGTCCGTACCTTTGCCTCGAAGCTGGCGTCGCATCCCCCTTCGCATGGGTCTTCGCATAACGACGACGGTGGAAAGGACGACAAGTAACCATGGCCTCCGTTGTCGGTATCTACGCCCGCGCGTTCGCCGATGTTGTAATGAAGACAAGTAGCCGCCTCGATCCCTCCGGAGCACTCCAGGAATTGCGCACCATCGAGGCCCTGCTCAAGGAAAGCGATCCGTTGCGCCGCGTCCTCGAAAACCCGTCCATTCCCGGAGACCGGAAACGCGCCGTGCTCGATGCCATCACCAAGCGTCTGGGCACCACAAGGCAGGTGCGGAATTTCATAGCGGTACTCACCGATCACCGCAGGCTGCCGCTGTTCAGCGAAATCCTGAAACAGTTGGAACAGGAATTGAACGACCGCCAGGGCTTCGCGGAAGCGCAAATAAGCACGGCACGCCCACTGAGCGACCATGAAAAACAAATGCTAGAAGCCGAGATCACAAGATTGACCGGCAAAAAAGTTCGAGCGCGTTACGGCCAGGACACCTCGCTACTGGGCGGCGCAGTCGTGCAAGTAGGCAGCACGATTTACGATGGGTCGGTAAACGGTCAGTTAGAGAAAATTCAGGAGCAGCTGGTAGGAAACTAGGCACGGCTTCGTATCAGGGCAAGCACGGCGAAACCGGGCGCCTTTAAAGGCTGGGACGAAGAGCGAACGACAAGCAGCGAACGACTAGCGACCAACGACCAACGACAAGACTTTATGCCCCAAATCAAAGCAGACGAAATTACCCAACTAATCCGCGAGCAAATCGAGAACTACGAATCGAAAATCGCGGTCGACGAAGTCGGCACCGTCATTACCCTCGGCGACGGAATCGCCCGTGTCTACGGCCTCGACAAGGTCATGGCCGGCGAGTTGCTCAGCTTCCCGCACGGCGTCGCCGGAATCGCCATGAACCTCGAAGAAGATCAGGTAGGCGTGGTCCTGCTTGGCGAATTCACCGAGATCAAGGAAGGCGACGAAGTCAAGCGCACCGGCCGCATCATGAGCGTGCCCGTGGGCGACGCCCTGATCGGCCGCGTCGTCAACTCGCTCGGCGTGCCGATTGACGATAAGGGTCCGATTGCGACCGATAAATTCATTGCTCTGGAGCGCATTGCTCCCGGCGTCATTGCCCGCCAGCCCGTGCGCGAGCCCATGGCTACCGGATTGAAGGCCATCGACTCCATGATTCCCATCGGCCGCGGACAGCGCGAACTGATCATTGGCGATCGCCAGACCGGCAAGACTGCGGTTGCCCTCGACACCATCATCAACAGCAAGGGCAACAACCTCATCTGCATCTATAACGCCATTGGTCAGAAGCGCTCGTCGATTGCCCAGGTGGTCAAGATTCTCGAGGATGCCGGCGCCATGGAGTACACCATCGTGGTCGCGGCATCCGCGTCCGAACCCGCTCCCATGCAGTACATTTCTCCCTACGCCGCATGCGCCATGGGCGAGTTTTTCCGTGATTCGGGACGCCACGCCCTCTGTATCTACGACGATCTTTCAAAACACGCCGCGTCCTATCGCGAGATTTCGCTTTTGCTCCGCCGACCCCCCGGTCGCGAAGCCTATCCCGGAGACGTTTTCTATCTCCACTCGCGTCTGTTAGAGCGCGCCGCCAAGCTGAGTGACAAGAACGGTGGAGGGTCGCTCACCGCGCTGCCCGTCATTGAAACCCAGGCGGGCGACGTTTCGGCATACATTCCGACCAACGTGATTTCGATTACCGATGGCCAAATTTATCTTGAAACCGACCTCTTCAACCAGGGCGTTCGCCCGGCCGTGAACGTAGGACTCTCCGTGAGCCGCGTAGGCGGCAGCGCGCAGATCAAAGCCATGCGCCAGGTAGCCGGAACGCTAAAGTTGGAGCTGGCCCAGTACCGCGAACTGGCCGCCTTTGCCCAGTTCGGCAGCGATCTGGACAAAGCTACCCAACAGCAACTCAATCGCGGCCAGCGTCTGGTGGAACTGCTGAAACAAGGCCAGTTCTCGCCGTTACCGTTCTCAAAACAAATCCTGATCATCTTCGCCGGCACCAGCGGAGTGCTCGACGATATGCCGGTCAACCAGGTCCGCGACTTCGAAATGGATCTTTACAAGTACGTGGAGACCACGAATCCAGGACTGCTCAACACGATCATGGAAAAAAAGATTCTGGACGACAATCTAAAGGCAGAGATGTCAAGAGTAATAAAAGAAGCAAAACAGCAATTCGTAGATTCAAGACAAGCAGCAGCAAAGTAAGAGTTCTCAGTTCTCGGTTCTCGGTTCTCAGTCAACCCGAAAGCCGGGAGACTGAAACTGAGAACCGAGAACTGAGAACCGAGAACTGGCTCATGGCAAACATTCTCGACATCCGGCGCCGCATCCGCAGCGTGGTCAACACGCGGCAGATCACCAAGGCCATGAAGACCGTCTCCGCGGCGAAATTACGCCGCGCGCAAGAAACCGCCTTGGCCGCGCGTCCGTATTCGCAGATGCTCACCAATGTTCTTAAATCGCTTGTGTCGCGAGCCGATATTTATGATCCGGCCACTGGACTGCCAATCCATCCCCTGCTCGCCGAGCGGCCTGAGAAAAATATCCTGCTGATCGTCGTCACCGGAGATAAGGGCCTCGCCGGGGCGTTCAACACTAACATCCTGAAGATGGCTTCGAAATTCATCCAATCGAAGCCAGATCAGAATATCAATATCGACATCGAATGCATCGGACGCAAAGGCCGCGACTTCATGCGGCGACGCTACCCGATGGCGCCGGAGAAGGCATCTGCCGATGGAGAGACGGGCGTCTCGCCCGTCCAGTCGGCTGCAGAAGCCGCTCCAACGCGCGCTGGTCGCGTGCAGATCGTAGGCGAGCATATCGGAGTTCTAGGCAAGGTCGAATACAATTTCGCAGCCACTCTGAGCGAGAGCGTGATCGCCCGCTACAGTCGCCACGAGATTGACGCCGTTTACATTCTTTTCAACGAATTCAAGTCGGTCATCGCGCAACGTCTCATCGCCGAGCGCCTGCTGCCGATCAAACAAATCGGGGCGATCGACGTCGCCATGGCCGAAGAGGCTTCAGAAGAGGAACGCAAGCAGAGACTGGAAGCGGCGAAGTCGGCAGGCGTCGGGGTGCGACCGGTAGATACCAGTGCCGTCGATGAGGCCGCCGCCAGTTTCGGGGCGTCACAGGTCGATTACATCTACGAGCAGCCGCCCCAGCAGCTTTTCCAGGGAATTTTGCCGAAGTATATCGGCATCCAGGTTTTTCGTGCGCTGCTCGAGTCGGTAGCCGCCGAGCACGCTGCCCGCATGACGGCGATGGATGCAGCAACCAGCAACGCCAGCGATATGATCGATTCGCTAACGCTGATAATGAATCGCGCGCGTCAGGCAAAGATCACAAAAGAAATTATCGAAATCGTAAGCGGAGCAGCAGCGCAGTGAATCAGCACTTAGCATTTAGCACTCAGCATCTAGTAAGAGCCCAAGTCCCAGACTAATTGCTAATTGCTAAGTGCTAATTGCTAACTGCCGGTTTTGAGGTCTTATGTCAGAAAATATCGGAAACGTAATTCAAATCGCAGGCCCCGCCGTGGACGTGCAGTTCACCGAAGGGGCGATGCCTCCCATTTATCAGGCGCTTCGCGTCGTGAGTGACGGTTTCACCGTGCCCTCCCCCATCAACGTCATTCTGGAAGTGCAGCAGCATCTCGGCGAGGGACGGGTCCGCTGCGTCGCCATGGAAGCGACCGACGGCATGGTGCGCGGCATGAAAGCCATCGATCAGGGTGGACCCATCTCCGCTCCCGTCGGCCGCGGCACGCTGGGCCGTGTGATGAATGTCATAGGCGAACCCGTCGACAATCTCGGTCCCATTGCCTTCGACAAGAGAATGCCTATTCACCGTCTCGCGCCAGCATTCGATGAACAATCGACCACCGCGGAGATGTTCGAGACCGGAGTGAAAGTAGTCGACCTCATCCAGCCCTTCTTGAAAGGCGGAAAGATCGGCCTCTTCGGCGGCGCCGGCGTCGGCAAGACCGTCGTCATCATGGAGCTGATCAACAACGTAGCCAAGCAGCACGGCGGATTTTCCGTGTTCGCCGGAGTAGGCGAGCGCACCAGAGAAGGCAACGATCTCTGGCTGGAGATGACCGAGTCAGGAGTAATCAAGCCCGGCAAACCTGACGAGTCAAAAGCCGCGTTGATCTATGGCCAGATGACCGAGCCCCCGGGCGCCCGTCTCAGAGTAGCGCTAACCGCTCTTACTGTAGCCGAATATTTCCGCGATGAGGAAGGCAGCGACACGCTCCTCTTCATCGACAACATTTTCCGCTTCACCCAAGCCGGCTCCGAAGTATCAGCTCTACTAGGACGCATGCCCAGCGCCGTGGGATATCAACCCAACTTAGCTACGGAGATGGGAGAGTTACAGGAGCGAATTACTTCTACCAAGAAGGGGTCGGTGACTTCGGTGCAGGCGATTTATGTGCCGGCGGATGACTTGACTGATCCGGCTCCGGCTACTACTTTTGCGCATTTGGATGCTACGACCGTGCTTTCTCGCGCGCTTACGGAGATTGGAATTTATCCCGCGGTCGATCCGCTGGCTTCTACTTCGCGGATTCTTGATCCTCGGATTGTTGGGCAGGATCATTACGATGTGGCGCAGATGGTTAAGAAAACTTTGCAGACTTACAAAGACCTACAGGACATCATCGCGATTCTGGGCATCGACGAACTGAGCGAGGATCAGAAAGTGTCGGTCGCGCGCGCACGAAAGATCCAGAAGTTCCTCTCGCAGCCGTTCTTTGTGGCCGAGCAGTTCACCGGCACTCCCGGACGCTACGTGAAGATCGCCGACACAGTGAAAGGTTTCCGCGGCATCGTGGAAGGGAAGTATGACGACGTCCCGGAGCAGGCTTTCTACATGAAGGGAACGATCGACGAAGTGATGGAGACGGCAGAGAAGATGAAGGGCGCGGCAGCGTAAGAGCAAGTCGTTGGTCGCTGGTCGTTAGTCGTTGGCAATCAGCTAGCGGCTAACGTATTAAGCTAGCGTCCAACGACTAACGACCAACGACTAAATGGCAGATACTTTCCAACTCGAAATCGTTACTCCCGCGAAGCTGATGGTGAAGGACGTCGCGGAAGAGGCGCAGATCCCGGGGTTGAGCGGGTATCTGGGGATTCTTCCCGGGCACGCTCCTCTGATTACCGAGCTTGCCGTCGGTGTGATTACTTACAAGGCCAGTGGCGCGACACACACGCTGTCAGTGGCGTGGGGGTTTGCGGAAGTGCTGCCGGACAAGGTGACGATCCTGGCGGAAGCGGCGGAGCGTCCCCAGGAAATTGATGTAGCACGCGCGCAAGAGGCCAAAAACCGGGCGGAAGCGCTCCTGAAGAGCAACGATCCCAAGGTTGATTACGCGCGCGCCGAAGACGCATTGCAGCGCGCGGAAACGCGGCTGAGTGTTGCGAAAGAAAAGTAGAATTCCTCTCCTTCCCTAGCCGGGATGTGTTCCGGTCGCCTGTGTCTTTCGCATAATGATTTATGAGATCGCCCGCTACTTTATGGGCCGGAGATGCGGGGCGAACGGTCTGGGGAATCTATTTCGCGGCTTTGACTTCCCCGGACATTTCCAATTCCACACTTACCACAGGCTTCACTTTCAACAGGAAATTGCTGGGGTTTTTGATGCCCCACTTCACATACGGCACTTCAAATTTGCTGGTTCCCGTCCAGCGATCTCCGGTTAACTCGGCGTGAACCAGCGCGGTGAGATCATGGTCCGCGCCATGAATAGAAAAAACACCGTTTAGCTTTACGTCCGACGCCCCAGCCTGGCCTACTTTGCCCTCCACTTGAGTGGGACGGAAGATCACCTCGGGATATCTTGGCGTCTCCAAGATCTCTTTGTGCATGCGCGCGTCACGAGAATTACTACCGCTTTCACCACTGGTGGCAGCGACGACAATCTCTCCGCCAGCCTTCCCGGTTTCCGGATCGAAATGTACGGTTCCGCTCTTCAGTGCGAAGGTGCCGTGTATCGTGTGCAACGAGCTGTCCACTGTCCAATGCACGGTTGATCGTGCCGGGTCGAGGGTCAGGACAATTTCGGAGACGGGCGCGAGAGTAGATTGCGACTGAGGCAGAGGCGCCGCGGCCAAGGGAAACAGGGCCAAGCCGAGCACCGCCAACGCTGCAAGGCTCATAGATCTCGCCCGAAAAGCCCGCATCCTTGTTTCTTCTTTCCTGGGAGCCCGTGGTGGAACTCCAATCTCCAGCATCGGCGCCTGAAGGCGCTCTCGTAACGCAGCACTTACGGTATCGCTAAAGCGATACCCTGATACGAAACCGGACTGTTTCTGCAGTGTGTGATCGCATGCCCTGGTACGGCCCTTGCGCCACGGGTAGCTAGATGTTGACGGCGCGGCGCACCATTGCCAGCGCTTCGGTCCAGAAGGTTAGCGACGTCTGTGCCATTTCAACCACGTCTCGAATCGCGTCTACGAATTCATCCAGCTGTTCCGAGGTTACCATCAGGGGTGGCGCGGCTTTCAGGACCATGAAGTTGTTTCCACAGATTTGCGTGAGAATGCCCTTCTCACGGAACATCCGCATGACCACGATCTGCCCAAACATGGCGGGATGGATTTTGTTAAACGCTTCGTACAATGCGCGGAATGCAAGTTTCTTCGGCGGAACGAATTCGATTCCGTTCAGGAGGCCCATGCCACGCACTTCGTTCACCATGTCGAAGCCCGCCAGTTCGCGGCGCAGCTTCGCGCGAAACGATTCGCCAAGATGCAGCGCGCGGGGGCCCAGTTGTTCGTCTTGCAGAACATCCAGCGTGGCGAGGCCAGCTCTCATCGACAGACCATTTTCGCTGAAGGTGGAGGTGTGGACTATGGCTCGTTTCAGCGAAGAATACACCGCGTGGTAAATCTTGTTGGTCATCAAAACTGCGCTCACGGGAATTAAGCCGCCGCTGAGCGCCTTTGCCAGCACCACCATGTCGGGTTGTACATCGAACTGGTGCGCCGCCAAAAAAGTTCCAGTGCGATACATTCCTGTCTGTACTTCATCCAGGACGAAAAGCGTGCCCGTCCGCCGGCACAGCTCTTGCGCTTTCTGCAAGTAGGCGCGCGCGGGCACATGAATGCCACCTTCTGCTTGAAGGGGCTCGATGATAAACGCGGCATGGTTTTTGCTCGCAACGGCGGTCTCTAGTGCGGCAATATCGCCGAAGGGCACACCGTGGGCATCCGGCAACAGCGGACCGAATCCTTCCCGCCAAAATGCATCGTTCATCAGCGAGAGCGCGCCGGCCGTCAATCCATGAAAACTGCTTTTCGCATAAACAATTCCAGCGCGGCCAGTGGTGGCTCGCGCAAACTTGATTGCCGCCTCCACGCTCTCGCTGCCGCTGCTGCCGAAGGAAACTTTTTCCAATTGCCCGCCAGCCAACTCACACAAGCGCCGCGCCAGGTCGCCGGCGATCTGCGGCACATGGCTTTGCAGCATCGTGGGACCACACCGATCCATTTCGTCCTTCAACGCCTGAATGATGTAGGGATGGTTGTGCCCGGTATTGTGAACGCAATAGCCGGACAAAAAGTCCAGTACGCGACGGCCGTCTTTTGTGAACAACTCGCAACCGAGACAGCGCTCATACTCAACGTTCATGCCCAGCAGGTTGAGCAGTGTGACCCATTGCGGGTTCACGTAGTCGTTGTAGTTAGAGCTGTAATTGGAGGTGCTGTCCGAGCTGGCAGTCGACACGCCGGGTGAAACGACGGTGGCACTGTCGATGGGCATATTTCTAAGATGGGATGCACCCTGCTACGGCTGGGATGTACTGTGGGATGCAATTTCCGCCGCAGTCACCGGTGAAGAGCGAACCGCAGGTAGTTTAAGCGGTCTTGCGCTCCTCGCGAGCGGCTCACGTTGTTTCCCGTGCACCTAGTAGCTGATGAGTGTCGCTTGGCTCGCCACGCACTTCCACTCGCCATTCTGCTGAATCCAGATATCGGTAAAACGACCGGAACGGGCCACAACCTTTCCTTTCTCTCTTATCTTATCTTGATAAATCCCGGTAGCAACGGCGACATTTCCGTACAGGTGAACCGCCATCCCACTGTTTCCGAGCTGCTCATAATGATCGACTCCATTTCTGATATGAGCCAGCCATTGGCTCTTGTTCATAAAGTGTCCATCATCGTCTGTGTATTCAAATGTTTCCGCCAGCAACATACTCAACGCCCGCGCATCATGTTTGACTTCAGCCTGGTTCCAGGCGTTCTCGAGGGACAAAACCCTCGCGGATTCGTCACCAGCCCTACGTCCTTGCTGGGCAGCGATTGGCAGACACATCGCCACCAGCAAGACACAGCTGGCAATCGAGCGTCGCGTTGGAACCTTCATATGTAACCCTGAGTCACGGGGATGATTCGATTGCCGTTAAGCGCCCCAACTTGCGGTGCGCAGTTGCTTGCCGCTCGGTTGTAACGCGTGCTTCAGTCCCTCCATGTCAGCGGCAAACGTGGCCGACTTGTGACGAAACTTCTGCCCCGAGTTCCGCTCCTTAAAGATGTCATCGGATTTTCTGGCGAGAAAGATCACAGCGAAAGGCCGTACCTCTTCGGTAATCGAGGAGGGGTCACTCTGCTAAACTTTCCAGTTTCCTTCTTAGGCGAAGCGAGGCGATCATGGCGATTCGGCGGATTGGAGTGATTGGGGCGGGAACGATGGGCAATGGGATTGCCCATGTGTTTGCGCGGTGCGGGTTCAATGTCGTGCTCTGCGATGTGGAGCAGCGATTTCTGGATCGCGGGCTCGATACGATTGCGAAGAATCTTGATCGCGAAGTCGCCAAGAACAAGATTACGGCGGGCGACAAGGAGTCCACGCTGGGGCGGATTTCGGCGGCCGTCGATCGGGCGAAGCTGGGGGATTGCGATCTGGCGATCGAGGCGGCGACGGAGAAGTTTGAGATCAAGGCGGAGATTTTCCGCGAACTGGATCGCATGATGAGTGCGGAGGCGATTCTGGTGACGAATACCTCTTCGATTTCAATCACGAAGATTGGAGCGCTGACCGGGCGCGCCGACAAGGTCATCGGGATGCACTTCTTTAATCCGGTGCCGGTGATGAAGCTGGTGGAAGTGATTCGGGGGCTCGCAACTTCACAGGCTACGTTTGAGACGGTGCGTGAGCTGGCGCTGAAACTCGAGAAGACGCCGGTGGAGGTGAATGACGCTCCGGGATTTGTGTCCAACCGGGTGCTGATGCCGCTGCTGAATGAGGCGATGTACGCGGTGATGGAGGGCGTGGCTACGCCACAGGCGGTGGATGAAGTCTTCAAGCTGGGGATGGCGCATCCGATGGGGCCGCTGACGCTGGCGGACTTTATCGGGCTCGACGTGTGTCTGGACATCATGCGGGTGCTGCAGGAGGGGTTGGGCGATCCGAAGTACCGGCCTTGTCCGTTGCTGATCAAGATGGTGGATGCGGGTTGGCTGGGAAAGAAGAGCGGGCGCGGGTTTTACACTTACTCGTAAAATTAGGAGATATGACGACAGCTTGGGGCCAGATTTTTCCAGAAAAGAAATCGGACGGTGACGGCTTTTACTATTTGCCGGCGGTGATGTTGGGAGCGTTGGCGGGGTGGGTGAACATCAAAGTAGGTGATTTGCTGCTGACGGCGATGGTAGTGCTGGCGGCGTGCATGCTGCTTGGAATTTTGAGTCCGCGAAAGCCCTGGCGTTGGGTGCTCTTGGTCGGAGTCTTTGTGCCGGTGGTGGAGTGGCTGGCGTATTTTTTTCTTTCGCAGAAACCGGAGCGGGCGCAGATCTACGAATCGTTTCTAGCGTTCCTGCCAGGAATTGCGGGCGCGTTCGGTGGAGCCCTGGGGCGGGGCCTGGTGGACAACTTGTTCGCGGGGAAGTGAGCGGGCGAAGCTTCTATCGTCCACTGGCGTGCCAGATCGATCCCGGCGACTGATAGTTCAGACCTTCGCCCCACACCACGTGCGTATCCCCGT
>Ga0193751_1001340_pt1 | contig 15995 bp, 13 predicted proteins | sample L1c2metaG_FD_143050 | JGI IMG/M metagenome (GOLD analysis project Ga0193751, IMG submission 143050) | Soil microbial communities from a riparian zone of the East river system, Colorado, United States - L1c2 | ecosystem: Environmental > Terrestrial > Soil > Riparian zone | place: USA: East River... | reverse complement strand
AGCTCGAGCACGACTTCATCTGGCGCTCGAAGGCCCGCAGTCGCTCGCCCGATCTCGGCCAGGAGTGCGTACTCCGTCACGCCTTCGCGCGTTTTCTTGTCGCCGCGGGCTGCGGAGAGAATGCGCTGCGGATCGAGATCTTTCGGGATTGTGACGGGTAGTTCAGCGCGCGTCAAAGTATCGCGGAGTTGCTTCGCCGTGCCCTCTGCGGTAACTCCGAGGCGCTCGCCGAGCCGCGCTTCGAGCACCATGCCGATCGCGATCGCCTCTCCGTGAAGCAGGCGGTAGCCGCTCTCCGATTCGATCGCGTGGCCGATCGTGTGGCCGAAATTGAGGTTGCGACGGATGCCGGATTCGCGCTCGTCCTGGAGAACGATGCTCGCCTTGATCTCGATGCTGCGGACGATGAGTGGGCGCATCGCAGCGCCTGTCGGATCGTCGCGCAGCGCCGCCAGCGAGCGATCGACGCTCGCGTAGTACGCGGCATCCGCGATCGCCCCATGCTTCACCGCTTCCGCCAGCCCGGCGCGCAGATGGTTCACGGGCAACGTCGCGAGCACGGCGGGATCGGCAATCACCGCGCGCGGCCGGTGGAATGCGCCCACGAGATTCTTTCCCGATGCCGTGTCGACACCCGTCTTGCCGCCCACCGACGCATCGATCATCGCGAGGAGCGAGGTCGGGAGCTGCACGAACGGAATGCCGCGCATGTATGTCGCGGCGACGAAGCCCGCGAGATCGCCTATCACGCCGCCTCCAAGCGCGAGGATGGTGGTGTCGCGGCCAAAGCCGGCGGCAAGGAGGGCGTCGGTGAGCTGTGCCCACTGCTCGCGCGTCTTGTGTGATTCGCCGGAGGGTATTGCGAACAGCTCCGATCGCGCGGCGCCAACCGACTCACGCACGCGCGCGGCATATCGCGGCGCGACGTTGGCGTCGGAGATGATCGCGTATCGATGCGCGGGCGCGACACTCCGAATGATGTCGCCCGCGCGATCGAGCAGTCCCGTGCCAACGTGTACGTCGTACGAGCCGACCGCGATCGCGGCGGCATCGCGCGCCGCGACGCCGCTCACCACGTAACCTCGGCCGCGCCCGCCCTCCGAGCCGCCACGCGGGCGAGCACGAAGAGCAGGTCGGAAAGTCGATTGAGATACACGATCATGATCGGCGGCAGCGCCTCACTCCGCGACATCGCGAGCACGTCGCGCTCGGCGCGGCGGCAGATCGTGCGCGCGAGATGCAGCGTCGCGGCCTTCACGGTGCCACCGGGAATGATGAATGCGCGGAGCGGCTCGAGCTCCGCCTCACCATCGTCGATCGCAGCCTCGAGCGCTTCGATCCGCGAGTCGCCGATGCTCGCCTTCTCGAGATACTCGCGCACCTTGTCGGGATCGGGGGTAGCGAGGAGTGCGCCGAGGCTGAAGAGATCGCGCTGGACGGCGACGAGCAGTTCGTCGATGCGGGGCATGGGCTCGACCGCGCGCGCCATGCCGAGCGATGCGTTCAGCTCGTCGACGGAGCCGTAAGCCTGGACGCGCGGGTGATCCTTCGGCACGCGGCCACCGCCGAAGAGCCCCGTGTCGCCGTCGTCACCCGTCTTCGTGTAGATCTTCATGGGGATGAATATATCCCCAAATGGCGATCAGGCCCGCTTCCACATCCTCGACCACCAGGTGGAACGTTGGCCGTCGGCGCGCCGGAGCCCGCGCTTGAAGTTGGAGAAGTGCGTGAGCTCCTGCGTGGCGGTGGGCGGCTGGTAGCTCTCGGTGAAGATCGTCGCGAGGTGCTCCTGCAGCCGGTCGGGCGTCGCGACGACGGCCTGCGACTCGCACCACTTGTCGAGCGCGCGTCCCATGGCGGCGGCGGTGGGCCGGCGGTTCGGATCGCGATCCAGCGATGCGGTGAGAATGTCCTCGATCGTGCGCGGAATGTGGGGGACGAGCTCGCGCACGTTCGGCAGCGGCCGCCACGTCACCTCGTCGATCAGCAGCTCCGTCGCGTCTTCGTAGAACAGCGGCTCGAGCGCGAGCAGCTCGTAGAGCGTCACGCCCACGGCGAAAACGTCGCTGCGCCCGCTCACGGCGAGCGCGAGGAGCTGCTCGGGGCTCATGTAGTGCTTCTTTCCCATCAGCATCTGCGGCGACTGCTGCATCGGATCGATTGAAGTATTCGCCTTCGCGATGCCGAAGTCCGTGAGCTTCACGTGTCCGTCCCACGTCGCCATGATGTTGTTCGGCGACACGTCGCGATGAACGATGTCGAGCCTGTCGCCCTGCGGGCTGACGAAGTTGTGCGCGAAGTCGAGCGCGCGGCACACGCGACTCGCGATGTACGCGGCGATTGCGAGCGGCACGGGTGTCTCGAGGACGCGATGGCGCTCGATGATCGCGCGCACGGTCGGACCCTTGATGTACTCCATCGCCATGTAGTACTGGCCGTCCACCTCGCCCAACTGGTAGATCTGCACGATGTTTCCGTGCACGAGGTTGGCGGAGAGCTTCGCTTCGTCGATGAACAGCTGGAGCCAGGTCTTTTCCTTCGCGTAATGCGGATGGATGACCTTGAGCGCGACGCGTTTGGTGAAGCCCGCGGGGCCGAGATGCTCTGCCTCGTACACGGTCGCCATGCCGCCCTGCGCGACCTTCCGCACGAGTCGGAACGCGCCCGCGTATTCCAGAATGTGCTCTTCGGTGTGCATACTTGCTAAGCTCATCGTTCGCTGCCTCTGTGGAGCCGTTCGTTCTCACCTCTGACGCACTTCATGACGCTGGATATTCGCGACATCACGATCATTGGCGCGGGGCCGACTGGTCTTTTCGCCGCCTTTTACGCGGGCATGCGCGGCGTGACAGCGCGTATTCTGGACGCACTTCCGGAGCTTGGTGGCCAGCTGACGGCACTCTACCCGGAGAAATTCATCTTCGATGTGGCCGGGCTGCCAAAGATTCTCGCCAAGGATCTCGTAACCGAGCTTGTGGCACAGATGCGGCAGTTTCACCCCGATGAGCAGTTGGGGCAGCGTATCGTGGCTCTGGAGGAGGACGGCGGGGTGCTGACTCTCGTCACCGAAACCGACCGCTTCGCGTCCCGCGCGGTGATCGTGGCGGCGGGGATCGGCGCGTTCACGCCACGCCGGCTGCCGCATCCGTCGGCGGAGCCGTGGTACGGCAAGGGAATTCACGATCGGGTGACCGATCCAAGAGAGTTCACCGGGCAAAAGGTGCTGATCGTTGGAGGCGGCGATTCGGCATTCGACTGGACCCAACAGCTCATCGACCACGCCGCGTCCGTGACGCTGATCCATCGGAGCGATCGCTTCCGGGCCCACGGGTCGACGGTGGCGGCCGTGAACGAGGCCGCGAAAGAGGGGCGGGCGCGCGTGCTCACCTTCCACGAGATCTCCGGTGTGCACGGGTCGAATGGGCGGGTGACGGGCGCTACGTTGAAGGACGTAAAGGCAAAGACGACGCAGGAGGTGGACGTCGATGTGATCCTTCCGATGCTCGGATTCGTGAGCGACATCGGGGCGCTGGCCCAGTGGGGGCTGACGATCGACAACGACGAGATCGTGGTGTCCAGCACGATGGAAGCGGGACGGCCGGGGATCTATGCCGCGGGCGACATTACCACCTATCCAGGCAAGCTCAAGCTCATCGCGACGGGCTTCGGCGAGGCGGCGACGGCGGTGAATCAGGCGGTGCACTGGATCTATCCGGAGAAGAAGGTGAACCCCGGACACTCCTCGAACATGGCGATATTTGGGCAGAAAGATGACTGAGCTGAATTTGCGGCGGGAACAGCACTCAGCAGGAGCTGGAAATGAGTGAAGACACGGAGAAATGTCCGCAGTGCGGAAGCGATCGGGTCACGAAGGGGCGAATCCTCGGCGGCATCTCGTCGATCTACTTTCGGCCGTCGGGGCTGCGCTTCTGGACGCTGAGCGCGGCGGTGCCAATGATCGGCGCGAACAAGACGACGGATGAATTCTTTCCTCCGGGTGCCCGCGCGTGCGTGTCGTGCGGGCTGCTGTGGAGCCGCGTGAACCATACTCTGCTCGAGCGGGTGCTTCGAGACGGTGGAACGGAGGAGACGCGGAAGCGCTTTGGGGAGCCGGGCGAGGACAGCTGAGGCGCTCGGGGAATGAATAGCGCAGGCGCGCTGTCGCGAGCGCGCGAATCGTTCGAGCGACAGGCGTGGGAGAATGCGCACGGCCAGCTGCTCGCCGAAGATCGTGAGCGCGCGCTCGAGCCCGAGGATCTCGTGCGCCTCGCTACGGCTGCGCAGATGCTCGGCGCGGACGCGGAGGCCGTAAGCTCGTGGACGCGCGCGCACACGGAGTTTCTGAAGCGCGACGACACGCTCCGCGCGGCGCGCTGCGCCTATTGGATGATCCTGCCCATGCTCTTTCGAGGCGACATGGCGCAGGCGGGGGGCTGGATCGCGCGAACGACCCGGCTGCTCGATGACGTGACGCCCGAGTGCGCGGAGCACGGCTATTTGCTGTGCGCCATCGCGTTGCGCTCGACCAGGGAAGGAGATGTCGAAGCGGCGCATGCGGCCTTCGTGGAGGCCTGTCGCATTGGCGATCGCGTTCGCGACTCCGATCTCATCGCGCAGGCGCGACACGGCGAGGGGCGCACCCTAATTCGACTCGGCGAGACCGCGCGCGGCGCTGCGCTGCTGGACGAGGTGATGGCGGCGATCACGGCGGGCACGGTGTCGCCGCTCATCGTCGGCGGCATCTATTGCAGCGTGCTCGAGGCCTGCCAGGAGATGCACGATCTGCGTCGAGCGCAGGAATGGACGGACGCGATGGCGGAATGGTGCGCGCGCCAGCCGGAGACGGTGCCCTTTCGCGGGCAGTGCCTCGTGCATCGCGCGGAGCTGATGCAGCTCCACGGCGCCTGGTCTAGTGCGACAGAGGAGGCCGAGCGAGCGCGCGAGCGATTCATGCGTCCGCCGCGGCATCGCGCGATAGGCTCGGCGCACTATCGCATTGCGGAGCTGCATCGAGTGCGCGGGGAGCACGCGATGGCTGAGGAGTCGTATCGCGAAGCGAGCCAAGAGGGATTCGATCCGCAGCCCGGGCTTTCACTGCTCCGGCTCGCCCAAGGGCAGAGCGCGGCGGCGAGTACCACGATCGCGCGGGCGATGCAGGAGTCGCGTGAGCCGCGACATCGGGCGCGGTTGCTCCCCGCGTTCGTCGAGATCGCGATCGCGTCGAGCGAGATCGCGGAGGCACGGGCAGCGGCGGAGGAGCTCTCGCAGCTGGCGGGCAAGCATGGCGCGCCGCAGCTGCGCGCGGAGGCGGCATTTGCGATGGGCGCCGTGATGCTCGCCGAGGAGAATGCGCGGGAGGCGGTTGGGGCATTGCGCGAGGCCTTCGCGCTGTGGCGAGGGCTCGAGGCACCGTACGATGCCGCGCGCGCACGCGCACTTCTCGCGCGGGCGTTTCGGGCGCGCGGCGACGCCGACTCGGCGGACCTTGAGCTGGAGTGCGCGCGCACGACGTTCGCGAAGCTCGGTGCGGGGCACGAGCTCGCGCGCATCGATGCGCTCTCGCGAGACGCGGACTCCGATTCGATGGCGGGTGCGCTCACGGCGCGCGAGCTCGAGGTGTTGCGGCTGGTCGCCACGGGGAAGACCAATCGCGCGATCGCGGCAAGGCTCGGCATAAGCGAGAAAACGGTCGCGCGTCACGTGAGCAACATTTTCACGAAGCTCGGGCTGTCGAGCCGGGCGGCGGCAACCGCTTACGCGTACGAAAGGCACATGCTGCAGGGCTCTACATAGAAATACCCATGAGCTAATGAAGGAAAAGATGGATCGAATGCCCGACGCGACGGCTTGCGCGTGCGCCTATTCTGCCTGCACACCAGTATCAGCACACAGCAACGTGCGGGGTTCAACATGGACGCGACACTAACGACTCTGCCGGAACGAATCGACACCGTCGTCATCGGCGCCGGGCAGGCGGGTCTTTCAACCGGCTACCATCTTGCCAGGCTCGGGCGGCGCTTCGTCATACTCGAGAGCAACGACTGGATCGGCGACTCGTGGAGAAAGCGTTGGGATTCGCTGCGCCTATTCACGCCGGCGCGCTTCGATGGGCTGGATGGAATGCCGTTCCCCGCGCCGAAGAATTCGTTTCCGACGAAGGACGACATGGCCGACTACCTCGAAGCCTACGCGGCGCACTTTGCATTGCCGGTGCACACCGGCGTGCGCGTCGATCGCGTATGGCGTGAGGGAGGCCGGTTCATGGTGCAGGCCGGCGACTCGCTCATCCAAGCCCAGAGCGTCGTGATCGCGATGGCGACCTATCAGGCGGCGCGCGTTCCGGAGTTTGCGTCCGCGCTGGATTCAAAGATCGTTCAGCTGCACTCGCAGGAGTATCGCAATCCCGCCCAGCTGCGTGCGGGGGGAGCTCTGCTCGTGGGCGCTGGTAATTCGGGCGCGGAGATAGCGGTCGAGATCACGCGCGGCGGTCACGCGACATACGTCTCCGGGCGCGTGACTGGACAGGTTCCCTTTCGGCTGGATGGCAGAGCCGCGCGCATGGGGCTCGCGCCCTTCCTGTTTCGGGTCGTCTTCCACCGCGTGCTGACCGTCGACACGCCCATGGGGCGGAGTGCTCGCCGCAAGATGCTCTCGATGGGTACGCCTCTCATTCGCACGAAGGAGAGCGACCTCGCCTCCGCGGGTGTGACGCGAGTTCCGCGCGTTGTCGGCGCGCGGGATGGTCTGCCGCTGCTCGCGGATGGGCGCACACTCGACGTGGCGAACATCATCTGGTGCACCGGATACAATCCCGGATTGTCATGGATCGACCTTCCGATTTTCGATGCCAGCGGCGAGCCGAGACACGAGCGCGGGATTGTCGTGGAAGAGCCGGGGATGTACTTCGTCGGCCAGCACTTTCAGTACGCGATGTCATCGGCGATGATCCACGGCGTCGGAAGGGATGCGGAGCGCATCGCACAGTCGATCGCGGTGCGACGCAGCGCCCCGACCGAGGCCGATCGGATGATGGCGTAGAGATGACGCGGCTTCGGTGGTTCGACCGGACATTCGATTTCACCTTTCCCGTGGAGCTCCACCCCGAGATCCTCGAGCGACTTCGAGGCACCCCAGGTAGCTGGCCGAGCGAATGGCCGGAATCGCGGAGGCGGTGCAGACGCGCCGTCCCGCGCAGGGGTGGTCGATTCGGGAGCACGTCGGGCATATCGGCGATCTTGATGCGGGAGTATTTCTCTCACGCGTGCAGGCGTATCGGAAGCGGGAGACGACTCTGCCGCCCGCCGATCTCACGAATGCGGTGACGAGCGACGCGAATCACAATGCCCGCTCGATGCAGGAGATTCTCGCTATCGCGCGGCATGCGCGGGCTGTTCTAGTAGCGGAGCTCGAGGAGCTCGACGAGGAAGTCTTCGCGCGCACCGCCGTGCATCCGCGACTGGGCGTCCCGATGCGACTCGTCGACACGATGTTCTTCGTTGCGGAGCACGACGATCACCATCTGGCCACGATCACGGAGCTTGCGCGGACCGCGCGAGGCCGCTGACGGGCGCTACTCCGTGTGCATGCTCGTGAGCGCGCCCGCTCCTACGCGCCGGCGTTCAGCTGCGCCCAGCGCGCCTTCAACTGCTTGATCCACGACGGCGCATTCGGATTCACGACCTTTATCTCGACCGAGCCGAGGAATGCCGTGCCCGTGACGTGAACCGTCGGCGCGCCGGGCCCGGGCGCGCTCCACTTCTGCCCCTCCAACTCGAACGAGCCAATGATCGCGTCGCCGTCGCACTCGACGCGGACGTCGGGTGGGACGAGAATGGTGACGTTGCCCATGATGACCATGAGCTCGATGCGCGACGTCCCTTCGCCAAGGCGCGCGCTGGTGAGGTCGATCTTCACATCGCCCCAGAAGGACACAGCGCGAAAGAGGCGCGGAAGGATCCAGTCGCCCGCGCGAACCTGCGCGGAGAGAAATGCCGTTACGCCGCGCACCGGCGGCACCATCTCGGCCGGCACGATCAGCGGGAGCGCCAGCGGGGCCGCCTGCACGCCGGGCGCGCGGTCGTCGTGTGGAGGCTGGTACGGCGTAGTCATGGTATTCTCAACGTGTCTGCGCCGCCCCCGGTTTCGACGGGCGCTGGCGCGGTATCAGTCGTACGCGATTCGCGGATCGGCGGCAGCATACGCGAGATCTGTGATCACGTTTACAACGACGAAAACCACACTCAAAAACAACACGGTTCCCTGGATCGCGGGAAGGTCCCGGCGGCCGATCGCGTTCACCACGTAACGCCCGATTCCGGGCCAGCCGAATACCGTCTCCGTCAGGATGCTGCCGGTGAGGTACGAACCGAAGTCAAGGCCGAGCACGCTGATCACCGGGACGAGCGCGTTTCTGAGCGCGTGGTGCACGAGTACCAGCCTCTCGCGCACGCCCTTCGCGCGCGCGGTGCGCACGTAGTCGCTCGACAGCACCTCGAGCATCGCGGAGCGCGTCATGCGCGCGAGAAAGGCGATCGAGCGCGAGCCGAGGGCCAGCGCGGGAAGAATGAGGAATTCCGGGCGCCCGTAGCCCGACGGCGGCAGCCAATGCAGCACCACCGCGAACAGCAAAATGAGAAGGAGCCCAACCCAGTACACGGGGAACGACACGCCGAGGTAGGCGACGGCGAGCGCGCCCCGATCGATCCAGCCGCCGGGATGCCTCGCGCTCAGCACGCCCAGCGACACGCCTACCACGATCGCGAGCAGCATCGCCGCGCCCGCGAGCTCGAGCGTTTTCGGAAAGCGCTCGGCGATGTCGCGCGCGATCGGGCGTCCGGTGATGAAGCTGCGTCCGAGATCGCCGCGCAGTACCCCACCGGTGTAATGCGCGAACTGGCGCGGGAGCGACTCGTCGAGATGCAGCTCGGTGCGCAGGCGCGCGATCGTCGCGGAGTCGGCGCGTTCGCCGACCATCTCGAGCACCGGGTCGCCGGGCGCGACGTAGAGGAGCAGGAAGGCGACGACGACGACGCCGGCGAGCGTCGGGACGGCGAGGAGGGCACGGCGGGCCAGCAACGCGCCCATGCTCAGTGCGCCGTGACTGTCACGTCCGTGAACTTCTGGCCGTTGAAGATCGTCGGCGCGACGAAGCCCCTCACCCACGGCTGCACGGCGTAGAGCTCGTTGTAGAAGAAGAGATAGATCATCGGCGCGTCCGCGAACGCGAGCGAGTCGGCCTGGCGGTACAGTGCCGCGCGCTTCGCGGAGTCCTGTTCGGTGCGCGACAGCGAGACGATGCGATCGAAATCCTTGTTCTCGTAGAACGATACGTTGCCGCCTACGCCGCGATTCGCGCCATGTAACAGCGGATACAGAAAGTTCTCGGCGTCCGGATAATCCGCGTACCAATCCTTCACGAACATGTCCGTCTGTCCGTTGCGCGCGGCCTCGCGGGCGGCGGCACTCTCGCGCTGCACGAGCTTCACGCGAACGCCTACCGCCGCCAGGTACGACTGAATCGATTCGGCCACGCGCGCGAAGGCCGGATCCTGCGGCATCCAGAGCTCGATGTCGAAACCCTTCGCGAAGCCGGCCGCGGCGAGGAGCTTCCTCGCAGCCGCGGTATCGTAGGCGTAGGGCGCACGCGCCGGGTCAGCTCCTTCGAGCGTGGGCGGAATCACGCCCGCCGCGAGGCGACCGCGTCCGCCGAGGAGCTTGTCGAGGATCGTTCGGACATCGACGGCGTGATTGAGCGCCTGTCGCACGCGCACGTCCTTCAACGGCCCGCGCGTGGTATTGAGCGCCACGTACCAGAGCCTCAACGCCGGCGCGGAAGTGAGGAGCGCCTTTTTCTGATCCGCCTGCTCCCAGCGCTGCGCGTCCGCCTCCGGAACGTAGAGGAGGTCCACATTTCCGCTCTCGAATTCGGCGACCGCAGTGGAGGGCTCTGGAATGATTCGTATCATCAGCGAGTCGAGCTTGGGCGCGCCTCCGAAGTACTCGGAGTTTCGCGCGAGAAGCACGTAGTCGTCGTGCTGCCAGGAGACGAGCGTCCAGGCGCCCGTACCCACGGGGTGCTCGCCGAAATCTTGAGAAATTTTCGCGGGCACCACCGACGCGACCGGCATTGCGAGTAACTTTGGGAAGATCGCGAGCGCTGTGTCGAGTGCGATGCGGACGGTGCTGTCGTCTACCGCCGTGACGCCGGAGACGGTTGGGGCCTTGCCTGCCGCGAACGTGCGCGCGCCCGCGATCGGATAGAGCGGCCAGGGCCGGCCGGATTTGTTCGACGGATCGAGCACGCGAGTGAAGCTGTGTACGACATCGCTGGCGTGCAGCAGAGAGCCGTCGTGGAAGCGGACGCCGGTGCGGAGGTGAAAGAGATAGGTGCGACCGTCGGGAGTTACCTCCCATCGCGAGGCGAGGGCGGGCCCAACCTTCGCATCGGGGCTGAAGCGGGTGAGGCCGTCGAACAGGTACGACACCGCGCGCCCGGTGGGAACATCAGTCGAGAGCGCGGGGTCGAGAGATTTGGGATCGTAGCGGTCGCGCGCATCGACCAGCGTGCGGCGGTGGGTGGCATCGCCACCGTGACAGGCGGCGAGCACCAGGAGCGCAACAAATGAGAAGCGAGAGCGAGACGGTGGCATTGCGGACCCGTGCTGGAGCGCGCCCGCGCGTCGCCTTCACGTGGCTACGACGTTGACACTGCAGTATTATTCTGGTGAACTTATCGGGCCCCAAGTGAAGCGTCAATCGTGAGTTACGTCCTGTGCGTCGATGACAACGAGGACATGCGCCTGATGGTGCGTGAGGTTCTCCAATCGGCGGGGCATGAGACTGATCTGGCAGCCGACGGATTGTCCGCGCTTGCGTCGATCCAGGAGCGCGAGCCGGATCTCCTCGTGCTCGATGTCGTCATGCCTGGCATGAGCGGGCTGGACGTCTGTCGCGCCGTGAAGTTGAACCCGTTTACTGCGCGCATCCCGATCCTGATGCTCACGGCGCAGGGTGACATCGCGGCGAAGGTTGCGGCGTTCGATGCCGGAGCGGACGACTATCTCCCGAAGCCGTTCGATCCGCGTGAGCTCAGGGCGCGCATCGTCGCGTTACTCAGAATCGTACGGCGTGAGGGTGATCGAAATCCGACGAGCGGGCTGCCGGGCGGGAAGGCGATCGAGGAAGAGATCGAGCGGCGTGCGGAAAAGGGGGAGTCGTTCGCGATTTGCTACATCGATCTCGACAACTTCAAGCCCTTCGCGGATACGTTCGGATTCTCGATCGCCGACATGGTGATCAGGGACATGGGCCAGGCGATCAGAGGGGCGATCGAGACGACCGGATCGCCGACGGACTTCGTCGGGCACATCGGCGGCGACGATTTCATCGCGGTGACGTCGGTGCAGCGCGCGCTGTCGGTGGCGCGGGAGTGCGCGCTCCGATTCGTCGACGTGGCGACGCGCGCGGTGGGAGAGGAGGCGGTGCGCCGGGGACACTTCACCGGTGTCGACCGGGAAGGGCGCGCGCGAGATTTTCCGATCGCGCGGCTGTCCGCGGCGGTGCTGCAGATCGGGCCGGACAGATGGATCTCCACGGGGCACATCGGATCGCTGGCGGCAGAAGTGAAGCGGCGCGCGAAGCAGCGGGGGCCTGGTACCATCCTCGTTCAAACAGTGTAGCAGAGGTCAGCGCCTGTCGTTCACCACGCAGGCTCGCGGCGTACACGCAAGGGTGCCAATGACGGAAACGAACGGGATGCGCGACGAGTCGGTCGTCCGCTACGATGATCGGCTGCCGGTGCTCGGTCGCGCGCTTCTTCCCGCCATCGCCATGGGGGTAGGGGCCGGACTCGTCGTCTTCTACATCGCGCGCATCCTGGCCGAGCGTTCCCCGCTCGAGATCGACCCGCCCGACCAGGCTCCGCACAGCGCCGCGTTGCCCGCGCGAACACGCGGGTGATGCGACGGGTTCTTCTCGCCGCGCTGCTGCTTCTTCTTCCGGTCGCGTTTCCCGGCGTGCTGCTGGCACAGGACGTCGCCTGCGACGCCGGTGACCTCGAAGTCCGCGCCATCACCTTCAATGGCAACCAGCACTTCGAGAGCGCCGAGCTCGCGAGCGTCATCGTGACGTCGGCATCGAGCTTTGCACGGCGCCATCTGCACCTGCCGATCGGCGCGCGACGGTGCCTCGACACGCTCGAGCTCTCGCGCGACGCCGTGCGGATTCGGCTCTTCTACCGCCTGCGCGGCTACTACAAGACGGCGGTCAAGACCGCGGTGCAGCCGGCCGGAACGGGCGCAGTCGAGGCGGCATTCGGCATCACGGAAGGGCCGCCGGTCATCATAGACTCGCTCGCCGTCACCGGCCTCGACTCCGTGTCCGGCCGCGACCGGCTGCTGCGCGAGCTCGATCACTTCAGGCACAACCACATCTTCACGAAGATCGAGCTGCAGGCCGTGCTCGACACGGTCCGCGAGGAGCTGCACGACAGCGGCTACCCGTACGCGGCGGCGCCGCTGGCATCGAGCGAAGTCGATCCCGCCACCGACCGCGCGCAGCTCGAGTATCAGTTCTTCGAGCAGTTTCGCGGACAACCGCTGCCAATCCCCAAGCGGATCGCGCACGTTGGGCGCATCGAGTTCGAGGTCGCGCCGGGCGGCGACTCGGCGAAGATCGACACGAGCACGGTTCGGCGGCTGTTGTCGTTCAAGGCTGGCGACGTGTTCCGGTCGAAGGATCTCGTGCGCAGCGAACGCGATCTCTACCAGCTCGAGACGTACAGCCACGTGGATGTCGCCCTGGCACCCGACAGCGTGCAACCGAACGACAGCCTGCTCACCGTGCTCGTTCGGCTCAACGAGACGAAGATGACGTCGCTCGGCGTCGGCGCTGGATGGGCGACGCTCGACTGCATCCGCACCCAGGCGCGTGTGGCCAACCGCGACTTCCTCGGTGGCGCACGACGCCTCGAGCTCAATGGGCGGCTCTCGCACCTCGCGCTCTGCCCGCAGAACGTGCGCGATGACTCGATCAGCAATCGACTCAACTACTACGCGTCGGGAACGATCCGGCTGCGCGGGCTCATCGGCCCGCGCACGCTGCCGTCGGTCACGATCTTCAGCGAGCGCACCTCCGAGTACCGCGCGTACGTGCGCGAGACGCTCATCGGTGGCGCGGCGGAAGTGTCGCGCGATCTCCAGCCGCGCGACCTCCGTCCCGGACTGCCGCTCACGCTCTCGTACCGCGTCGAGTACGGCCGAACGACCGCCTCGCCGGCGGTGTTCTGCCAGCTGTTCAACCGCTGTGCGATCGCCGACATCGAGCGTCTTCAGCAGAATGGGAGCTTGCACGTCTTCGGCGTGTCGCTCCTGCGCGATCGCACCGATCTGCTTCTCGACCCGTCGAACGGCAATCAGCTGCATCTCGAGCTGCGCAGCGGCACGACCTCTCTCGACACGGCGAACGGCACGCGATTCAGCAGGGTGCTGGCCGAGGGATCGGTGTACAAGACGGTGGGGTCGTCGACGTTCGCGGCGCGGCTGCAGCTGGCCGCGGTGCTCGACGGCTTCACGACACGCGGCGCGACGGCGTACGTGCCGCCGGAGGAGCGGCTCTACGCCGGCGGCCCGAACTCCGTGCGCGGCTACAACCAGAACCTGCTCGGTCCCGTCGTCTACATCGTGGATTCGTACGTGACGAGCGATACGACGATCGGCGGCAACCCGGCCCAACTCTTTCGCGCGTCCGACACATCGCGCGTGCGCCAGTACTCGCCCACCGGAGGAAATACGTTGATCGTCGCCAGCGCCGAATGGCGCCTTCGCCTGCCGTCGCTCGGCGGGCGGGTGCAGCTGGCGACGTTCGTCGACGCGGGGCAGGTGTGGAATCGCCCGCAGCAGACCTTTTCGATCTCCGACTTGCGCGTGACGCCCGGGGTGGGCGTACGGGTGCGGTCTCCGATCGGGCCGCTGCGCGTGGATGTCGCGTACAACGGATATGCCTCGACCACCGGCTCCGCGTACTTCGTGGGCAGCGACAACGTGCTCCGGTGCGTGAGCCCGGACAACACATTGTCGTCGGGGATCGTGACATCGGGTGAGACGTGCGAGCCGACCTACAGTCCGCCGGCCGGTTCCAGTGTGTTGAGCAAGCTGACGTTCAACTTCAGCATCGGGCAGGCGTTCTAGCGGATGTCACGCCGTCGTCTCGTTGCGCTCATCAGCGCCGGCATCCTGCTGCTTCTCGGCATGAGCGTGATCGGAGCGATCCTCGCGACCACGCAAACGGATCTCGGGCGCGCGCGCCTGCGCTCTCTGATCAACGCGCAGGTGACGAGCGCGATGGGCAATCGCGGCACCATTTACATCGGGCGGATAACGGGCAGCCTGTTCACGGGTGTCGAGCTCGACTCGATCTCGATTCGCGACGAGGAGGACTCGCTCGTCGTCGCGACCGGGCCGGTCATCGTCCGCTACGATCCGCGCGATGTGCTCGACAAGCGGCTGTTGCTGTCGTACCTCGAGGTGAACCGGCCAAACGTGTATCTGCGCCGGCGCGCCGATCACCAGTGGAGCTTCCGTCACGTTTTTCCCGATGGCCAGAAGAAGCAGCGGCTCGCGGGGAGCCGGGCGCTGGGCGACTACATCGTCATCGACAGTGCGGTGCTCCACGATGCGAGGTTCACGGTCACCGACCTCTGGTCGCCGCCCGATTCGCTGAAGGGCGCACGGAGAGACAGCGCGATCAGGGTGGCGCTCAACGACAAGAACCACGAATGGCGGCGCACCCGCGAGGGGATCAAGCAGACGCGCCGATGGACGAAGGGGGAGCTGCGATCGCCGTACGTGCGTCTTGCGGATCCGGACAGCGCCGGCAAGCTGATCTCGATGGGCGACATGCGCGTCAAGGAAAACGATCCTCCCTTCGATCTCAGCAACGCGAGCGGGCCCGTGAAGATTCTGGGCGACACCGTGTTCTTTGTGCTGCACCACTTCGATCTTCCGGGATCGACGGGGCACGCCGAGGGACGCGTCTCGTGGGGCGGTCCGTCGCCGACACACTACGATGTGCACGTGTGGGCGGACTCCCTCTCGATGAGCGAGGTGGCGTGGGTGTATCCGACGCTGCCGCGCTCCGGAAGCGGGAAGCTGGAGCTCACCATCAAGAACAACGTGCGCGACGCGCACGTGCTCGAGTATGGGCTGAGCAGGATGGACGTGCGCTCCACGAAGTCGCATCTCACGGGTGCGATGACGTTCGTCGTTGGTTTTCCGGTGCTCGCCGTGACGAACGTCGATGCGCAATTGTCACCGCTGGATTTCGACCTGCTGCGCACGTTCGCCGGCGGTCCATTTCCGGTCGATTGGCAGGGAACGTTCACCGGCTCAGTGCACGGGCCGGGCGGCATGCTCACGGACTGGCACGTGGATGATGGAGAGCTGACGTTCCGCGACGCGCACGTGCCTGGCGCGGTGTCGAAGGCATCGGTGCACGGCGCACTCGACATCCTCGTGCCCTCGAACGCGAAATTTCACTCGCTCGATGTCGACATTGCGACGCTCGACCTGCGAACGATTCAATACCTCTTCCCGAGCTTTCCGCGGCTGCACGGAACGATGTCAGGCACGGCGAGGCTGGACTCGTCGTGGCTCGACACGCGCTTTCACGATGCGAATCTCGTGCATCACGATGGCGATAATCCGACATCGCACTTCATCGGCGATGGACGCGTGACGCAGAACCCGAAGTTCACCGCGTTCGACGTGGCGCTTCAGGCGCAGCCTCTGTCGCTGACCACGTTTGCGCTCTCGTACCCGCGGCTGCCATTCCGCGGAAACTTTTCCGGCCCGCTGCGCATCCGCGGGACATTGGACGATCTCGACGTCACGGCCTCGCTGTCGGGAGACGCGGGGTCGATGGCCGTGAACGGGAATTTCGATCTCGACTCGTTGAGCGGGCTCGCGGGCCGAGGCACCGCGAGCGTCGCGGATCTCGAT
>Ga0193751_1001339_pt1 | contig 16004 bp, 15 predicted proteins | sample L1c2metaG_FD_143050 | JGI IMG/M metagenome (GOLD analysis project Ga0193751, IMG submission 143050) | Soil microbial communities from a riparian zone of the East river system, Colorado, United States - L1c2 | ecosystem: Environmental > Terrestrial > Soil > Riparian zone | place: USA: East River... | reverse complement strand
CCGAATCGCAGGGCGTAATCGCTCAACGCTTACCCCTTACCTTGCGTGAATCGCTTTGAAGTTTAGCACAATCGTGAATGAAAAACGGGGGTCGGGCACCTTCGAGGGGCTGTGTGATCTCCGGCGCAATGTCTTACTTGGGTCAACAACAGACATGCCACGACTTGCGCGCGGCGCTGCGGCTCGTCGTCAAAGTAGAAGTAGCCGAGCGCCTGTCCGGTCGTGTCGTGGACCATGAAGCTTTCGGCAGCAACAGCGCGTGCGGCTCGGTCGCTGGCCGAAATTGCGTGAGTGCGGCTTCGTCTAGGCCGAGCAGCAATATCTTCGCCTGACGGGTGTAGCCGACCGCGCCGCCGAGGAAATAGGCCGACGCACCGGGCAGCTGGCCACTGATCCGCGCCAGAGCAATGAAGGGCGGCGTCGACGCACTTCACATATTCGGTTTTCCCGCGCTGACTTGTGATGGCGGCGGCGGTGATCGATAATTGCGCGCCTAACAATCCGCAAATGGAATTGAGCTAGTGGCAACCGAAGGACGGCAGCGCGTCGCTCTCGTTCATCAAAACTAAATTTTAAAAAAGAAGAGCGCAGGTAGCTGCCCTCTTTTTATTCCCTACATGTCGGTTCAGTTAGGATAGGATACGCGCCGCATCCGCGCTCCTAGGGCGCTGTAATTGACACGATAGTATCCGTCCACCCCAACCGATACGGCGCCAGGCATCACTAGCAACACCTCTTGGGCGATGACGCCCTCGTATGTTTCGGGATTCCCAATGTACTTGAACTGATAAAGGGGAAGCCCAAACACTGTGGTGCCGATACGACGCACATCCCGCTTAAGCCTAGCGTCGGAAAATGCCTGATCATCGCCGACGCATGGCCCAAGCACCGTGAGCCGGTAATCTTTTATCCAATCGGCCGCAACGGACCGCCCGAGGACAAGGTCGCGGCTCGAAACTCCTGGTACAGCGTAATCGACCGCAGCCTCCAAGAGGCTCTTGAATCTCTTAGTATTACCCGACGGCAAATTCGCCATGGGCCACCTCCTAGGAAAAATTTCACGCTCCGTCCGGGTGCGGTGATTCCACAATCATCCGCCCGGGTGCTAATGGCCGTCAAGCGATCTGCCCGGCAAGCACCCAAATTGTACTGCGAGTTGCCTCAAAAGCACACTTCAAGATGCGGTCGGTCCAAGATGCGGTCGGCGAGCATCACGCGGCCATTTGCCAACTAAGGGACCGCGCCGTTGCGGCCCTCGCTGTTCTTGCAGTGTCAGGATTGCCAGGCTGAGCGCAAAAAAGAGGTCGCCTCCACCAAGACGGCCTCGAAGCCCAGAGGAAACCGTCCCGCCCCCCAACACTCCCCTCACTCTGGCGGGACCATCCAATCCTATTGGCAATTGTGGGCAGGCAAGGGCCAATCTGATGCAGTCCATTGAATTATTTGGACCGTTGCAAGTCTGCCACTGTCCACAATTCTGTGATTTGGCCTGGCGTCGCATCCTTGGTGGACCAGCCCTCACTCATTTACACTGTTGCCAGCAGGAGGGCTGAGCAATGGAGCACTTGTCATCCGGTAGTCACAAGCAATTCAACAACCTCATCGACTTAGTCGTACCCGATCATCTGGCGGCTTTCAAAGCGTTCGACGGGCCTGCTCCCGGCCCATCAACGGACGCGAGGCATTCGCAGCCTTTAACTCTACTCGGCCCGTGTGTCGGCGACGATGGCCCGACATCCGACATTCGGCTTAAAGAGGATGTGCGTCGTATCGGCACGACTGTGTTAGGGCTGCCTCTTTATCACTTTAAATACCTGGGAAAGCCCGAAACGTATGAGGGCGTCATCGCGCAGGAAGTGTTGCAGGTCATGCCTGGTGCCGTGTCGGTTGGGGCGGACGGATTCTATCGTGTGAATTACCGTGCACTGGGAATCACCATGCGACAGGTATCCCAGACCCCCTAGCTCCTCCGCCAAAAAATCGGCCTCGACGCAGCCGGGAGGAAGTGTCGAGGCCAAGCGAAAGGCTTGATGCCCTTGCACCATGCACGGCGCGCTGGCCTATGGGCCTCTAACACCCCGTGACGCTTGTGCGCGCGTATTGGTCGCGAAATTCACCCTGGTGGCCAACGGTCGCGTCGTCGTCATAATTCAGCGGTGGTTCGACTTCACGTCCATGGAAGGCATCGGAATGTCCGGCCCCCAATTCGTTGCCAGATACAGTCAATGCTTTCGAAATAGCTTGTCGAAAAGGGCTTCGGCCTGGAGCAATCCTTCCTCAGTAAAGACCACAGATTTCACCTTCCCAACCGGATTGGAGATGAGGCCCTTTGCATGCAACCGTTCCATAGCTGCCCAGTCGAATGACTTCCACGTGCGAACTCCGTCGTGGCGCCCGAGAAATAACAACGCCAAAACGGCCTCGTCGATGCGATCGGGATCAATTTCTTTCATCGGCGGCCGAAAGGTTCAATGGCATGATCGCGTTCCCTTGTAACTATATTGATTGCCGAAGGATTCGAGAAGCAACTTGATGTTATTCGCAAAGGCGTACCTAAGCGGTTACCGAATGTCCGCTTTTGGGGTGATTGTGTTGCAAAAGTCGCTAAACGCTGAGCGTTGATTTTTTCGGCTGAAACCTAAACAAGCGAGAACTGCTAACAAAGGCGACTCGAGACGAATTACCGAAGTCACTGGTGAGTTCAGCGCGAGATCATGTGACCCCCCACATCCTTACATGAAAAACGCGCCTATCGCCCAGAAATTTTGTGATCAAGGACGCAAAACGACTTTTGCAACACAATCGGGGTGAAAGCGGACATTGATCGGATTCGTCGTAGTGTCTGCTAATGACCGATGCTGTTGAAAAAGTCCAAAATGAACTGATTGAAAAATTCCGTGGCGCGTCCATTTAAGTCGATAATTGGCAATCCAACACCTCGCAAAGAGCCTACGGAGACTACCAGATGGAAATTGGACTGTTGATGTGGCCCCCTACGTCGTTTTTGGTCACCGCACCAGCGCCTCTGTAAAAATTTGTTCGTACCCCCTAAAAGACTTTTTCAACAGCATCGACCCAAGGCGGAAGTCGACGACTTCAATTTGCTGTGGCGCACAACGGATCGCCTCAACAACGTGGCAGGTGCAGCCGCCAGCGCGCTTGAGCTTAGAATTCCCGAATGATTCCTTGCCCGCGTCGACCAGGTGATCGAACAGTTTATCAGTTCGGCTTTTGGCATTTCCGCCTTGGCAGTGAGCTTCGAAAGCGATTTGGCGCGGCACGAATGCTTCAAGGCGGCGCATGATACCTCCCAAGCTTGCCGTCACGATGCTGATCTTGGGATGCGCGATGATCTGGCCTTCGGCGGCACGCGCGGCCGGCGATGTGCCTGCGCCCCAGCGGCTGGCTCAAGTGCCGGCGCCATCGGGCCCGGCACAACTGTCGCCGCCGACTGCGGCCCAATCCGCGGCGGCGGCCACCCCGCAACCCATCGATCACTCGATTGGCAGCGTTGCAACGGTGGAAGGCAGGGCCGCGGTTACCCGCAATAACGCGACGAGCCCGCTCAAGCGCAACGACACGATATTCATGGCCGACCTGTTGCAGACCGGCAGTAACGGCACGCTTGGAGTCACGTTCAATGACGACACGACATTCACGCTGACCCAGAACTCGCGAATCACAGTGGATAACTTCGTCTATCAGGAGGGCGGCGCCGGCAATGCGGCCGTGTTCAACGTCGTCCGCGGCACCCTCGTATTCGTGGCGAGCAAGGTCGCCATGACTGGGAACATGCAGGTTGAGACGCCGAATGCGACATTGGGCATTCGCGGCACGACCGGCATCGTTGAAGTTCCGGAAAGTGGCAACGCTGCCGGCCAAGTCGCCGCCAAACTTTATTCTGATGCCGACGGCAGAGTAGGACGAATAGAAGTCTCTGGGCGCGACGGCGTGCAGCTTGGAACCCTGTCGCGCGACGCTACCGGATTTGCGGTACGGCCGGAGCGGTCCGGGGTGGCGCAGCGGTTCAGCGCCGTGCCGTTGCAAATCTCGGCGCAAGAGGCCGAGCGCGACCGTGCCCTTGTGCGCCGGACGTTCGCGACACAACTGGTTGGTCGCCAGATCAACATCCAGCGCCGCAACTTGCAGCGGTTTAATCAACTTCCTCCGAACCCCGCGCCGACGCCGCAACTGGAACGCCAACTTGTCCTGCGGCCGCCGCTATCGTCCGCAGGGCCTTCGGCTCAGGTGCCAGCCTGCGAGGTCAAGAACGTCAACATTCCCTGGGGCGGCAGCGGATCCGCTGCAATGACGGTGTCCGGCGGCAAGTCCTGCTCGATTGGATGGCACGACACTGGCGCGACCATTCTCGACAGCATGTCGGTCTCGTCCCCGCCATCGCATGGCAGCCTCTCGCCGCAGGATCAGCACGTGATCATCTTCACTCCCGCGCCCGGCTATACGGGTCAGGACTCGTTCACCTTGTCGATGCGAGAACACAACGGCGCTCGCAGGGCGACCATGAATGTCAAGGTCAGCGTGACAATTAAGTAGAGACAACAGAGAGGGATGCGAGCTAGAGCATTTCTGCCGTTGGCATCGATCTGACCTGCCGAGATGTCCGCCTTGTGGTCGCCATCAGGTAAAAGTAAACATGGCGCGGACCTCTTCAAAGACCGACTTTGACCCACCTCGGAAGTTGTGTGCCCAATTTTGCTGTGATGCAGCTGCACCACTGCAGGCAATTCCTTCCAGCCAGACAAATCAAAACACATCAGTACCGGCCTGCGGCTCCAAGCCGCCATACCTGCCGTGGGGCGGCCACGGTTCAGCGACGATCACCGTTTCGCTGATGGCGCGATTGGGTCGTGCTAGCGATGTCCAATCAGTTCCGCTGTTGAGGGATAAGCAGACCAAACGGGGACATTGAATTTCGTCAGACTGACCGATACTGCTGAAAACGATTTTGGCCCCTGGGAGAGAAGAAGATTTTCGCTGAATTACGCTCCAAGACGGAATTTTGATTCAAAACCCCGGCCCCTCGGATTCTGAAATTCTCCATTTCTTACGATCGACAGTATCGACCCACTTCAGACGTTGTCGTCGCGATCTGCTACCCGCAAATGACGGTTGAGCGCCCAATCTTACGGACGACGCAGCTCGGTCTCAAATAGCCTATAAGGACTTGCAGCGGCGCCAGCGGCGGCCTTGGCGATTAATGCGGTTGCTGGGCTATCGAGAGGCGCATTTTGTAGGAGCGCTGGGTAGACCTGTGTCGCGTAGTAATGGTCCGGAATCACTTCGAGCCATAGGCGAATTCGATCAGCGCCGTTCCACCGCAGTTCGATCGCCGCCGTCTGCAACGGCATCAGCCGGGTATCTGAAATCTCGGTCCAATCATTGTTGGCATACTGAACTTCGCGGGCAATGACATGCGTGACTTCGGTATTGCGTCGCGGGACGCCGGCGCTGTCCAGCGCAACCGCATGCATGATCACTCTTGGGACCGCATAGGTTGGAAAAGCGTGACCGACTCCGCTGTTGGTAATTTCAAAGCGCGCGCGTTGGCCATCCACCGCAGATTTCATCGTCAGCCCCGAACGCACCATGTCAGGATCGTGAATGCCGCGCCAGAGGTGGCGGCGGTCGGGCATGTGGCAGTTCTGGCAAGTCTGGCCCTGCGCGGCTTGCGGCGATGCTCGCCACTCTACGTATGTGTTTTCCAGCGGCTTGCCGTTGACGCCGGCGTCGTTCGCGAACTGATGGCAACGTCCGCAGAATTCCGAACTCTCAAAAAACTTTGTGCGCATGACGCCATCGTGCACCGAGGGAGTGGCGCTCTGCCCGACCGCGCCAGTGCCGCGTTGCGGCGGCCCAAAACGGTGATAGCCGCGCAAGTGACAACCACCACAGGAATTTCCAGCTGCGGCGAGGCCAAGCCGATCCTCGCGGTTGGCAACCCCGCCCGCGCGGGCTGTCTCGAACGCCGTGTGTTGTTCGGCGAGCGAGGCATGGCACTGCGTGCATTCGGCGGTTTCGCCCGGCGCAAAACTCAGCAGCTGTCCGATCACCCCCGGCGACATGGCGTGGGCATGGCGGGAGGTTTGCCACTGCACGAACTGATCGGCATGGCACTGGCCGCAAGCACTCGGCGCAAGCGATTTCTCGATCTCGCTCCAACGCTCAGGCGGCACGCCTTGAGGCGCAAGTAGCGGTGGCCAATAAGTGTCGGGCTCAAATGAAGAGGGCGTTTGCGCGCCAATGGCAAAGGCAATGCCCGCGGATAATATAAAAAACGCTAGCAACAAGCGTACCTGCGGCGACCTCAACACCGGCAAAGCATCACTTGCTGACCCGCGCTCGGGCCAATCACAAGCGCCTCATCCGTGACAACAGGTGCGCTTAATGATGGTGGCAGACGTTGCCTCCCCCGCCGCCGCCGCCGAAACCGCCGCCCCCGCCGCCACCACCACCATGATGGTGCCCCAACCCGCCGACGATGCCAAGGATCGCCGTCGCTGTTGCCGCCGCAGCCGCGGCATTGGCAGCATCATTATTGTGATTGTTCCTCGGCGGTGGCTTTCGTTCGACTTCTTTTTTCTCCTTTTTTGTTGGCGAGGAGTCTTGGGTGTGTGTTGGTTTCGGCGCGCACACATTGCCCGTACTGGTGGACGCCGTGTTGGTTGGAAGCATAGGGGGCGGAAGAGCTTGCGGCCGCAATTGGATGAGGCTACCTCCGGCGGGCGGCAGTGGATTTGCTGTTGTCGCACACGGGTTTGGTCGCAGCACAAGCGCGGGCTTATTGCAGGTGTTGGCCGATGCTGTCACGCCACCTGAATTGCCGGCTTTGGCAGGGCTCGGCATCATGGGAACGTTTGCCGCCGGACTTGGCGGATTGCACGACTGGGGAGTCTGGCTGCACAGGTTTGGCGGCTTCCGACTGCACGGATTACACGGATTTTGCGGCTTTGGATTGCAGGAGCCTGTCCCCGAATTTCCCGTCGGACCGGGATTTGGACTGTAGACCGGCGGATTACCGGCCGGCGGGATCAATGCCGTCGCGGTCCCGGGTGACGAATTGTCCGGCGGCGGGCCGAGTCCACCTGTCGGACTTGTTGAATTGCTGTCAGGCGGCGGGCCTAAGCCGGCAGTATTGCTGCCAGGATTGCCGTCAGGCGGCGGGCCCAAGCCAGCAGTGTTGCTGCCGGAACTGCCATCGGACGGCGGGCCCAAGCCAGCAGTATTGCTGCCGGAACTGCCATCGGACGGCGGGCCCAAGCCAGCAGTGTTGCTGCCGGAACTGCCATCGGACGGCGGGCCCAAGCCAGCAGTATCACCTCCGGGGTTTCCGCCTGGCGAGGATCCACCCAGTCCACCTGGCGCGTTCGGATCGGCGGCGCTAGCTCCAGTGCCACTACCTGAGCCGCTGCCCGATCCCATATTGGCTGGTCCCTGTGATGTGCTGGAACCATCGGGGCCGGTACCAGACGGATTGTTCTTGCCAGCGCTCGGACTTCCGGAACCGCTCGCGGAACTTACTCCGTCAGCAGGCCCGGTGCCGGAGCCAGTACCGTTGGAACCAGCATTCGGACCAGCACTAGACCCAGCGCCGGAACTAGGCGGCTGCAATGCGGCAACGCACGGACTAGTTACCGGCGGCGACGAGAAGAAATCGAGCACGACCTGCCCTTCATTCAAATCTGCCGGCGCAATGTGCGGCCCATCGATGACGCGATAGAGCGTGAGTGGCGTGCCCGGGCACGCCGTCCAGCGATCAATTGCAACGACGTTCGGTACCTTACGAGGTAACAGTGAGCTTTGCGGAGTCCCTGAGTCGCCGTTGATCTGTTGCAAGAAGCTGATCAGGCGATCGGTCGACCAAATTCGAAACGTTTCTTCCGGCTCGACCAAACCGCCGCCGTACGGCAACACCTCATCTTTAGTGCCCTTGATCAATAAGATCGGAACGGGCCGTGACGGGTGGCAGTCTGCGCCAAGCGTCTCCGGCATTGCCGGTGCCAAAAGCGCCGCGCCGGCAAAAAGATTGGCATCGGTGCAGAGCATCCGCAGAGCCATCAAGCTGCCGTTTGATTCACCAGTAATGTAGATGCGCCGCGGATCAGCAATGCCGCGCCGGACGAGATCGTCTATGAGGCTCTTGAGAAAGACGCCGTCGTCCGGAACGCCCCCGCTCGCCTTGCTGGTCCTTACAAAGAAATCGAGTTCCTTGCCGGGCAGAAAGAAATTCCATTGCTGACGCACTCCGTCAGGAAACACCGCGACAAATCCCTCTTGCGGCGCGAGCGTTCCGAGTTTGGTGGAGTGCGCAATCGCGGTGCCGGTGCCTTTGGCATCGTGCAGCATGATGATTGTCGGCTGCGGACCCTTCGCCGCGGGCTGCACAATCGTATACGTTCGCGCGGCGCCGTAGACAGTGATCTGATCGGCCGCGCTCGGCCCGGCCAGCGTGGATAACAGACACAATGCCGATGCTGCAAAGGTGAAGCGCATGATCGTGCCCCAACGGTTAGAATTTCTCCGCCGTTTTATTGAATTGTCACACTCACTTTGACTCTCAGGGTGGCTGAGCGGCCACCATTGTGTTCTCGCATTGTCAACATGAACGAGTCTTGGCCCTTATAGCCGGGGGTCGGACTGAAGATGATCACATGCTGATCCTGCGGCTTTAGGCTACCGTGCGCCGGCGGCGAACTGACCGACATGCTGTCGAGAATAGTCGCACCAGTATCATGCCAACCGATCCCGCAAGGCTTGCCAGAAACGGTGATGGTTGCCGACCCGGTCCCGCCCCACGGCAGGAACGGCGGTTTCGACTCGCAGGCCTGCACCTGAGTTTTCGTGGTGCACGGGTTCGCTGTCGAGGCAGAGCCGGCACTCGCCATCTGCGTGCCCTGATTGGGCTTAAGCGTCAGCGGGCCGCCCGGCAGTGGCGGTGTGGCGTTTGCTGCACCTGCCGCCTGGCTGGCGCCGGTCCCCGGCCGCGGTTTTAGATTGAGCTCGGACGACTTCGGTGGAGGCGAAGGATTACAAACGTTCGCTGATTTGGCAGGTGTTGGATTGCAAATGTTCGGCGGTTTGGTAGCCGAAGCGCTCGGCGTTGCAGACTTGGGTTGGCAAACATTCTGCGAGGAAGCCTTTGGCTGGCAGATGTTCTGCGATCCTGATGGAACAGCACCACCCGGAGGATATTGCGGCATGGGCAGTGCAACGGTGATCGTCTGCTGAGGCGGAGGGCCAGCCAACTGGCCACGCGGTTGGAGGCTGGGATGATAGGTTGGCATGCCCGTCTTTTGATCCATCATCGGCGGACCAAGCGCGCCCATCGGATCCGAGGACGCCGTAGTGGTACTTGGGCACGGCACCGTGGTGGATGACGCCGGCACGCCGAATATCATCGGGTTGTAGGCGTTCAGTTGCGGATTGTTCATGTCGAACGGCAGCGGCGGCGTACATTGCCCGTGCATGCACATTTGCATGGTGGTTTTGGTGGCGTTAATTGTGCCGCATTGTCCATCGAGCGTCCCACCGCTCATGCAATACTGACCGGTCGTGGACGGGGCATTCGCAGAAACAGGGAAACTCAAATTCGCAGTCACGAGTTGCCCATCGGCGCCAAGGCCGCACAGCTGTTGGGTGAATGGTGCTGTGCCAGATGTCGGTGTCATATTGCCGCCGGAAGTGTCGGGCGGTCCCATTCCTTTTTTCCCCGTGTCGGTCGGCGGGCCTAGCCCCGACATATTGCTTGGTTGATCGCCTGTATGATCAGTTGGTGGATACATACTGTTCGGTTGATCGGTGGTGCCGCCGTATGGTGGAGACAGCATGCCGACAAGAATACCGATTGGGCTTGGCAAGCCCGGCCCACCGCCCGATCCGGAGCTGCCCTCGCCAGGACTGGACCCGCCGCCACCGGGGCCCGAACTACTACCACCTGAACCCGAGCCGTCCCCAGGGCTAGTGGATGCGGTCTGCCCTGGTGCGTTGTTCGCTTGCCCCGATCCGCCACCCGGATTAGAGGATTGGTTGGTCGCGTTGCTTGCCTGGTTCGGTGTGTTGTTTGCTTGCGTGGTGCCATTATTTGTTTGATTCGTCGCCGATGCATCGGAGGCCTGGAAAAGCACCCACAGCTCCACCGCCTTGTTGGAAACGCAAGGTGAGAGATCCAATGGCGTGCCATTGGCAATCACACCATTGGTGATATCGAGGCAGAGATTATTCACGCCGATGACTTGATAATTATCGCCGTTTGCCACCATGCTCCAGCGCTGCCTGACGCTGCCATTGCAGGCGCCGACGCCGACGGCGTCCTGAGGACTGCCTTGACCGAGCACCTCGACGCAGTTTGCGCCGAATTTCAGCTCTTGAGACTGATCATTGTAAATCAGAGCCTGGGCCAGAAACGCATTGCAATCCCAGAGCAGCGCATGCATGCCCTCGGCAAATTGACCATTGGGCGCGCTCACGCATTTGCCGCCGGCCTCCGGAACGCTTTGCACTGTCATGTTGTAAGTGTTCGCCGGGGCAGGGGTCGGTGCTGCAACGGCGCACAGAACTGTCAAGACTGCGACTGTCCAAATGCGATGGACTTCCATGTCGACCTCCCTCGTTCTCCAAAGGGCGCGCGCCCAGGTTGCACGCAGTTAAGGAGCAACCGATACTACTGAAACTAAATTGCCGAGTTTTTGCCCGCCGAAGGCATCAGGCTACCCTTTTGAACCGAACGAAAATTTCGGCACGTTTTCGACCGGGTAGCATACCGATAGGCGAATGGGCCTATCCGCACGATACGATATTACACTCGAACAGAAACTGCAAAGGAAGGCCACCTATCCGAACGGATGAGCTTTCCGCTGGGTGGCCGATTCCTTAAGTTCAACGTAAAAGGGCTCGCAACCAAATACTCAGGGATGCGACGTGGCAGCGGGATAGCCGTGAGGCTTCGGTACGCGGACGAGACGCCGCTCGGCGTTTTTTTAGAACACGGCTGGGGAAGCCAGGCGTTGCCGATCGGCCGTTTTGGAGGGATCCACTGTTTTTCCTAACGCCATGCGCGGCCCGCCGAAACCCATAGCCATTGCTCAACGGTTGGGGAAAGAGGTCTCGTCCGCTCCTGCGCCACGCGAACTTGAATCGCTGTCACTATGGCTCCTGTTGTGCGCTTGTTTGGCGTGTCGATCACTGTCATCGCTGGAGTGCCTGGCACTCTTCGCCTTGTGCGATCTGTGCTCGCCACTTGAGCCGGCGCGCGGAGGAGGCGATTCCGGCGTCGCGGGTGCGCCCATGCCAATGCCGCCTATCCCGATACCACCGCCGCCTCCGCCAATGCCAATCATGATCTGCGCTGTTGCCGGTGTCGTCACCCCCAGCGCAGCAACCACCAATGTCAGGCCCGCGAACGCGAGCGAAACTCTACGACGGTGTAAGCCACAGCCGATATTCTGGAAGAGCATAGTACGTTCTCCTCAATTCGAGCTACAGGTAAGAAGCACGCTTCACTGTCAGCTTATCAGCCGTCCAGTGGCGTAGCTACTACTGGCACTTTTTGAGCCAATGCGTTTCCGCCCCGCCATTTGTCGTCTTCCCCGCGATGATATTTTTCTGGCCGGCATAGGGGCCAGTCAGTGGGCCGGATTCCATCAGCCGAATTCGATTGCCGTCAATTCGCGTCACCAAACGCATGCGCCAATCCTTCATCTGTGCGTTAGCGCTTTCGGTGACCAGCATTGTCATTCCCACATCGTTCGCGGTCACCTCGTCGGCATTGTCGACAAACGCAGCATAAGAACGCACGCTGCGACTTTTCATTTGATCGCGCTCGACATGGTTAGCATCGATGATGCGATGGACTATGTACTGGTTGCTATCGCTGGGATCTTTTGTGCAATCCTCCGCAAACGTTCCTATCAGCTCGTGACGTTGGAAAATGTTCTGCACCGAGCTCGATGTTTGGACGGGGCTCGATGCAGCTGCCGCAGCGTTGGACGCCTGGTACATCGCCCAGAGTTCCACGGCGCTGTTTGCAACGCAGGCGGCAAGCTCCAACGGCGTTCCATTAGCCGTCACGCCGTTACTAATATTGAGACACAGATTGCCCGGCCCGATGATTTGATAATTATCTTTTACCGGCACCATGCTCCAGCGCTGGGCTGCGCTGCCGTTACACGTACCAACTCCAACAGCATCACGCGGATTGCCTTGGCCAAGCGCTTCAACACAATGCGCGCCGAATTTCAGCTGTTGCGTCTGATCATCATAGGAAAGTGTTTGCGCCAGGGGTGCATTGCAGTCCCAGATAAAGACCCGCATACCTTCGACAAACTGGCCATCAGGCGTGCTGACGCATTTGTTGCCAGCCTCGGGCACGCTTTTGATGTTCATCTGGTAGCTCGCCGCCTTGGTCTCGTCAGTCACAACCGCCGCGCACAAAAAGCCGATGAACACAGCTATCCATTGTCGCTGGAACTTCATGACCCCTCGCCAAAGAGGATGTTGTGACAAGACAGTTGGATCCGTGAAAACCGGCGTGCTTGCTGTTTATAGCATAAGTCGTTTCCGCCTGGCGACGCATGTGGCCTTTGCGTATTTGCGGCCGATCAAATAAGATAATGGCAGGGCTATTTGCCGATTAAATCTCTCTGCTGATCGCGCCAAAAGTTCCCTTTGAATTCGAAGGCAGCCGTGGGCAGATGAAGATGCCGCTCTCTTGAAATGATGCAGATTTCCTCGCTGACCCTTGATGGGGGAGTGAAATGAGCGCAATGAGGTTTTTCGGCGTCGTGATATTTGCACTTTTACTCGCCAGTTGCACCAAACAAGGGTACAGTAATCCCCTGTGCGGGTTCGTCCAAATAATAAACTGGATGACCTTCGGGGCTGCTGAAGGCTTCGAAGAAGAGGTTTGCGGTCCTGAGCCGACCGAAACCGCCGCAGCAAATGCACCAAGTCCATCGCCAAAACCGTCCTCAAGTCCAACCCAGACTGCCGCGGCCACGCCAGCTAGCCCAAGCGGCGATCCGAACAGCACTGCGCAACCGCCGCCGGGCAACACGCCACCCCCCGATACATCATCGTCGACGCCAGCCACGCCGACCACGACGGCGGCGGCGAATCCATGTACGACGACCTGCCCCGCCGGCAGCTTTTGCGAGGTGCAGACCGCACAATCCGGCTTAGGTCCGCCGCCCGAAGAGGAAGCCCCAAAGGCGATGGCAGGACTTGGGCCGCCGCCGCAAGAGCAAGCAGCAGCGCCCACGGCAGGACTTGGACCACCACCGCAAGAGCAACCAGCAACGCCGACCGCAGGACTTGGACCGCCACCAAATAGTTCGGCGACGCCGCCTCCTGCCGGCCCGTCATCGCCAGGTACAACCGTGATGCCGACACCTTCCGTGGTCCCAGTACCGGTTAACCCGCCGCCACAGCCGCCAACCGCCCGCTACAATCCGGGCAATGTGTGTAATCCCGTGCCTCCAGCACCGCCCAAGCCGGGCAACGTCTGCAACCCGACGCCGCCAGCGGCCTCCAAGCCTGGTAATATTTGCAATCCCTCCACGCCGTCCAAAGCCGGCAATGCTGGCCAGCAGACCGCAGCCGCGCCGCCGCAGAATCCGCTATCGCCTCCCACCGGCAGGATGAACAGCGGCGAATGTCATACGATCAATGGACAGACGACCTGCACGGATGCGTCCGGCAATAGCTGCACCACCACGGGCGGTTTCTGCGATCCCACCGTGCCGCAGGCGACGCCGCCGAAACCAAATCAGGGACCGCTCCAGCTCAAACCCCCGACACAAATGGCGAGCGCAGGAAACCCTTGCAACCAAACAAATCAAAAGGCGTCAGTACCAGCCTGCAGCTCCAAGCCGCCGTACTTGCCGTGGGGTGGCCACGGCTCGGCGACGATCACTGTTTCCGGCAACAAGCCCTGCGGCATCGGCTGGCACGACACCGGCGCGACAATACTCGATAGCATGTCAGTAGCGTCGCCGCCGACGCACGGCAGTCTTAGACCGCAAGATCAGCATCTGATCATCTTCACGCCCGCCACTGGCTATAAAGGGCAGGATTCGTTCACGCTGTCGATGCAGGAGCACAATGGAGGCCGCAGCGCCACTTTGAGCGTCAAGGTCAGCGTAACGATCCAGTAGCGGCTACCAATAAATTCGCGCGAGCTAATGTCGGACCATAGGCAAAGCGCAGCGGCTCGCCGATCCGCGCTCGCGCCGCCGCGCTGTTGGCAATGCGCCGCTTGGTGAGCTGGTCGCGGTTCGGCGCATAAACGAGCTGATCGTAGGCGTCGTCGAGCTCCTTCTGGTCCATATCGAGCCAGACGAGCGGGCCCTTTGGCGTCTTTACCGCGGCTGTCGGTCCGTTCATTGCGCTTCCTTATCCTTCGTCGGCAAATCTTCCGTAGACAAGTCTTCGTCGCCAAGCCCGAACACCATTTGCTCCTCGGCAAATCCGGCGACGGCAAACCGGCCGAGCGGTTGGAAATGGCCGCCGCAATGTCTGGCGAAGTCTTGCGACGCCAAGACGGTACGGCCCAAGCGGCCAGCGAGTTTCTCAAGTCGGGCAGCCAAGTTTACCGCCGGCCCGATGCAAGTGAAATCAAGCCGATTGCCGCTGCCGATATTGCCGAACAGCACGTCGCCGACATGCAGGGCCAGCCCGAAGCGCATGCCCGCACCATCACCTTCGGCGGCATGCAGCGCGGCGATATTTCGCCGCGCCGCCGTTGCGGCTGCCAGCGCCGCCGCGCAGATCGGTGGAAAGTCGCCATCGGCGCCGATCGGAAAAATCGCCAACAGGCCGTCGCCCATATATTTGAGCACTTCGCCGCCGTGTTCGTGGATCGCAGGCACCTGGCAATCAAAGTAGAGGTTGAGCAAATCGACCAGGTTCTGCGGCGGCAGGCTGTCGGCGAGCATGGTGAAGCCACGCATGTCGGACAACCAGATCGCGGCGTGAATGGCTTCGGTGTCGCCGCGGCGAATATGCCCGGCGAGCACGCGCTCGCCGGCGTTCTTGCCGACATAGGTGGCAAGCAGATTGCCAGCGACCCGATACCAGGCGCGGATCTCGGCGACCCGCGCCAGCGGCGCGATCACCGCCTCGATCGCCTCGATGTCGGCGTCGGTAAAACCGCCGGGCTGCCGCGTCGCCCACGACGAGAAATGCACCTCGCCGCCGCTGAAGTGCAGTGGCGCCACGAAATAATCGGTGACGCCTTCGGTGCGCAGGTCGTGCAAGATCGGGTAATCCATCACGCAATCCGGATCGGCGAGCCGGCGCCGCAACGCCTCGCCGGTTTTGCTCACTTGCACCATCGGACTGTTGAGAAAGGACTGGCGCTCGAGCAGCTCGAAACTTCCGTCAGTGACGACCGTGCCGGTATCTGGATGCCAGACGAAGCGGCGCCCCACGATCTCCGGATGCAGCGTGCGGACGAACACTGTGACGCGCCACAACGGCAATCCGGCCGCGCACAAGCGCTCGCAGAGTTCGGTCAAGACTTCGTGCGACAACGGCGCGTTGCGCGCTCCGTGGACGAGCCAGTCGACGATCGGTTGCGAAGATAGCGAAGGGGGCTTCACCGCCTCACCCCAGATTCAAGTCCTTGAAGAAATCGTTGCCTTTGTCGTCGATGACGATGAAGGCCGGAAAGTCGACCACGTCGATGCGCCAGATCGCTTCCATGCCGAGCTCGGGATATTCGATGCATTCGACCTTCTTGATGCAGTGCTCGGCGAGATTGGCCGCCGCGCCGCCGATCGAAGCGAGATAGAAGCCGCCATGCTTGTTGCAGGCGTCGCGGACGACCGCCGTGCGATTGCCTTTCGCCAGCATCACCATGGAGCCGCCGGCGGCCTGGAAATCGTCGACGAATGAATCCATGCGACCGGCCGTGGTCGGACCGAACGAGCCGGAGGCATAGCCCTGCGGAGTCTTTGCCGGACCGGCGTAGTAGACCGGGTGGTTCTTGA